>Ga0210405_10006539_pt1 | contig 10380 bp, 17 predicted proteins | sample IncBWH11MmetaG_FD_155492 | JGI IMG/M metagenome (GOLD analysis project Ga0210405, IMG submission 155492) | Forest soil microbial communities from Barre Woods Harvard Forest LTER site, Petersham, Massachusetts, United States - Inc-BW-H-11-M | ecosystem: Environmental > Terrestrial > Soil >... | reverse complement strand
AGCGAGGAATTCATTAATGGATTGTTTACCTGCGAAAGCAAAACTAGCCGCGAGGGATATCACGATACTGGCACGCACCACTCCTGAGGACCGAATGCTAGACGGCAAACGCTACTACCGGGCGTTCGCGGATGAGAATCCGGAAAGGCCAAATCCACGGGCTCTGCTCGACGCTCTAGAAGAATTACAGGTGCAATTAACACATCAGGCAGTTCCGGGCTAATCAACCGGAACCAAAACAAGATTGAACTAAAACCAAGCCCCGCGGCGCGCGTAGGAAAACCCCTAAACGAGGGAAGCCTGGTCGAGCAGGTGCGGGCGCCGGCCACTGTCACCCACCTCCACGACGCTGATTTCCACAGCGGGAAAAATCCGGCTGCAGAATTTCCAGGGAAAAATTCTAACCGGCCGGCCGCCGCGGCTCTAATGCCTCGAGCTCCTCCACGACTACCCTAAGTGCGCGGGCGATTGCTCCCTCATCGGCGCCCAGCTCCCGCATTTTGGAAATGACGGGATCCATCATCTCGAACAGGGCGCCCAAGTGCTGCATCCGCTTGTCATACTCGGCATATTCGACTTTACGAGCGGCTAGCCTGGATTGGAAATCCACCACTTTATCGGTCATGGAAATCCTCGCTAATTTTGCGGCCACAGCCAGGGCTTGGCGGGCCCGCACAGGGAGCCAGCTCTGCCCGCCCCCGGTAGTTTGCACCAGCCCGGCGGCGCTCGACGTGATCGAGGTCACAGGATGTCGAGTTTCACGGATGGCAGCGGAAAATTACGGCCGCACCAGAATACAAATACTCAAGCTGATCAATCCCACCAAGTTCACGCTGGGCCTCAAGATCAGGTTTTGAAACGACGCTGTGGGTCCAATCGCGTCGTGTTCGGTCGAGCCAGCGCATCCTTCCAGTTCTGATGTGCCCCTATAACCTGAAGTGATTGCGACGCCTTCGGCATGTTTTGCCCGCCCCGCCGCAAGGAGATAGCCGACTGCAAGGTATTCTGCTGGTCGGCGAAGCGGATGATTACGATCTGCAGTTCAAGGCGTAGGCTATTGCGAGCTGAGGCACTGCGAATATATCGGCGACCATGCGCGGCCCCGCCCGCAACCGCTCCTCGCACTGCCATAATAACTCAGCGCGCGCCCATCACTTTAGCGGATTGCCACAGCGTGAAGGTGCGCACCGCCTCAGTGGCGCGGCGCTCGGAGGCGATTCTGGTGACGAGCCAATTTCGCTCCTCCGCGGTGAGGAATTTGGCTTGCTCGCAATGTCGCGCGCGTCGATGAAACTCGACCGTCCGTCCCCGGCAAGCACCGCAAGCACGCGCTGCTTGATGCCCTCGCGCCAAAAGGTGTGGAAATTGTCCGAAAACCAGTTCGGTCGTAGAACGACGAAACGTACACTGGTCCGCACGCGCCTCCACCGGTCGGCAACCTTCCACTCGGCTTTGCGGCAGCTGAGATCGCCAGACTTGCCGAACTGCGCGACACGCTGCGCGAGGCTAAGGACAATTATTGGGCCGATCAGGTTGACATTCAATGGCAAATCGCGACGGCCTGGGCACTCTTTGAGGATGGTGGTGGGAAGTTTTAACGGGGGCCGGGGTGGTGGAGGAGCACATGAGCACATGGGCACAATGTGCCTGGTGTGCTCATAAACCGGTGTGCTTTTCCTGCTCCCGTATGAGCAATATAGATCGGGAAGTGGTGTTCGAGTGGACGGAGGAAATTAATGAATGAGGAAGCCCCCACAGTCATATGCCCAATCTGCAAAGCCTCAGCACAAGAGCTTCCACGTACCGGGGACGCAACAGCCTTCCAGTGTCCAGTTCATGGTGACTTTAAGGTTGCCGACACCGTCTTCGCGGAGGCAAAGGACTACACCCGAGACCAATGGGAGGCTGCACTGGACAAGGCAGAGGAACGAGCGGAACCTGACGCGTGGCCTCTAATTTTAGTAGATGATTTCGCCTGATCGGCTAAGGCAACTGAGGTGCGATTGCAGTGCATTGAGGTAGGTTCGCGCTAGCGAAGATGGCCAAGTTGTTGCTATAAGTACGCGACCGGATCGCGCCGTCAGGCACTCAGCTATGGGACGCATCGAGAAAACGGTTTTCATCAGCTATCGCCGCACCGACGAGTCATGGGCGCAGGCGGTATTCGGGGACTTAACTCAGCATGGCTACGACGTATTCATCGACTACGATGGTATCGCCAGCGGGAATTTCGAGACTGCCATATTGGAGAACATAAGGGCGCGGGCTCACTTCCTTGTCCTCTTGACTCCCTCCGCACTGGAACCGCGCAAGGATTCAGTGGACTGGATGCGCCGTGAGATTGAGGCTGCGCTCGATAGTCAACGCAATATCGTGCCGCTGATGCTAGGCGGATTCGACTTCCATACGTCTGCCACTCAGCTAACTGGCAAATTGACGGCACTAAAGAAGTGCAACGGATTACCAATCCCAGCGGGCTTTTTTCAGGAGGCAATGGGGCGCCTGCGCAATAGGTTCCTGAATGTGCCAGTGGATGCAGTACTGCACACGGCATCCGACTCCGCTCAACAAATCGCCAAAGAACAGCAGGACAAGGCGACGACGGCAGTAGGGGATGAGCAGATTAGAAGAGTTCAGGAGCGAGATAATGTAATACCAGGCAAAGATACAGAGATTGACGAACTCCAGATCAAATCTGAAAGAACAGAAAAAACTCAGAGGTTCAACGCAGTTATTGGCGATGGGGCTCCTGATCGCAGAGTTGCGGCCGACACAGATCACGGTCGGTATGCGCGAGGTGCGCGACAGGCAGAAACGGTGGCGAGCGCAAGATGGCGAGAGGCAAGCGAAGTTTTTGCGCAGCAACATAATTCCAGTCATTCGCGGGCCCAAGGGGCGCTTCTTCGTCGTCGATCATCACCATCTGTCACTGGCGTTGCATAATGAGGGCGTCAAGAGCATGCTGGGCACGGTATTTGCCGATCTGAGCGCGCTTGGTGAGGACGAGTTCTGGGTGTTTCTCGACATCCGCGGTTGGGTTCACCCCTATGACACCGCTGGACGGCGCTGCGCCTATAACGCAATTCCGAGCCGGATTACTGGGCTGAAGGACGATCCCTACCGCAGTCTCGCCGGCGAATTGCGCCGCGCATGTTTTGGCAAGGCGACCGCCCCGCCTTTCAGCGAATTCTTATGGGCGGACTTCCTGCGGCGCCGTATCGACCGGGAGACCGTCAAGGACAAGTTCGTCAAGGCGCTTAAGCAAGCTCTCAAACTCGCCAAAAGCCACCAAGCCCACCACCTGCCCGGCTCGCGCGCGGCGCAGGAGCCTGACTAAAACACCATTGCAACAATTTTTAGTTTCTACTGACCAACGAGCACCTCGACTTTGACACGCCTTGTCGGCGAAATTTTTTTTGCTGTAAAGTGTAGCACGAGCTTCAATCCGTAGCTCAGTAAACAACTGTCAATCAACTATGCCATTCGTTTCGGGTGAAGAGTGGAATGGTAACGCGAACGGCCGTCCATCCGGATCCAAAAATAAGATCGGCCGGGACTTCCAACTTGTGTACGAAGAAAGGAAGGAAAAATACAAACATCCCTATCTGCTCATGCTGGAATGGGCTCACGACGAATCTAAGCCCGTCGAGGTCCGTGCCGCCATGATCAAGGAAGCTGCCTCCTATACCTGCACGAAGCCCAAGATCACCGTCAGGTCCGAGGTCCCTGTCCTTTCATCCGTCGAACAAGCCGAGTCATTCCTCGCCACGTTAGCTGTAGAAAATGAAACCTCGATCCCATCGAACTAATGACCGCGGTCCGGCATTGGATTGATTCCCGACGTGCAGGCCAAGAACTCCAACTAAAGATTCAAGATCATAGCGCCACCGATCCCAATCAGACCATTACAATCACGGGCGGCTTACCTCATCCGCTTCCCGGCTGCGACATCATCATGCCGGAAATCAATCAAGGGACAAACGGCCATACGATAGACCACATCCCGGCTCCTGCTTCCGCGATTGAAGCCACGGATCAAAGTACACAAGCTCAAGAAACGAACGCCGGACCTGCTCCTCCTGCCGAGGACCCAGGTCCGTGACCCGAGCCGCAAAGGCCACCGTAAACGCTTGGCGTGGTCCCGCGCTGTGGGGGTGCCACCTTGGCAAATCTCGAGCGCAGCGTAAGTCCCAATGGCCGCTAATCAGGAAAAGATGTCGTGAATATCGCTCTTCCTGCTCAAGTACCGCCGTCACAATAGCGGCGGTCCTTGGTCGCAACTGGGCGGTTTGCCCAGTTGATAGGAGGTCAACCATGACCCACCCACACAACCTCCCCGGCATCTCTGGCCATGAATTTCTCCTCGCTGTGATGCACGACCCCACCGTGGACCTTCACGACGCATGGTCGCCGCCGAAGAACTATGCCGCCAAGGTCTGGGCGATATCGGCACAATTCGCACTCTCAAGATCGTCATGACCGGTGGTCTTGGTTATATCCCCACCGAAGAGGAATGGGAGGAAGTGAAACTGCTTGAACACATCTGGGCCTCAGGGGAGACGCTGACCTCTCTGGGGTACTTTGATGGTCCTGGTCCGTATTCAGGAAAAATACTTGCGAGGCTGCCGATCAAAGGTCGTGGGTGATCGTCCCTGAAACCCAATATTGCATTATGGATTAATTGCACTCAGCTTCGGACGAATTGCTGCCGTTTGTTCGTTGACGTCATATAGTATTATTTTACTCTGGGCCGGTGAGGGTCGTCGAATCCGAGTGTGTAGGCTCACCATAGAGGACAACGCCACTGCGCAAAGCCGCCTCAAAGAGAACGGCAAACGCGCTAGCGAGCCGTCTTTCGTGCTCACTCGACTGCTCGACAGGTTCGTAGCTAACGCAGGGCGCGCCTTGAGCTTTCCGGCCATCCAAGCAATATCAGCTCTCTAGTGCTGTTTATGCTAGAGGGCGGAATTTGCCTAGAACAGCGTACTAATCGTCGCGTCCAGCATTGAAGTTTAGGTTGGGTAGGACCAGGTGTTCGGTAGTACGAATGCCAAAAACAGCGCCAACCGCTTCGCTCTGCTAGTCCGCTGCACAGCTCTTCCCATTGTAGCCGTCGCTTCGGCGCGTAAAGGTCGCTTCGGGCGTAAACGTCTCACTCCGCTCTCTTGACCCGGCGACTTCCGACGGCTGGTGCTGTGCGCATTGCTGGAGCGTGCTCCGGCAGGTCGCTTTAACAATCAACTGACTTACGTCTATGCCTACGCAAAACACGCGATCGCAAATTGCCCGCAAGGTCAACTTTGCGCTTCAGCTTCTCCGCGAAGCTACGGAGCTTCTCGACGAGTCGTCGTCCAAAACGACGTACACGCGGCTCCCGCGCTACCAGCGTCGTCAAGAGCGCGACGAGTAGCGCTTATCGTGCCGGCAGCCTTCGGGCTGCCGGCATTCGCGCTGTTAGATTTCAGCAGCCTGGAATCCACTCCTCCCACGAGCCCCCTGCATTGCCTCCCGGTACGAATCGCGGGGAGTCATGGTATCTTCCTACAAAGTACAGACCGGCTCTACTCGGTTCCAGTTCCTAAGTCCAAATACCGCTACTGGGGTAGACCAATGTCCAGAAACATTTTGATTTTTTCGGATGGCACCGGACAAGTGGGTGGTTACGAATTCGACGAAGACCGGACAAATGTGTACAAGCTTTACCGAGCGACGCGGGTTGCTCCCGACTCATGCATCAACCCGAAAGATCAAGCAGCCTTTACGACCCGGGGCTTGGTTCTCGCCGAAGCAAGCCAGGATTCCTTTTCACTCGCAGTGTGCGGTGGATTTACGACAAGGTCAGCCAAGCCACGGGGTTGGGCATCACGCAAAACGTTATCGACTGCTACGCAGCCATAATCCGACTGGCAAAGCCCGAAGACCGAATTTTTCTATTTGGCTTCAGCAGAGGAGCGTACACCATCCGGTCTGTCGCGGCGGTGGTTGCCCTCTGCGGCGTTCCAACCCGAAACAGAGACGGCAACAAACTCCCACTTGACGAATCCGGATCCAAGAATTTGGCCACGTACGCAGTCAAACACATTTATCAGTTCACGCCCTCTCGCAAGAAAGAAAAAGCGACGCCACGGCAAAAATTCCTCTTGGAAACCCGGAAGAAACTTGCCAAGCGCTTTCGCGCGGAATGCGCGTCATCCAATCCGGCAAACGCCGAGCGCGCCAATGTGTATCCCTACTTTGTGAGCGCATTCGACACGGTCGCGGCATTGGGCAGCCTTTCGCAATCCGTAGGTGCTTCGGCCGTGTACGCCGGTATGGCCGCTCTTGTCTCTTTCGTACTTTCATACGCATTACAACTGCCGTTAATCGGCGGGTATCTCGGTTTTCTGAACTTCTGGCCTATTTACATTGTGCTGCTCGCGGTGGCGATCACGATTGCACTATGCATCTACATCGGAACTCATACCAAGTTTGATTTCCATGTCCCGGGATATTCAGCATGGCAGCAGGTTCAAACGTTCCATTTTACCGTGGAATGGAAGCACACATTTTACGACACGGACTTGAACATCAATATCCCGTACGCAAAGCACGCCATTTCAATCGATGAAAACAGAAGAGATTTCGCACGCGTACGCTGGGGGGTTCCTGACGGACGCCCCGACCGGGACGAATACAACAATCTTACATTCGAGCAAGTATGGTTCCCCGGCAATCACACCGATGTCGGTGGTGGCTACAAAGAAAACGAGTCGCGTCTCTCTGACGCTGCACTGAAATGGATTCTCGCCTGTGCGTACATCATTCCGAATGGAATAAGGTACGACAAGAGCGTTCTGCGCCTCTATCCGGATTCGGGCGGGATGCAGCATGACGAGGTGAAGTCCGGCTTCGGTGCTATTCCCAACTTTTTCGGAAGAACCTGGACGTACGGAGCTCGCGAATTGCCCAAAATGGACAACAAGGGGGTCAGCGACGCCACCATGCATCGATCCGTCTACGAGCGCTTCGATATGGATGAAGTCCCCCAGTATGATGTTATGCAGGAATATCGACCTGGTACTCTAGCGATTCATGTGGACTTCAAGGATGCCTATGCAAACCCGAAGGGAAAGAGCAATCCCGATCGAAGCGCGGTCGCACAATATATTGAGGACCGGCTTCCGTAATTCCAGCGCGGTCAATCAATCTCACAACTTCAACTAAGTTCGAATTGTCTCGCTAGTCAGCTCGAGTATAGTGACTCGCACCAAAAAGGCCTCGGCAGACCCCGCCGTGGTTTTTTTGTTTTTCTAGATAGTTTCCTTTGCCGAAAGAACCGGCTAAATGTTTCCCGACTGAAGATGGCGAGGCCGGTGGGCAGGTCGGTCATTAAATTTGTGGCGGTCGGGCACATCGTCAACGATACTGCTCCGCACGACCATTTAGGGGGCGGGGTTTCGTATTCAGCGATTGCCGCACGGCGCCTCGGGCACGAAGCCCACATAATTACGAAATGCCCGTCGGATCATCCGTACATCGCCCATTTGGAGCATATGGGGGTGCGCGTGCATCCTCTTCCAACGAAGCTCGACACAATTACGTCATTCGAGAATATCTACGATCAGGATGGAAAGCGAACGCAATACGTGCCTGAAGTGCAAGAGCCGATCACGCGCGCTGATCTTCCCTTTTTCCCACAGAACTTGTTAAAGGATGCCGCTGTACTCATCGCGCCAGTCATTCACGAAGTCGATATGGACCTCTACCCTGCGCTCGCACGATGCAAGATGCTTGCCGTCGCTCCTCAAGGCTATTTTCGAACACTCAAGCCAGACGATAAGGTAACTCAAGAACGGTGGACCGGCTTTGAAGGCTTTTTGCGGCATGCGCATGCAACCATTTTTAGTGACAAGGACATTGCGATTGGCTCCGACTCCGTGGACGAAAAAGTACTGAAGTCAATTATCGACGAATGCTCGCTCGTTGCGCTGACACGCGGTGAGAAGGGCGCGTCGATCTATCGTGAGGGAAAGGCCTTCCAATTCGGTGTTCTTTCTCTGCAGCCGGATGAAAATGAGACTAGCGACCCGACCGGAGCTGGCGACACATTCGCGGCTGCACTCATCACGAAAACCACTATGCTGGATCAATACGTTACCGACCATTTCCCGACTGTCAAAGTGCCCTGCCGATTATGCCCGCCGAACGCTTAGATCGGTCCCTCCTGCGAGGTCGCGCGTCGCGTGGGCCTCCGGTCTGTCCTCGGGGGAGGGGGCTGATCAACGAAGCCCGCGATCCGGTCGCGAAAGACCGACCCGCGTGGAGGACAAGCGCGCAGCAACGCGATTCTTATGGTTCTTCTGATTCCGGTGGCGCCGAACGACTCTCCTCCGGGTGCTCGGGGCTCGCCTCACGCATCTCCGTCGCCTCGAATTCGGTGACGACCGTTACACCTGCAACCGGCTCGTCAATCACATCGACGACGACAGTTTCAACCACGGGGGTGCTTGGCGGCTTCATTGCCCTCACGTTCTTCCGCGACTTCTTTGCCCCACGTTTGAGCCTAGCCTTGGCCAAACTCTTCTTTGGGATTGCCTTCCCTACGACCCGTTTCGCCGGTCTTCGGGCTTGCGAGCTTTACGGGCCGCTGTCGATTTTCCTTTTTCGTGCTGTTGGTCGCTTCTTCCGTTGAGCCATGATCGCCGCTTGTCCTGGTGACCGTTGAAAGAATGCCACGTTCAGTATTGGCCGAACCCTCAAGAAAGCAAGCCCACTACGCCCCGTCGCAACTGCAGCCCGGCACCGGGTCACGTTCGCAGGTGTGCGCCGACGTGGCCCATGGTGATGGTTGCGCACACGTTCCGGACGAGGGGGTCGCAGGTTCAAATCCTGCCACTCCGACCAAAAATCTCCCGATAAATCAGTATACTTTAGATCGCGTCGAAGCTGATTGTGATCTAGGGGGCCAGATATGGGGACAGAATGAAGCTGTCCCGCGCCCTCACCGCCTGCACCTAACACACACTCCGCGCGATCCCGCCGTCGATGCGGCCATCAACCACAAAGAACCGCTAATTAACTGCTGAGGGTGATCCGGCGGTCGCCGTGGTGGACGAGCCATAGCGTGAAGGCGGCCAGTGCGGCGACGATGGTGCCGGTAACCACGTAGACCATGACTGTGTCGCTGTCCTCGAAGCCCAAGAGCCAAGGCGAGCCGATGAGCCACAGCCCTGCGATCAGGCTGAGCCATTCCTCCCATACCGCAAACGCAGCAAGCGCAGCTACTGCCAGCAAGGCAATGAACAGGCCAATGGTCGTCTGTGCCCCCGCGGACAGGCCAAAAAGCCAAGGCGAGAAAAATAGGCTGCTGCCCAACAGCAGGTTTGCGACGTCGCAGAGCTTGGCACTCGACCACCGGTCCATGGCGGCGCGTTTCCGGGGCCTTCCGGTCTCTTGCCGGATCTAGGCTAGTACCCAGAATCGTTAGACAGCGAGCCGCCACAGATCGTCAATAAGTGACTCACTCGACTCCAGAATCCGAGCTACCTCTTTGACTCGCCCTTCAGTGAAGTTGGGTACTAGTCTCTTCGATTTACTGTAATACGGTGAGAAGTCGCCTACGGATTGAACTCACATCGTCGGCTCATCATCGTCCTAGCGCAGCCATTCCGCCACCTCGTCTCGCCGTTTATGATATAGTTTTGGTATGGTCAGCGTATGATACGCATTCCGAAGACAATCAAATTCGTCGCCGCTCGCGCGAAGAAAGCGAGGCATAGAGTTGCTTTACGTGTAGCGCCGCCTGGCGGGCGCGGTGACAATGGCGTGGGGATAGTTGATTAGGCTGTCAGAGGAGGACGCAGTGCAACAGGTGTTGATTGAACTAATTCAGAACAGGCCAGAAATTATTTTAGTAATTTTACTGATATTGTTTGCCTTATTGATATTGCTCCCTTTGATAGGTTTCGCGATGCTATCGTCACGAGCCACTAGACGCCAAATGGTGAAGGACTTGCTTGATAACCCGGCAGTCCAAGAAAGGATGAAGGACCCGCAACTAAATCTTTCAGAGTTTATCGGACAACTGCTTAAGAGCGAGGATGAGATTGAAAAGGCAGCTCGGTCGCGAATGAGTCTGTTATCAAAAATAGCCAACGACATTCTCGGGATGTGTCAGGCGTAATCGGACTTATCGTCACGATCGTTTTGATGATCATGGTTGTTTCGCGCACTTACACGGATATACCGCGCGAAGTCTTCGCAGGCTGGACAATGATTTTGGGCTTCTATTTTGGTAAGGCGGTAAGAAAGTAGATTTGCTCCACTATGTTTGAACAGTGTCGGTTGCGAGTTGGCTCGTGTCTATGACGATATTTTTGACGAGGTGCCGTTGAGGTAGGT
>Ga0210405_10006535_pt1 | contig 10382 bp, 8 predicted proteins | sample IncBWH11MmetaG_FD_155492 | JGI IMG/M metagenome (GOLD analysis project Ga0210405, IMG submission 155492) | Forest soil microbial communities from Barre Woods Harvard Forest LTER site, Petersham, Massachusetts, United States - Inc-BW-H-11-M | ecosystem: Environmental > Terrestrial > Soil >... | reverse complement strand
GGCACCGACGAACGGTCCGAGATGGGGCCCCTGGTCACCGGTCCGCACCGGGACCGGGTGGCGTCCTACCTGGACAGCGGCGTCCGCGAGGGCGCCACGCTGGCGGTGGACGGCCGCGTCCACCCGGTCATCGGGGGCGCGCAAACCGGGTTCTGGCTCGGCCCGAGCGTCCTGGACCACGTCACCCCGCAGATGAGCTGCTACACCGACGAGATCTTCGGCCCGGTGCTCAGCGTGCTCCGCGCGCCCTCCTACGACGAGGCCGTGGACCTGGTCAACACCAGCCCGTACGGCAACGGGACGGCCGTCTTCACCAACGACGGGGGAGCGGCCCGCCGGTTCGTGTCCGAGGCCGAGATCGGCATGGTCGGCGTGAACGTGCCGATCCCGGTGCCGATGGCCTACTACTCCTTCGGCGGCTGGAAGGCCTCGCTGTTCGGTGACACGCACGTGCACGGCACCGAAGGCATCCACTTCTACACCCGGGGCAAGGTGGTCACCTCCCGCTGGCTCGACCCGAGCCACGGCGGCGTCAACCTCGGCTTCCCGGTCAATACATAATTTTCTGCCGAACGGGCCGTGGTGCGCGCGCCTTGATGGTGGGGTTAGCCTCACCACGGTCCGGGGGGTGGGACTGATGGCCACCCGGCTGGTCTTGTCATAGCGTCAGAGCCATGTTCCTGCTCCGCGACCTGGTGTCGGCGCGCACCTGGCTCGCCATGACCCAGCACCTGGCGGGCCTGTTCGTCGGGTTCGTGGCCATCTTCATCGTCACCTTCGGGCTGGGCTTCGGGTTCGGCGGGTTGTTCTTCGCGCTGGCCGGGCTCCCGCTCCTGGGCGTGACGGTGCTGCTGGCCCACTGGTTCGCCCGGACCGAGCGGGCCAGGTTCGCCCTCTTCACCGGCGCGCAGATCCCGGCCTGGCCCGCCCCGGGCTCGCCCGGCCGGGCCGACTTCCGGTGGCGCATCATCCCCCGGTGGCGGACCTGGAGCGAGGGCGCGACCTGGGCCGAACTCGGCTACGCGCTGTTGCGGCTGCCGGTCAGCGCGGTCGCTGCCACGATCAGCATCATGACCTGGGCGGTGGGCATAATCTTGCTGCTGCTGCCGGCCTACGGCCGGTTCATGCCAAGCGGCGGCCCCACCATTGGCGACACGGTGCTGCACACCCGGGTCGAGCTGACCGAATCCGCCCTTCTCGGTCTCCTGCTCCTGCTCGTCGCGCCGCAGCTGACCCGCGGCCTGGCCATCGCGGACGCGGCGCTGGCCCGCCGCCTCCTCGGCCCGCGCCGGGACCTGGCCGCCCGCGTCGTCGAGCTGGAGACCAGCCGGGAACGGGTGGTGGACGCGGCCGAGACCGAACGGCGGCGGATCGAGCGTGACCTGCACGACGGCGCGCAGCAGCGGTTGGTCGCGCTGGCCATGGAGCTGGGCCGGGCCAAGGCGAAGTTCGCCGACGACATCGACGCGGCCAGGGAACTGGTGGACCAGGCGCACGTCCAGGCGAAGGAGGCCCTCACCGAACTGCGCAACCTGGTCCGGGGCGTGCACCCGCCGGTGCTGACCGATCGGGGCCTGGACGCCGCCCTGTCCGGCCTGGCCGTGCTGTGCCCAGTGCCGGTCGACGTCCACGTCGACGTGCCGGTCCGGCCCAAGTCCTCGGTGGAGGCGGTCGCCTACTTCATGGTGGCCGAGGCGCTGACCAACGTGGCCAAGCACTCCCGGGCCAGCCACGCCAAGGTCGTGGTGGAAGGCCATGGCTACCCGGGCACGCTGACCGTCATGGTCAGCGACGACGGGATCGGCGGCGCCGACATCACCGGCACGGGCCTGTCGGGGCTGGCCGACCGGGTGTCCGGCGTGGACGGTCGGCTGTCGGTGGAGTCTCCGGCCGGCGGCCCGACGATCATCGCGGCGGAGCTGCCATGCGGGTAGTGATCGCGGAAGATTCCGTCCTGCTGCGCGAGGGGCTGACCCGGCTGCTCACCGAGGCCGGACACGAGGTCGCCGCCGTCGCGGGCGACGGCGAGGGGTTCCTGCGCGCCGTGGCCGAGCACACCCCGGACGTGGTGGTGGTCGATGTGCGGATGCCGCCCACCTTCACCGACGAGGGGCTGCGCGCCGCCCTGGTGGTCCGGGACCGCTGGCCGAAGGTCGGCGTGCTTGTGCTGTCCCAGTGGGTGGAAGAGCGCTACGCTACCGAGCTGATCTCCGGCCGTCCGCACGGCGTCGGCTACCTGCTGAAGGACCGGGTGGCCGACGTGGCCGAGTTCCTCGACGCGCTGACCCGGGTGGCCGACGGCGGCAGCGCGCTCGACCCCGAGGTCGTGGCGCAACTGCTGGCCCGCAGCCGTCACCCGCTCGGCGAGCTCACCCCGCGCGAACGCGAGGTGCTCGCCCTCATGGCCGAAGGCCGGTCCAACGCCGCCATCGCCGACACCCTGGTGGTCGGCGGCGGCGCGGTCGAGAAGCACATCAACAACATCTTTACCAAACTCGGACTGGCGCCCGGCGACCGCGACCATCGTCGCGTACTCGCCGTGCTGCGCTACCTCGGCACCTGATGAACGGGGTATCACGATGACCTTTATGTCCACCACCGGCCAGGCCCCGGTCCCCCCGGCCGAACCCCGTGGTCCGCTGGGGCCCCCGCTCATGACGCCCGGCCGCTGGGTGGCCCTGGCGGTGGGCGTGCCGGTGGCCCTGGCCCTGATCGGCTGGACCGGCTTCAACCTCGTCACCACCGTTGCCCGGGGGAGCTACCCGTTCAGTTACGCGATCCCCGTGCAAGACGGCCAGGTGGCGGTGAACATCAACGCCGGCGACGTCACGCTGCAAGAGGCTCCGGGCAGCAGCACCGCACGGCTGACCGGAACCGTTCAGTACGGTCTCATCCGTCCGGGCATCAGCGAGAGCAACACGCCGACCGGTGCCAACATCGGCATGAACTGCAACGGAATCAATACCAACTGCGAGATGAGCGCCTCCCTTGACGTCCCGGCGCGGACCGCGGTCACCCTGTGGAGCAACGGCGGCAACATCACGGCGTCCGGCTTCTCCAGCGGCATAGCGCTGTCGGCAGCTGGCGGCAACGTGAACGCCACCAACCTGGCGGGTAACCTGCAGCTCGATTCCGGTGGCGGCGACCTCACCGCCAACGGGCTGACTGGCACCCTCCAGATCGCCACCGAGGGCGGCAACGTAGACGCCGACGACTGGGCCGGCACCGGCACCACGCGAGTGGACACCGGTGGCGGCGACATGACGGTCAACGGCGTGACCGGTAACTTCCAGCTGTCCACCGAGGATGGCAACGTCGACGCCAGCGGCGTAGCGGCGGCGCTGGCCGGCATTGACTCGGGCGGTGGCAACGTGACCCTGGCGTTGACCCAGGTTCCGCAGAACTTGCAGATCATCGCGGAAGGGGGCAACGTCACCGTGATCCTGCCGCTGGGCAGCACCACGTACGACATCTCCACCCCAGATAGCCAGGGCGGCAATATCACCTACCCGCAGTCGCTGGTCAGCTCGACGTCCACCCACAAGATCACCGTCGACAGCGGCGGCGGCGATATCACCATCAGCCAGGGCTAAGCCGGAGCGAGCTGACCAGGGTGCTCACGTCCGAGGTGCCCAGGTTGCTGGGGACCGAGGCGTAGAACACCGCGGGAGCCTGGCCAGCCCCGCGGTCCACGACCACCACGGCGGCCGCCTCGCTGGTCCAGGCCAGCCCCTCGCTGGCGGCGTCCGGATAGGTCATCAAGAACGTCACCATCCAGGCCGGATAGCCGCTGACCAGCATCGCGGTGCTGCTCTGGATGGTGCGCTGGTGGCTCAACCCCGCGTAGTAGAGCGGATCGACCGTGTTTACCACGCTCGTGGTTACCGATTCGAGGTCGGCGGGACCGGAGTACCCGAACTGCTGCTGAAGTCGGCCTGAGCAGGCGTTCCCGTGCCAGTCGATCATCGTCCCGCCGATGTTGACCTGCCCGGCCACGGCGTGCTCGCCCGCGGTCCAGCTGAACATCGGGGCGTCCAGCACGCCCGGGCAGCCCCGTTGCCAGGGCGAGGAGAGCAGCCGGTAGGACAGCCGGGAGGAAGCGTCGGCGACCACCGGGACCGGCGCGGAGGCGGACGGCGACGGCTTCGCGTGCCGCGTGTGCGCGGTGACACTCAGCGCGGCGGGCCGGGCCACCGTCGGCGTCTTGGAGATCTCCTTCACGAACCCGGCGATGAGCACCAGAACCCCGGTCGTGACGACCGTGAGCAGCCACAGCATCGCCTGCCGCAGCCGCCGACGGCGCCTGCGGCGCCGGAAGGCCCGGCTTGGAGGGCCGGTGCTCCCCATCGCCATATGGCCAGGGTAAACGGCACATACCCGGCAAAAGAATAGCTAGGCGGACATGGTTACCGTTCGTTGACTGCCGCTCTCATGCGCCGGCGGTCGCGGGGGCCGTCAGCGGCGCCGCCTCCTCGGCCCGGACGGTCGCCCAGCCGAAGGCCAGGTGCGCGACGAAACCTATGGCCAGCGCCACCAGCACGCCCAGGTTGGCGAAGGCCCAGGCCCCGGCCTTGCCGCCCAGGCCGAACGGGCCGAGCAGGTAGCCCTGCCAGGTCAGCCAGCTCGCCGAGGTGTTGGTTACCAGGCCCCAGCCGATCCCCGTGGCCACCACCACGGCCGCGACGGGAACCCACCGGATGTCGCCGTACCGGCCGGACGTGGTGAACAGCTCGGGCTCGGCGTAGTCCCGCCGCCGCAGCGCGATGTCGGCCAGCATGATCCCGCACCAGGCCGCGATCGGCACGCCGAGCGTGATCAGGAAGCCCTCGAACTGGCCGATGAAGTTGTGCGCCCCGAAGACCACGTAGATGCTGCCCAGGGTCATCACCGTGCCGTCGATCAGGGCCGCCGCGTACCGCGGGATCCGGATGCCCAGGCTGAGCATCGCCAACCCCGAGGAGTAGATGTCGAGCACCGACCCGCCGATCAGGCCGAGCACGGCCACGATGGCGAACGGCACCAGGAACCAGGTGGGCAGCAGCGTGGCCAGCGCGCCGATCGGGTTGGCGCCGATCGCCGAGCTCAGGCTGCTCGACGAGCCGGCCAGTAGCAGGCCGAACAGCACCAGGAAGATCGGGGCGATCGACGAGGCGAACGTGGTCCACCAGACCACGCCCGATCCGGAGGACCGCCTGGGCAGGTAGCGCGAGTAGTCCGCGGCCACGTTGACCCAGCCGAGCCCGAAGCCGGTCATCACGAACACCAGCGCCCCGATTACCGCCTCGGCCGAACCGCTGTGGATGCCGGACACTGTGTGCCAGTGAATGTGGTCCGCGACCAGCGCGATGAACACCACCGTGGCCACCCCGGTCACGATGGTGATCAGGGTCTGCATCCGCATGATCAGGTCGAAGCCCATCACGCCGCCGAAGATGGTCAGCGCCACCACGACGATGAGCGCGATGACCTTGGTGCCGGTGCCGCCGCCCCAGCCCAGCTGGTGGAACACGGTCGCGGTGGCCAGCGTGGCCAGGATGACCAGCACGGTCTCCCACCCCACGGTCAGCAGCCAGGAGATCACCGTGGGGAGCTTGTTCCCGTTGACCCCGAACGCGGCCCGGCTGAGCACCATCGTCGGCGCCGATCCCCGCTTGCCGGCCACCGCGATGAACCCGCAGGCCAGGAACGACAACACGATCCCGACCACGCCGACCACCAGCGCCTGCCAGAACGAGATGCCGAAGCCGAGCACGAACGAGCCGTAGCTGATCCCGAGCACCGAGATGTTCGCGGCGAACCACGGCCAGAACAGGTCACGCGGGTGCCCCTTGCGCTCGGACTCCGCGATGACGTTGATGCCGTTCGTCTCGACCTGGAGCGGCCGCAGCTCTGTGGTCCCTGGACCTTCAGTCATGGCGGACCTCCTCAATGGTCCATGATTGCTTTGCGCTGTGCCCCGTCGACGGGGATGTGCGCGCCGTTGATGAAGCTGGCCAGCGGCGAGGCTAGGAAGGTCACCAGCGCCGCCACTTCTTCCGGCTCGCATATGCGGCCGAACGGGATGGACTGCTCGGCCAGTTCGTGTGCGCGTTCCTGAGTGACGCCCTTGTCCCGGGCGAAGGCCTTCTCCAGCGTGTCCCACCGGTCGGTGTTCACCGGACCGGGATTGACGGTGTTGATGCGTACCCCGTACCGCCCGTACTGCTCGGCGACCGAGGACGCGAAGTTGATGTCCGCCGCGTTCGCCACCCCGGCGGTCATCTCCCAGTAGCTGGGCTTGAGCCCGTCGTTGCCGACGACGAGCACGATCGCGCCTTGCCCGCGCTGGCGCATGTGCGGGATGACCGCGCGGACGGACCGCACGTAGCCCATGAACTTCAGGTTCAGGCTGGCCATCCACTGCTCTTCGGTAAGGTCCTCGAGCAGGCCGCCGGGGGAGCTGCCCGCGCAGGTGACCAGGATATCGATGGCGCCGAACCGCTCCAGGGTGGCATCCACGCAGCGCTGGACCTCGGCCGTCACGCTCATGTCTCCGGCCAGCGGCAGCACGGCCCGACCGGTCTCGGCGGCGATCTTGCCCGCGGCGGCTTCCAGCGGGCCCGCGGTCCGGGCGGTGATGACCACGTCGCAGCCCTCGCGGGCCAGGTGCTCGGCCACGCAGCGCCCGATCCCCTTGCTGGCGCCGGTCACGAAGGCCACTTTCCCCTCTAGCCGCAGATCCACCGCAACCCCTTCCGCCTCGCTACAGCGCTACGCCCGGCTGGCCTGTTCCCGGCGGGTGCGTATGCCGCGAGCCTCATTCGCCCGCGCTCGAACCGCTTCCTCCCCGACGGTGGCTGGATGGTATACCAAATATCAAACGGGCGGAAGGCCCGATGGGGCCGGGGGGGCACCAGGTCTCAGCGGTCCCACAGGGAGCCGAGCGCGGCGTCCACCTGAACCCTGATCGGACCGACCACCGGCAGTACCGGGGCCGGCGCGGCCGCGGCGGCGTTGTCGCACGCGGCCAGCGCGTCGCGATCCAGGAAGCGGGTGAGCTGCCCGTAACCGTGCCGGTCGTCCCGGCCCCGGCGGTGCAGATGCAACCGCAGGGGCGCGTACAGGTACAGATGGTCGCGGGCCCGGGTCAGGGCGACGTAGAACAGGCGGTGCTCTTCGGCCAGCCCACCGGGGTCGCCCAGGGCCATGTCGCTGGGCAGCGCGCCGTCGACCAGGTGCGGCACGTGCACGATGGGCCATTCCAGGCCCTTGGCGGCGTGGATGGTGGAGATAGTCAGGTAGTCCTCATCCAGCCGGGGTGGCCCGGCCAGGTCAGAGGCGGAGACCGGCGGATCCAGGGTCAGCTCGGCCAGCGCGTCGTGCAGCGACGGCTGGCCCGCGGCCGCGTCGGCCAGGCGCTGCAGGTCGGCGAGCCGGGCCGCGGCATCGGGGTAGCGGGCACGGATCAGCGGGTCAAGGATCGTCACGATCGCCTCGGCCTGGGCGGCGGCGGGATCGCTCGCGGCGGCGGCCAGCTGGCCGAGGGTGGCGGTCAGGGCGGCCCTGGACCGGGCCGGCGCGGCCTCGGCCGCCTGTGGCCAGTCCTGCGGCGGAAGTTCCTGGCCGGCGGTATCGGGGTCCACGACGGCCAGGATGCGGCGAGCGTGGCCGGGGCCGATGCCGTCGTGCAGCCGGAGCAGCCGGAACCAGGCCAGGTCGTCGGCGGGATTGGCCAAGATCCTGGCCGCGGCCAGGAAGTCCTTGACGTGGGCGGTGTCGGTGAACCGCAGCCCGCCGAACTTGACGTACGGGATCTTGCGGGCGCTGAGCTCGATTTCCAGGATGTCGCTGTGATGACCGGCGCGGACCAGGACCGCCTGGTCCCGCAGCGCCGCGCCGTCCTCGACCGCTTCCAGGATCCGGGCGCAGATCTCCCGGGCCTGAGTGGCCTCGTCGTGGCAGCGGACCAGCAGCGGCGGCACTCCGGGGCCGCGGTCGCCGGTCAGCGTCAGGTCCAGGCCCGGAGCGGACGGGCGGATCAGGTTGGCCAGGTCCAGCACGCCCTGACGGGAGCGGTAGTTACGGTGCAGGCGGACGATATCCAGGCCCGGGTAATCGGCGGCCAGCTGCCGCAGGTGGGCCGGGTCGGCACCGCGGAACCCGTAGATAGCCTGCGCGTCGTCGCCCACGCAGGTCAGCTGCTTCCCGTCGGGCTGCAGCAGCCGCACGATGCTGGCCTGGACGGTGTTGACGTCCTGGTACTCGTCGACCAGGACCGCGTCGAACATGCCACGCAGCACCGGCCCGGCCGCCGGGTCGGCCAGCGCGGCCTGCCACAGCAGCAGCAGGTCGTCGAAGTCCAGCAGGTGGCGGTCGCGCTTGCGGGCCGTGTAGGCGCGGAACAGGCTGGCCAGCTCGGCGGTGAACGGGACGCACCACGGGAAGCCGGCCGTTACCACCTCGCTGACCGGACGTCCGGTGTTCACGCATCTGGTGTAGATGTCGGCGCAGGTCGCCGCGCGCGGCGACCGCTGCCCGCCCTCGGCCAGGCCGTGGTCCGGGCGCAGCACGTCCAGGACCTCAGTGGCATCGGATTGGTCGAGAATAGTGAACTGCGGCGGCAGCGAGAACGACTCCGCGTGCTGGCGGATGATCTTGTGCGCGATGGCGTGGAACGTCCCACCGCAGATGCGTCCGCTCGAGCCGCCCGCGCTGGAGGCGCCGGAGGCGGCGCGGGCCAGCATGTCGCCCGCCGCCCTGCGGGTGAAGGTCAGCAGCAGGATCCGGTTGGCCTGCATACCCTGCGTGTCCCGCAGCCACGCGGCCCGGGCGACCAGGGTCCGCGTCTTGCCGGTACCCGCGCCGGCCAGGACCAGCAACGGCCCGGCCTCGTGGGTCGCCGCCTGCCGCTGCTGCTCGTTCAGCCCGTCCAGAATGTCGCCCTGATCGAACATGCATATGAACATAACCAGGCCGGCCGGCGGATTCCGTACGCCGCGCCGGCGGAAACCGCCCGCTGCGTTTGCGCGCGGTGACCGCGGACAGGGCGGACACTGTGAACATGACCGATGACCTGGAGCCGGGCCGCGCCGAGCTCGTCCTTGCCGGCCGCCGGGTGCCGATGCTGGATAACGCCCGGATTTACGCCTGCGGGATCACCCCGTACGACGTCACCCACCTCGGGCATGCCGCCACGTTCGTCTGGATCGACGCGCTGAGCCGGGTGCTGCGCCTCTTGAGAGTCGAACCGGAAGTCTGCCGCAACGTCACCGATGTCGATGACGTACTCGACGCGGCGGCTTCCCGGGCCAGCACGCCCTACGATGCCTTCGCGGCCATCCAGCAGTATCACTTCGAGCACGACCTGACCGCGCTCAGCGTACGGCCGGTTCAGCACGAGCCACGCGCGCACCGGTATGTAGAGCACGTCATCCGGCTGGCCTCGGGCCTGATAGCGATCGGATCAGCCTACGAGCGGGCCGGCAGCGTCTACTTCCGCGGCCCGGACGTGGGCGCCCGCGCGGGCCTGGACCATTCCGATGCGCTTCGGCTCGCCGCCGAGTACGGAGGCCGCCTCGATGACCCCGCGAAGGATGACCCGCTGGACACCGCGGTCTGGCAGGCGGCCGAGCCGGGTCATCCGGCCTGGGATTCGCCGTGGGGGCCGGGCCGGCCCGGGTGGCATGCCGAATGCGCGGCTATGGCACTGTCGGCGTTCGGCGTGGGGGTGGACGTCCATGCCGGCGGAAGCGACCTCCGCTTCCCGCACCACGCCTACCATGCGGCCATGGCCGAAGCGTTCACCGGGGTCAGTCCCTACGCACGAGCGTGGTTGCACGTCGGCGTGGTGACCGTCGGCGGCGTGAAGATGGCCAAGTCGGCCGGCAACCTGGTGCTCGTGAGTGATCTTCTCGCCGATCACACGGCGGCCACGGTCCGGATGATGATCCTGGACCGGCCCTGGGCCGACGGCTGGGACTTCAGCGCCGCGTCGCTCGAGGCCGCCGCGGCCCGGCTGGCGGACCTCTATCACGCCGCCGGACGCACCCACGAAGCGGGCCACCACGGTGCCGCAGAGATTCGTCGCCTGCTGGCGGCCGACCTGGACGTCCCCGGCGCGCTCGATGTGGCCATCGAGACGGGCGGTGCCCCGGCCCGGGTGCTCATTTCGACTCTCAGCCTCGACTGAGACGAACAGGGGGAACCCGGATGCCCGAGATCGTGACCATCGAGACGCCTGCCCTCGGTGATCGCAGCTACCTGATCCACGACGGAACGCAGGCTATGGTCGTGGACCCGCAGCGTGACATCGACCGGGTCCTGGCCGCCGCGCAGGCCCGGCACGTGCAGATCACGCACGTGCTCGAAACCCACATCCACAACGACTACGTGACCGGCGGCTT
>Ga0210405_10006532_pt1 | contig 10383 bp, 11 predicted proteins | sample IncBWH11MmetaG_FD_155492 | JGI IMG/M metagenome (GOLD analysis project Ga0210405, IMG submission 155492) | Forest soil microbial communities from Barre Woods Harvard Forest LTER site, Petersham, Massachusetts, United States - Inc-BW-H-11-M | ecosystem: Environmental > Terrestrial > Soil >... | reverse complement strand
AGAAAGCTCGCACCAAAATGCGCCGCGCCTACCCCTTGTCAAGCCCTGCCAAAACGCCCTCGGCCAAAGAGTCATAATCACTGTGCAGCGGTACTAGGTTCCCCGAGACGACCGCTACAGGCGGGGTGATCAAAGTGCTACCAACTGGCAGTTCGCGAGCCTCACTCAGAGTTTGGTCGCTGAAGCCGCCAAGATTGATGGTCAAGTCGTTGTCGAGCCAGATCACGTCCTGAGTTGTTCGGCCGGTTGATACTAGAGCAACGCCATGCATCGCCGTTCCCTCCCTAGTGCTATCTTGGAGCCGACCCGATCTAGCTCCCCCGCCCGCCTACTGTCGGATATGCCTCCTGGTCGATCAGAGTGTAACCGAACGCAACGCGTTCTATTGTGGCGTGGGCCACTAAACGATGAAAATTGTAGGTGCTTTGAGTCAGGAGTGCTGACGACGGTCGCTGCGAAACGGCGACGCCTGGATTGGGTCAATCGCGTCGCTCTGGCCGCCCGCAAGCTACTTCTGATCTTCCCCTGAGACCCGACATGTGGACGAACGCTGGATTTCGTCGGTTTGGTACAACAGGTGAAGTAACTCGTTCTACCCGACCACCTCGTACGCCCGGGCAATGAGGGCTGATCTCATCTCACGAGCCGCAATTAAACTCATGCCAGGCCCGCTAGACGCATCGCCCTACGCGGGGCCCCCAAGCGAGCCAGCCCCTGAGTGCAGCGCGACAGAATGAGCAGGAGGAAATGAACGCTCTGGACGATGGAGGCGTGAATACCGCGCGGGACCCGATGATGTATAAAGATTTTTGCGATGATGTGAGATGGCTCACAAAGGGATGAGCGCCACGACCTTAGCATTTGCTGCGATCGGCTTACTGCCGTGGCGCAACCACAAAGCTTCCTGAAGGCGCCGACAGTCTAGGCCCTGCCCATGCAGTCATTTGATGGGGGCCGGAAAATGAAAACCCTCTTCTTCAGTTTTTGTCTAATGGTGAGCGCCGTGACGCTCGCTGGGGAAACTCGCGCTGCGCCGACCGGTGGGACCCAGCCATCACCGTGTATAACTGACGCATCGATGCAGATATCGGCACTTCCGGCACAGGTACCGTACGGTCAATCGACGGTCGTTCATTGGTCAGTGAGCTTACCGGCAGGGTGCTCGACAGTGCACGCCAAACTGAATGGAGAGCCTGTGGCGCTAAGCGGCAGCCGGACGGCAACACCATCCGCAAGCTCGAGCTATTTCCTACTCATTAGCCAGACGCACTTGGGCGTATACCAAGAACGAACGGTGTCTGCCGAAGTACAAGTCGTTTTTCCACCTGACGTGGTTATCGATCCGAGCACCGCTAACCCCGTTACGGTTCTTCTCGGCACTCTGCAGTCTTCCAACGGCGAACAGACAGTTGAATTGTGTGATGTCGATCTCGATTTGACTGGAGTTTCCGAAATAGTGATCGGGGATAATCGCTCATTGATCGCATCGCCTAACTGCGCCCGTGGACCCCGCTCCTTTGGCCCACGCATTTTCGTAACGGATCATCGCGGGTCCAAAGCGCTATTCGTGATTCGCGGCGACAACGTCCTGTTTTCGGGGTTCCGCCTTGAGGGACCAACGAGCGGCATCGGACAGGGCGACGACATCTTGGAAAAAGGCATATCGATTTGGCCGTTCGCCTCGCCGGATCCGATCCGTCACATTGAGATTTCCAACATGGAAATATTCAACTGGAGCGGTCAGGGCATCCAAGTTGGAGATAATGACGAGCAGGCCGAGCGCGGCCGTCTCTTCAACACCAACGAAGGGGCAGTGCACATCTGGAATAACTTCTTTCACCACAATCGCCACGGCGCTGGCAACGGTTATGGCGTCGAGTCGGCCGGGGGCGCGTACGTGCTGATCGAGCGAAACGTATTTGACGAGAACCGCCACGCGATTGCAGGCGGTAGCCGCAGTTCGACTTCAAACGACTATTCCGGATACACGGCGCGCGACAATTTGATTCTATCAGGCGGGGGATTGCACTGTTCCGACAGCTGGTACTACGCGTTTTGCGCATGGCTGTGTGATTGTTGGCATACGCATCAGATCGACATGCATGGAGACCAGAACGAGTGGTACAGCTCAGATAACTGGGAATGCGGGACGGCGGGTGAGACTATGATCATCCAGCGCAACACCGTGTTGTACACGGCAGGCTTGGCGATCAAGATTCGGGGTAATCCGGCCGACAAGGCGGTCGTCGACGGAGGCGTTTTTAGTCACGCGAGCCGGGGCGACGCGATCGCTCAAAACGGCAACTGCGGTATTGGAGACAACATCACGAATCCGATCGACGTTCGGCCTAACAACGTATTCGGGTCGCATCCCATGGATGAGTTGGGAAGCTGCGACTTCTTCGGGGATGGACAGGAAGACAAGTTTATGGCGACGGGTGTGACTTGGTGGGCGTTGTCGCCCGTCACGCTCCAATGGCGCTTTCTCAACACTATGTCCGAGCGGCTATCGGAATTGCAACTCCGAAAGATCGACGTCGATGCGGTGTGCGATATCGCCCCGCGCACAAGTGGGCCCCAGTTGCCTGACAAGTATTCAAAGAGTGGGACTAGTCCCTGGATACCACTGCAAGTGGCCCAACCATGATGAACGTACGCTAGAGGCCGAGGGTCAAGCATTTACTTTAACAAGGCCATACGTGAACGGAGGGATCCCGATGTCTCCGCAAAATATTCTTACGATGAGTCAGGTCCGGAAGATACTGGTGGACGGTCAGGCCGAAATCGTAACACAAGACGCAGTGATTCAGCCTGGTGCACACTCGTTCACCAATCAAGGTGCACTCAACGCCTACCTCGTTGAGACGTTCGCTGCAAGGGCGGAGCGTGGAGGCATCGCCGGATCACTCTCATGCAAAGGCAGATATATACGTCGGTCGGTCGAAGGTACCCCAGCTGTAACCTTCGGCAATCCAATCTTGGACACGATCTCATCAGCCAACGGAACGCTCGCCATCGGCGGTCGGACGATCGACCTTACGCCTTTGCGTCCATCGGCTAATATGCCCGGTCGAGCGAGCGGGGCAGGTGGTGGTGCAGTGGCCTTCGACGCGCCAGCCTTGAAATTTAAGGGCATCGTCAACGACGCTGAGAAGTGGGCCTTGGATGATGGATCGTACGTGGAATACCGCATTCGCAGCGGGAGGCTTGGTTTTCAAGCGTGGAGAAACGGTCCTTCCATTTCTGATTTGGGGTTTTGGGACATGGGTGTGGGCATTTCGGTGTGGAACACTCCAGCCAATTATGAGGCCGCCTTCATTAATGCCATCAACTACATGAGCGTCGATACGCCCTGCCAGAAGTTTTTAGCGGGCGGCACCGGCCGTACGGTTGACTTCAACGGCACCCATGTGGACCTTAGCGATTATGGGTTGTTGGCACAGCAGCCCGAGCGGGTTGCGGGTGTGTGCATGGCGCAATGGCATCACAGGAAGTTTGGCGATTTGGTAACTGCGGGCAGCGGGTGCTTGGGTTACCCAAACGATTTCGGGACGATCACGTTTCCGCCTGACTGGACCCCGATTGTCACTGTGACCAATTTGAACGGCTATTGGACCGATGGCAGCCCCCGAAATGCTGTCATTTCCGTGTCACGTCGATCCTTCTCGATAGATATGTCGGCCTTTGGCAGGCCTACGGCAAATGGAACGATTGACGATCCTGCTGATCTAACGGCAATCTTTCCGGATGATAAAACCTATACGGGCCAACTTGTGGGAAATGCCATTAGGTGGTCCAACGGCTCACAATGGACCAAGGTCGTTAATACTGTATTCGATCTGAATGGCAGTTGGTCAGACGGCAGTCCTTGGGTCGCGGTTATCTCGGAAGGACCTGTGGCGCTAACGGTTGATATGTCCGATTTTGATCGGCCCACTGCGCAGGGGAAGATCATTGATAGTTCCACTATCACAGTGACGTTTCCGGATGATCGTGCCTACACGGGCAATTTGATAAGCCCGAGAACGATTAGGTGGTCCAATGGTTCAACTTGGACCAAGAAGGGGGTCTAATAGGCCGCCATAAACTCTACACCAGGAGAAATGGGCCAGTACTACCGCGTCACGCCTCATCCGCGCGCGGTCGCGCGGATGAGGCGTGACAGCAAGGGCATCGTGGCAAGCGCCCGACGAGAGCGTCGATGATGCGTCGGTGCACGGTGTCGATCGAATTTGGGACGTGGCTCTCAGGCCGCAACGAGGGATCCTCGGGGTTGAAAACCTCTGCAATAATATTGTTTGCTTGATTAAGTCCTATGAGCACTTTTCATCTGTAATTGTCCGGAGGCGACGATGATAGGATTGCCCGAGCAGTACGTCATCAACGATATTGGGACGCTTGGCGGGGCACCCAGCCTCGGGCTTGCAATAAACGCCGCAGGGATCGTTACCGGCGTCTCGTATCTTTCGTCTGGTCCGCACGGTGGAGTTCACGCGTTCCGATATGGTGTCGGCGGGATCGTGGACGTCGGCGTGCTCCCGCCGCACAACTTTAGCTGGGGATATGGAATTAATGACAACGGCATGATCGTTGGCGGCAGTTTTGTCGACGAGGGAGGACCGGTGGCCCATGCATTTCTTGCTGAAGGTGCACTCGCTCTTAGCGATCTCGGTACATTAGGAGGTGATTTCAGCTTTGCGTATGACATTAACAATGTGATGCTCATCACCGGCGAAGCCTCCAATCAAGCGAACGAGACGCACGCATTTATCTGGTCACCGGGGAACATGCGCGACATCGGGACCTTGGCCGGCGGAAACCGGAGTGTCGGACGGTCCATCAACGAGAGAGGACAGGTCGCCGGTGAGAGCACCTTCGGGCGTCGCGATGCAACCCTGGCATCCCGATTCACTGAAGCCGACGGGATGGTGAGTCTCGGCGCGCTTCCTGGGGGATTCAGCAGCTCCGGCTACGGCATCAACAACGCCGGTCAAGTCGTTGGCGAGAGTGATACGGGACCGATCCTGCAACCATTCGCTCGCGTAAGAGGCTTTCCGCTCTTTGGCACCCATGCTTTCCTCTGGACTGAGGCTGGCGGCATGAGAGACCTGGGTCATTTGGGTGGTGGGACGAGCCGCGCGACCGCGATTAGCGACACGGGACAGGTGGTTGGCACAAGCAGTCTGATCGACGGCTCCGCCCATGCCTTTAGCTGGACGTCAAGCGGCGGAATGCTCGACCTAAATACTCTGCTTTCACCTAACAGTGGTTGGGTTCTGGTCGAGGCCCACGGTGTCAATAATAAAGGCCAGATAACAGGGTATGGATTGCACAACGGCACGGGTCACGCATTCCGCTTCGGTCCGTCAGAAATCGTGGCGCAGCCCTAAAGTCAGGAGAGGCTCGTCGGTCTTTCCCCATTGGCCCGCCCGTTCGGCGACTTCTGCTCTGTGTCCAAACGCAGAAATTGGGCCCTGCCCCCCTGCGTCCGAGAGGCGATAGCAAAGCCCGCCGGCCTAAGGGCTTTGGAAAGGCGACTGCATGAGTGCTCAGATCAATATCTATAATCCTGCCGAGCTTGGCCCTCCGATGGGGCAGTACCATCACGTCACTAGGGTCAAAGCTAGCGAGTTTCTGTTCATTGCCGGCATGCTTGCGGGCAATTCGAAAGGGGAGATTGTCGGCGAAGCCGATTTCGATGCGCAAGCCGTGCAGGTATTCGAGAACATTGGCGCTGCTCTCAGATCTGCTGATGCGGGCTGGTCAAATGTCGTTCAGTTCACGACCTATCTCGTGCACTCCCAGGACATCCCGAAGTTCATGGCCTTTCGGCTTCGTGAATTCCCGAAAATGTTTACCGACGGAAAGTATCCTCCGAACACGCTTCTGATGGTTGATCGCCTGGTGAAGGAGCCTTTTCTGATCGAGGTTCAGGCCATCGCAGCGCTATAGATCTCGAAGTCCAATAATCCACTTTGAGCCTGCGGCAGGCGGCGACCTCGTTTCGCAAACTAGATGTTACGGAACAAGCCAGCCATTAGCCGACCTCGCTGTAGCCAAACTGTTAGGGTAGGCTTGCGCCCAAGAGACCTTGGATTACTTCTGCGCTACGAGAGGGACCGTTCTCGCTGTTTGTCCGCGGTGGTGACGGGGGCAACGCTGATGTTATTAAATTCTCGCTGGAGCTGAAGCCCACATCCTCTAAAAGCGAGCACGATACCGAAGGCATCTGCTCGCCGTTGGAGACGCGAGAGACAGCAATGCGGGTCTTATTGAAGACTCCCTCAGCGCTAACCTGGGTGTCGAGCTCGTTAAGCAGCTCAGTAACAAGCACGCTATGCTCGCTTGTCGTGTCATCGCCGACTTTGCCGGGTGTATTAGACGAGAGGACGAGTGCGTTGTTGGGCGCATTGATTGGTGCAAGGCCGTGGGAATAGGAGCGGAAACGGCGCTCGTAGGGATTGCGCCGTGAGGCGTCGAGCACAACCAGTTTGGCGCGAGCGCCCCGCTCCTCCATTACGTCGAGCAAGGTCTCGATCGACATTCCCTCGTGGCGGACATCGCGTTCCTTCCAGATCGTTGCATCGATTGGGATCATGTAGCTCTCGCGGCCGGATTGCACTCCATAGCCTCCGAAAAACAGCATCACGACCGAGCCGGGCTTGATCCGGGATTTCAACCGTTCGACCGCGCGAGCCATATCTGCCTTGGTGGCGTCCTGGACCATATCGACATCAAATCCGCGGTGGCGCATTGCGTCCGCTAGATCGCTTGCGTCGTTGATGGGTTGAATTAGTGGTTCGGCGGCATCCGGGTAATTCCCATTGCCGATTATAAGTGCGAGCTGGGTGGCGCCGACGCTCTCCACGGTAGGCACCACCTTTGGCGCATCCAACGTGTGGAGATCCAACGTAGCTTGCGCGCCGATCGCCAGCAATGCCATGCTGATAAGACCGCAAAGCACGCCAACCAATTGGCGAGTGATGTAGAGTTGCGTCACATTCATTTCGCTCTCCACTCGATAGCTATCGCATCAATAAAACTTCGAACGAACAGTATTTCGTGAATTACTCGGTTCGGAGAATTGCCTTGCCGCAAACGCGCTGTAGCCGCGACAATCACGATCAGTTGGATCGCAACATTTCCCCACCTGTCCTTCGACAAGCGTGCGCGAAAATCCTTGAGCTCGGATTAGGCGACGTGGTTTCTAGTCGCTTGTGGTGATTGGTAAACAAAAGATGCAAGGCCCAAGAGGGTTAGCACCCGTCAACCATGCGCCGTCGTTGGGAAAACCGAGCGTGGCGTAATCAAGTCCTGATCCGCGCCAAAAAGCAGACCTGCGAAGGTCCGTCACGATCCATAAGAACTCTAATGCAATGTGAGGGTGGGCTTTTTGTATTTAATTCCAACTTTTTGCCTATGAACCAGGACCACCGGTCCGCAGGCGAGACCAACTAGAGATTTGACCACCCCCCGGGGGCCTGAACGGACGCACTCCCTTATGGTCATAGGCGCTTCGGGCCAAATCAGATCTCGAAGCTCGCAACCGCAATGTCTGCTTTAACCCAACGAACCGACATCATCAGCTCAAGCAGCTACGTCCGAAAAGTGCCAGGAGCCGACTTAACTGAGCTGCTTGATTGGCATGCTCTCGCTATCCCGCTGCAGAAGCCGGCCATCCGCTTCTGAGACCGATTAACGATCCCGTCTGCCAAATCTCGCGGAAGCGAGATCGAGCCAAGGCCATCCTGGGCCACCGGCCGGGGATCGCACCAAGAGCCTTGGACGCCTCGGGCCTCGGCGTGAGATCGAGCGGTTGCCGTTCTAGGCTGGCGCCCCGTCTCGCGTCGCCCTGTACCAGAATGGAGACGGTGACGTCTGCGTCGATGCCGCTTTATTGATCTCGACGCGCGATAGGTCGAATGATTAAATGAGAGAATTGCAACGTTGCGTTTTTCTTTATCGGCCTCAGCGGGGTTATCCGATGCGCCGCATTTTTCTGATCTTGATACTCGGTACACTTTCACTTGGCGTCGCACTTGCGGACGATGATTTCCCGGGGACCTACAAACTTGTCAGCGGCACACGAAAGATCGTCGAGATCGGCGAGGTTCAAGATGCTTACGGCAAGGACCCGAAGGGATACATCATGTACGGAAGGGACGGTCGAATGCTGGTGCTGATTACGCATGACGGGCGCCCGAAGCCTTCTCGAACAGACATGACGGACCAAGACCGGGCCGAGCAATACCGCACATTGAATACGTATGGCGGCACATACACTTTTCACGGCGACTCGATCGAACACCGCATCGATATAGCGGGTAACGAAACGCGGGTCGGGAGCACCGAGGTGCGAGAGGTCAAGCGAGACGGCAATCGGTTGATCTACACAACGAAACCGCAGCCATTCTCGGCTGACGGCAAATTGAGCGTGATCACGCTGGTGTTTGAAAAGCTCAAATAGCTGGGGGCATCTCTTTCACGCAGGCGATATCAATGCGCCGGAACGTTGTCGGGCTGCCGCCCAGAAGGAAGTGAGAGAACATTGCGTATTATAGCCTTCATGTTGCTCCTTATGATCAGTGTTGCCGTCGTCCATGCCGAGGACGCCGAACACGCCATCCTCTCGGCCAACGAGGCGTTTGAGAAAGCTTGGTCGGCGCGAGACATCACTGCAATCGAAAAGCTGTGGTCACATGAGGCGTATGTTTTCGTTGTTCATCCCTCAAGCAAAGTGCCCGAAATCGGCTGGGAAAACGTCCGAAGCAGTTTTGGGACGCAAATGTCCCGCTATAGCGAATTTGCAGTTTCAATGACGGGGACTCAGGTTCACGTCAACGGCGACACCGCTTTTGTGGTCGGGCTTGAGTCATTTGCGGGAAAACGGATCAACGGAGACGCGGTGGAAGGAAAGGCCATCGGAACGCGCGGCTTCGAGAGGAAAGGCGATCAATGGCTGGTGGTGTTTCATCAGGCGACGCCGGTACGATAGGCTTGAGCCCACATCACCATGCCTCGGCCAACCCGGCTTGAAACAAATGCTTCAACGAATGCACCCGCAGCGCGGCATTTTCCGGTAGGAAGGGCCCGGCTAGTTCTTTTGTTCGAGCTAATGGAGGCGGCTAATCAAAGCCGCAGGATTTGAGCTTTGATCCCGTCCGCGTTTGCCCCAAGGCAATGTCTGATGTGGGTCAATCGCGTCATTTTGAGCGCGCACCGACGACTTCCGGTCTACCGCGATCAGCGGACATTCTAGGTACCCGTCGGCATGTCTCAAAAGTGCCAAAGGCGGAAATTGACTAAACTTGTCTGTTGCCGTGGTCACCGCAACAATGCTGTCGCCATCTACGCCTTCTGCAACTCATGCATCATTCCATGTATGTCGGACACCGTGTAACTGTCCGCAATCTTTCCGTCCCTGATATGAAAAAAGGTGATTTGAGCCCTGCGGATTGTTTTGCCCGTTGCGGGGATGCCCATAAAGTCACCAGTATGAATGCCGATCATGGAAAATCTGACGGCGACTGTATTTCCCTCTGCAATAATCTCGTCGATTTCAAAACGGGCGTCCTGAAGAACTTGATGACGATTACGGAGGTCTGCAACGTGCTCCGCAAAACTCGATACCCCTTTCAGGCCCGGCGTGACGTGTCGGGTATAAGCAACCATCGAGTGCGGAAAGGTCGCCAGTGCTAAATCCAGTCATGCATTTCTTAACAAGATTTTTCATTGCGTCCGGTGTCATCTTGTTTCCTCCTTGGTCATAGTCATTCAGTTAGCGGCTAAGTCACTTTTATAAATCGCGGCTCCCCAACGTTCTCGCTCCGCCTTGAGGTACGCTGCGAGCAGATCGCGCAACGAAAATGTTGGAAATGCATTCCAGCACCGTCTCGCGCTTTTGATTGCGCAGCAGGTTTCGGTTGCGGACTATTCCCCAGTCAGGTTTCAATTTCGAGGGGCGCAGCTCCAGAATCGTCATTTCGAGATCGAGCGCGTCACCCGGACGTACCGGGTTCGTCAGCTTCAACTCATCCCAACCCAATCCCATCAGGACCTGGAAGTGCGGTTGAAGTTGACCCGAGAGCAGGATGTAGATCGCAAACGTATGCGACCCCGATGCCGTCAATCCGCCAAAGACCGATTGTGCCGCGAGTTCCTCGTCGATGTGGCGGGGTATCGGATCATATTGTTTGGCGAAACGGATAATCTCTTCCTTGGTGAGCGAATAAGGGCCCGCCGCGCTGCGGATTCCGATTTGCAGTTCTTCAAAATAAAGGTTGGCCATCGATGCCTCCGTCGATGAAGCGAGAGGCATGCGCCCTCCCGCTCGGCAGTTCAACAGGCGACATCGTAACGGCTAAAATTGGCCCCGGTTAGTGG
>Ga0210405_10006531_pt1 | contig 10384 bp, 9 predicted proteins | sample IncBWH11MmetaG_FD_155492 | JGI IMG/M metagenome (GOLD analysis project Ga0210405, IMG submission 155492) | Forest soil microbial communities from Barre Woods Harvard Forest LTER site, Petersham, Massachusetts, United States - Inc-BW-H-11-M | ecosystem: Environmental > Terrestrial > Soil >... | reverse complement strand
TATTCGGCGCGCGGCACCTGAGGCACAGCGAGTTCGAACTGAAGAGTCCTGACGCTGTGACCCCTCACAACTGGTCGCACTTTCTAACCGGGGTTGCCCATCGAGTCGGACTCGAGGGCGATTTGCGCACTGTACTCATGCCGCGCTACGCATGGGTGGATCAATTTGCCGAGTACTACGCACAGAGCTATCGAAGCACCTACGTTACAAATTTCTCACTTGCCGCGATCGCAGTAATACTGTCTATCCTGGGCGCGACCATCGGCTGGGGAAACCACGAACTGGGTTTCGTCCTAGGCGAACTGCTTGTGCTTTTGTTTATTCTAGTGAACACCTGGCGGGGCAACAGGGAACACTGGCATGCTCGCTGGCTGGATTACCGGCACCTGGCAGAGCGGCTGCGAAATCTACGTTTCTCCTCGCTATTCGGAGATCTGAATCTCGCAAGCGCCAGTGCTGCGGACTTCGGCGGCGGCCCCGGGTGGGTCATATGGTATGCACGTGCGACGGCGCGAGAACTCAACCTGCCGTCGGTGTCGGTTGATCCACCAGCCACGAGCGAACTGATTGAAAGCTTTATCCACGATCAGCTCAGTGACCAGATCAGCTATCACGCCAAAAACGGCAAGATCCTCTCGAAACTTGATCAAAGAACGCACACCGTGGGGATCTGGTTTTTCCGGTTGACCGCGATATTCTGTGCGCTGTACGTTGCGCTGAACATCGTCGCATATTTCATTAGGTCCCCTACCAGCGATTGGAGGTTTGAGTGGTGCTTTAATCAGTATAAGCACTACATGCCGATCTTCACCATTGGGCTGCCGGCGCTGGGAACGGCGCTGTTCGGCATCAGGGTGCAGGGCGATTTTCGCGGGCGCGCGGATCGGTCGGCTCTCACCGCGAACGGCCTGGATAAGATTCGTCGCTTGCTCACGGGGTTTCCGTGTTCTTGGGGTTATCTGCGAATGCAGGTCAACAAGGCCGCAAACATCATGCTCGACGACCTAGCGGACTGGCGCGTGACATACGCGCGCAGGCGTCTTGATCTTCCAGCGTAGCGGCACTCGATTGGGTAAGGGCGAAGTCGCGGTCGTGGATAACGTGGAGCAAACGAAGTTATGATAGATGACATCTCGTGCTACGGCGGTGCCCGCAAACCAACCGATGCCGTCACGGTCGACGACTTCAAAAACGCCCGGCAGAAGATGCCGATCAGGGTCCACGGACCGCGGTGACCTCGAAGCGGGCACCGCGCGGACCCGCGGCCACCGAAATATGAGCCCCAGGCGGCACGATCCAGTAGGCCCCGGATTCCGGCACTTCCGGCTTGCCTTCGACGTTCACGGTCATGCGGCCCGCAAGCCGATGGATCAGGAGCACGGACGATTCCGAAGCGATCGAGGCGGCTCCCGACTTTGGGAGGAACCACTGCCGCAACACGAGCTTGAGCGCCCCTTCCTTTCCGTCCACAGCCTTGATTCGCAGCGATCCTTCGAAGTTCGTGATCGGCGCGCCGCTCGCCCGCTCGGTGTCGGACTCGGTCGGCAGCGTTTCCTCGGCCAAAGCCGGGAGACAGGCCGCCGCCAGCGCCGCGACCAGCGCGCCTTGCATCCACCGCGGGCAGGTTGGCTTGGTACCCGCCATCATGGCTCCAGCATCAACAGGCGCCCCTTGGTGCAGTTCGTCGGATCGACGCCCGGCGTTGCGCACCCCGGAGCACTGGTAAATCCCCCGGTGACCGCGTGCGAGCCGGCCGCGATATAGACCCGCCCGTGCGCCAGGGCGGGCTCCGCGACGATCGCAGAAATCAGCTCATTGGTTATCGTATTAGATACCAGCAAGTCGTTCAGCTTCAGATCGACATCGACATAGAAGGGAATGGGGACGAGTCGGCCGATGCTGACGTTGTGGCAGACCGGGTGCGGTGGCGGTGCGCAGATCCGGATGCCGGTGCACAGGAAGGCCGGTAGGGTCGGATCGTCACATCGCCAGCCGGTGACCTTCCCGGGGGCGACGCGTGGGTCCTCGATGGCGAGCAGATGCCCTGACCGCGTCCCAACGTAGACGACGCCGTGGCTGACCGAAGGCGGCCCGAAGCCGCACTTCTCGTCGTCGCAGTTCTTGAACGGAGGGTAGTCGAGCATCCAGCGAACTCGTTCGCGGTCACCGGTGCAGGCGTTGAGCGCCGTGATCCGCTTCTGCCCCTGTCCCGATTGCGTCGCCAGGTCGTTGCCCCCGTCCACCACGTAGTAGACATCGCCCCAGGCGGCGCCCGGAGCGGCGTAGCCGGGGCTGCCGTCCCCCGACATGGGCGTGTTCGCGGGAAAGACCCAGCCCCGCCCCGTACCCGCCGCCGCATCGGCCGGAACGGCATGGGTAAAGCCATCCTTCTGCGTGGAGACGACGAGCTTTCCGCAACTGGCATCCATCACGCTCGGCGTGGCGGCCCAATCGTCATCGTTCAGGTCGGCGCTCGGCTGATAGGGCCAGGGAGGCGCGGCCACGACGTCCCCGTGGCTCGCGTCCAGCTTGACCAGCGCGTGTCCGTAGTCCACGGCGCCCCCAAAAGGCGGGCGGACGTTGCCCGTGGCAACGTACAGCGCATCGTGGTCGAACGCCACGGAGCTCCAGACATCGCCGCCGCAACCCGTCGCATAGGTGCCGCAGCCCTGATTGCCCCCCACGGAGTGAAAGCTGAAGCCGGGAATCTTGGTGCCGGCGTTCAACGTCACCGCGACGACCTGTCCGTCCTGCACCGGATTGTCGACGTGGTCCGACACGCCGACGTAGACCTTGTCGTCGGCCACGAGCGGGGCTGAGTAGCCGATCTGTGCGTGGCGCTGTCCATACCCGAAACTGTCAACGATCGCGATCGCATCGGATCGCCAGAGGAGATCCCCCGTCCTAGCATCGACGGCGAACAGATACCCGCTGCCCGTGTCGGTACACGCGCTGGGCCTGCGCGCGAGCGCGTCGGGGCAGCGGTCGGGCGCCCCGAAGATCACGGCGTCGCGCTGGTTGATGCGCGCCATGGTTGCGCCGCCCGCGATGCCGATGCCGGACGGATTCACGCCGCGATCTGCGGTTCGAAAGTCCGGGAATCCCGATACGAGCGGCTGGTCGCCGCGGGCGGGAAACTGCCACAGCAACCTCAAGGTGTCGGCATCGAGCGCGCGAAAGTACCCGTCACTATTGCCGACGAACACCCGATCCTTCCAGACGATCGGGGCCGACGCGAACGCCGAATCCATGGGTGGCTCATTGGCCGGCGGATAGGTCGCACGGACGTGCAGTGTCTGGATTTTCGACGGATCCGATAGTGCCGTGATGGCCGGCTGCGACGCGCTGCGATGGTTGTCGTGGCGATAGGACGGCCAGTCGCTCGAACAAGCCGCGACACCGACGCTCGCGGGGAGAAGGATCGGGGCAAGTCGCGCGAGCCTGGAACGCATCTTCCGTCGTTCTCGTCGACTTGGGCGGCAGGGGCCAGGCATGCGCAGCGCTCACTTCGAACCGAACAACTGGACGCGCATCCTCATCGGTGCATCGTGCGGATTGGCGATCGCAAGGTTTTCCCCTTGCGACACCGCGACGACGGAACCCGGGTGAAGTCGTTCCTGCCCGCCCGCATGCGACAGGACGCCGCTGCCCGACTGAACCTGCAGGATCGCCGCGCCCGGAAGCGGAAGTTCCACCGCGGCATCGCTGGGCAGCACCAGCAACTCGCGAATCTCGACAAAGAGCCCCGGCTGCAATGGCGCGACGAAGTCCGTTTCGCTCAGCACCGAGGGCGCGACCTGAACGAATGGATGGGGCGGGTCATAGTCCATGGAAGCCTGGACGCCGGGTGGCGGCGCGGACAGGGGTTGCGAAAGAACGTTCGTTCCCGCGGCGCTGAATTGACACCCGGCGTTCAGCGTGACAAGCGATAGTGCAAAGGCGAGCGCACCTCGGAACGCCACCGTTCTTCTCCTTGTTATCCAGCTTCCGACGGCCCCGGTTTCGGGAGCTCCACACCGCGTCCGCGCAATCGGTTCGTGGCCAATCTGTTCCCGGACGCAGTCGCCTGCGATCGCGCGAGAGAGTGAGCGCCAGACTCCATATATAAGTGCGGGGGCGCTCTTGTGCGACTCTGACCCACCAGGGCATTCGCAGCAACCATGAATGGCATATCTCTAAATTAATAACATGGTCCCGAGCACGAGGAGCCCTGGAACGTTCCGTCGCTGCAGGTCTTGATCCACGGGTACCATCCGTAAAGCCAGTTCGGGTGACAGCACTGCGTGTGGCCGGCGATCGTGATGCATTGGTCCTGGGCGCTCCCGATGCTGGCTCCCGTGCATGGACCGTTCGTCTGGAAACAAACCGCCGTCGAAGTCGGATCGGGCTTTACCGATAGCTGCTGGGTAAGGAACCGCTCGGCGCAGGCCTGCAATCCGGTGTAAGTCGCATTCGACCTTTCGGCTGTCCCCACGCAAGTTGTGCAGCACTGGCCGGCGGTGCAGGCGACCGAGCTTGCCTGAGCCAGCTGGCCGCTCGACGTGTAGGTGAGGACGCCGGCGCCGGAGCTGAAATTGGCTCGGGCGCCGCCTCCCGGGCCGACGACGACCAGTTCGAAGGCCGTCAGCGGAGCCAGGTCGGCGGCGCCTTGGAATCCTGAGCAGGTTCCGCCGGGACCGCTGCCGCAATTGCAGCCGACCTGGCTGACCATATAGGTGTGGTCGCCCTGCATGGATCCGTTTTGGTCGAGCACTTGGTACCTAGCCCCGGTCACGGTGACGTTGTCGTTGGGATCGTAGACAAGACTCAGAATCAGCTGGTAGCCAGCGGGAAGCCCGTTGCTGATCGGCGTCGAGCACACGTCGATGGTATTGCAGCAGATGTACGCCGGAGGCGTCGCAGAGACGTTGCTCCAGTTGTTTATCCAGCCCTGTATCGAGTTGCCCTGAACCGTGAAGCCGTACTGCTGCCACGCAACCGTCGCGGAACCGTTGCAACCGTTCAACTGGATGTCGAACCCATTGGAGGAGGCGATCGTGTCGGTGATCTGAAGAGTTACCGCCAGGCCCTGAATGTTCTGACCGCACCCCGCCGGGTTCACGATGAAATCGTTTGAAGAGCTCGAGCCGGAGGCAGGCGGGTTCGTGCAGGTGCCGTTGCAGCACGACTGCCCCGATGTGCAGACGTTGCCGCAGCTGCCACAATTGTGCGGATCCGTCTGCGGATCGATGCAGGCGTTGCCGCACCACATGTTGGGCGCAGGGCAGGTACAGGAGCCGTTCTGGCAGATCGAGCCGGCCGGACAGACGGTCCCGCAATGACCGCAGTTGGATGGGTCGGTCTTGGTGTTGGTGCAAACCCCGCTGCAGAACGTACCGCCCGAGCAGGGATTGGTACACCCGCGGCAATCGACCGTATTGACGTCGCACTCCGCGGTTTGACAGTACATCTGGCAACCGGTTGGGGAATCCAAGCTTGACCGGCAAGGGCCGCAGTGTGGCTTGCAGCCACCGCCGTTCAGTAGCCCGTCGAACAGGGGCCGGTGGGCGGCGCCACCGGCCTGCGGCGCCTCGGTGGCGTAGTGCTGCAAGGGCGGCCGCAGCGAAGCCGCCGCGGTGAATCCGGGCAGTTGGCGCATGGAAGGCCTCCCTGCGACGTCGCCCCTAACAGTCGTAGTAGGGCGACAGTTTGGTCACCAGGAACGGGAACTCGTCGGTCACGTCGACCCGCACGAATTGCTTCGAAATCACGTCCGTGCGGCGATTCGTGAACGAGAGCACGACGTCGACGATTTCGCGGGCACCTGACAACGACGACGAGCGTACGTCGACCGCTGTCAGCGATTCGTCGCGATCGTGGGCCTCCGCCACCGCGTGATACAGGCGCGGATAGCGCGCCGCGAGGTAATTGAAGGCACGGGTTCGATTCGAACTGCCTGGGTTGGCAGCCAGCAGCATCATGCGGTCGAACAGCTCCGCCGCTGCGGCGGCGAAGCCCTTGGCGTTCGCACCCTCGGGCCTGGGCAATTCCTTCAACAGCGACTCGCGGTCGAACGAGTAGATCTGGTCGAAAAAGACGATCGGGACCTGCAGGCCATTGCACATTGGGGACGGTGCGACCGGTCCCTTCGCCCCGATGACGATGTCCAGGTCGCCGGGCCCCGGATCGGTTCGGACCGAATGGGCGAGCAGCCTTAGGTCTATCGGATCGCGGGGCGTGAGGATGTAGGTGTCCTGACCCTGGATCGTGAGCACCCAGCACATCTGGCGCAGCAGGTAGGCGTTCTCGGCGCTGGACAGCACGTGATGTCGGACCTGGGCGTCGGACATGCCCTGCAGCTTCGACGACTGGGCGACGACCTGCAGGAACTCCTTCTCCACCGAAATGCGCGGAAAACGCGGCTCAATCCGCCCAATGGCGTAGACCCAGGAAGCGGAACTGACGACAGGGCCGGCACTCGGATCCCGCCCGGTGACGACCGCCGCGCTGCTGGGTGGCGAGGTGCTGCCGCAACTGGGGCACGGCACATGCGCAGCGGGTGCGGGATCTGATGCCGGCGCTTGAGCGGCGGACACGGATGCATTCGACTCGAGCGGTTCGATGACGGATGTGTCCATGTTTCTCCCCGATCAAAGTGCCGCCGCCGGGTGGCGTCAACGCGACAGCGTCAGCCAGCGATTGAGCGCTTCGGCGCGGGCCTCGCAGCCGCCGCAGGCACGTATCCCCATCGAGTACGTGATCTTCTTGAACAGATCTCCCAACCCGATCTCCTGGTCGATGAGAAAGCCCGGAAGGTGGACACGATGCGTCGCTTCGTCGACCACCGACGCGGCCGCTTTGACAGCGCCGCACTCGGGTGCATTCGTTCCGTCAGGATTCGTTCGACCCACTGATTCAATCTACTCTCGCAACCAGGGCGGGACAAGGTGTTCCACGAGGGGCGTCACGTGCTGACACAAGTTTGGTATTAATGTCGGACTCTTCGAAAAATTATTCGTCTCGTTTTATTCCAGGGATCCTTCGGATGGCTGCTGACTTCGCAGCGGCAACGCGTGGTCCACCTGCAGTGCGGTTTTGCATTTTCAGAGAGTCGTTGATAGTCGTTGTAGTCGCGGGTTGCATGGTGTCGTCCACAATAGGAGCTTCGACTGGCCGCTATGCGGTAAATTTAGGGGCGCGGTCCGATGACTCTTACTGGCCGGACCCCAAATGGCCGACCGGCCGGTCGGGCCCTAAAGCGACGTGCCGGAAGGCAGCGACACCGGCCTGTACCACCTCTTTGCTGGCCGCGCTTCGCACATCGACCAGACGAAACCAACTGTATGCGGAATCTCGAATGCCGCGACCGACCATTGATGCGCCGGCGTGGATGCTCCGGCGTGGCGATTACCGCTATGGTAGTGTGACCGAGCTCGACGGACCAGGCCGACGGGCCGGTCGGCCATTTCGGGGTCCGGCCAGAAGCTGTCGACCGCGGGCTAGGTCAAACGCGGTCGGTTGCCGACGCCGACAGTCGTAGCAATACCCGAAAAGGCGCGACTGCCCTTACATTTGAAAGTAGTGCTTGATCGGTGCATTGCTCGGCAGAGTAGCCGTCATCGTGCTCGATTCGTTCGCGATCGCGAACGTAATACGCGATTGGCTTTCCTCGCTTCCAAGCGCGATTTTTCTGGCGTCCCCAAGGTTGTCAAGTACTGTGATCTCACTTCGTATTCATTTCTTTGATGCTCCCTTATTCGATATTCCTCCGATCCAATGCGCAAACGGCTAACTCATTACACATTTTTGCCTCTTCAAGTGAATTTGAGTGCAGCCGAGTGAGCGCTACCATCATTTCACGTTCGAATGCATTTTCATTTGAGTGCATTTGAGTGCATCAGACTATAGCCAAGGCGCCATCGTTCTCTTAGCCGCCAGGCGATCGTGCACGAAGTCGTAGATCCAGACGTGGTTCGGTCGAACCGCACGCAGCATCCGCATGCCAGCTCCGCTGCGCCGGCGCCGAGGACGCCAGCGACGAAGATTCAGGCCCATCGTGGCCCAGAGCCGGGTGCTTCCGGCTGGAGCGACAGTTGCCGGGTGGGATTCGCACCCACTGGAAAACAGCGCCTTTTCACGACGGACTTCAACAGCCTGCTAGAGAAGCCGGAGGAATCAGCCCGGGCGGCGCCGACTTCAACAGCCGCCGCTCGAAGCTGCGGTCGGGGTCGAGGCGGCAGATGTCGTCCATTGCGACCACCCCAGCGTATGCAAACCAGCGGGCGCCTTCCCCGCAGTCCAACGTGCAGCCGCGGTACCCCAGCGGGGGTGGCCTCGGCGGCGAAGTCTTGGTGTCCTGCAGCTGCTGCCACAGCTGCCGCAGGTCGCGCGCCGCCGCGGCCGGCACCTGCCATTGCGGATCCGGCCGCCCCGAATACAGGAAGACCGAGGCCGTGCACGGTCGGGCCCGACTCATGCGATCTTGATGTGCCCGTGCATCACCGTCATGAACGTGCAGAAGTTCGTGTACATCCCGCGATTGGCGGTGCGCGGGTCAGGGATCAGATGTCCGCTGTTGTCGATGTTCGTGACCGGCGTCGATCCCGGCTTGTGAGTCCACAGGCCGTTGCGACCCTTTCGATACCAATGAAAGTCGATGCCGGGCGCGATCACGAGCGCCACCAGGTGGCCTTCCTTTGGACAGCGGTTGTGGGCGGCCGGATTCGCGATCAGTCCGTCCGATATCGCCGCCGGTCCGACTGCCGCGCAGGTGAGCGCCGTGTACATCGCGCCGGACGCGGCTCCGGGCTGCCCCCCGCCCGGAGTCAGACGAAAGGTATCGGTCCTGTAGTTGCTCGCATAGTTGTAGCAGTTGTTGTGCCACTGCTTCTGCCCGCCGTCGTTCCACCACGCCGGCTCGTACAACGGCGCGCACAGGCATCTGGGCCGGTGCGGCCAGCGCTCCCGATGCCGCTCGAAGTCCTCGTCAAATTCCTTCAACTGCCTCAACTGCCGGGTCAGGAATCGGGAGAAGTCGGGCAAGACCTTGATTTTGGCGGCCGGCCCTTGGGGGCCCGCAAAGAACTCCTCCAATTCGGGGTCCGCAATCGTATGCGCGAGCTCGGGGCCGTAAACGGCGCCGGCCGCAATCCGAAACGTGCGCGGAAGCGCGCGGATCGGAGCTCGAATCTGCTCCACGATCAGGCCACGATATCCGAGACGATACTCGGGCGAGGGCATCGCGCCCCGCTTCAGCGCCTTCGCCGGCTTGGCCCGCTGCAGGAAATCGCGCGCCTTTTTGCCGTCCAGTTCGACGGTCGGGTTAGGCCGCCCGCTGAAGATGTCGATCGTAATCCGAAGCGTCATAACATGCCTCCTGTCTCGTGCGATGGTGTGCTCGACGGCCGGTGCCGACACCCAGGAAGCTGCGAAGACGTGTTCGGCAGGCGGCGCTGATACCCAAGACGTACGCAGGGCCCGTTGAGCGACATACGTGACCCCGTCAGCTCGCTATGGGCAGTTCGCGTAGGGCGGAGGACCAAACTGAAGCGCACGCGTCTGTAGCACGAGCCGGTACACGGCCAGGTAGTAGTTCGTCTGGCTGTAGGTCGGGTCCGTAACGCTGCCCCACAAGTAATAAATTGACGCATCCGTATCGGTTAGAGAGGCATTGGGGTCTCCCTGGACCCCCTTCCACGTGGCCTTCGTCACGGGCGTTGAAAACAGCGACGGATCGATCACCATGCTCCTGAACAGGAACGGAAACGGCCCCCAGACGCAGAGGGTAGGCGCTACGTGCCATCCCCACTCGACATAGCAGTTGGGGTTGTTGCGCGTGTTCACATGAAGTCTCGTGCTGGCCTGGATCCAGACCTTCCTGGGAGACAGGCTCATATTGATCATCAGGCGGCACATCTCGTGGGCCCGTGCCCAGCACCCGTCATCGGGATAAAGAAACGGGATGCATGGCGGAGGAACCGTCAGGGGATCGCAGCTGGTCGCGCTCATCGCGTTAAAGACCTGCTGGGCCCGAGCCATTGAACTGCATCCAAACCAGCAGCGGGGCCACCACGGGAAGCGCCAGAGGCTTCTCATCAGTCGCCTGAACCAGCTGGGAGGCAGCGGTCCCGGGCCTGGCAGGGGAGGCGGCGGCCCGTCCGGGCCAGGCCTGAACGGACGAACGTCGATGATGTTGTGCGCATCGTCACCGGTCACGATGACCGGCTGACCGCTGCGAAGCGCGGCTTTCAACTGCTCTTCGAGTTCGCCGAAGTCGGGCCGATCGCGCCGCAGCATGTGCCGGGCATGCGATGGCAGCAATTCGACGACGAGGGCCTTGTCGTTCTCCGGACGAACGGCAGTGACGCGCGCAACATACGGAATCAGCAAGCGCGTCATCGAAGAC
>Ga0210405_10006528_pt1 | contig 10387 bp, 8 predicted proteins | sample IncBWH11MmetaG_FD_155492 | JGI IMG/M metagenome (GOLD analysis project Ga0210405, IMG submission 155492) | Forest soil microbial communities from Barre Woods Harvard Forest LTER site, Petersham, Massachusetts, United States - Inc-BW-H-11-M | ecosystem: Environmental > Terrestrial > Soil >... | reverse complement strand
GATGCTCGATGAAGGCGTGGCCAATATGCAGAAGTCCCTCGAGATCGACCCGGAGTATGACGAGGCGATGGCCTACCTGAACCTGTTGATCCGGTATCGCGCCGATCTGGACGATTCGCCCGCTGACTACAAGAAAGATACGGACACAGCGGATAACTGGGTGCAGAAGGCCTTGGCCACCAAGAAGATCAAGAACGAACGCCAGCCGAAGTCCGCCGGCGGCATTACCAACGACGTGCTGAAATAGCGAGCTGAATTCCGAACCGCTCGCTGACGCGCGCGGCTCTGTCAAACAGGCGACAATCGCAACAGAGCCGCAATCGTCAGAGAGCGGTTTTTTCTACAATAGAAGTATCCCCATGTCCACCCAGCCAATCGCCCCCGAAGCCGAGATCGGTGTCGGTCGATTGTTTGCCGAGTTAGAAGCCAAGGTGCGTGACTTCCGGCCCAAGGACGATCTGGCGCCGCTGGAGAAGGCCTACCAGTTTGCCAGGGAACATCACAACCGCCAGAAACGCGACTCCGGCGAGCCCTACATGAACCACCCGCTGCTCGTGTCCCATACCCTGGCCGACATGAAGATGGACCTGGTTTGCATCGAAACCGGCTTGCTTCACGACGTGGTGGAAGATACCGGCGCCAGCATCGAGGAGATCCGCAAGAATTTCGGCGAAGAGGTCGCCCGCTGCGTCGATGGCGTGACCAAATTGGGCAAGCTGGACTTCTTCTCCGCCGAGGACCGCCAGGCCGAGAGCTTCCGCAAGATGCTGCTGGCGATGGTGGAGGACATCCGCGTGATCATCGTGAAGCTGGCCGACCGGCTCCACAACATGCGGACCCTCGATTTTCTCTCTCCCGAGCGGCAGCAGCGCATCGCCAAAGAGACCATGGAAATCTACGCCCCGATCGCGCACCGGCTGGGGATGGGCAAAATCCGCGGCGAGCTGGAAGACCTGGCGTTTCGCTATATCGACCGCGAAGCCTGCGAAGACGTAGTGCGCAGCATCGAAACCAAGCGTCACGGCTCCGAGGATCTGCTGCAGGAGATTCGCCGCACGGTAGAAGCCGAGCTGCGCCGCGAGGGCATTCCAGCCAAAGTGGAGGCCCGGATGAAGCGGGCCTATTCCGTCTACCAGAAGATGAGGCGGCAGAAGATCGGCGTCGATCAAGTGTACGATCTTCTCGCGCTGCGCATCATTACCGACTCGGTCAAGAACTGCTACGCCGCCCTGGGAGTGATTCACAACGAGTGGCGGCCGGTGCCGGGGCGCATTAAGGATTTCATCGCCATTCCCCGCCCGAACCTCTACCAGTCGCTGCACACCTCGGTAATCGGCCCGCAGGGCCAACCCTTCGAAGTCCAGATCCGCACCGAGGAGATGCACCGCATCGCCGAGGAGGGAATCGCCGCGCACTGGAAGTATAAGGAAGGCAGAAAGGGTCCGGCGGTGGACGACCAGCGCATCGCCTGGCTGCGGCATCTGGTGGAATGGCAGCAGGACATGCAGGATCCGGGCGAGTTCATGTCCACGCTTAAAGTGGATCTCTACCCGGAAGAGGTCTACACTTTCACCCCGCGCGGCCGTGTGATCGTGCTTCCGCGCGACGCCACTCCCATCGACTTCGCTTACGCCATCCATTCCGACGTCGGCAATACGTGCGTCGGCGCCAAGGTCAACGGGCGCATCGTCACGCTGCGCTACACCTTGCGCAATGGCGACATCGTCGAGATCATGACGCAGCCCAACCACCTTCCCAGTAAGGATTGGCTGTCCATCGTCAAAACCTCGCGCGCCCGCAACAAGATCAAGCACGTCATCAACGCCACCGAACGCGTCAAGGCGATCGAGATCGGCGAGAAGTATCTGGAGAAGGAAGCCCGCCGGCTGGGCGTACACCTCAACAAGGTCACCAAGCTGGAGTTCGAACGTGTAGCCGGGGAGTACGGCTACGGCAAGATCGAGGACTTATACGCTGGACTGGGGTTCGGGAAGTTCTCCGCGCGCCAGGTTCTGCAGAACGCCGCGCCCGGCCAGTTTGCCGATCTGGAACCGGAGCAGGTGGAGAGCGGCAAGGAGCCATCGAGCGCGCCTCCTGCCCTGATCCCTCGCCGGCAGCCGGCGCCCGGCGATCTCGCCATCAAGGTAAAGGGCAGCGACGACGTCATGGTGTATCGCGCCAAGTGCTGCAACCCCATCCCCGGCGAGGCCATCGTCGGCTACGTCACTCGCGGCAAGGGCGTCGCCGTCCACTCACTGGCTTGCCCCAACGTGCAGAATCTGATGTATGAGGTGGAGCGGAAGATCGAGGTGGAATGGGCCCGCGGCGCATCCGACCAGTTTGCCGTCAAGCTGGTGGTCCGCACCGACGACAGGCCGGGACTGCTCAATCAACTCACCTCCATCCTATCCACCGAGAACACGAACATCCGCAGCCTCGAGGCCAGGACCGACGCCGAGCATGGCGATGGCGCTATCATCGAAATGACGGTCGATGTGCGCGACAAGAAACAACTGGAAAAGCTCATCGTGGCGATGCGCCGCATCTCCGGCGTGCGCGACATCGAGCGGCTGCTGAGTTGAGCCTCAGGAATTTACATGGCGGAAATCAAACAAACCCAACTCGTCTGCACCGACCCCGAGCACATCTCGATTTCGAAATCGAAGGGGATCAAGATCGATTGGAAGGACGGCCTAACCAGCGAATACGGATTGCGCTATCTGCGCCATCATTGCCCCTGCGCGGTGTGCAGCGGCTCGCACGGAACCGTGCCCCAGGCGCCGCCGATCGAACCCGAGACCTCGCCATTTCAAATGTTCACGCCGGCGCTGAAGGTGGTGAATGTGGAGCCGGTCGGCAATTACGCCATACGAATATTGTGGAGCGACGGCCACGGCAGCGGCATCTACTCCTTCGAGCACTTGCGAAAGATCTCTCCAGAGTCAAACCATGAGCTTCAGCGATAATCTAGAAAACAATCTGAAAAACCTGGAAGCGATCGACGAACGCGATCCGGCCAGCGCCACTCGGCACGAGCGGCATAAACAGTCCCAGCGCGCCCACACTCTGGCCGCCGCGCCCTATATTGAGAAGCTGCGGAGCGGGAAATTCACGTCCGGGCTGTTGACGCACGCCACGCGCATCGGGCACGGGTTGCGCACCAAGGTGAATATCATCTGGATGGGCCCCATCCTGCGCCTGGAGGCCCGCGGCAACCGGCTGGAACTACGTCCGGCCCCGGAGGGCGTCATGGCGCACTTCCTGGTGGATGGGAAGGAGATCAAAAAGCAGAAGGTAGATCTCAACGGCAATCCGGAACATCTAGCCAAGGAGTGGTTGGACACAGTCGGTCCGCGCCCCGCGCCAGAGCCCGACTTGGATTCTGACTCCTGACTCCTGAAGCAAGGAGTCAGAAGTCAGGAGTCAGGAGTCAGAATGCGGAAGGAAATCCGGTTCTTATTCTGACTTCTGACTCCCTCGACTCCTGACTCCCAAATCCCCAGGGATTTCAAGGGCGAAGCCCTTGCTTAGATCTTCCCGATCAGTTCTTTGATGTTGGCCGCTTCTTCTTTGCTCGGACTGTTAGTCAACGCCGTTTGCAGCTCCTGTTTGGCGCGCACCTTGTCGCCCTTCTGGTAGAGCGCCATCGCCAGATGATAGCGATAGGTGGGATTATTGGGCACCTTGCTCACATTGTTCTTGAAGAGCTCGAGCGCGTTGTCCGGCAGGTTCTTCTTGAGGTAAATCCAGCCTAGCGTATCGGCGATCTCGTAGGCTTGCGGCAGCTTCTGATTGGCGCGCTGGGCGAAGGTCAGAGCCTGGTTCAGGTCGCCTCCCGGACTCTCGGCGATGATGTACGCCAGATTGTTCAATGCGACCGGATTATCGGAGTCGATCCGCAGCGCGTTCTCATAAGCGGCTTTGGCCTCATTCCTCTGGCCCGCGTTGCTCAGCAGGGCGGCCAGCGTATTGAGGATCAGCGAATTGTTGGGCAGAATGTCATGGGCCTTTTTGAGGGACTCGATCGCCCCCGACAGATTCTGGGCGATCAATTGCGTCTCTCCCAGGCGGACATAGAGATCGGCCGCCGTAGGCGACTTCCGGTCCGCCTTGTCCAGAAGGCCGTTAAATTCCGCCATTCCCAGGTCAAGCTTCCCCGCTCGCACGTACAAATTCCCTATCGCCAGATGGAACTCCGGCCGGGTAGGATACTTTTGGATCTCGGCCCGCAGCGCCTGTAGAGCGCGCTCGGGCTGTTTTTCCGCCATCATCACTTCCGTCAGCCCCAGCAAGCCGGCGGCGTTGGCGGGATTCAAGTCGTAGCACTTGCGAAAAGCTTCCTCTGCTTCCTTGTACTTCTGCTCGGCTACCAGCACGACGCCCATCTGCATCATGGCTTCCTCCGAGTTGGGATTGCGATCCAGAATCTGCTTCAATTCTTCTTTCGCCTTCACCGTCTGGTTCGATCGCAGGAAGGCCGCTGCGCGAAGCAAGTGGGCCTTTATATTGCCCCGATCGTAGGACAGGATTTCATCGGCCGTCTTAATGGCCGGTTCGTATTCGCCCTTGGAGAGTTGTATCTGCGCCAGCGCCAGCCGGGCCGGCGTATAATCCGGGCGCAATCGAAGGGCTTCACTGAACTGCGCCCGAGCCGGCTCGATGTCGCCCTTCTCGCTAAGTCCGCGTCCCAGATTGTAGTGGGCCACGAAATTACCCGGAGCCCGAGTCACCACCGTCTGCAGTTGAGTCACTGCATTTTGCAAATCGCCTTTGTCCAGCAGAAGGCCGGCTTGCATGCTCAAACCGTCGGTATCCTTTGGGTCCGCGGCAAGAATCTGATCGTTGACCTTTTTAGCGTCTTCCCTCTTACCCTGAGCCATCAGAACTTCGATAATCAGCTTCTGGTAGAACGCTTTCCGGCTTGGATTAGCCTTGATGCCGTCTTCGTATTGCCGCATCGCCTCGGCGCCGTCGCCAAGGCGGAAATAGAAAGCTCCCGCCTGCTCGAACGCCTGTGGATACTCCTTGGCGTGGGACTTCAAAGTTTCCAGCACGTGTACCACGTCGTCGCGTCGCTTGCGCCCGTAATAATGTTGGGCTAGGCTGATCAATAGCTCGTATTTTTTCGGATTATTCTCAATCGCCGTTTTCAGAATTGCTTCCGCCTGGTCCGGGTGGTTCTGGAACATGTACATACGATACAGTTCCATGTAGGTCCTTACGTTGTCTTTCTCCTTTTCCACCAGGCTCCGATAGAGTTTTTCCGCTTCTCCCAATTGCTGGTCCGCGCTAAAGGCCCGCGCCAGGTAGACCACCACACTGGTCTGATCGGGTTTCAATGCATTGGCGATTTTGAACTCCGCGATGGCGTTTTGCAGCTCTCCTTTCATCTTTGCATCGTCGTGTTTGGTTGCCGCGTCGTCGGCCATGATGAAAAATAAACGACCTTTCAAGCGGTGGCCGTCCACCGATTTTGGGTCGGCTTTGAGCAGATCGTCGATCGTGTGCTGAACCTCGTCGACAACGTCTCCCTCATGTTTCGGAGACCTCTCCAGATAATCCAGGTAGATATCGGCCAATTTGATGCGGGCGTCGGTCCGCTCCGGGCGGTCCGGTTTCAGCAGCTCCACCGCTCGCCGCAGTTCACCGACCGCGGCCACCGGCTGTTCCATTTTCAGGTCGGTCAAGGCCAGGCGATAGTGCGCCTCTCCGAACTTGGCGTCCTTCTGGAGCGCCGTGCGGTACATGATGGATGCTTCCTTGTACTTGCCCCTGTCGAAATACTTGTTGCCGTTCTGAAGGTAACGAGTCTTGATGACATTCGGATCGCGGCTGCAGGATGTGCCGGCCACGATGAGCAGCAGGCATGATAGTAAAGAGCGGGTGGACATGGAAACTCCTAGAACATTGTTCAGTCTATTATAAACCGGATTGCCTTAGAGCGGTCAGCGGCTAGCTTTTAGCGGCTAGCTTTTAGCGGTTAGCTTTCCGCGGTCAGCAGTCAGCCAGACCGGAGGCGAAAAGCTAAAAGCTAACCGCTCAACGCTAACAGCTCAAAGCTGACCGCTGAAAGCTTCTTTTGCGTTATACTAATTATAAGGACGGTTTTACCGGATGGTCCAAAAGAAGCGTGCCCTACTTTATCTGCCGTTTGTCATCGTATTTTGTTCCCTGCTCGGAGGCCTTTACGGACCTCGTGTAGAGGTGGCCTCGGCCGCCAACGAAGACGATATCAGGAGTAGTCTCAAGGTCTTTACAAAGGTCTACAACGTGGTGGAGGAGAACTTCGCCGACCCGGTACTGCCCGATAAATCCATTTACAAGGGCGCGATTCCGGGAATGCTGCGCACCCTCGATCCGCACTCGAATTTCTTCGATCCGCGGGATTTCCAACTCCTCAGAGAAGACCAAAAGGGCCACTACTATGGAGTGGGAATGACGGTGGCGGAACGCAACCACAAGACTATCGTGATCTCGCCGTTTGCCGGCTCGCCCGCGTATAAGGCTGGCATCCGGCCGGGCGACGTCATTATGACCGTCAACGACAAGTCCACCGAAAACCTCACCACCACCGAGGTGGCGGATATGCTGAAGGGGCCGCGCGGTACGCAGGTCCAGATCGTTATTGCCCGCGAAGGCGCCGACAAGCCAGTAACCTTTAACGTGATTCGCGATGAGATTCCGCGCAAGAGCGTCCCCGATGCGATCTGGGTCAAGCCCGGTGTCGCCTACATGGATATCGAGCAGTTCAACGAGACCACTAGTCCCGAAATCGAGGAAAACCTGAAGCGCCTCGGTGAGAACAATATCAAAGGCCTCATTCTCGATCTGCGCGAAAACCCCGGCGGCCTGCTCAACGAAGGTGTCGCCGTGGCCGACCGCTTTCTGCGCAAGGGCCAGGAGATCGTGTCCCATTACGGACGAAATTCCCCGAAGAAATCTTACGTGGCCCGCCATGGAAACGGTAACCACGATTACCCGATTGTCGTGCTGGTAAACCGCTTCTCCGCCTCGGCCGCCGAAATCGTCTCCGGAGCGCTGCAGGATCACGACAGGGCTTGGATTTTAGGCGAAAACACCTTCGGAAAAGGTCTGGTGCAGACCGTGTATCCGCTCCAGGAGAACACCGGCCTGGCGTTGACCACGGCCAAGTACTACACCCCCAGCGGCCGGCTGATCCAGCGCGACTACTCGCATACCTCCTTCTTCGATTACTACAATCATAAGGATCTGGATTCGAAGAACATGCAGGACGTCAAGATGACCGATGGCGGCCGGACGGTTTACGGCGGCGGCGGCATCTCGCCGGATGAGAAGTACACTCCGCCGAAGTTCAACGCCTTTCAAAGGCAGCTTTTGACCAAGTTCGCCTTCTTCAACTTCAGCAAGCATTACTTCGGCAAGAACGGAATCATGCTTCCGCCCAACTGGACTCCGGATCAGAACATCATGACCGAATTCCACGCGTTCCTTCTGGAACCGGAACAGGGTATCCAATTCACCGAAGCCGAGTTTGCCGAGAACAATGACTGGATCAAACGTTTCCTGCGGAAAGAAATGTATATAGCCGCGTTCAGCGTCGATGAGTCGCGCCGCATCACTGTCGAGACTGACCCGATGGTAGAAAAGGCCGTGGAATCTCTTCCTAAAGCCAAAACGTTGCTCGAGTCCGCCAAGAAAGTTATCGACCGCCGTCTCGTTCGAACCCCGAAGCAATCCGAGGGTGAGCGCGCTTCGAAGTGACAGGTAGGGCCTTCTCCGCCGATGCGCCTCAGATCACGGTGCTCGACGCCGGCGGGCAGTACTGCCATCTGATCGCGCGCAAGGTCAGAGATCTGGGTGTTTACGCCGATGTGCGGCCCAGCGACACTCCCGCGGCCGATCTCGCCGGCCGCAAGGGCATTATCATTTCCGGCGGCCCCAGCAGCGTCTATGACCCGGGGTGTCCCACCGTAGATCCCGCCATCTTCAATCCTGGCGGTCCAGCCGTTCTGGGCATCTGTTATGGGCTCCAGTTGATGGCGCACCTGCTCGGCGGCGAGGTGCTGAAGGGCGAAAAGGGAGAGTTCGGCCTGGCGACGCTCGAGTTGGATGCCCCTGCCGCGGATCTGCTGTTTCAAGCCCTCCCGCCGCGACAGCAAGTCTGGATGAGCCACCGCGACGTCGTGACCGGGCTGCCGGGCGGTTTCTCCGTCCTCGGCGCGACCGGCGCCTGCGCGGTCGCCGCCATGTCGGAGCCGGTGCGGCGTCTGTACGCCGTCCAGTTTCACCCCGAAGTGGTCCACACCCATCAGGGCTTGGAGATCTATTCCAATTTCCTCTTCAAGATCTGCGGATGCCAGCGCGATTGGGACCCCAAGCATCGCATTCCATCCATTGAAGAGGACATCCGGCGCGTAGTAGGCGACCGCAATGTCTTCTTCTTCGTCAGCGGCGGAGTGGATTCCACGGTAGCCTATACAATGTGTCTGCGTGCGCTCGGCGGTTCGCGCGTGCGCGGCGTCTATGTCGACACCGGCCTGATGCGGGAAGGCGAGACCGATTTCGTCCGCTCGACCTTCGACGCGCTCGGCGCCGGAACCGTCGAGATCGATCGGGCGCAGGATCGTTTCCTGGCGGCCTTGGCCGGCGTATGCGATCCGGAGCGCAAGAGGCACATCATCGGCGAGCAGTTCCTCGAGGAGCAGGAGCGCATCGTCGAATCGTATGGCCTGCTGGACGGCCATTGGATTCTTGGCCAGGGCACGATCTACCCCGACACCATCGAATCGGGCGGAACCGAGCGGGCCGAGACTATCAAGACGCACCACAACCGCGTCGCCGGTGTCCAGAAGCTGCTTCAGGCGGGCCGCGTCGTCGAACCGCTCAGCTCGTTCTACAAGGATGAGGTCCGCCAAATCGGCGCCGAACTGGGTCTGCCGTCGAAACTCCTTGAACGGCACCCCTTCCCTGGGCCGGGTTTAGCCATACGCTGCCTGTGCGCCGAAACCGGGGCGGCCCCTGTCCCAACACCCGACGGTTTTCTGATTCCCATTCGTTCCGTCGGCGTGCAGGGAGATTCGCGATCCTATGCCCCGGTCCTGGCTATCGACGCCGGGGCCGATAACAATCTGCACCAAACGGCCACGGAATTGATTAACCGCATCGCCGGCATCAATCGGGTGATCGCTCTGGTGCGGGGAAAGACGCCGCTCGATCGACTGCGCGTTTGGCCCGGCTCGCTATCGGCGGAGCGCCTGGAAAAGCTGCGCCACGCCGATGCCGTCGTCCGCAAGCTATCGGCCGGCAGCGGTTTTGAGGACACGATCTGGCAATTCCCCGTCGTGCTGATTCCCCTGGGGTCCGCCGCCAGTCCCGATTCGATCGTTTTGCGGCCCGTGGATTCGGTGGATGGCATGACCGCGCAATCGGCCCCCATACCCGGTCCGTTACTGGACTCGATTTCAGAAGAGATCCTGGCGCAGCCGGGCTTATGTTGCGTTTTTTACGATTTAACAAACAAGCCCCCTGGTACCATTGAATGGGAATAGGGGTATGGTAGAATTATAGGGCGTTTGACTTCTTGTATTCCGTTTCGAAGAGATTTGAGGGGGTTGCCGGTGCAGGCCAGCCGCAACCCCCTTTTGCTTTCAACCGGAGGAGCGGGGACAAGAGCATTCGCATTAACAAGAAAAAGGAAACACAGATGAAAGAAAAAGGTACAGTCAAGTGGTTCAACGCAGCGAAGGGGTATGGCTTCATTCAACGAGAGAACGGTGAAGACGTATTCGTGCATTTCTCGGCGATACAGTCCGAGGGCTATCGGAGTCTGGACGAAGGTTCCAGAGTAGAATTTGAAGTGACGCGCGGTCCCAAGGGTCTGCAGGCTGCAAACGTCACTGTGGGAGCCTGAACAGGGTTAATACACGCCTGGCAAACCGGTTACCTCGATTGCCGGTTTGCCGGGTCATTAAGGAAAGGTTGAATGAGTAAAGAAGACAATATAGAAGTAACCGGAGTTGTCCTGGAAAAGTTTCCCAGCGGATTGTTCAGCGTGCAACTGGAACATGACCGTGTTGTGCTGGCTCACCTCGCCGGCAGGTTACGCCGCAACCGCATCCGCGTCTTGGCCGGCGACCGTGTCACCATGGAGTTGTCCCCTTACGACCTCACCAAGGGCCGCATCACTTTTCGCCATCGGTAAGCGCCTCCGTTTTTTGTTCTTTCGATCTACTCCACCAGCCCAAAGCTGATCACGTTCGATCCCGAAGCCACCGCGACGTACTGCTTGCCGTCGAACACGTACGTCATAGGCGACGCCTTCCAGTTCTGATTGGCCTGGAAGCGCCACAGCAGCTTGCCGCTCACTGCGTCGACTGCGGCCAGAGCGCCGCTGTCTTCGCAGAAT
>Ga0210405_10006527_pt1 | contig 10387 bp, 9 predicted proteins | sample IncBWH11MmetaG_FD_155492 | JGI IMG/M metagenome (GOLD analysis project Ga0210405, IMG submission 155492) | Forest soil microbial communities from Barre Woods Harvard Forest LTER site, Petersham, Massachusetts, United States - Inc-BW-H-11-M | ecosystem: Environmental > Terrestrial > Soil >... | reverse complement strand
CTTCCACTTTCTCGTTGCTGAGCACGCGCACTCCAGCGGCCTCAACGGCCCGCAAGTATTTGCTGTCGTCGCCAAATTGTTCGTGGTTTCCCGCCACAAAGTACACACCATGCGGCGCGGTTAACTTGCTCAAGGGAGCGGCTGCCCGTTTTGCATCAATCGCCGTTCCGTCGTACAAATCGCCGGCAATAAAGATCGCGTCAGGCTCTTCCTTCAGAATTTTCGCTACCATGCGACGCAGAAAGCTGCCGTTGCGCACGTGACCCAGGTGCAGATCGCTGATCAGCGCAGCTCTGCGCCCGCGCCAGGCCTCCGGCAAATTCGCCAACCGCACCGTAATTCGCGTGATGCGCGTCCAGCTCGCGTTGAACACGCCATAGACACCTGCCGCTATCGCCGCCCCAAACAGCACTTCCACGATCAGATGGAAACTTGCATGCAACCCGGCGGCCTGCGTCACTCCAAAAACAACCCACGAGGAGACGGCCCCAAGAAAGAGAAAACTCAGCATGCCCAACCAAATCGCCGCCGCGCGGTAAAACACGCGCAAAGCCGCACCTGTATACCGAAAAGCCAAAAGCGAGGCCGCTAGAAAACTGACGGACAAAACTCCCATTAGAATTTTGAGCCACAACGGTCCGACTGCTCCGCCTTCCCCGGCCGATATCGTCCAGGTCTCGTAGAGTAGAAAATGAGTCAAAAAAAGAACCGTCTGAATCACCGCAATAAAACCGAGCAATCCTGGTCGTATTCGCATAGCAAATTAGATTCCCCAACCCCTCATTTGTATTCATGGTCTTCGAGGCTATCTGCCGCCTGCCCGCACCCATCGATCGGGCCGAGAGGGGGGCAGAAGCCTTTTCAAAAAACGTCCGTCTAATTGGGCGGCACGTATAGAATTAGCAGGCCTTTACCGCACTGCTTCGTGAAGGGACTCCCGCGAGGAGACAAATCTTGAAAAAAGCTCTTCTTTTGCTTCTTTTAATCAATGTCCGTCCCACGCTGGTGCTCGCGCAGAATCAAAAACTTCCCGAAGGCATCTGGGAGGGTTATGACGGCGAATGGCTGCATGCCCCGCAGCAACTTGTCGCCCTTGCCGAAGCCACTCCAGCGGAGAAATTCTCCTGGCGTCCCGCGCCAGGCGTGCGCTCCACCAGCGAGGTGTACATGCACATCGCCCTCGCCAATTTTTACTTGCTCAGTGTGACCGGCCCCAAAATGCCCGCGGAAATGAAAGAGGGGATGGAGAAGTCGGTTACTGCAAAGGCCGAAGGCATTAGCTGGCTCAAGCGTTCGCTGGAGGCCGTGAAGCAAGCCCATCTCGCAGTAACGCCGAAAGATCTCGAACGCAAAGTTCACATCGCGGATCGAGACGCCACTGTCGACGGAATGTATTTGCGGATCATCGTTCACGCCAACGAGCACATGGGACAGCTCATCGCTTACGCTCGAATGTCGGGGGTCGTCCCGCCCTGGTCAAATAGCCAATAGAGCCGTGTCTCTTGTAGGGGCGGGGCTTGTTTATCGGGTAAGGTCCCCGCCCGCGTCTTTCTTTTTGTTTCGCTTGTGCAGAGGTTGGGCTTCAGCCTGGCTATTCGGTTAGAATCCACCTCATGCCCAAGGCTGTTCTCCTCTTTGCGGTTCTGTTTCTCGGCGCCAAGTTGTGTATCGGACAGCAAACCGCACCCAACGTTAATATCCAAATTCACGCCGATCAACCCGACGGCCTGCTTCCGCCCATCTGGAACTATTTTGGCTATGACGAACCGAATTATACTTACGCGCCAAACGGCAAGAAACTGCTCGGCGAACTCGCAGCCCTCAGCCCTGTCCCCGTTCACATTCGTGTGCACAACCTGCTGACTAGTGGCGACGGCTCGGCCTCGCTTAAGTGGGGCTCTACAAATGTTTACACCGAGGACGCTCAAGGGAATCCGGTCTATAGCTGGACGATTCTCGACCGCATCTTTGATACGTACCTCGCACTGCGCATCAAGCCGCTCGTGCAAGTCGGCTTCATGCCCGAAGCCCTCTCAACGCACCCGCAGCCGTATCGCCACAACTTTCCTCAAGGAACGATCTTCACCGGCTGGGCGTATCCGCCGAAGGATTATCAGAAGTGGGCGGACGTCGTGTTTCACTTTGCCGCACATCTGCGCGACCGATTTGGCGAGGCCGAGACAAAAACGTGGCTTTGGGAAATTTGGAATGAGCCGGACATCGATTATTGGAAAGGAACTCCGGAAGAGTATTTCAAACTCTACGATTTTGCTGCTGCCGCGATTCTGCGGGCCTTGCCGGGCACTTCTGTCGGCGGCCCCGACACGACGGGCCCCGCTTCTCCCAAAGCGGCTGAGTTTTTGCGCAAATTTCTCGAGCACTGCGCGCACGAGCAAAACTTTGCCACCGGCAAAATCGGCTCACCTCTGGCTTTCATCAGCTTTCATCCGAAAGGAGCCACCGAGTGGCGCGAGGACCACGTACAAATGGGCGTCGCGCGGCAGTTGGCTTCCATTGAAGAAGGTTTCAAAATCGTGGCGTCCTTCCCTGAATGGCGCAACACACCCATAATTCTTGGAGAATCGGACCCCGAAGGCTGCGCTGCGTGTAGCGCGCGGACCAATCCGCAGAATGCGTATCGCAACGGCGCGCAATACGTTTCCTACACAGCGGAAGTGTTGAATTCGATCTATGAAATGTCTCGGCGCGAACAGATTAACTTTGCCGGCGCGGTCACGTGGTCCTTTGAATTCGAAGGTCAGCCATATTTTGAAGGGTTTCGCGAACTGGCCACCAACGGCCTGGACAAGCCGGTGTTAAATGCATTTCGAATGTTTGGGCTGCTCGGCACGGAACGCGTTAAGTCTTCGAGTTCCGCGGCGCTTCCCGCCGAGGAGGTGCTGCGCGCCGGAGTCCGAGGCCAGCCAGACATCAACGCCATCGCCACGCGCAAGGATCACGAAATCGAAGTTTTGATTTGGAATTACCACGACGATGACTTGAGCGTTGACGCTGCGAAGATTGAACTGTCTGTCGAGGGTCTGCCCGGAAACCTCAGCCGAGCGCTGCTGGAACACTTTCGGATCGATTCTGATCACAGCAATGCGTTCACGGCATGGAAAGAAATGGGATCGACGCAAACACCTTCTGATCGTCAATACGAGCAACTTGAGAGTGCCGGGCAATTGCAGCTTCTGGAGTCGCCTTCGTTTCGAGCGATCGAGAGTGGCACGGCGCACTTGCGATTTACGTTGCCCCGCCAAGGTCTTTCGCTCATCCGCATCGGCTGGCAATAGCTCAGAGTCTTTTCCGCCCAAAGCGCGTTTATTTTTGAGTTCAGCGAGTTTTGGACTCACTCAGTGCGAGTACGGCGTAAGCCGTAGCCGCATCTTGCATGAAGCGCGCTGTGTCCGGACTGATGTGATGTTCTTCGTTGTTGTTTAGGGAGTAGGCTAGCCAGAAACCTTCCGTCCGGTTCTGGTTTGCCGTCAGCCACGCAAGCCCTTTTTGCAATTGCGCATTTTCGCGGGATATCCCCGCCTGTTGCAGCGCGAACGTAATCAGACCTGTCGCATACCCATCGCTCTGGGCTACCTGCGGAGTTCCATCATGTCGCTTCCAATCCCCGGACATCGAGCTCAGGCTCCAACCTCCGTCCGGCTGCTGCTTGCCAAGCAACTCGCCAACGATTGTCTTCTGCCGTTCGGGCTCGAGCAGACCAGGCACTTTCGCCGAAGCCCATAACAGCACGGCACCATTGCTCAAAGTCTGCGCTGCGCTTTCGCGGTTCAAATATTCGCTGAGCATTTTTAAATTGTTTTGGATTTCTGGTTTCGCGCGGTAATTTTCTGGAGCCGTTCCCACCGCAATAGCCGCCAGCGCCGCTCCATAAAAATCCGAGTCGTCCGCTTCCCACGGTTCATTCTTGAACCTCAGCCAGAGCCAAGCTCCCTTTTGCCCGCCCGTGGTCTTTTGCTCGGCCCACATGTTTTCAAACGCCGCGCGCGTAACCTCGCTCAAATGCCCGCTCTGCACACCTGTGCTCGCGTCGTTGCTAGCAAGGATCAGCGCATTAAGAACCGATTCAGTGCCCCGAGATTCGACGCTCTTGTACACGCCGCGATCCGCATCCGTGTAAAACGGCGCCACTTCCTTCCAGAGCCGCACGCGCTTCGTCACATTGTCCAACAGTCGTCGTTCATTGGCGGAAGGCCCCTGCTCCGCAAGCGCGGTGCGAAGCGCCGGTCGCGACATGGCATAAGGCACCGCCGTATGACACGAGACGCAAAAAGTGTCGTGATCCCGCGCGGCCCGCTGCCATCCCATCCACCAACCAGCTCTTTGATCGAGGTAAGCCGCAGCAGCCTTCTGATCCCACGAGTTCGCCATCAGGGTTTCAGGTTGAACCGGAGAAACCGTTTTGGACCTAGAATCGCCGGAGTCAGCCGCCCCAGTTTCTATTTGCCAACTTGCGGCGAGGATTCCCGCTACCAGGCATGCCGCTAAGACAAATATTCGCCGCATGGCCGCCCCCTTTCTTCCATCAACAATTCGGCAAAACTCCGACGCGCTGAACGCCGTTCATTACTAGTGCGCAGACGACTATTCCTCACTTGCGTAGTGCATATACATCGACTGAATTCCAACACGGCCCGGACCCGTGAATCGGTTGACAATCAAATTGAATCCGCCGAATAAGCCGCTGGTCAGGCGGTCCACCACCGTCTCCATGCGCACTTTGGGATCTTTGTAGAGCCAGCCGCCGGGTTCGATGTCAATGATTTCGCCTGGCCCCAATACTTTTTCAAAGACGTTCCCATAGCCATGCAGCCACAGGATGCCGTCACCCGCGTGACTGTGGAACTTGTCAATGAAAAAACCGGTCCCACCGAAAAGCATGTTCGCGGCGCCCTTCACTCGTTCAAAGGTGTAGTCAATGCTGTCGGTAGCAGCCAGGAATTGGTGCTCGCGCACGTGCAGTTCCTGTCCCTGGGGCAGATGAATCGGAACAATGTGTCCAGCGCCATCGCGGCTGAAGGCGATCATTCCTGCCCCGCGCGCTTCGGTGACAAACACCTGCATCCCCGCCATCATCCGCTTCAGCGCACCTTTCATAAGCTTCAAACTGATTTGCACGGTCGGGTGCTTCCACAGCAAAATGTGATGCTCGAAGTAGACGGACCTTGCTGAAACGTCGATCGTGAGCATGGGAACGAGCTCGCCGTCAATGTGGTAAGTCGCGCCGCCAAACGTTTCGGATTCGGCGCTGGTTGGCAGGAGTTGCGGTAGTCCGCTCATCGGTGTAGGCCCCTCGTTTCTCGTTAGTCTATCGCAATTTCACTCCGAGTTCCCCACGTAGGAAACGGCACGCCGGCCGTTCCCGCTTTGCTTTCGCTCGCTGTAAGGCCCATTCGCTGAAAACCAATCCCCGAAAGCGAGGAACAGAAACAAATCTCTTCCTGACTCTATCGATAATCGAAAAAAGAGCGCACACTACTTGCGAGGGCAATCACATGTTGGCAGTGGCAGGAGTCTGGAAGAAAAAGCGCGACGACTTGAAATCAAAACGGAATTCGCTCTTCGAAAAGTATGCGAAGCACCCCGAGGATTTTCACCTCGCTCTTGAAATTAAAAAAATCGACGACGAAATCGCGGATTGCACTGTACACGTGGAACAAGAACGCCGTTCCGAGCGCTCCTCCGCGCCTGCAAAAAAGCAACTGACACCCCATAAGTAAAGGAATCTCTCCTATCCGCCACTTGGCGTGCCCCGCTCAATGTGCTCTTCTATAAAGGACGCCATGCCACGAAAGCGACCAACGTCTACCCGCTGCGGGGCAGTGCTCCGTTGGGTCATTACCTCGTTACTTTTTCTGTTTTTCCCTGCTTTTGCTTCGGCGCAACAAGATCAGGTCAACGAGCCCATCATCCACTTTGTCCGCAACCCCGATCCCGCTCCGGATTTCAAACTAACAGCGCTCGATGGCAAACCCCTCACGCTCACCGCCCTCCAAGGCAAAGTCGTCCTATTGAATTTCTGGGCCACCTGGTGCGGACCTTGCCGAGCCGAAATTCCTGACCTCGTCGCTCTGCAGGAACGTTACAAAGGCCGCCTGCAAATCATCGGGCTCAATGTCGATGACGAAGAAGCCGATATTAAGCAGTACGTCGAGGAAACCGGCATCAACTATCCCGTCGCCATGACTTCCAACGACGTCCGCATACAATTCGGCGGCATCCCCGCGCTGCCGACGTCTTTTGTTTTGGACACCGAAGGCCGCGTCGTCCAAAAGCACGTTGGCCTATGGAATCCCGCGGTTTACGAGACCGAAATTCGCGCCCTGCTCGGCATGCCCATTATGGCGAAGGTCGAAACGTTCGAGGATAAGGGCGAAGTTTTCCTGTCACACGCCGATCGCGCAACCGAGCTTCCCGGCGTCGATCTTTCCAAACTTACGCCTGAACAAAAAAAGGTCGCCCTTCACCGGTTTAATGCCGACACTTGCACCTGCGGCTGCAAATTCACTCTCGCCCAATGCCGCATCTGGGATTCCGCCTGTGGCGTCAGTAAAGCTGCTACGGAGAAAATCATCGCTGAAGTCTCATCTGATCCAAAGACTCCACTTAGTCCCGCCGCGCCAAACGCTCCTGCAGTTCCTATGGCGCCTGTCGAGAAGCCGTCTCCTTCGACACCATCCCTCTCGTCGGTGAGACCGCCCACGCCTCCGCAACCATAGAAACGAAAATAATCTCGGTCACGAATACCCTACTAAAATGCGGGTGAATTTCGCATAACTCTGTTCCGTCACGGTTACCCGCTTCGGCGCTGGCCCTGTTACTCTTTTGCCGTCGATGTCCTTGCTCGCAAAAATTCTATTCTTTCTCGCGCTGGTCCTATCATTCACAGGACTTCTTTCTCCTCCCATAGCTCTTAGCCTCGGGATCTTGTTCGGTTTGTGCTTCACGCATCCTTACCCGGGAGCCACTCGGACATTCGCAAGAATTCTTCTACAGGTCTGCGTTGTCGCACTAGGCTTCGGAATGAATCTGCACGAAGTGCTCAAAGCCGGCCGCAGCGGCTTCGTCTACACCGCGCTGGGCATTTCGTTTGCCCTTCTGGCTGGCCTTGCGCTTGGCGGAATGCTGCAAGTTCGCGGGAATTCCTCCTTTCTGATTACGGTGGGAACAGCGATTTGCGGCGGCAGCGCCATCGCCGCTATCGGCCCGATTCTTCATGCCGACGACGAAGAGCTGGGCGTTTCGCTCGGCACAGTTTTTATTTTAAATTCTGTCGCGCTTCTGATTTTTCCAGCGATTGGCGGCGGACTTCATCTTTCGCAATCGCAATTCGGACTTTGGGCCGCTCTCGCGATTCATGACACAAGTTCTGTAGTCGGCGCCGCCGCGAAATACGGCCCGCAAGCGTTGGTAATCGGCACGACGGTAAAATTGGCCCGGGCTCTCTGGATCGTTCCGCTAGCTTTCGGCACCGCAGCAATTGTGCGCCGTAAATCCAAGAGTCATGGTGATTCCGAGATTAGCAGCGAGTCAAAGATTCAGTTTCCGTGGTTCATTTTGTTTTTTTGCCTGGCGGCCATTTTCAACACTTACTTTCCAACAATCTCTCGTCTCTCCCACCCTTTCTTTACGCTTGGCCGTCTCGGTCTCACGGCTACTCTCTTCCTCATTGGCACGGGCATCTCGCGCGCCACGCTGAAGGAAGTAGGCTGGCGGCCGCTGCTGCAAGGCGTCTTGCTCTGGGCGGTGGTGGGGATCACATCGCTCTACTTCATTCGAATTGGCTGGATTGCGCTGTAATCAGGCTAGGAGTCTTCGCGCGAATTTCTTCGAAACGAGAGCGTGTGCAAACTCCCTTGGCTTCGGAGAAATCACACAGAGATCGATCTCGATGATTTATTTTTTCAGGAGATCGATCACGACGGAAGTCATGGCTTTGACTCCGGTTCGAATGGCGGGATCCGGCACCGGGGCGAATTCGCTGGAGTGAGGGCCCGGCAGGCGCGTGCCCTTTTCCATCGCTTCCCTTAGCTTGACTGGGTCGGCGGCGCCGAGCCAGAACATGCTGATGGGCGGCTTCGGATCTTCCAGCGCAAAAAGACTGAAGTCTTCGCTGGCCATGATCGGTTCGCCCGCGAGCACGTTCTCTTTTCCGAGCGCGCGCTCGAGAGAAGCGCCGACACGGCGCGTGAGTTCCGGATTGTTAATAGTGGCGGGAACGTGATCTTCCGCAACGACGACAATCGGTGCGCGTTCGGCGGGAACGCCAGCGGCGGCGGCGATACCGTTCGTGATCCTTGTAATTGCCGCAAGCACCTTTTCGCGCTGGTCGGGATTCATGGTTCGAACGGTGAGCTGCAGGTGCGCTTCGTCGGGAATGATGTTGTGCTTCGTGCCGGCGTGGAATGAGCCGACGGTTACGACGGTGGGAAGCTGCGGATCCATTTCGCGGCTGACAATCGTTTGCAGCGCGACGACGATTTCAGATGCGATGACGATGGGATCTTTTCCCGCTTGCGGCGCGGCTCCGTGGCCCCCATATCCGCGCACGGTGATGTCAACGGAATCGGCGCCTGCTAGAAGAGGGCCGGCGTGCCAGGAAACTTTTCCGGCGGGAATTGCGGAACTGTCATGGAGCGCCAGGACAAAGTCCGGTTTTGGGAATTTTGTGTAGAGCCCCGCGCGAAGCATGGCCTCCGCGCCGGCGACGGTTTCCTCGGCAGGCTGGCCAATCAAAACGACAGTGCCGCTCCAACGATCTTTGAACTGGGCCAACATGCGCGCGGTGCCAAGAAAAACCGTCATGTGCAGATCGTGGCCGCAGGCGTGCATCACGCCGACTTCGCCGCCACCCGCGCGGGCCACTTTCACGTGGCTTGCGTAAGGGAGTCCGGTGTTTTCGATGATGGGAAGCGCGTCCATGTCGGTTCGAACGTAGACCACGGGGCCGGGGCCGTTTTTCAGGACAGCGACGATACCGTAGGCATTCAGACCGGAGTCGGCGTATTGGCCGAAATGATCGGTGACTTCGTAGCCGGATTTTCTGAGCTCCGCGGCTATCAGCGCGGAAGTCTCTTTTTCTTGCGTGGACAGTTCGGGATTTTCGTGGAGATGTTTGTAGGTCGCCAGCAGTGAGTCAGCTTCTTTGTTGATGTGCTGGTCCAGATCGTTTTGAGCGAAGAGTGGCGCGGAGATAGAGAGTGAGGCGGCGAGAGAAAGCACGCCTGTTCGGATCGTGAAACCCATCGAGTCACCTCGGAAAAGAAGCGGCATCTTAGCACTGGTCGCGTGCGAAGATGCCCACTCATTTCGCTTTAGCTGCGTGTCGGGGTGCACAGACTTCAGTCTGTGTCACTGTCCAGTTGCTACAGAGCGAATTGCGGGCTACACTCTCGCCACAAATCCTGGAGTTAATTCTCAAAGAGATTCGAATGGAGACTTGCCGTGAATCGCCGATTTGCTTTCTTAGTGGTCGCCCTTGTTGGTGCAGGAATCCTCAGCGTTAGCGGGGCATTTTCGCAGCCTGCGCCGCAAACGACGCGCAAAGTGTTCAACGCGCCGGAGAAAACCGTTCAGGCTCCCTTCAGCGACGGGATACTTGCTGGCAACACGCTGTATTTGGCCGGGCGCATTGGCTTGGACCCGAAAACGGGAAAACCGCCAGCGGAAATCGAGGACGAGATCAAGCTCATGCTCGATAGTTTGAAGGGAACACTGACGCAGGCCGGAATGACCTTTGATGACCCAGTGTATGTGCAGATTGCTTGCACGGATTTGTCGCTCTTCGACAAATTCAATCCCATCTATACGACCTACTTCAAGACTAAGGACTTCCCCGCGCGCGAATTCATTGGAGCGGCTGCGCTTCTGCGCGGCGGACATTTCGAGTTGCAGGCGATTGCCGTTCGCCACTGACCTGTGCGCTATTAGATTCGGAACGACGACAAAGCGGCGTCCTGACCAGCTTCGAGGAACGGTCCGAGACATGGTTCGGCTCGGGATAGTGCAGGACGGTTTCGCTATTTCACCCGCTAAACTGGCTGACGGGCGTGGCGGCGACCACCCGGGTTGACGTCGATTCGTCGGTGGAAGTCAGGACCAGAGAACAAAAGGGCGGCCGGTATCATCAAAGAAGTAAACCAACCGTTATAGAAATGCCCGAATATCGTCACGTGTCTTAGGTCATTTTGACGGCAATTGACCATATATGGTCTAGCTGCCAAGGGCCCTGCCCTGTATTATTCTTGTAAATCTTTTATAATCAACAGTTTAATTATGAAAAGGAATTAACATCCAATGGTGATGCCAGTGCATCTACTTAGCCTCGCAAGGACGGTAACAATGTTGAGGATTACGACAGAAAAGAAGC
>Ga0210405_10006526_pt1 | contig 10388 bp, 8 predicted proteins | sample IncBWH11MmetaG_FD_155492 | JGI IMG/M metagenome (GOLD analysis project Ga0210405, IMG submission 155492) | Forest soil microbial communities from Barre Woods Harvard Forest LTER site, Petersham, Massachusetts, United States - Inc-BW-H-11-M | ecosystem: Environmental > Terrestrial > Soil >... | reverse complement strand
CTCGAATGCCATCTCGGAACAAAAAACAAATTTGTGGATCACGAAATGATCGCCGCCGGCCATCCGGATCTCTATTTCGAACTCGATTCGTTTTCCGCGGTGATGCCGCGCCACTGGAAAGTTCCGCGCGAATCCGAGCCCGGCAAGCCCGTCGGAGATGCTGCATGGGTCGGAGTCCGCGAATGGAGCACCGGCCAGGCCGTGCAATTGCGCGCAGAAATGGAAAGACTCACCTGGCGCGCAAAAAAAGAACGCTTCGACAAAAAAGATGTGTGGCCCGAATACTCCGAGCTTTCCTGTTTCGCCTGCCACCATTCCTTGGGCCCCGCAAGAGACAGTTGGCGCCAGGAACATGGTTATGCTGGTCGACGCCCAGGCGATCCGGCGTGGAACAGTTCCAGATACGCGGTCTTTCGTTTGCTGGCGAGACAGATCGATTCGGCGAACGCACAGGAACTGGACCGCCAGTTGCTCTCTGTTTCCAGCGAAATGAGCAAGCTTAATCCCGACCGCGACTCCGTTGCCTACGCCGCGTCCGCCGCCGCGCCGCTAGCCCAGCGCATCGCCGAACGCCTGGCCATATTGCAATACAATCAAACTCTTGCGTTGCACATGCTCCAGCAAATTTCAGATGACGCCGAAAATATCTCCCTCGCCGACGAGCGCGCCGCCGAACAAGCCACCATGGCCATGGATTCGCTCTACATCGCCTATAGTAAAGATGTCAAGCCCGCCAACGCCCCCGAAGTCCGCGCCGCCATCAACGCCCTCTTCCAGCAACTCGAAAATCCCTCAGCCTACAACGCCGACCAATTCGCGACCTCTCTTCACCGAATCCGTACCCTGCTTAACTAATCCGCAGCGCTTGCGGTAGAGTCGTGAGTTCATCGCATTTCCCGAGCTCCCTATGAATCGATTCGAAACACGGGTGTGTGGATCGTCCTTTTGGCGCTATGTGACGCGGCGGCACCTTCTGCCTTGGCTACTCGAAGGTTCGAATCTCGGAGGGCACGTGCTGGAACTGGGCGCGGGGCCCGGCGCGGCGACCGAGGAATTGAACCGACGCGCGGCGCGCGTGACTAGTCTCGAATACGATCACGCATTTGCCGCCAATCTTGCCGCGCGTGTGAGCGGCACAAATATCAGCGTAATTCAAGGAGACGCGGCGAGCCTGCCGTTTCCGGACAAATCCTTCTCCTCCGCAATTGCGATCTTAATGCTTCATCACATGCGTTCAAAAGAGTTGCAAGATCGCGCATTCGCGGAAATCTTTCGCGTGCTTCGTCCCGGCGGAGTTTTCCTCGCGTTTGACATTCAAGATGGGTGGCTCCACAGAGTCGGCCACATTCGAAGTACGTTCGTCCCAGTGGCGCCGGCGACGGCACCCGCGAGACTGACCGCAGCTGGATTTTCAGAAATCGCAATTGCGGTTCGGCGCGGCGGCTTTCGAATCCGCGCGCTCCGCCCGCGCGAATCCTGAGCGCTTCCGACACGCGCCACGTTGACGCAGCGTGAACGCGGGCATAGCATCGTTTTATGGCGGACGCGACCCGTAACAAATTTCCTCCCGGTCCGAACGACGGACTCAAACGCTGGTCGTTCGGCCCGCTCAACGCGAATCCGCTGGAATATTTCACGAAGCTCGCGCGCGATTATGGCGATGTCGCCGGAATGCGCGTCCTGAAGTTCAAATCCATTTTCATCAACCATCCCGACACGATTGAAGACGTGCTTGTCACAAGCGCCCGAAAATTCACAAAAGGAAAAGTCCTTCGCGCGAACCGGCACGTTTTTGGCGAAGGATTATTAACGAGCGAAGGAGAATTCTGGCTGCGGCAGCGCCGTCTCGCGCAGCCGGCGTTTCATCGTGGGCGCATCGCCTCTTATGCAGCCACCATGGTGGAGTACACGCAGCGTTTGATCGAAGATTGGCGGGACAGCGAAGAGCGCGATGCGCACAAAGAAATGATGCGGCTGACGCTGCAAATTGTTGGAAAAACATTGTTCGACGCCGATGTCGAGAGCGACGCGCGCGACGTCGGCAAATCGCTCGAACTGTTGCTCGAAATCGGCGCCGATTTTCGCCGCACCATCTTAATTCCGCACTGGGTGCCCACGCCCACGAATCTGCGCGTGAAAAGGGAAGTGGCGCAGATCGAGAAAATTCTTTATCGAATTATCGCGGAACGCCGCGCTTCCGGCCGTGACGCAGGCGATTTACTCTCCATGCTTCTTGCGGCCCAGGACGAAGACGGCTCGAAAATGACGGACAAGCAGCTTCGCGACGAAACCATTACTTTATTTTTGGCCGGGCACGAAACCACCGCCAGCACACTTTCCTGGACCTGGTGGCTGCTGGCGCAAAATCCCGCGGTCGAAGCAAAGCTGCATGCTGAATTAGATTCCATTCTCGGCGGCCGGCCTCCTTCGTTTGACGATCTGCCAAAACTTGCTTATACCGGGCACGTCATTACGGAATCGTTGCGGCTTTATCCCGCCGCCTGGGGGATGGCGCGTCTTGCCGCCGAGGACCACGAGGTTGCCGGCTATCCCGTGAAAAAGGGCATGGGCGTGGCCATGGCGCAGTGGGTCGTGCACCGCGATCCGCGCTGGTATGACGCGCCGGAAAAATTCCTTCCCGAACGCTGGGAAGGCGACTTGCTGAAACGGCTGCCGCGGTTCGCGTATTTCCCGTTTGGCGGCGGGCCGCGCCAGTGCATCGGGAATTCGTTTGCGCTGATGGAAGCGGCGTTACTTCTGGCGACGATTGCGCAGAAGTTTCGCTTGCGGCTGGTGGCAAATCATCCGGTGGTGCCGCTGGCGTCCATCACGCTGCGGCCACGGCATGGAGTGCGAGTTACGCTGGAAAGTCGCCAGCAGCGCAGCTCGCGCGTCAGTTCGATCAGCGCACAATCAGCGGTTGCGGATTAGTTTTTCCTTTCGTGGTGGAATTCACAAAAAGCTTCGCACGACAATTCTCTGAACGTTTTCACTTCAAAACAAAACTCGCAAAAACTTCGCTCTAAAATTCTCCAAAACTTTTCGCTTCAAACAAAATTCGCTTACTGCTCCACGATCCATTTATTTCTCCGCGGCGAGGGGCCCGAGCTCGGTGCGCGTTTGCACCACGCGGAGAATGGAATCGCGCGTGACCATGCCAACGACGTGGGAGTCGCCTTCTCCGGAACTGCTCACGACCGGCATTTGATTGATGTCCGTGGTGAGAAGCCGCTCGAGCAAACGGAGGAGCGGCTCTTCGGGCGAGGTCCACAGGATTTTCTCGCGCGGAATCATGGCGGATTGCACGGAATTGTGCGCCCACTCCTCGCGCGGGACGGAGTTCAAGGAGTGGACGTTCATCAGGCCGGAGAGGCGGTCGCCCATCAGAACGATGTGGCAGCGGCGGCCGGTGCGCAGCACTTCCGCGCCGTATTCCTCGAGCGTGATGTGGCCGTCCACGGTGGGAACTTCGTGGCTCATGACATCCGCGGCGCTGAGGCCGGCCAAGTTTGCCCGGATGGCTACCTGAGTGACGCTTTCCTGCGCGGCGTTCAGAAGGAACCAGCCGATGAAGGCGGTCCAGAGCCCTTGTTGCACGTAGCCATGAAAAACTTCCCAGGCGCCTCCGACGATTAAGGCGTAGGCGATGATTTTTCCGCTGGAGCCCGCGGCACGAGTCGCTTTCTCGAAACTCTTGGTCGCTCCCCAAACGATGGCGCGGAAAATTCTTCCACCGTCGAGAGGAAATCCCGGCAAGAGATTGAAGACGGCGAGCATCGCGTTCGTCTGCCAGAGCCAGGTGGCCAGCGCTCCCACCGTCTGGCTGTAGGGGAAAAGCTTGGTCACACCAAAAAAGCAGGCGGCGAGGAAGCCGCTGGCCAGCGGTCCGGCAATGGCGATGTTGAATTCCTGAATGGCCTTGGAGGGATCGCGCTCGATGCGCGCCAGGCCGCCAAAGAGAAACAGGGTGATGGAAAGGACGCGAATCTTGTAATGCTGGGCCACGACGCTGTGGGAGAGCTCGTGGAAGACCACCGAGGCGAAAAAGAGCAGGCTGGTGAGGACGCCCACGACCCAATGCTGGGTGTCCGACCAGGCGGGATGCTGTTCCTTGAACTGCATAGCGATGATGTAGGTGATGGCCGCAAAAATGAACACCCACGTGGAATGGAGGTAGATGGGGATTCCAAGAATTTTGCCGATGCGTAAGCCTGATCCGCGGTTCATCTTTGTTCTCAAGATTAGCCTAGCATACTGCGTTGACGGACGCGGGGCGGCGCCGAAGCGGCGTTTGAAGGTTGAAAGGTTTGAAGGTTGGCATGTTGGGAGGGGAGGAGGGGGCCATACCCCCCATTACACGGATGAATGTGAAAAGAAAGGGGATAGAAAATGGGCAGTTTGTAAGTGGTTGAAACGAAAGAGCGGGATAGTTTTTGGTGGTTCGGCGAGAAGTTAAGGCGGTGGTTCAGGAGCTTTAGACGGGAGGGCCCCCACCCCCACGTTTTTGTGGGAGGAGATTGGAAGTGACTGGAAATAAATGAGTTGAGGTTTTCCAAGACGCAAAACAGTTCGTAAGAGTATGAAAACAAAGGACGGCTAAAGGGCGTGGAATGAAAGAGTTGCGCACTCCTTACAAGTGATGTGAATAAAGGACTTATGGGCGCGAACTGTTTATAGAAAGGTAACTGGGTGAGGGCTGATGATTTTGAAGGAGGTAGAAGGACCGCGCGGGGCGAGGGCATGAGAGGCGGGGCACGGACGAACAGTGCCAACGCAACGAAACCATTATAGCATGTCGGTACCTATTGTCAAGTGATAACTATAAGTGGTTTGTCTGCAATGGTATGCGGGAAGGAGCCAGGATAGCGTCGCTAGAAGTCGAGGAAAAGTCAAAGCCCGCACCCTTGAAATCGAAGGATGCGGTACCCCAATTCGCCCTAGGGGATGATCTGTGCGCCGCCCGCCCGTGATTGTAGATCGAGTGTCACTGGCCCCCATTGGGTTTTTCAATCTTTCGGGTTTCGGATCCGCATAAGTGGCACGTACCTGCTGGGGAGTGATCCCAGTCGCGCGTCAAGACTGCCATACAATTCCTGCAGTTAGCCAGCTTCTTACTTATAAAATCGACCAAACTTAACTGCGACAACATTGCGCGCGCGACTCTTATGTCAGTCACAGCGTAGTTAAAGACTGGACGCCCACCAGTGTGAATCTCCCCGATACGTTCGACAACTCCCATCTGCTCCCACAGCCGAATTTTGTTGCGCGCCGAGTTAACCTCAATCTTAAAAACGTTATTGGCAATGTGATTCGTTGTGAATTCAACTTTCCCCACTTTGAATAATTCGCGAATGATGTGGGCGGGTAGTAGTTCTTGGCTGCGCTTTGTTGAAAATTTTGTGATTCCTTCCAATACTGCGTCGAGACCAATCTTTTCTGATGCGGGGTCGATCCGCAGCTGTTCGCTGAGAATCTCTTGACAAACTCGAATCATGTCGCGAGGTGATCCGTTTGCGAATAAGACTACTAAAGAGTGCAGAGGATCAGCTAACTGGGCGTCGGTTAGTTGGCCGAGGTCTTCTACATTTCCATTGCTAAAGGCTGCAAGTCGGCGCGACAGCATGGTCCGAAGTTCTGTCGCGCTCCATGAAAGCGTAAATTGTTGGATGCGATCGGCCCTGGCAAAATCCCTGTGATGAGGCTCGAGCTTGTCCCAAAGAAAAAACTTAAAACCAATGCCTTTCATCTGCAAAAGTTCTAGATCTCGCAAGAGTGGTTTAACGAGGTGAAATGAATCTTCGGCATTGTTGCCCGTCTGCGGAGTCTCATCTACCTTATCGATCAGAACGTATAATGAGGTAAGGCCGACGCTTTTAAGAAGGTCTCGAACGATCTCAAGATGTGCCTTAGACCGCGCGTCCGCTCCAGGTTCCTTGGCTCTTGTAGCGGCCTCTGGACCCAACTTCACGTCGCCCGGCAAACCCGAGGAGGCAAGGGCTGTCGAGAATAGAGCGCTTAGGGGACCGGACCATTCGCGCAATAATTTTTTCGCTTTAGTTGAGAGCGTCTTGAGAGAGTCGAGAGCCTTTAACGCCTCGAGCTGACTAACGGCTCCCAGGTATCCATTGCAAAGCCCCTCGACTTGTTCGCGTTCCTGCTTAGTGAATGCCGACGCCTGCAGGCCCCGGCTGTGAAACTCCAATAGAAATCCGATAGTCGCCAGCCGAATGATATTCGTGATGTGGTATTCAATACCGAGGTTTTTGAGACTAAGTCCGCCGAGGTTTTCAAACCGATCGTAAGTTATGGCAAAAACGTTTTCAGCAAGTGCTTTGTATTCGATCATCCTACGCTGGGCGCTCTTGCCACCTCCTCTAGGCGCAAAAATCACATGGGATTGTGGAGCTTGGGGATCGCCCCAAACTGAATGAAAATATGGTGGTGGAATGAAATAGGCCTGCAAGTGGTCTTCTTCGTCTGCATTCGTAAACTGAAATGGATTTTCGGAGAATCCAAGACGTGACAGGAATGCTTTCTGGTCCATGTTAGCTCCCTTTGTCTAAATCATTCTTCTAAACTGGTGTCTGTCCGAAGGTAGCAACATGATGTCTGTGTGGCCACCAGGCCGCCCAAAATCGTCTCAGGGGTTATTGTCTCTGCCACCGGCCAGATGTTCTATATGGCATGCCAAAATCTGTCCGCCGGGAAGTCGGATTCTACTCTGAAGCAGCGCTCAACCACTCTTCTATAAGTCTATAAGATGCCGAGCCGCGCTCTCTGAGGGGAGTAATGGTCGCCGTCATGATTATTTGCTCCCAATTCCGCGCGTCCGTGACTAGATCGCCGTAATACTGGACATCGCTAACTTCGCGGAAGTGCCTGAACCAGACACCGATTTTTGAGGCGTCCGAGCGGATGTAGTTGTAGGGACCTGAAACTCTCACGAGCGCGAAAGGAAAATGATGTGCGAACAATAAAACGTGATCTCCTATTTCCAACTCATGTGCAAACGCCCAATAGTTACGCTGATTCTCGGGAAGCGCGCTTTGGGGCACCGTGAGAAGGTCGGGAACATCCGTTGCAAAATCCAGCCCGATATAGCCAGCCGACAGACACTTCACCGTGTGCCGTATTGCTCCCTCGGATTCGCTCGGATGTAGCTGCATTCGCCAGTAGGACATGCTCTCCTCTTCGACTAATGGAGTAACTCAACGGCCGGGCCCAGTGCCGACTACTTAATGAAACCAGGAACGCCGCCGGAGTCTGGCACTACTGATGACGGGTGCACTCCAATGTCCGCGGCGAAGGCCTGCATGACTCTCTTGTAGGCATCTCTGATTGCTTCCGGTTCAGATAGAGACGTGCTGAAACATTCGTTCCACTCGGCATTCCAGTCGATTGGTCGGGTTTCTTGTCTGCGTTGAAACTGTGTGCGGAGGAGTGCATCTCGTCCCCATCCTGTGTAGGTTTGAAAGCAGAGATTTTGAAACTCCATGCAGGCGGAGAAAAATGATTTTGAGAATAGCGGCGCTGCAAGGAATATTTTCTTATCCATGACGCGTTTCAGAGTCACGACAGCGGGCGGATCAAGTTCCTTCCAGCACCCGACATAGGTGAAATAACAAAGCAAGTCATTGAATTGCGGAGCAAGGTCCTCGTAGATCTTCAATCGCGTTTCTATCAGTTTTTGGCTGCGCCATTGCAGATCCTCAAAACGCTTAGTAATCCGATGGATGTAGACGCCGAAGAGGGCGAGCGCGGCGGGAGTAAGCAACCCAGCTAGCAGCTTCGCAACCTCAAGCGAGTTCCATGGGGAGAGGTTGGTAGACATGCGGCGCACCTAACTGTTGTATGGGCAATGGATTTCAACCGCTAGTTATAATCTATTAGGTATATAACGTCTACTTTGTTAAAGCGGCTTTGGCGTGGCCTGATGCGAGCGCCCGGTCACTTTATCTCGATAAAGAAGTCGCATCATCCCTTAGCAACTGATGGAAAGACACGTTTGATCTAAGCTGCGTAGTCTCAGCGCCAGGGAAGCGGTCTTAGGAGGCCGAAGAATATAAGGATTCCCCAGACAATCTCAACGGTGCCCACCACGATGAGGAGGCCGAGATAGAAGTAGAAAGCGAAAGGATGGTCTTGCCGGTTAGGCCGGTACATCCGAAAGAAACGTGCCATAGCGAGTTCGCCCGAGACATGGCCCCGCCAAGCATAAAAAAGAGTACCGGTGCCTAACGCCAGGAGACTTACGGTGCTGGCTATCCAATTCATTGTCTGCCACCTCTTGCTCGTCTCGCAGGCAAGACGGTCTTGCGTCAGTCCGGCGCGCTAGAAGGCGATCATCCCGCACTTTTGAATGCGGTGCGCGGAAGTGTGGGGGTTTTATGACCAAGTCGATAGCCAGTGCTGACCCGGGGGAGTGGGTATGATAAATCGTGCCCCGGTGCGAATGGGGAGAAGAGCACAGTCAGGAGTGACTGTGCTACAAAGGCGGATGTGCGGGTAGGGCGACACGGCGTGTAAGTGGGGCCACGAGGTTTTGGGCAAGGCTTTCCTGTAAGTCGTTTATTACCAATACATTCAAATAGGGCATGGGCGTGCGATCTAGCTGGTCGCAGGATTTGGAGGCACGTCATGAGCGCTTTGCTGCATTTTGCGACGCTGGTGGTTACCACGATGTCTGCGGTCGGGGCTGCGGCGGGATTGAACTGGATGCTGTTGCGCGGGGCGTTCTGGATGATGAGGCCGGCTACGGCTGGGCGGATTCCTGCGCGGATGGAGTTGGTGCGTGGGACGGTGCGGGTGGTGCGGGCGTTTTCGACGGGGCGGTGAGGCGGGCGCAGGTTGAAGAGGACAGACAAGAGTGTCTGTCCTACTGGATTTGCCCCGCCCTACGCAGCGGGGGTGGCGGTCGCCACTCCGCTGCGGCGTAGAGCTGGCCCGGAGCGAAGAGGACAGGCAGGAATGCCTGTCCCACTAAACCCGGGAAAGGAACGGAAGGGAGTTACGCGATGCTGGCATTGAAATATTTGTTGACGATTGTGGGGGCGGTGCTGTTTGGGAGCGCGGGGGCGTTGGTGGCTTATGACATTTTTCTTTCTGAGCAACTGAGGCGGTTGTTGTCGCTGGGGAAGACGGAGGAAGGCGGCGGGGAGGTGGGTGCGCTGGCTCGGCGCCCTTTCCGGCCGGTGCGCTGGAGGTTGGCGCTGCAATTGTTTGCGGCGGGAGTGCTGGCGTTTTTGATTACGGGGAGCGTGGTGGTGATTCCGGACGGAGCGGCGGGCGTGCGCGTCAGCCAAATCTGGGGCGCGCGGCCCGGTACTTTGTATCCCGGCGTGCACGTGGTTACGCCGCTGGTGGATTCCGTGGCGATTTACGACACGCGCGAGCAAGTGTACTCGACGCTGGTGGCCGAAACTCCCAAGCAAAAAGGTGACGTGCTGACGGTGCAGGCGCGCGAAGGGCTGAACATTGGCTTGGCGGTTTCTGTGCGCTACCGGCTGGACCCCAAGAGGCTGGATTCGATTCACACGAATTTGCCGCAGCCGGTGGGAGAGCAGGTGGTGGCTCCGGTGGTTTCGACGATTTACCGGCAACTGGCGCCGAATTACATCACGCGGGAGATTTTTGCGACGAAGCGCGAGGAGCTGCGGACGAAGGCGGCGGACGCGATAACTACGCGGCTGGCGAGCGACGGGATTGTGGTGCGCGAAGTTTTGCTGCGCGATTTGAAGCTGCCTGAGGAATACGCGAAGGGGCTGGAAGGACTTTTGTTGAAGGAGCAGGAGAACGAGCGGCTGGGCACGGAGACGGAGATCAAGGGGAAAGAAGTGAAGATTGCGGAGCTGGAAGCGGAAGCGCAGAAGGCGCGCGAGGTGAAGCAAGCGGAAGCGCAGGCGCAGGTGCGCGTGCTGCAGGCCAAGGCGGAAGCGGACGCGATGCAGTACACGCTGCCGCTGAAACAGAAACAGATTGAACAGAGCAAGCTGGAGGCGGAGGCGCGGAAGGAGTCCACGCTGCAAAACGCGGAAGCGGCGGCGCAGGCGAAAATTATTGATAGCAAGGCGGAGATCGAGCGGCAGAAGAATCTGGCGGACGCGGAGGCCAATCGCATTCGCGTGACTGCGGATGCGGATGCGAACCGAATTCGAGTGACTGCGGCGGCGGATTCCGAGCGGATGAAGTTTGAGGCGGCGGTGCTGAAGTCCAATCCGATGCTGATTCAGAAGATTATTGCGGAGCGGCTGTCGGACAAGCTGCAAATCATGATGGTGCCGATGGATGGGAAGAATTTTTTTGCTAGTGATGTGATGCGGTCGGCGTTTTCTGGAGTGAATAGCAGTTCGGCGGACGAGGGGTCGGAAGATGGGACGCCGACGGCTTCG
>Ga0210405_10006525_pt1 | contig 10389 bp, 6 predicted proteins | sample IncBWH11MmetaG_FD_155492 | JGI IMG/M metagenome (GOLD analysis project Ga0210405, IMG submission 155492) | Forest soil microbial communities from Barre Woods Harvard Forest LTER site, Petersham, Massachusetts, United States - Inc-BW-H-11-M | ecosystem: Environmental > Terrestrial > Soil >... | reverse complement strand
CGAATCTTCCACCGTCACGCGTTCGAGCCCCTCCGTGATCGGATAAGGACCCAGGCGCGCCAGATTCGGGTCCACTGCATTCGGGTCGCCGCCGGGGCCACCCAACGCCGGAAAATTGTACTGCACTACCAGCGTGCCGCCCGCCTTCACGTATTCCAACAGCCGGTCCTGATTCGCTCGCAAGTCCGGACGCGTATTATAGGCGCGCACGCCTGTCACGATGGCGTCGAAGCGCTCCAGATTCCCGTGGGCCAAATCGCTCGGGCTCAGCAGCACCACATCGGCGCCCATTTGCCGGAGCGCTTCAGGCACCTCGTCCCCCGCCCCCATTACGTACCCGATGGTCTTCGCCAGCAGTTGAAGGTCGGCTCGCACCAGTTTAGTCTGGACCGGCGGAAAAAGCACCTGCGTGGGAATGTGCGGATAGCTGATGGTCTCCATTCCTACAGCGGTGCTACGGCCACCAACCGTTGCGCTTGCTTCGAGCATGGCCTGATTGTCGCCCGCTGGAGGTGTAATGCGGAAGGATCGCGAGGCCTCCAGCCCTTGTTCGGACAAGCGGAATTCCTGAGCCTCCGGGGTGATGTTCCAACCTGCTGGTGTTCGAACCCGTACTTCTCCCGCCGACTCGGCTACGTTCGCCCTTACCTGAAGCTCGACGCTCCGCGCGGATGCGCTCGGAAAAAGCAAGGCCGCTTGCGGCCACTGCAATGCAACCGGCGGTTCCACAACTACCGGTCTGGTGCGCTCGCCTTGCGCGCGTTCAATGTAGCGATATACCACCGGACGCTCCTCATCGACATCCTGCGACTCGATTCGCAAATGAAAATGCGCGCGAAACAGCGGAGGATTCTCGGGTAAGCCGATCAGCAGTTGGTCCGTCACGGTGTAGGTCTCGCCTTGCTTGGGTTGGCGGAGCCAATAGGGTTGCGAAAAGGGCTCTGTGCCCGGAATCGTAACACCCAGAGAAAACGTCTTGGGTTCGTTGAATGGCAAAGTGCTGGAGTCCCCAACCTTGGCCATGGCAGTAGCGATCCCGTCCACGTTAACGGATTCCACCTGGGTCGCGACTCGCTCCCGACTGAGCGCCGTCACTCCAAACTTCAGCGCGCCACCGGGCGCCACGCCGTACTTATCCGCGGTCGCATCCAGCCATAGCCCCGAACACAGCGCAATGGTTTCGTCCAACTCCCGGCGCTTTACTTCCACCACCGGCTGGTGCATTTCGGCCAGTAGTTTTCTTGCTTTCAACAGCAGCGGTACGGTCCTGTCCGGATGCTCGGCATCGAAACTGGCTGCTGCCTCCCCCAGAAGCTTCCCGATCGCCGCCCCGCCGGGGACACGGTTCCAAGTGAGGTCGATCCCATCAAAGAGCCCCTTCGCGGCCGGCTCACCCGCCACCATGACCAGATAATTCTTGGCGGATCCCGGACGTTCAGGCGCTCCCATTCCCTGGCTGCGATGCATACTTCGAGACATGCCTGCGATCTCTGCATAAGAGTGCCCCAGCACAGGATCATATTCGCCTGGGTCCACCATCATCTTGTTCTTGATTTTCGCCAGCTCCGCTTCCTGCTCTTTGGTGAACGCAAAAGCGTTCCAGACCAGGCGCGTGGCCTGCCAAGGCTGAACCCATCGCAATTGCTCCGGAAATCGTTTGGGATCGGCCGCCGCGGAAAATGCCTCTTTGCCAAGGATGGCGGATGCCTGGTGTTGTCCGTGGCCGTCGCGCGGTGTTCCGGTGAAGCGCAGCACAATCACATCCGGCTGGAAGCGTCGGATGATCCACACCACATCGCTGAGAATTTTGTCGTGTCCCCACTTGTCAAACGTTTCCTGCGGCGTCTTGGAGAAACCGAAATCAACGGCGCGCGTAAAAAACTGCTCGGCGCCATCGATTCTGCGTGCCGCCAGCAACTCCTCGGTACGCAGAATACCCAGCTCATCGCCCTGCTCAGTGCCGATAAGATTTTGCCCGCCCTCGCCCCTCGTCAGTGAAAGATAGCCGGTCCGCAATTTGCACCCACGGGCGAAATATGCCAATAAGGCCGTATTCTCGTCGTCGGGATGGGCAGCGATCATAAGGACGTTGCCAACGACGTTCAACCGCGCCAACGAGAGTCTAAGTTGCGCCGCTCCGGCAAGATCCCGTTGCGCCCGACCAGGTGTAATATAGGCTACAATTAAAGTTCCAAGCGCAACGACTAATCTGGCACCTGGAATGCATCGATATAGTGAGTGGGGCACGTATATTAAACATAATACGTGACCCGAGGTAGTTCGGGGGAGTTAGAGTATGGATGGCGAAACGAAGCCAGCGGTGACTTGGTGGAATAGCACCAGAGAATGGATGCGAAACGGGCTCTCACGGAAGCCTGCCAGTCTGCGGATCGGTCTAGCGCTCGGCGGAGGATTTGCTCGAGGAATTGCACATATCGGCGTTCTTCGAGTTCTCGAGCAGAACAAGATTCCGATCTCGGTCATTTCTGGCGTGAGCTCCGGATCTATGGTTGCAGCGGCAGTGGCCAGCGGAGCCACCGCGGATGAAATCCAGCAGGTTGCTCTGTCCATGAAGTTCCGCGATTTCGCGCGGTGGACGCTCAGTCCTTTGGGTTTGGCTGGAAGCGATCGAATGATCACGTTTCTTACACGCCTTCTGAAAGTCAATAAATTCGAGGATATGCGGCTCCCGTTGGCGATCGTGGCGACGGATTTGAATAGTGGACGGCCGATGACTTTCCATGGCAGGGGAGACGTGGTAATGCCCATTCGCGCCAGTTGCGCCTATCCTGGACTGTTTCATCCTATTCGTTATCAGGGCCGGCTGCTGGTGGATGGCTTCGTCAGCATGGAAGTGCCCGCCGAACCGTTATTGCAAATGGGGGCTGACCGAATCATTTCGGTAGCCATCCCAAATCAGGAAGACACCGGCGATTACGGCAACATGTTGTCCGTGATTAGCCGCTGCTTCCAAATCTTGAGCGGGCGAACTCAAAACAGCTGGCGCCGCTATTCTAGCGTGGTCATCGCTCCGCCGGTGGCGAACATGGCGTGGGATTCGTTCGCCAGCGCGAAAAAACTGATCGAATTGGGAGAACAGGCCGCGCGGGCGGCAATGCCTGGCATTCAACGATGGTTGGCGTCACCGGTCCTGACTCCCGATCCAAACGCCAAGCCTGTGCCGCTTGCGCCCCAATTTGGCGCGGTCAAGGCAACTTCCGGCCACGCTACTTCTACCACACAGATACAATCTTAAGTAGATGGAAAAAATAATTAATGGGTAATGTGGCGTCATCACCAGAGACACGCGTATTAATCGCGGACGACGAAGAAAATCAGCGGGCAGGACTCGCGAAGATGATCCAGTCCTGGGGTTTTGCGGTAGAAAGCGCCGCGGACGGTCAGGAAGCGCTGGAGAAGCTTGGCCAGATCCCGGTCCACGTTCTGGTCTCCGATCTCATGATGCCGCGAATGGACGGCTTTGAGCTTTTGAAACGGCTGGGGGCGCAAGGCAATATGCCGCCGACCATCGTGCTGACCGCCTTCGGCAATATCGAGACTGCCGTGCAGACTATGCACGATTTGGGCGCGTTCTGGTTTCTTGAAAAACCGATTCAGCCCAGCGCCCTGAAAGTTCTGCTGGAGCGCGCCGCGACCCAGAGCCGTCTCACTGAGGAAACCGAGCGCCTGCAGCGGCAACTCACTTATCAAGGCGTTCTGGTGGATATGGTCGGCACCTGTTCGGCCATGCAGCAGGTGTTCTCGATGATCCGCCAGGTGGCGCCTTCCAAAGCTCCGGTCCTGGTGACGGGCGAAAGCGGCACTGGGAAAGAACTGGTAGCCCGCGCGGTGCATCATCTCAGCCCTCGCCGAAGCGGTCCGTTTGTGGCCATCAACTGCGCGGCGCTCCCGGAAACGCTCATGGAGAGTGAGTTGTTCGGACATGAGAAGGGCGCGTTCACCGGCGCGGTCGAGCGGCGGGCAGGTTGCTTTGAGTTGGCCCAGCACGGCACTCTTCTGCTTGACGAGCTGGCCGAAATGCCGGTTGGAACACAGGCCAAACTGCTGCGCGTGCTGGAAGATTCCTTCGTCCGCAGGCTAGGCGGCAAGAGTGAAATCGCAGTCGACGTGCGGGTGATCGCCTCCACCAATAAAGTTCTGGAGGAGGCGTTACGCAAGGGTGAGCTTCGAGAAGATCTGTACTACCGGCTCAACGTGTTCCAATTTGCATTGCCCGCTCTCCGCCAGCGTGAAGGCGATCTTCCTTTACTCACGGAAGCTCTTATCGAAATGTTGAATAAGAAGCACGAGACGCGCGTTGTGGATGTGGCCCCGGATGTGATGGATCAATTCAAGCGCTACTCCTGGCCCGGGAATGTCCGTGAACTTCGCAATGTCCTGGAACGTGCCGTAATCGTTGCCGGAGAAGGCACCATCACAACGCATCATCTTCCTCGCGATTTCGGCGTGGCGGCCGGCGCCCGTCCGCCGCAGCAGGTGATGGAACCCGACGCCGTTCGACTTCCGGTGGGAACTACTGTAAGCGAAGCAGAGAAGGCCTTGATTCAGATCACCCTCCAGCACACTAAGAACAACAAAACCCGCGCGGCTGAGATCTTGGGTATCAGTCTCAAGACTCTTTTCAATAAACTGAAGGAGTACGGGGCGGCGGAGGCAGAGGCCGGCTCCAGTTCGTAACAGCCGTCCGAGTAGGTCAATGTCTCTTAAAGCTCGGCTTCGAATCGCGATCGTAGCGCTGGTCACGCTGGTCGTAATCGGGATGTCCGCCTTATACCTTTACGACTTCACGCGCATGACGTTTCGCGCCGCTTCCGAGCGCGCCGGCCTGGTTGCGGACGAGGTCAAGGGGAACCTGGTGGATCGTCTGGATCGCGAAACCACTGTGCGCGGCCTCCACCCCGGATCGCTGCCCGAATGGAAAATAACTTGGGCTCGGATCATCAGCACAGATCCCAGTATCGCGGAGATGCTGAAACGCACACTGGCCAGCGCGGACCTGGTAGTGGCCATTTTGGTCACCGATGAAAAGGGCCAAGTGCTGGCGGCGTCAAGCCCTGATCTCGTCCATACCATGCAGAAGCCAGCCGAGGACTTCCGCGACCTGCAGGCCCGCAACTGGCTTGTGAACCTTTGGGATCTTATGACCCGCCGCCAGGACTATACCACCACGCGGCCGCTCGGCGTGGAGCCGTCGAAGGAGCCTTTTTTCAATATCACGGTCGTCATTCGGTCCGTGCTGCTGAAGCATGCGGTTCAACCTGCTCTACAGGTGCTGGCGCTCACCTTCGGCTCTGCGCTGTTCATCTCGATTTTCCTGGGCACGGTGTTGCCGAGTGTGATTCTCGATCCCCTGCAGCGCGTCAGCCGTAACATTGACCTGATCCGTACAGGTGAATTCGATACCGCCGCCCTTCTGAAGCCGCGCGAATCCAGCGAGTTCGCTGCTGTCCAATCGAAACTCAACCTCTTGGGCCAACAGTTCCGTGGCGCGAAGCAGGACGCTCTCGAATTACGCAGCAATGTCGAACAACTGCTCGAACGCCTGGAAGAAGCGGTATTGCTGTTTGACAATAACGGGCGGCTGATGATGGCAGGCGAGACCGCCGAACGCATGCTAGGCAAAAGCCGGGATCAGTTAATCGGCCATAGCCTGGAAGAATTATTTCCTGCGTCTACGGTACTAGGAAATGTCATCGTGAACGCGGTTCGAATGCGCGAATCGGTCCATAATCAGGCGGTGACGATCCCGCCCGAGGCCGGTGGCGCTCTGCATCTCATGGTGAGCGTCGAGATTCTGCGAAGGAGCGAGGAAAACATCGGAACGCTTATCACGCTACGCGACGTGGAGAGCCGCCGCCAATTGGAAGTTCAGCTAGGTATCTCCTCGCGGCTCGCGGCCATCAGCCGGTTGACCAGCGGCGTCGCGCACGAGATCAAGAATCCGCTGAATGCGATGGCGCTTCATCTGGAAGTATTGAAGAGCAAGCTCGAAGTTCAGGAGCCGGAGCTGGACGTTATTTCGGGAGAAATCAAACGGCTGGACAATGTGGTCAAGACCTTCCTGAATTTCAATAAGCCCGTTGTTCTTCAGGCCAGGCCCATCGATCTGAACCGCATCGTGGAGCAGGTTCTCGTGCTGGTCCGCGTGGAAGCTCAGGCCCGCAAGATTGAGATGGAGAGCACGCTGACCGGAAAGCTATGGATCAACGGTGATCCGGATCTCCTAAAACAGGCCATCCTGAATGTCGTCAATAATGGGCTCGAAGCAATGAAAGACGGCGGCAAATTAGGAGTTCGCACAGAATGGGGTGGTGACGAATGCCAGCTCACTATACGGGATGCGGGTCCCGGCATTGCTCCCGAGATCCAGGACCGGATCTTCAACCTGTATTTCACCACCAAGCAGCAGGGAACTGGGATCGGCTTGGCCACCACGTTCCGGGTGGTCCAATTGCACAGTGGTACAATCGACTTTGTCAGCGAGCAGGGAAAAGGAACGACGTTCCGATTGCGCTTTCCCGGCATGATGGATTACCAAGGCGAAGCGCTCACTTCGGCAACGGGCATTTCCTGATTCAAGCCCTCCGCGGCGCACCATGCTCCGTTTTCTGCGCGCCTCATCGCTTGCAGTACTCCTGGCCGCCTTCGATGCCGCTTGCACTAGAAGGCACATTGCCGCGCCCGTTCCAGCACCTGCTCCTTCGACACCAACGGCCGCACCCGCAGAAATCGCTCCCTCGCCCGCTCCGGTAGCGCCAGCGCCACCGCCCCAGAGCCAAGCTCCCCAGACCCAACCTCCCCAGCCTCAAGCTCCCCAGCCTCAAGCTCCCCAGCCTCAAGCTCCCCAGCCTCAACCTCCCCAGCCTCAACCTCCTTTGCAATCCCCCCAGCCCTCTACGGCCCCGCGCCGTTCGACGCCCCCGAGCGAGCCTAATCCGCCGCCACGGCTCGGCGACATCCTTACGCCCGAGCAGGCCCGCCAGTACAATTCAGCCATCGATCAAAGTCTGGCGCGAACACAAAGCAGCTTGGGCGTTATCGCTCAACACCGGCTGACAAAAGAGCAGCAGGGAGTGGTAGCTCAAATCCAGAGCTTCATCCAACAGGCGCAAACGACCAGAAAATCGAATTTGCCCGCAGCCCGGAGTCTAGCTGAACGTGCGGATGTCTTGGCGAGGGACTTAGCTGGAAGTTTGCGGTGAGACAGTTAGCGGTCGGAAAAAGACACGACCGGCGACAGAGAGCCGCCGGTCTATTACATTGCCAGTTCTAGAACTACTAGAACTATTGAGACTGGGGCCGAGCGTTCAAGTCCGCCGATGCCTGTCCGCTCAGATCCAGCATGTAGATCTTTACATCCACTCGCCGGTTTTCCTTGCGGGCCGCACGGGTCTTGTTGTCGGCATCCGGAAAGTCAGCGCCGACACCTAGCTCACGAATCGAGCGTAGCGGAATGTTGTGCTCCACGGCCAGATAATGCACGACCGCGTCTGCCCGCTTCCGGCTCAACTCCTGATTGTAGGCTCGATCACCGCTGCGGTCGGCATAACCTTCCACTTCGATGATAAAGTTCTTCATGCCACCCACCTTCTGGATAGAGTCATCCAACTTCGCTTGCTCGTCCTTACTGAGCCCGCTCTTGTTGAATCCAAAATACACTTGCTGGGTGGTAGCTAGTTTATAGTTATCAAGGTTCTGCAGGTTTTGGTCCAGTTTGGCCACACCCTGTTGAGCCTGTTGGGCAAGAGAGTTCGCCGAATCTGCACGCTGGGCAGCTTCGGTAGCGGCACTATTAGCCTTAGCCGCAGCGTCGGCCGCTTCGGCGGCTCGTTTGCCGGCATCGACTGCCTTTTCATCGGCGGTCGCCACCTGTCGATCCAGATCACCGATAGCCTGTTTGTGCTCGGCAGTCTGCTTCTGCAGATCGCTGACTTGGCCCTGGGTCTGATTGACCTGGTTCTGTACCGGCGCGATGGCCTCGCGAACGTGCTTCTTAGTCGCACAGCCAGCGCCCAAAACGGACAGCACGGCCAATGCGCTAACGGCCGGCGTATTGCGGAGTGTCATACTAGGGGGTCTCCTTCCTTCTCTATTAAACCATAGCAACTGCTTTTCGTAACGATGCAACTGCCCTGCCACAGCCCTAGAAGACGGGTCAATGTTAGTAACTTTATGAGCCAGAAGGAACTCTCCAAAATGACGGTCAGATGGACCGGGTAAAACTTTCGTCACCGAAGTACTATTTGACACACCTCCGTGCGCCAACATACAGCTTTCTGAGAAAATTGTACTGGGCGTTTCGGTTGTATACTGACATCACAGGAAGATCACAGGAGGCCATCTATGGCAGCCATCAAGTTCTCACTCAACGGAAAGGCCCAAACCGTCGATGTAGTCCCGCAAATGCCCCTGCTTTGGGTTTTGCGCGATACCATCGGGTTGACTGGCACCAAGTTTGGTTGCGGCATGGCGCTGTGCGGCGCTTGCACTGTCCACCTCAACGGCCAGCCCATTCGGTCTTGCGTCACCCCGATTTCGAGCGTGGCGGGCAAGAACATCACAACCATTGAAGGCCTCTCGGCCGATGGCAGCCATCCTGTTCAGCGGGCGTGGATTGAAGAGGATGTGCCGCAGTGCGGTTATTGTCAGTCCGGTCAGATCATGACCGCGGCCGCGCTCTTGAACAAGGCTGGGAATCCAACGGATGCCGACATAGACGAGGCACTGCGCGGCAATATCTGCCGTTGTGGTACCTATCAGTCGATTCGGCGCGCTGTCCATCTTGCGGCCAAATATCACGCAGCCGCCAACGGCAAGCCCGCCACCCGGGCTGCGGGAGGTGCCGAATGAACACCGTCACTCAGAAAATCAACCGTCGCAGCTTTCTCAAGGCCGGAGCGGCGAGTACCGGTGGATTGCTGCTGGGCTTCTACCTCCCCGAGCGCAATAAGTTGGGCGCCCAGGCAGCCGCTGCTGATTCGAAGCTGAATGCCTTCGTGCATATCGGCTCCGACGACGGCGTCACGCTGTTTCTCCATAAATCAGAAATGGGCCAAGGCGTCGTGACCTCGCTATCGCAATTGCTGGCCGAGGAGTTGGAGTGCGACTGGAAAAAGATCCGCACCCAGTTCGCCCCTGTCGACATGGCCTATGGCCCATTGCAGGGCACCTTCGGAAGCATGAGTATCCGGACCTCCTGGGACCCGCTGCGCAAAGCCGGCGCCTCCGCGCGCGAGATGCTGGTCCAGGCGGCCGCGCAAAAGTGGGGCGTCGATACATCGCAGTGCCGCGCCCAGAACAATGAAGTGGTCAACACGGCGACCAATGCGCGCCTGAGCTATGGCAGTCTGGCGGACGCAGCGGCGAAGCTCCCCGTTCCCGCCAAAGTTGCGCTCAAAGATCCCAAGCAGTTCCATTTGATCGGAACATCGCCCAAGCGCCTGGACACGCCCAGCAAAGTGAATGGCCAAGCCGTGTTCGGCATCGACGCGAAAGTGCCGGGAATGCTGTATGCGGTGGTGGCGCGCTGCCCGGTATTTGGCGGAAAGGTCGCGAGCTTCGACGCGGCCAAGGCCAAAACTGTTCCCGGCGTCAAGCAGGTGTTACAGATTTCAAGAGGCGTGGCTGTCGTCGCCGACAACACCTGGTCGGCTATGGAAGGTCGTCGCGCCCTGCAGGTACAGTTCGATGAAGGACCCAACGCCAACACGAGCAGCGCGAGCATCCGAAAAACTTTCATGGATATGGCCGAGAAGCCCGGCGCCGTAGCCCGCACTCAGGGTGATGCCGCCGGGGCATTGGCGAGTGCAGCGAAGAAGATCGAAGCGGTGTATGAAGTACCTTATTTGTCGCACGCGCCCATGGAGCCGATGAACTGCACGGCCGACGTTCGCGCGGATGGTTGTGACGTCTGGACTTCTACGCAAATCCAGACTTCCGCGCACGGAACGGCCGTCAAAATCACGGGCCTTCCGCCCCAGAAAGTGAAGATCCACACGCTCTACCTAGGCGGCGGCTTCGGACGGCGCGGCGGCGATGATTTCGTGGGCGAGGCCGTCGAGATTTCGAAGGCCATCGGTGGCCCGGTCAAACTCACCTGGTCGCGCGAAGACGACATGCAACACGATCTCTATCGGCCGGCATCTTACACACGCTTTGCCGGCGGACTGGATGCTGAAGGTTGGCCGATTGCATGGACCACGCGCATCGCTTGTCCTCCATTTGGCGGCATGCGCAATGGAGTCGATTTCACCGGCGTGCAAGGCGTGTCGGATATTCAATACGGCATTCCGAACATTCAGATCGAATACCACGCTCCCGAGGTCGGAATTCCAGTGACCTACTGGCGCTCGGTGGGCTATTCGCAGA
>Ga0210405_10006523_pt1 | contig 10391 bp, 8 predicted proteins | sample IncBWH11MmetaG_FD_155492 | JGI IMG/M metagenome (GOLD analysis project Ga0210405, IMG submission 155492) | Forest soil microbial communities from Barre Woods Harvard Forest LTER site, Petersham, Massachusetts, United States - Inc-BW-H-11-M | ecosystem: Environmental > Terrestrial > Soil >... | reverse complement strand
TGCGGGTAATTTATGTTGGTATGGACCTCCAATCGCCCGTTGACATAAAGCTCCATGTAGTTGCTCCCCCGCACACCCGCCAGATGGTACCACACATTCGACGTTATCGTGGTCAGCGATCGCAGTTCGGTTGCCTGGCCCGATGCAGAACTGGCCTCCCACACAATGATGTCATTGCCGTAACGGTGTTTGGACAAGTTGATGCCTTCAAACGTGCCCATGCGGGTGTTTTGTTTGAAAACAATGTATTGCGCGCCGAGTGTGGAGGTCCCCGGTGTGTCCAATTCGTCGAAACGCACCCAGCACTCGACCGTGAGAACACTCTGGTTGAGTTCTGGCGCGTTGTTGATTTGGACATAACCGTTGGTGCCGTCCATGTGGAACGCGCCGCCCACGACACCTGGCGTTCCCGCCACCGCGCCGCCTTGCAGAATGCCGTTGTTTGTCCCGATCACGTCATGGCCGCCGAAGTCACCCGGCCACCAACCAACCAAACCCGACGGCGCGGGCAAACAACCGGTCGGCGCGCTGACGGACAACGTCGCGACCACGCTGGTAACCGACCCGATCGAATTTGTGACGATGACGGAGTAACCGCCTGCATTCGCGGGCAATGCAAATATAACGGTTAGCGCTGGAGTAGCCGTGCCGCTGAATTGGCCGCCCTCGGTCAGGCTTTGGCCGTTAAGCAGCCATTGGTAACCTAGCGGCGTTCCTCCCATTGCGCCCACAGTGAAAACTACGTTCGTCCCCGACGAAACCGATTGGCTTGCGGGCTGGTTCGTGATGCTCGGCGGAGTGAAATTGGGATTGACCGTCAACGTTGCGACCATGCTCGTGGCCGAACCGGAATTGTTTGTGGCGATGAGTTGGTAGCCGGCTGAATCGGCGACTTGGACGTTCGTCAGCGTCACAATGTTCGAGGCGCTGCCGAAAATGTTGCCGCCGTCGATCAGGTTCGTTCCGGCGCGTTGCCATTGGTAAACGATCGGCAGGGTTCCGGAAACGCCCGCGGTAAAACTGACGTTCGCGCCGGGCGGGACGGTCAGACTTTGGGGCTGCGTGGCGATGCTGATCGCCTTGCATTTGCCGGCGGCTCCCGCCGTGTAGATCGAAGCGATTTGATTCGACGAAAGCGGCACGTTGTAGAGCGAGACTTCGTCGAGCAGGCCATTGAGTTTGCCATCCCAATAGGTTTGTCCCGAAGTTCCAAAATAGAGCGGCAGAACGCCGTAGTCCTGCGGGAAACTGACGCTGGCCTGGCCTAGCAATTGGCCATTTACATAAAGCTGGATTGAGTTCGCGGTGCGCACGCCCGCCACGTGATACCACGTCCCGGCGACGATCATCGCCGGTGAATCCACTTCCGCCGCAACACCGGCTGAGGACGTCACGCCAAATATAAAGAAATCCCCGCCCGCACCGCGCCCCTTGGAAAGATTGATTCCTTCAAAGCTCCCGCTCCGCGAATTTTGTTTGAAGACGATATACTGCTGGCCTGCGGGCGCGCCGCTTACCGCCGAGTTCAGCGACTTGAAATTCACCCAGGCCTCGATCGTGAACACGGTCGGATGAAACGCAGGCGAATCGGGAATCGCTACGAAGCCGTTGGTGCCGTCGAAACTGAACGCCGGGCCGACCAGACCCGCGCCGCTCGCGGTTGCCCCACCATCCAGCGCGCAGTTATTGGTTCCTATAATGTCTGCGGCGCTTCCGTCGCCGGGCCACCAATCGGTCAAACCGGCCGGCGGGGGAAAGCGGCTCGCAGCCCATACCTCCCCAGGCGAAATCTGGAGAAGAATTGTCAATCCGATTACAGCGGCCAAAATGGGTCGCAACGGAATTTTAATCTTCAAGCGTCGTTCCTAACTAATCTGCGGCGTTTGTAATGATAATGCCCAACGCCGTCATTTGCCCCAAACCAAAGTGGGCTGGCTCAAGCGCCACTGGTCAATAGCTCTGGGTGGACTCTGTATTGACGAATCCGGTGGCCATTCTGCCACAAGAGCGCTCCAGCCAAACTTCCGTTCATTACGGAGCGGCCCGTCCGTAAAAGTGCGGAGGACGAAAACTCGCCCTGCCGCAAATCGATCCACACGCTGCGGCGACGTCCGGAATAGAATCACTGGAGGACTGCCAACTCGGAGCGTGTGGGCTTGCGCAGGTTGGACACACGTTGTATTTCCATAAGTTCACGAACATTCGGCTGCCAGAATTCGAATGGAAACAAAAGGACCAGGAATCGGCAAATGGGCGCTCATCACGGGGGCGTCGCAGGGAATTGGATACGAGTTTACCCGGCTGTTCGCAAAGGACGGATATAATTTGGTGCTGGTTGCGCGTGATCGGACGCGGTTGGAAGAAGTGGCGGCCGAAACAAGGGCTAGCTCGCGGGCAACCCTGAAAGTTCTGGTTAAGGACCTCGCCTCGCCGGGCGCAGCACGGGAAATTCTCGATGAACTGGATAGCGAAAGGATTTTCGTATCAATTCTGGTCAACAACGCCGGGTTTGGCTTTCAGGGGCGGTTTGTTGACCATGAAATTCAGCGCGATCGGGATCTGGTCCAGGTGAACATCACCGCGCTCGTCGAACTGGCGCGGCTGTTCTTGCCGCAAATGATTGCGCGACGCGAGGGCCGTATACTTAACGTTGCTTCCACGGCCGCCTTTCAACCGGGACCGTTCCTGGCCATGTATTACGCGAGCAAGGCTTTCGTGTATTCTTTCTCCTGCGCGCTCTCGCAGGAACTTGCCGGCACCTGCGTCACCGTGACGACGTTTTGTCCGGGCCTCACGCAGTCGAAGTTTCACGCGCGGGCCGGATTGAAGCGGCGCGGTGGTATTCTGATGATGGACGCAGATCGCGTGGCCCGCATCGGCTACAGGGCATTGATGCGCGGCAAACCAATCGCTATTGCAGGGATTTTGAATAAGCTTATGTGCGCAGCCTCGAAAGCCTCGCCGACGTGGTTGACGGCGCGCGTGGCCGGGTGGTTGAACAAGTCGTAGAAGCCAGATCAATGTCGCAGCAGGCCTTCGAACGATTCCGCGAGTTGGTTTTAGATGACGACGCGCTGCAAGCGCAGCTTCGTCCCGCGCGGAATATTTCCGAATTAGTGCCGCTCGTGCTGATGCTGGCCCGCGAGCGCGGGATACCTATCGATGCGGAGGACGTTGAAATTGCGTGGCAGGCCGCGCAACGCGCGTGGATCGTGAGGTGGATTTGAAAGTCCACCCCTCTCGATGCGCCGGTTGGGTGCCAATCGGGCTATATTGGCGTGGCAAAGCGCCGATGGTCGATTGGTGCCATGCCAGCGACGTGCCGTTCACCGATCCATTCTTTGAGCAAACTATCGCCAGCCTGGTTCAGCTACCGTTCAATCTGCTTTTCCGGCACCAAACGCCGATTGACGATTTGCCGAAGATCAACGCGGCGTTGCCCGGATTGAAACCGGCCGGCTTCATTTTCCATTGGTCGCGCTGCGGCTCCACCCTGATTTCGCAAATGCTCGCCGCAATGCCGCAGAACCTGGTGCTCTCGGAGCCTCACTTGCTGGACTTCGTTTTTCGCGCGCACCCGCAAGGTGCCAGAGTTTCCGATGGGCAACGAATCAATTGGCTGCGGGAATTGATTGGCGCGCTCGGACAAAAGCGCAGAAACGAGCACACGCGGTGTTTCGTCAAATTCGATAGCTGGCACACGCTTCGCCTGCCGCTCATTCGCCGCGCGTTTCCGGATGTTCCGTGGGTGTTCGTCTATCGCGACCCGGTCGAAGTACTGGTGTCGCACGAGAAGGAGCCCGCCGCGCAAATGATGCCGGGACTGATCGAACCGCGATTGCTCGGGCTCAACCCGGAAGACTTGGGTCAGATGCCTCGTGACGAATATTGCGCGCGTGTGCTGGCGGCCATATCACAAGCGGCGCTTGCACAATCGGCTGGCGAAACTGTGCAATTTGTCAACTACCGCGCATTGCCGGACGCCGTTTTCAGTTCCATCCTGCCCTTCTTCAAAGTCACTTGCAACGCAAGCGAGTGCGAAAGCCTCCGGGACATCGTCCGATACCACGCCAAGGAACCATCCGTTCCTTTTTCGCCGGATTCCGCTGCCAAACAACAGGATGCCAGCGAGGGGATCCGCCAATTAAGCGAGCAATGGTTGCGCCCTTTGTATCAGAAGATGGAATTGGGCCGGTAAGGTGAGCATGGACATGCCGCCCATAATCGAGCAAGAACTGCGTGCCGCATTGCATAGGCGCGGCGCGTTGCGGTCGCGGTTTCGGTACTCGTTGTTTCGAGTCAATACTTCGGAACCGAGTGGTCTATCTCGTCCGACCAAGCGTTGATGCCGCCTTTGACGTTTTTGAGGTACTTGAAGCCTTGTTCGCGCAGGAATTTGAGGGCTTTCATCGAACGGACGCCGCTTTTGCAATGAATGTAATACTGCTGGTTGGGATCGAGTTCGGTGAAGCGTTGCGGAAGTTCACCCAGCGGAATCAGCGGCACGCCTTTGATGTGGGCGATTTCGTATTCGTCCGGATCGCGCACGTCCAGTGGCTTGATCCCAAGTGTCGGGTTGTCCAGCGCGCGCTTGAGTTCCTGCACCGTCACTTCATCCGGATCGGCAGCGGACTCAGCGGGTTCCGCCGGAATGCCGCAGAATTGTTCGTAATCAACCAGCTCTTTGATGGTCGGATTATCGCCGCAAATGGGGCAATGCAGATCGCGGCGCAACTTGAGTTCGTGGAACTTCATGTCGAGCGCGTTGAACAGCATCAATCGACCGATGAGCGGTGAACCTTTTCCCAGCGCGAGCTTGAGGATTTCTGTGGCCTGGATGCATCCGATAATCCCGGGCAGCACACCGAGCACGCCGCCTTCAGCGCAACTGGGCACCATTCCCGGTGGCGGCGGCTCCGGGTAAAGGCAGCGATAACACGGCCCGTTCAGGTGCGGCGCAAAAACACTCGCTTGTCCGTCGAACCGGAAAATCGAGCCGTAAACATTCGGCTTCTTCAGCAGAACGCAGGCGTCGTTCGTCAGGTAACGCGTCGGAAAATTGTCCGTGCCGTCCACCACGATGTCGTAACCAGCGATGATTTCCATGGCGTTTTCGCTGGTCAATCGCGTGTCGTGGATCACGACATCGCAGGTCGGATTGATGCTCTGGATGGTTTCCTTCGCGGATTGCGCTTTGGGCCGGCCGACGTCTTCGGTTCCGTGGATGATCTGACGCTGCAGGTTCGAATATTCCACGGTGTCGAAATCAACAATGCCAATCCGTCCAATTCCCGCGGCGGCCAGGTACATAGCGATGGGCGAACCGAGGCCGCCCGCGCCAATGCACAAGACGCTGGTCGAGCAAATTTTCTTTTGGCCCGCGAGCCCGACTTCGGGCAGTATCAAATGGCGCGAGTAACGCCGGATCTGGTCGTTGTCCAATTCCATAACACGTTCCGAGACCGCCCAGCGTAAGGCACAATCGGAATAAATCAAGTCGCCGAAAATGAAACCGAACCCGGACCCCGCCGCAACCGCGCGGCAGGTGGCGAAATTGTCCCGCCTTCGCCCAAACTTGGGCATCGTCCTGGGGAGCGGCTTTCAGGGAGCGACTGCCAGGATGCAAGTCGATGCGGAAATCGGTTATCCGAAGCTGCCGGGATTTCCGCGGGTCGGCGTGAGCGGACACGCCGGCAAACTCGTGCTCGGTCATTTCGGGACGACTGCGGCCGTCGTGCTTAGCGGGCGCGCACATTATTACGAAGGTCATTCGATGGAACAAGTGACCTTCGCAACTCGCGTGCTGGCGGAGTTCGGCGTCAAAGACTTGCTGTTGACCAATGCCGCCGGCGGTCTCAATAAAAGCTTTCGGCCCGGCGATTTCATGATGCTCACGGATCACATCAATCTCATGGGTGCGAACCCTTTGCGCGGCCCGGTGTCGCCGAAATTGCCGCGGTTCGTCGATTTGACACGCACGTATGATCCCGGCTTGCATGATCTACTTGAGCGTGCGGCGCACGGCTGCGGCCTGCGGTTGCGGTCGGGAGTTTACCTTGCTGTCCCGGGCCCGAGCTACGAAACTCCCGCGGAGATCCGCGCGTTCGCCCGACTCGGCGCTGACGCCGTCGGGATGAGCACCGTGCCCGAAGCCATTGTGGCCCGACAATGCGGTCTGAGAGTCGCGGCCCTTTCGTGCATCACGAACCTCGCCGCCGGCCGGAGCAAGGCGGCGCTGTCCCACGCCGAAGTGCTGGAGGTTGGCGAGAAACAAAAGGACTTGGCAGCACAATTGCTCCTCAACTTTGCGACAATCTATGGCCAGGGCGATTAATAGATCCGCGCTCGTAAAACGAGCTTTGAAGGCGCGCGAGCGGGCTGTCGCGCCCTATTCCCGATTTAAAGTTGGCGCAGCCTTGCTGACCCGCGCAGGAGCGGTCATCACGGGCGCTAATGTCGAAAGCGCGAGCTACGGACTGACCTGTTGCGCAGAGCGCGTAGCGCTTTTCAAGGCGTTGACTGAAGGCCACGAACAGTTTGTGGCGATTGCGATTGCCGCTCGCGCCCCGGGCGGCCCGATGCCCTGCGGCGCGTGTCGCCAGCTTCTGGCCGAATACGCTCCGACCGCATCTGTTTGGGTGGTTGATGCCGCGGAGCCGCGCCAAATCAACGAGTTTTCGGTCCAGGAATTGCTTCCCCGTGCTTTCGTCGATGTGCCCTAAAATTGCATTTGAGAAAGTGCTCCGAGCGATTAGGGTAGGGGCTCACGGATTGAATGTTGATAAATGAAGCTTGATGTTGTTTTTGGCTTGGAAGGAGCTACCTGGCCCTCTCTGTTGGTGGATGGGGCGGGTGTCATTCGGCAGGCTAATCGCGCTGCAATCCAGGCCTTCGGCCCCAATGTCGCGCCCGGCTCTGCATCGCTCTCCGCCATCTGGCTGGCGGAGAACGATGTGGCACCCGCGCCATTTCTGGTCCGGGCCCAGGAATCGCCGAATACCGCTCCGCCGTTGAAACTCCTTGGGGACGGCGGCGTGACGCTGACGTTTCAACCGGCGGTCTGCCCCATCTCCGCCGGCGAGGAGAGGCTTTTTTTGATGCAACTCTTGCCTCCAAACGCTGAATCGAAGAATCAGTCTGTGGAAGCAGGACTCGCCCACAAACAAAAACTGGACTGCGCCCTCCAACTGGCCCGCACCGTCGCGCTCGATTTCAACAACGCCCTGACCAGCATTCTCGGCCATACCTCGCTCATCTTGAGCAAGCTCGAGCCGAACAACCCGTGGCGCGCGTCGCTGGTGGAGGTCGAAAAATCCGCCTCCAAAGCCGCTGAAATCGCCAACGACCTCGCCAATTTCAGCCGCCAGGAAAAGGAGGCCAAGGTGCAGCAATCCGGCAACGTCAACCTGCTGCTGCAACACAACGTGGACACTTTCAAAGGCACGCCCGCGTCCCAATTAGGGAAGGAAATCGAGTGGTCGTTCCAGCTCGAACGCCGCCTCTACACCGCGAAATTCGACGAAGCCAAAATGCAGCAGGCCTTCATGAAGGTTCTCGAAAACTCCGTCGAAGCGCTTGGCCCTCGTGGCCGCATCAATCTTCAGACCAAGAACATCGACCTCACGCAGCCGACGCAAGATCGCAACGCCCAATTGGCCGCCGGTACCTACATTTGCGTCGAGATCAACGACACCGGTTCGGGCATCGAACCCGAAGTGCTCCCTCGCATCTTCGAACCGTTCTTCACCACGAAGCGCGCGGGCAAACATCGCGGGCTCGGGCTGGCGTGGGTTTACGGCATCGTCACCAACCACGGTGGCGGAGTGGCTGTCTCAAGCCAGCCAGGCGTGGGCACATCGGTTCGTGTGTATCTCCCGGCCGAGAAGAAATTCGTCAAGGACGACACCGTGTCTCCCGCGGATCTCAGCGGTACACAAACGATTCTAATGGTGGACGACGAGGATCTGTTGTTGACGATGGGCCAAACTATTCTTTCGGCTTATGGTTACCGGGTCCTGACCGCCAACAGCGGCCAGAAGGCGCTCGACATTCTTTCCAAGTCCGACATGCAGGTCGATCTCGTCGTGACTGACCTCGTCATGCCGGGAATGAGCGGCCGGGAACTGGTCGAACACCTGCGCGTTTTGGCCCCGGCAACGCGCATTATCTGCTCCAGCGGTTACGTGCGGCCCAACGGACAGGGCCAGGAGGACACCGGTTATTTGCAAAAGCCATTCACCAGTCAGGACCTCCTTTTGAAAGTCAAACAGGCTCTCGCTCCCCGCGAAGCCATGCCTGTTGACTGACCGGCCAATTTCAGGTTCAATTACCTTAGCTTATGCAAATCGAAAGCCTCAAGGTGTTTTGCGACCTGGCCGAAACCGAAAGTTTTACCAAGGCCGCCCAGATTAACAATGTCACCCAGTCCGCCGTCAGCCAGCAGATCAGCTCGTTGGAACGCCAGTTCAAATCCCTCCTCATCGAGCGCAGCAAGAAAAAATTCCGCCTTACGCGCGAAGGCCAGGTCCTATACGAGTTCAGCAAACAGATTATCCAAAGTTATGATTCCCTGCACAGCAAGCTCCAGGAAATCAAGGACATCATTTCCGGCACCATTCGCGTCGCCACCATCTACAGCATTGGTCTCCACGACCTGCCGCCCTACATCAAAAAATTTCTCAAGAGCTATCCCACGGTGAACGTCCACGTCGAGTACCGCCGCGCCAACCAGGTCTATGACGACGTCCTCAGCAACGTCGTTGACCTCGGCCTCGTCGCCTACCCGACCCGCGAGAGCAAACTCGAAACCATCCCCCTCCGCAAAGATCCGCTCGTGCTCATTTGTCATCCGGGCCATCCCTTCGCCAAGGCCAGGAGCGTCAAACTCAAGTCCCTCTCCGGCCAGAAATTCATCGGCTTCGAACCCGACATTCCCACCCGCAAGGCGCTCGACAAAATCCTCAAGGAAAGCAACGTCGAAGTGAACCACGTCATGGAGTTCGACAACATCGAAACCGTCAAACGCGCCGTGGAAATCGACGCCGGCATTTCCGTCGTTCCCCAGGGCACCGTTTTGCAGGAAGTCGCCAAGCAAACCCTCGCCCAGGTCCAGCTCGAGGACGGCGAATACTATCGTCCCCTCGCCGCCATCTATAAGAAGAACAAAGTCCTCAGCCCCGCCGTTAAGCAATTCGTCGCCATCCTCAAGGATGGCTGACCGGCCAAACACGCTCAAGTCGTTTCCGACTACGCAAAGATTATCGAAAACCGGCGACCGGCCGGGAATTTCGTCAAATTAATTATATATGACTTTATCCACCTATACGCCCCAATACCGAAAATTTCGAATGTATTAAACCTTGACCGTTCCAAACCATTCCAACCCGTTACAGCCCGTTCCACGAAGGGGTTCGGAACGGGTGCAGAATAGGTCCCAGGACCGGGATTCGACAGCCGACTGCCTCATAAAGGCCGCCCCTCAGATATCCTAAGCTTCTGATTTCTCTGATTTCGGATTTGGGATCATTCCGCCCTCCGCACTCTACACTCCCCACTGGTTTGACCCGTGACACCGTGACAAACCAATAAAGACGGGCCTTTTCTCACGCCCTACCCGTGACAACCCGTGACATTTTGACATAACCCGTGTCAGACCCGTCGCCGTGACACCCTGCCTTTTCTTAATTTAGATCGTAATCATCGTAATCCTAAACTTAATCCCCGACTCACCGCCGCACGCCTTCCGAGCAGAATCCAGCGAAATAGCGATCCCAAAGCCGGAAAAATGCCGACGTTTGGCTTTCATTTATTCCGTACATTTTCCTTGTAATTAAAAAGCCCATTTGCTAAACTCACGCTACACTTATCAGCGAGGTGCAATTATGCGGACAGATATTGTGATCATTTCTGGACGGCTCGTGAGGAACCTCTCCCGCACTGCATACTCGGCAAGCAGGGACCACTGACCAGGGAGCTTGCGTTGAACAATATTCACAACTACTTGAAAATGCACTACATGTGTAATATTTTTTCTCTTTTCCGTGCGCCGCGGCTGACCGTCGTCATGGTTCTCGCGGCTGCTTTCGCCGGCTTGGCCGTCACTGCGCAGCCGGTCGCTCAAGGCGCAACCCCCGCCGTTCAGGACCAGGCTTTCGGTCCAAATGCCCAGGCAGTTGAAATTTCGCCTTACGCGGTCATCGAGCGCGGGCCGCATCACAAGCGCATCGCGCACGTCCTCGCGCTGACCAATAACCTCGGAAGGGTCATCTATCGTACAAACGGCTACACGGAAATTGGTACGGGAATGAATCATCTCGTTAATGGCGATTGGGTCGAATCCCAGGAAAACATCGACATCACCGCGAACGGCGCGCAAGCCACAATGCGGCTCA
>Ga0210405_10006522_pt1 | contig 10391 bp, 9 predicted proteins | sample IncBWH11MmetaG_FD_155492 | JGI IMG/M metagenome (GOLD analysis project Ga0210405, IMG submission 155492) | Forest soil microbial communities from Barre Woods Harvard Forest LTER site, Petersham, Massachusetts, United States - Inc-BW-H-11-M | ecosystem: Environmental > Terrestrial > Soil >... | reverse complement strand
TGGCGCGTCGGCGTATTTTTTCCGGAACAAGCGCGGCGCGGAACGAGAAGATGTTTGAGTTAGAAGACCTACCCTTGCAAAAATCAAACCCGCAAGGATGGGGCACCCGCCACTGAAAGCCATCGGCGCAAGACGAATTTGTTCAGAATAGTCCGAACTTGAGCGACTCCTCCTGCCGGGCTGCGCGATGATAGGCGGCGTTGGTGCCACTCGCACGGAGGAGACGATGAGTTCAACAGCAGCGACGATTACGATGCAAGAATCGAAAGCGGTGCTGGCTATATTCGTGGGCGGATTGATTGCCGGAGCGCTGGATCTGACGGCGGCATTCCTCACCTTCGGGCTGAACGCGCCGCGTGCGATCGCGGGAGGGCTGCTCGGGCCAACGGCTCTGCACGGCGGCACGGGGACGTATGTGCTAGGCGTGCTGCTGCACTTTTTTATTGCGTGCTCAGCGGCGGCGATTTATTACGCGGCGAGCCGCTTGCTGGGGTTCATGACGGAGCATGCGGTGGTTTGCGGAGTGTTCTACGGGATTGCTGTTTTCCTGATGATGAATCTCGTCGTGCTGCCGCTTTCGGCGCTGCACTTCAAAGGGCCGTACCAATTGCGCGGGCTCATTCAGGGGCTGCTGGTGCACATGATTTGCATTGGGCTGCCGATTGCGTTGAGCGTGAAGCGATTCTCGAAGTAGCAGCGGCGGGGATGAATTGAGGAGGAGGTGGAACTTTTTGGGGCGGGGTGCGTAATATTGGACAAGAGGTAGAGTGGCAGGAGGACAGAATCATGTACTGCGACGGCTGCGGGACACCTTTTAACTCCGGGACGATCTATTGCACCTCGTGCGGGAAACGGCTGATGGCGGCAGCGCTAGCGGCAACGCCAGCGACGGCGATGGCTGCGAGAGCAGCGGCAGGAGATGGGCGCGTCAGGCGAAACATTAATATTGTGGCGGGATTCTGGCTGGCGAACGGATTCTGCGGTTGATGGGAGTGGCATGGTGGTTGATTTTTCGAAGGTTGGTTTTTGACAGGGGCTTGCCTTTTGGGAATTGGGAGCCGGGGTTTCGCTCGCTGGTGTGGGGCGGGATGTTTTCAGCGGGCATTTTTCTGGCGGTGTTTGGAGTGATTCACCTGCTGCTGGCGTGGGGATTGTATGAGCGGCAGCCGTGGGCGCGGATGCTGGGGATTGTGGTGGCATGCCTGGCGCTGATACGGATTCCGTTTGGGACAGCGCTGGGAATTTACACGTTGTGGGTGCTGGCGCCGGAGAGTTCGGGGCGCGAGTATGACGCGATGGCGGGAGTTGGCGGGCGCGTGAATGCGGCAGGTTACTCCGCCTGAGAGAGACGCGCCAAGGTAACAGCTGGCCGAAATGAAACTCAGAGTGGCGGAGCCGGGCTAAAGCCCGGCATCTACAAAGGAAAGACGAAGAAGAGAAAAGCGGATCCCTCGCTTCGCTCGGGATGACAAGTTGTGGTCCGCCTCAATCGCGGCAATGGCAATTCCCTCCTCAGAATTACTCCCTGCGTGCAAGCTACATCCCTCCCCAATAGATGGCGTTGAAGAGGAGTTGGAAGGTGCCTTCGGTTTGGGCGCGGTGTTGGACGCGGAATCCGAACATTACGATTTTGCCTTTGCCGCGTGTGAAGCTGACTGCGGCGGCTTTACGTTGAAGGCGTTCGGCGCCGTGGGCGTAGCCGGAGACGAGGATGTCTTTGGCGTCGTCGGGATACCAGGCGATGACGCTGCGCTGGATGTCGGGCGGAGGCGCGGAAGTTTGGAAGGCGATGGGGGAGTCGACGAAGGCGGCGATTTCGTGCGGCATGCCCGCGCCGACCGGATGATTGGTGTCGACATAAACGCGGAGGAGCGAGCCGGGGATGTTGAAGTCGGAAGTGGTCGTGGCGGCGCGGCCTGCGGTGGCGCCGCCGCTGGCCAGGGCGTTTCGAACTGGCAGGTTGAATTCTTCGCCGTAAATTACGTCAGAGGCGTTGGCTAGCGTGATGAGCGTGCCGCCTTTGTCGACGAAATCGCGGAGGGCGTGGAGGCCGTCTTTGCCAATGCCTCCGGCGTATTCGGGCGGGAATTCTTCGAAGAAGCCGCCGCGGCCTTCCTTGCCGTCCACGATAACTTCGCGGGTCGTGTCGGGAAGAATGATCACGTCGTAGGAATTATTCAGATTGCCCGCTTTGACTTCTTTGTTCTCGATACTTTTTAGTTTGAAGCCGTACTGCTCGAGAAGGAAGCGCGTCCAGCCTTCGTCGTGCGAGGGGATGTAGGGTTTGTAGAGGGCGACGCGGACTTGTCTGAGCGGCGTGGCGCCTTGCGGAAGATCGGCGCGAGGCTGAAGTTGCAGGTGCAGTTTTTCGGCGTTGGCGGCTAGCTGAGGGTTTGCGGCGAAAATAAATTCAGGAGTCTCGTTTGTTTTTTCCGAGAGGAAGACCTGACCGCCTGCCGCTTGCATGGCGTTGGCTAGCGCGAAGATATTGTTCTGGTGTGCGGCGATGGAATAATACTTGCCGGAACTTGCGAGGCCGCCTGCGGGCCACGTCACGTTTTGGAGCAAGAGCGAAGAGTTCTGAACGTCTGGCGTGATGGTGACTCGTTCCGCTTTGACTCCCATCATCAATGGAAGCGACCAGGCGGCGACGTCATAAGGTTCGAGGATGCCGCTGTTGGGCGCGGGGCGGACTTCGGGATAGCGCTGGATGCCCATCATTTCGTCGACGAAACGGCCGTACGGTTGCGCGGTGGGAATGAGGAAGAGCTTTTTGTCGGCGTGCCAACGGACTTCAACGCCGTGTTCGAGAAGAAGAGCGGCGAGACGCGTGGCGGTGACGGGATCGCGCTGGCCGTCCATGGGAATACGCCAGTAGATATTGGGATCGGCGGTTTGCACGGCCTGCATGGCCATGGTAGCTACGCCGCGGAGAAGTTCCTGCCGATATTTGCTGACAGTTTCAAGCGCGGCGCCCGAGACGAGCAGTTCGTAATCCATGATATCGCGCAGACGCCAGGTGCCACCGGGCCAAGGATTTGGAAAATTGATTTGCTGCTCGTAAGTAGTGAGGCCTTTGCCGCCGCCCTGAAGTTCGGTGGATTCAATTTCGATAGGAGTGGCGATGCGTGCGGAAGCGACTTCGGTGAGCACGCCGTACATGTTTTTCCACCAGCCGGTGTTGCGCGTGCCGCCAGGCCAGTAAGCATCGAAAGAATAACCAAAAATCACGCCGGACTTCCCTGCTTCTTCGAGGCGCCAGCCCATGGCCGCGCCCATGAGATTGTTGCCGCGATGAACGAGCGGATTGACGAGTTTGGCGACGGGGTCGGCGTTGGGCGGGATGTAGATACGCGGACCGTTCTCACCCATTTGGTGCTCGTCGAGCCAGAATTGCGGGAACCATTCGTGGTAGACCATGCGGTTGACGTTTTTGGTCTCGATTTGCGTGAGCATGAACCAGTCGCGATTGTCGTCGTGGCCGACGTAGTGGTGATAGAGGTAGGGCATCTCGCCACCTTCGTATTTGGTGCCGAGATATTTGCGGTACCACTCGGTGACCATGGTTTCGCCGTCGGGATTGAGCGAAGGGATGAGAAGGACGATGGAATCATTGAGACGGCGGAGGATTTCTGGATCTTGCGAAGTCGCAAGGTTGTAAGCCCATTCCATGGACATTTGGCTAGAGCCGATTTCGGTAGAATGAATGTTGCAGGTGAGGAGGAAGATGGTCTTACCGTCGCGAGCGAGCTGATCGATTTCCTGCGAGGTAAGGCGGCGGGGATCGGCGAGCTTTTGCGCGATCGCCTTGTACTTGGCCTTGTTGGCGAGATTCTCGGGCGTCGAGATGACGGCCATGAACATGTCTTCGCCAAGAGTGGTCTTGCCAAGAACTTGGATTTCCACCCGCGGGGAGGCAGCGGCGAGCGCTTTGAAGTACGAGGTGATCTGGCGATAGTCGGCAAGTTTGCGGTCGGCCCCGACTTCAAATCCCAAAAACGCGCTGGGTGTGAGAACAGTGCCGCTCTTAGCTTTCTCCTGGGCTTGCGCGAACGAAGAAAGCACGAGAATCAAGACACCTCCAAGAAGACTCCTGTGTTTCAACATCTTCAGCTCCTTTGGAAGAAGAAAAGCGTAACAGTATGCACCGGAGAGGCAGTTTTTGCGAGTTGAAGGACTCCCTCGTAGGGGTCAGTTTCAGGCTACCGCGTTTTTGGGAGTTGACGAAGCATCCCAGATTGTATAGTTGTGAGACTGCGGTCGGTTCTCGCGAGTCTCCCGGCCTGACCGATCAACGACGAAACCTAGTCTCGCTCCGTCAGGGAGCCATCAAAATGCGCATATTGTTGTTCGCCGCGAGTATTCTGGCGTTTCTCGCCCTCGCACCCTCATCAAGGGGTCAGGATGTTGCGTGGCAACGGACTTATGACTCTGCCAAGCAGGCTTTCGCAGAGCATCGGTACGCGGATGCAGACAAAGCGTATCAAGCGGCGCTCGCACAGGCTGAAGATTTTGAGACTGGAGACCCGAGGTTGTCAGCAACACTTTTTGGCCTTGGAATTGATTATTATGTTGAGCGCCGATACGAAGAGGCCGAACCATTCCTGCTGCGAGTTGTAGAACTCCGCGAAGCTCGACCAACACCGGACAGCGATCTTGTTAAAGCCTTGTTGCAGCTTGCGGAGCTGTATCGCGCCACACGCCACCTTACCAAAGCCGAGTCTCTTTACCGGAAAGCTCTTACGGTTTCCAAAGACCTGCCGAGTGCTGACTCTGCGACCACTGCGACGATCTACCTGGACCTCGGCCTTCTGTATACAGAGCAAGACCTGATGCACGATGCCGAAACTGCATACGTTCAAGCGATTTCCAATTTCAAAAATGCCGAGGGGACAGCACGGACTGGGTTGGGTTTTAGCAATCTCAATCTGGCACAGATTTACGAGGCGGAAAACAAATTCTCGGAGGCTGAACCGCTATACCAGCAAGCAATCGCTACCTTCGAGCAGACTTCGGGTGCCAATAGTTCAAATGTTGCTACCGCTTTGGAAGACTACGCTCGGTTATTGAAAAAAATGGATCGAAAGGCCGAAGCATTGAAAGCAAAGAAACGCGCTGACGAGATCCGCCGCAAATCCGGTTCCTGATACAACTATTTCTGAACCCATTCCACGTGACAGTTTTTCTGATGCGCGCCGGGTCAGGACTTGGATCGCGACTGCATGGCCATGGCCACGAGGGCACCCATGAGGAGTGCTGGGCACAGTTGGCCAACGACGGCCTCACAGAGGGTGAGCGAGCGTGCGAAAGGATGCACCGGGGCGATGTCGCTGCCCAAGCTGGTAAGCACGCCAAAACTAAAGTAAGTAAGCTTCGATGTGAGTTGGTCGATATCCAGCGGCGCGGTGACGAACTGGATAGAGCCGGGGTAACGCTGCTCTAGAAACTGGTAGGCGGACGCCCAGGCCATGCCGAAAAGAAGATAAGCGCATACGCCTCCCTGAATGCGGCTCCAGGTCACCGGGCCCTTGCGAAACATGACGAGCAAGACGATGCGCAAATAAAGAAGCAGCGTGACGGTAGAGAGAATGCTCCCGAACTGATGGAGAAACGGAGTCGGATGCATGCGGCCAGCTCCTAAGACCGTCCCGTCTGCAAACACAATGACGACTACCAAAGCCGTGGCGATGCGGCTCTGGTTTACAGCCAAGGCGCCGGAAATCATCAGCGTGACCATAATGATATCGAAGAAGAAGCGCCCAGGAAGACCAGCTTCGCGAAGCGGCGTGATTACAAAGATGAGAACCACGAGAGAGATGGTTACGAGAGTAAGGCCCAGGTCGCCAGACCAGAACTCGCTCATGTGCATGTTCAGAACTTCGCTTCGGGTGGGATGCGAATCGTTGGCCATGAGGAGGATCCTCCCAAAGGTTGCCCGGGTACGGATGGACGAAAGTATAGTCGGGAGCGTGCATGACCCAAGAGGAAATTTGATTCGTAGACGAGCGGGAAGAACGTGAACTCGGATGCGCGACTTCGCGCAGAGAACTACTTGAACCGGGCGGAACGGCCAGACGATGAGACTGAGAAGTAACGGGTTGCCAACCCAAGGGCGACGATTTGAAGAGAGTTATTTGGGGGCAGTGGAATCGCCAGCGTTATGGGCGACTGTTTGATCCTGGACGGTCGCGGCGGAAGTCACGAAGATCTCGCCGGCGGCGGAAGAGAGACGGTACGTGAGCTTGGCATGCTGGCCTTCCATGTCACGCAGAGCTCCGGGGTTGGAAACTTTCAAGGTCTTATGATCCTTATCACAGACAAAGGTCTCTCGGTCCTGGCTGATGGTGCCAGTAGCGGTAAGGGGCTTCTTGGAATGACTATCGTCCTGAGCGATCAGGGGCATCGCGGCGAGGAGAAGTGCGGGTACAAATAGCAGAATGCGCTTTTTCATGTTTGATCCTCCTGGGTTTTTGTCCGGGCCGTTTGACTCGTGTTTGGAAAGATCCGCGGAGGTTAATTGAAGAACTCCGCGCGGCAGTAGTGTGAAGGCGACAGGACGAGAAGGCCAACGCAACGTTTGCATCGGTCATATCGCCTAAACGTATTGTTCCGGGAGCGCCAAGTGAGGCCGGAGCGAGCCTATGCTTCGCAGGACAGAAAATCCATGGGATCAGGCGGTTCCCGAATTAACTCGCAAACTATTTCTTGAAGAGATCTTCGAAGGCCTGGCGAGCGTCGTTGGTGCGCGGCGGGGCTTGAGCGGCGGCGGCTACCTGGGCGGGTTGGGCGTAAGAAGTTGGCGCAGTGTCTTTCTCGATGGTCATGCGGAATTCGTAAAACTTGCAGTCGTTCTTGGTGTCCTTGGGAGTGATGCGTTCGGGTATGGGTTGCGTGCACTCGAACTGGGCGCCGGAATCAAAGAAGCGACATTGCTTGCAACTGTGGAGCTCAAACTGGCACTTGGGACACTGGCCGTTGGGATCGAAGCCGGAGGTGAGGACAGCTCCACAATTGGAACATCGACCGCGGGTGACGGTGCCTACCATGCGCGGCGTGCGCGGGCCGAATTGATCGGCGCGCGGACCGCCTTGCGGCGGCTTGCGGTCGTGCTTTTCTTTTTTTTCGCCTTTTTCCGTGTCGCGGTAGCCGCGATGACCGTACTTTCGATCCACAAACGCCTCCGTCCGGACGCAATGCCGGACTGTGACCATGACTGCCTAAACTTCTGCGCTGATACGCACTCTAACCGTGGTATGTATCCGACCGGATTGCTACACTCGGCCCACAGCACAATCGTTACCCAGAGGATCAGAACAGGATTGGCTACGTCCAAGCAGGAGATGGGACATCTATGTTTTTAGTCCTATGGGAGTTCGATGTCAAGCCAGGATGTGACGAACGGTTTGAAAGCGTATATGGGCCTGACGGAGACTGGGCCCAGTTGTTCCGACGCGATCCTGCCTACCAACGAACTCTCCTCCTGCGCGATCCCTTTCGTGACCGCACTTACGTGACATGTGACTTCTGGGAAACCGAGAAAGCTTACGAATCGTTCCGGCAAACGCGCTCCGATGTTTACCTGGCCCTCGACAAAAAATTTGAGGAGCTTACTCTCGAAGAGCGCAAGATTGGTGCCTTCGAAAAGCTTGCCCATAACGAATAAAACGCAGCGGCGACTTTCGCGCTGAATGCTCTTCGTGCGGCACCTCGGAATACGTTCCAGCTCAGCTCTTTGCCCACAAACCAACCAGACCGTCGGGTTTCAAATCGGGCTGAATAAACTGTTGAGGCGTTCCCGCCGATCGCAAGACTGCCTCCGCGGCCAGATAGCCGCTGCGAACCGCACCTTCCATGGTGGCGGGCCAGCCCGTCGCGGTCCAGTCACCGGCGAGGAACAAACCGCCAATGCTCGTCTGTTGCATTGGACGCCAACGGTCGACGCCGGGTTGCGGGGAAAATGTGGCGGCGGCTTCTTTGACTACACTGGCTTTGAGAAGGTTCGCCTCGCGGGCGGCAGGAAGGGCGTGGCGAACTTCTTTGAGGCAGAGATCGACGATTTCCTGGCGTGGCTTTAGGAGGAGATCGTGGGAAGCGCTGATGACCAGTTGCAGATATTGGCCTTTGCCCGAGGTGGGAGCGGCACCATTTGCACCGGCGTAGAGGGCCGTCTTGTTGAAAATCCATTGCGTGGTGGTATCAAGCAGGGTGAGGAAAGGCTCGGTCATTACCTGGCGGTCAAACCATAGATGGACGCCGGTGATCGATGCGTCGATGATTTTGTCGAGATTGCCGAGGGTGGTGTCGGGGCGCTTGAGGTTCTCGGGAAGAAGTTCGGAAAGCGCGACGTGGGGAAGGGCCAGGATGTACGCGTTGGCAGATTCTTCGCGGTCTCCGTCGAAGAGCGCGGCGAGTAGCTCACCGTTTTCGATGCGCAGACCGCGGAGAGGGGAACGAAAGGTTACTTCCCCTCCCTTTTTTTCGATGGCGGCGCGGCAGCCTTCGTAGAGTTCGCCTAACGCGACTGCGGGGACGCCCATGCGGTATCCGGTCTTATTGGAGAGAACGGCCTTCCAGAAGACGTCGATGCCATAGCGGGCGTCGATGCGATCGAGTTCTTCGGAAAGAGCGCTGACGAGTACGACACGCCAGAAACGCGAGATCGCGGCGGGCGTTTGTTTGCGGCGGCGGAGCCATTCAAGCATGGAGATGCCGCCGGGTTCGTCCACATCGGGCGGATGACCTCCGCTTTGCAAGATGGAATAGAAGGCGCGGGCGATGGCGAGTTTGTCTTTGAGTGCCAGCGGAGAAAACGTGAGAAACGAGCCGGTCATGTGAAACGGCGCGGGGAGAATGCCGGCGTGCATTTCCCCGCGACGGCCTTGGGGATCAAGCAAGACGAGACGGTCGAAAAACTTTATTTTGTCGCCGGAGCCGACGCGGCGATAAAAATCTTCGAGATTGGTGCAGCAGCCGAAGGTGACATGCTGGCAATTGTCGATGTGCTCGCCGTCGGGCAAGACGTAGGAAGCCGCGCGTCCGCCAAGAAACGGGCGCTGCTCAAAAAGACGAACGCGCCAGCCTGCTTCAGCCAGCGCGACGCTGGCTGCCAGTCCCGCCAGCCCGCCGCCGATCACGATCACGCTTTTCAAGAATATTCTCTTCCGAGAGGCGGCCGAAGCGCGCCTTTGCGATGAACAACATTTTTTCCGCTTTCGAGAGCCGCACGCGTTCGCCGAAAACGGCGAAATCGAGGGACTCGATGCGGGCTAACAGGGCGCTGTACGTGTGCACCAACAGCCAGAGAGCGCCGCGGGTCTCTGGGTCGATTAAGCCGAAAAGTGCGGAGCCCTCTTCATAACATTGCCAGGCACGGTCTGCTTCAAAACGGAGGAGTTCGCGGACACCGAGAGTGGCCTCACTCTTGCCAAAGTCTTGAGGGGAGACTCCGTAACGCGCAAGATCTTCTTCCGGGAGATAGACGCGGCCCAAAGCGAAGTCGTCGTGGGCATCGCGAATGATGTTGGTCAATTGAAAGGCGAGGCCGAGTTTTTCGGCGAGATCGAGGGCGCGGGGATCGTGGAAGCCGAAGACGTGGGTGCAGGTTAGGCCGACGGTTCCGGCGACGCGGTAGCAGTATTCGCGGAGGCGATCGAAAGTCGGGTAAGTGCGAAGTGTTAAGTCCATTTCGGCGCCGCTGATGAGATCGTGGAGGTAGCGAGCTGGCATTTTGTAGCGTTGCATGGTGTCGACCAGAGCGGGCAAGACTTCGGCCGCGCCGTTGGGAGTGGCGGAGTTGAGTGCGGTTGAGCCGTCAACCAGCCGCTCCTCGCCAGTTACGGCGTCGTCGAGAGCAGCGCGCCAATCCGCTAGACCCCGCTGCTTCGCGGCGAGATCGTTGCCTTCGTCGGCGACATCGTCGACAAGGCGCATGAAGGCGTAGAGGGCGGCTAGGGCGTCGCGCTTGGGTTTCGGGAGCAGGAAGAAGGCGTAGTAGAAATTGCTGTGTGCGGCGCGGGCGATGCTGTGACAGGCGGCGTAGGAGCGGGAGACGGATATGCCAGATTCGGGCACGGCGTTCCGTGCCCTTACAAAAGCTAAGCCGCCGCTCTCTGATTCAGGGCGTATGGGTTTTGCGATTAGATGCGTTAATAGGGAGCGGCCCAGGAGGCGGACTTGTTTGGCTTTGCTGATGGCCGGGCGGTTGTGGAGCGTGTCGTAGCCCATGGTCTCGATGGCGTCGAGGACGGCGACGCCGCCGCGGCTGAACATTTCGAGGTCGACACTTAGGCGGCCGTTTACCATTTTTGCTAGCGGAGCGCCTTGCGCGAAGAGAACTCGCGTGCGGGCGATCAAATCTTTCATTAGGCTGACGTAACGTTCGTCGAACCGGC
>Ga0210405_10006521_pt1 | contig 10393 bp, 11 predicted proteins | sample IncBWH11MmetaG_FD_155492 | JGI IMG/M metagenome (GOLD analysis project Ga0210405, IMG submission 155492) | Forest soil microbial communities from Barre Woods Harvard Forest LTER site, Petersham, Massachusetts, United States - Inc-BW-H-11-M | ecosystem: Environmental > Terrestrial > Soil >... | reverse complement strand
CCGAGGGCGGTATTCCTCGTTTATTCCGGTGCGTCGCGGCGGCCCAGAATTGTGTGTGGGCGGCGACTTTGGCTTGCCGCACCCGATCGCGTGCCATCGCATATTCCGCCAGCGCCGCCCGATCGGCTGCTGCAATCGAGCCTTGAGTAGGCAAGACGCAGGCGGTCGGGCATCGCGTAATTCCCCGCTTGCGGATGAACTCGGCTACCGCCGCTTCATCGTTGGCTCCCGAAGGCATGGGGTCCCCCTCGTGCCGGTGACCACATAACGGTACGCGATCCGGGGGAAAGGACCACGTGCCCGGCACAAAGTGCCGGCGCTGTGGCAGGGGGAATGCCACGGCGCTTCCGGATTTAACATATTTCGTCAAAAAGACGAATAGCGCGGTTTTCAAGCCTGCGGTGTGCGTTGAACGGGCGCGATCCCGGTAAATCGCGCAACAATGCGCTCTGATGGCGAAGTCGACCGAGCGCACGATTAACGAAATCAAATTCCGCATGCGCCGCTCGAAAAGGGCCGCCACGCGCTCGGCTCTGCGCTCGATGTCAAGGCCTACGTGGCCAGCGTCGGCGGCGCCTCGAACAATCCTGAAGTCGCGGCAAGGTGGGTCCGATCTACAATCTTTTGGCCGGAATTATCAAGCCGGGGGCCCGACAGCGCCCCATTTCACCGGCATGGGACAGTAAACAGCAAATATTGACATTTCGGGCCGAGCTCCGGAAATCCGGTTCGTCGGCGCGCCGCCACAGCGGTTTGTCGACGACTACTGCGACCAGCACGCGGAGAAGCTAATGGCGACGCTTAAGGCGAACGGTGGTGCGGTGCGGTTCTACCGCTACCCTGCCAACGGCACGCGTTTGGCGGTATGCGCCAACGGTCGTGTGTTGATCAACCCGGGCGGAGCCAATGGCTGGAAACGTTCGAGATTGGCCGCGGCCGACATCGCATCGCTGGATACAAGACCACCCGGCACAAAGGCGGCCCCTACCAATACAAGGGCGACAGCTGAGGCTCATCCCGATGTCCCAGGTAGCCCGATATGTGGTATGAGGATGCCGTGCGGCGGCCGGCTGCGGCGGGCGCGAGAGGGCATTGAGTGGCTACGAGCGATTGGCGTCTCGACAGTCCCGCGCGGGCCAAAAGGCCGTAGAACTGCCACCGGTATGCCGACAAGCGGCTCAGGCACCCAAAACTGGAAACCCAGCCCCGTTTCAGATTTCGCCCGCCACCCCTATATGCTGATGAACCTGGGACAACGGGATGAGCCTCCGACAGCTTGTAGGTGATGGAACGCGAACTGCACCAGGGGAAAGTCAATTACATTCAGACCTGCGCCCCTGAAAGTCAGGTTCGCACGCGACTTGTATGGGCTCTTTCTGTCAAGCGGTTGTTTTGGGTTTTGCTGCCAGTTCTTTGTTCGGAGGTGTGTCCAGGCAAGGCTAGCATGATCAGCAGGAGACAGTCCTGCCGGGGTAAAAGTCAGAGCCCCGTAGTTCGGATAGCGGAGGAGATGGAAACAGAACCTTCGAAGCCTATCGACAAGATCTCCCGAGGGGAGATCACGAGTCACCGGGCTGTATAAAAAGAGAACGCATTGTGGCCTCGAAAAAAGTAGCCCCGAGGGCCGAGCCTACCTCCGAAGGGCGAAGGCAGCATGAGCAGCCGAACACTGCAAAAATCGGAGCAAACCGGCACCTGATTTCGGTCGAAAGCGGCAGGTGATTTCGCTCCAATCCGGCACCTGATTTCGGCGTTTTCGGCGAAGACTTTCTTCAGGCGGCGGTAGTCCGCGGTCGAGAACGGGATGGGGCAGTAAGTCTCGGCAGTGATGTCGTCGCGAACGATCATTGGGAAGGGGATCTCCATTAATTGGTGGGATAAGGGCGGGGTATATAGTCCGGGCGCGGTCAGGCCACAATTCGTGCCGCCGGCATGACAAGCCGGAGGTCGGGCCCGGGGAGAGCCGCGCTGTATCGCCCTTGCGTGCGCGTGAGCGATCGAGTGTGGCGTGAGTGTGACCTGCGTGCCGTGTGGCGGGGTGACGCCGCCGCGTAAATTCTGCCAGAAATTTGCGAGAGGGGGTGGCGACCGCACGAGGCCAAATGTCCCCATGGGTCCCCCTTCAGCCGACGGCCGGCGAGCAGAACCGCCCAGTGCGAAATTAGTGGGTGAAAATCTGACGCACGGTACACACGGCTGAATGCCCTGCTAGGGAGCTGACCATCCGCTGCGCGTGGATGGCGCTTTAGCGCTGGAAAGCGGCCATTCCAATCGAGCCGACCTGAGAGCAAGGTTCGCGACTCGTGGAAACAGATCATCCCGACCGATTTCGATGTGTGCATAGAGCCGCTCATCGGTTATCGTAATGGTTAAAGGCAGCCTTTATAGGCACGAGCCATCGTGTCAGAGGATACACCAGGGAACGCAAGACGCCGACTCGCGGCGATCGTGTTCGCGGGTTATAGACCGCTTCAACCCGGAGATGAGGCGGGTGAGTTTAGCCGGTTAAGCCTCTTTCGGACCGACGTTGTCGAGCCGCAGATCCTGAAATTTGGCGGACGCGTGGTCAGGTGGACCGGTGATCAGATATTTCTTGAATTCCAAAGCGTCGTCGACGCCGTTCGATGCGCGGCCGCGTTGAGTGAAGCAGCTTCGCAATTAAACGAAGCACTGCTACCCGATCGGCGGATTGCTCTCCGTATCGGGATCAATATGGACGACATCATCATAGTTGATGGTGATCTCCTCGGAGACGGGGTCAATATCGCGGCCCGGCTTGAGGCGCTCGCGGAGCCGGGCAGCATCTACATTTCCGGAGCGGTCTATGAGCGGGTCGCGGGTAAGGTCGATTTCGAGTTCGTCGATCTCGGTCCGCACAACCTCAAGAATATCAACAGACCCATCCGCGTCTACCGAATAGACACCGACGTCGATAAAACGTCGGGAGCCGCCGCCGCGGGCTCAGGGTCGTCGGCGACGGCCAAGTTTGACTACCACCGCGCTATCGCGGTCTTGCCGTTCGCAAATTTCAGTGGCGACCCGGAGCAGGAGTTCTTCGCCGACGGCATCACCGAGGACATTATATCGATGCTCGCCGGCTGGCGCGCCTTCCCGGTCATCGCCCGCAACTCAACCTTTACTTACAAGGACCAGACGGTCGACGTAAAGAAGATCGGCCAGGAATTGGGCGTGCGTTATGTTGTTGAAGGCAGCGTCCGCAAATCCGGCCACCGCGTACGTGTCACTGCCCAGCTGATCCGAGCCGATACCGGCCATCATATCATGGCCGAGCGCTACGACCGCGACCTGACCGATCTCTTCGAATTGCAGGACGAGATCGTCACCGCCATTGCCGGCAGGATCGAGCCGGAGCTTTTGAAATTTGAGCGGGAGCGGATCGCGGAGCAGCCGCAGCAGAACGAGGACGCCTACGAACTCTACCAGCGGGGCATGTTTCACCATTACCGGCAGAGCAAGGCGGACAACGCCGACGCGCAGACCTATTTCCGCCGCGCGCTGGCGCTCGACCCGCAATATGTGCAGGCCACCGCGGCATTGTCGATCGCCCTGTGCGCTGCGGCCTATCTGAGCGGGACCGATAGTCCCGAGCGAAATTACGAAGAGTCACTGGAGCTGGCGCAGCGTGCCGTTACGCTCGATCCCCGTTACCCCAATGCCCATTTTGCCCTTGCTCTAATCTCAATGTGGTTGGGCCGCACCGGTCGGGCGGCTGCCGATTTCAAGGAAGCGATCCGGCTCAATCCGAGCTTCGCGGCGGCCTATGCCGTACTCGGGGCGGTGCTTAATTTCCAGGGCCAGTCCGAGGAGGGGGTCGCCAGCGTGGAAAAGGGTATCCGCCTCAGCCCAAGCGACCCGCGTCTCTTCATCTGGCTTTCTGGATTGGCAGCCGCTCACTACCAGCTCCGGCATTATTCTCAGGCGGTTGAGATTGGGCGGCGGTCTTGGACGCTCAACCGTAATTACATTACTGGTTTGACTTATGTCGTTGCCGGGCTCACCCAGGTTGGGAGGATGGAGGACGCGCGAGCCGTGCTCGCCGATCTGAAACAGCGCGACCCGAAACTCGCCGCGCTCAGAACCACTCTGGAGTTATACGAGGACCGAGCCGGGGCCGACCACCTCCTCGCTGGTCTACGCAAGGCCGGCTTCAACTAACAGGAGAAACCGGTGAGGCGCCCGCGGTTAGCCCATGAAAACGGATCATTCCCGTAAGGATGATCTCCGGCCGAGTAATTACTTGCGGTCTGCATCGGCTTTTTCGCGTGTATTCGGGTGTCGGTTTCTTTTGCAAGTCCGGGGAGTAGCATACAAACAGATAAATCAAAGGGATTGCGATCCGGCGCGAGATTTGCTTGGATGTGCGGCGCCTCGCGAGCCCAGGGAGACAATTTATGTGCATGCGGGTCGAGTCCTCAAGAATCCATCATCTCACTGCCGTATCCGCCGCCCTGTGGCTGTGTTGGGCTGCCTCAGCATGGGCGGGGGACGGCGCGAGCCTGGGATCCATAAACACTGCTTGGCAAACCTTCTGCGGTATGACACTGCCTTCCTTTGGCGTGAACCCACCCTGCCCGCAGATCCCAACAATCACCCAGGGAATCCTGCAACTCACAGCCGGGCAACTTGTCCCGCCTGCAATGGTTCGCGCTACCAATAGTACCCCCCTCGGGCAAGCCGTCGACGGCGGCAACCCCTCCCCCCCGCCTGCAACACTTGCGACAACGCCCGCGACTACCGCGATTACCAAGTTCCCGGTCACGGACCCCGCATTGTCGAACCTGTTGCCGGTCCTAACGCCGCTCGGTTTCATCAGCTCGTCCAAGGGTCCGGCGGCGGTAACGCAGCTCTACAACCCCAACGCAGCCGTCTTTCTCTATGGGGTGGTGAGCGGGTTCTTGGATAACGGGGGCAGCCCGACACGGTCTTCTTCTTCTATGATGACACTTCGCGCACCAACGGGAACTTGCAGCAAGGTCAAATTGTCGGTCAGTTCTCGCTCCCGCTGGTGGTCTTGACCAACTACGGAACCTCTACGCCGATTGAGACCTCGGTTCCGACGACGCTGCAATTCAGAGCCACCAGCGCTGGGGACTGCTCCACCAGCACCGTGATCGGCAACTTCAAAGCGGGGTCAACCACCCCGCAGACGCTGATGGCGGCCCAGATCGGCATAAACTGCGCGGTCGTCTTTGCTCCGTCGCCCCTTTCGACGAAGTCGCATGCGGTTTTCGAGGTGGCGGTCCCGCTAATTATCACCAAGGCGACCGACCCACTGTATTTCGCCAACAACTACTCCGTCATTGGCGGTCCTTGGAATAGTGACGTTACCGGCTTTCCTGCGACGAACAGTGCCTTCCCTTCTGGAGCTTTCATCGGATTGCCGCCCTCCGCGGCACCGTTGGGACCTCCGCCGGCCATGGGGATGGCTGCTGCCTACGCACTCTGCGCCAACCTTCCGGGCGGGAACGGCAATGGACAGGCCCCCGTCCCGGCCGTAGCGGCGTTCTATGCTATTGCGAGCGATGGGGAGACGCTCCTCTCGGCGCCACTTCCGGGATCCTCGACGAGTGGGTGTCCGTTCTGAGCGTCGATCCGGAGTCTCGGCATGATGCAATATTAGAACGCGCGGAGGGCGTCCCTGACCCTTGTCGTGATCGTCGGCAGCTTGCTCGCCGTCGCGCTATGCGAATTCTGCCGGCCGCGGCGGCACCGGGAGTTTCCGGCGCTGCGGCGGCGGCTCGGAAACATCGGCATCTGGGTGCTCAATCTCGTCCTTGCGGCGTTCACCTTCGCCCCGCCGGACAGCTTCCGCCCCCAGCTCGAGGCGGCACTCGGCATGGCTTTGCCCTCCTGGCCGATCGACAATCAATGGGCGAGCTTTGTGGCCGCTTTCCTGCTCCTTGATTTTTTGCATTATGCGACGCATCGCTGTCAGCATGCGGTGCCGTTCCTGTGGCGCTTCCACGCGCTGCACCACTCCGATCCCGACGTCGACGTCACGACCTCGGTGCGGCATCATCCGATCGAGTATCTGATGGCCGCCGGGTTCTACTGGGTGGCGGTGCTGGCGTTCGACATCCCCGTCATCGTCGTGATGATCCACGCAATGGCGGTATTTGCTGCCGCCGCCGTCACGCACGGCAACACCAGGTTCCCGGAGTGGCTGGAACGTCTGTTGCAGCCGGTAGTGATCACCCTCGACTTGCACCTCGTGCACCACTCCATCTCGTATGATGAAGCGAATGCCAATTTTGGCGCGGTGTTGTCGGTCTGGGACCGGCTATTTGGGACCTGTCGGGCGATTAGCCGGGCGCAACGCGACCGCCTTGTATTCGGGGTGCGCGAGTTGCCGAGGCATGACTGCCTGAAGCCGTCTGCGATGCTACTGACTCCCTGGCGGATTTCTCGCGCCGGCACTACTGAGTAGCTTCGGCGTCGCGAAAACGGCACGGGACGGCGCTTTGCAATCCATGGCTTTGATGCCCCATCTGGGGCAGGACGTGAGTTTGTCGTCGATCATCACCTCCTTCTTGTGCCGCGCGGAGGTCACCGACGCGCAGCCTGCCAATCGGACGGCCCCTCATGTCGCCGCATAGAGACTCCGGGTGCCCGTGCTGTTCACGGAGACCGCGCGCTTCCAGTGCTGGCTCGACGTGGAGGCGGCCCGGGCCGAGCTGACCACCATCCCCGCCGAAATGCCGGATTCGAGCATCCACGGAATGCGAATTGGCCTATGTTTTCGCCGATCGTTAATTTCCGCTTCGGGACATAACCAGCCGCTGCCCTCGGCTAAAAGCGGGCCACAAAAAAGGCCTCAGGCAGCTCTCCACACGACTGCTCAGCGCGAACGCCGTTCTACCCATCGAGGTCTGTCGTGTCCTGGCGTCGCGTCGGAGACGGACGGGAGGGTAGGCGGCAGCTGGAGTTGTCGCCGCAACTGGACGAGGGCTCCCCGCAACCCTGCCGAGGCCTCGGAAGCCCGTAGAGGATCAGCAGGACCACGTGAGGGAAAGAGGTGATCGCCTACCGAAAACTCGGAGAGCGGCGTTCTCCTACCAAAACTCGCAAAGGCGCCTTTCGCCGCACTGGCGATCCTGTTGGGGCATCGCCTGGAGCCGGATGAGTTCCGGGCGACCGTTGAGGTCGCGAACTACCTCGCGTTCGGGGATACGAAGTGTTGCCGAAGAAGCTGGCTCAGGGCGCCTTGGCGTGCGCCTGCCAATACTCCGAAGTGGGTCCCCCGGGGTCAGCAGGTAGCGGGAGCGACGGCGCAGCAGGTAGGGCGGATATGAGGTGGCCCCTGCAGTGCAATTTTTCCGGCAAACAAAACCACTTGACGAGATTTGGACGAAATGGGAGAAAATAGGACCTATTTTTACGGAGGACCTTCATGCCATCTGCCCAGCCCGCGTTACCTTCTTTAGACTCGCATATCCATCTGTTCGGCGAGACGTGCCCCACATGCGATCAGCCAATACCCAACGAGAAAGCTAAAGACATCCGCGATAGGGCGGCGGCACTCCAGAAGCGCTTCGCGGATGAGGCCGACGCGCGGGCGGCTCAAAAACTTGCGACCGAGAGAGTCGAAATCGAAGCAGCCGCAAAGGCTCGGGTCGACCAGGCTGAACGAGAAAGAGCCGAAGCGGTCAAGAAGGCCAACGACGAGGCGACAGCCAAGATAGAGGCCGCCAAGGCCGAAGGGCAGAAATTGGGTGAGGCAGATTTTACTGCCCGACTGCAAGCGGCCGAAAAGGCGAAGGCTGACGCTGAGCAGGCCAAAGCTAATGCCGAAGCCGCCGCTGCCCAAAAGACCACGGCCGTCGAGCAAGAAGCTCAGAAGCAGATTGATGCAGCGAACGCCAAGGCTCAGCAGGCGGAGGCCAGCCGTGACGCTGCTATAGAGGCCAGCGTCCGAGAGGTCCGCGCGGCCATGGAGAAGGACAAGGCGGAGGCGCTTGCCAAGAAGGACTCTGAAAGTGACGAGAAGACGCGCAAGCTACTGAGCAAGTGCACAACCTCGAGCGCAAGCTAGAGGAAAAGCGGCCGATGAACTTGGCGAAGGTGCACATATCCAACTGCTGGACGCTCTCAAGCAGGAATTCCCCGAGGACCACATCCGGCGTATCACACCAGGGGCCTCGGGTGCCGACATCCTCCATACAGTCATGCGGAACGGTGTCGCCTGCGGCTCCATTCTCTATGAGAGCAAGAACAGCGTGCAATGGCGGGATGATTACGTGACCAAGCTGCTCAAAGATCAAACAGCGGCCGGAGCAGATCACGCCGTCCTTTCCACCTTCAAATTCCCTAAGGACACCGATCAAGTCGAGATCAGGGATAGCGTGATTATAGTGAAGCCGGCGCGGGCCGTGGCAATCGCAAAGATCCTCCGCAAGCACCTGCAGCACGTTCATACGTTGCGGCTCAGCAAGAGCGAGCGGCAGGGCAAGATGGCCGAACTCTATGATTTCATAACCTCCGAGCGCTACGCCCTGCTGGCTGGACGCCTCGACACGGAATCGGAGGCGCTGTTGAAGCTTCAGGAGGCGGACAAAACATATCACGATAACCACTGGAAGAAGGAAGGCCTGCTGATCCGTTCGATTCAGAAGGTGAAGGCGGAGGTCGATACCGCTGTTGATCTGATCATCGGAGGCGATCTGGACACCGAGTTGACCGAATGAGCCAACCTGAGCCTGCTGCTCCCCGCGCCAACGTCGTCGGTTTCGGTCTGCAAGAACGGCGGCTCGGTTCGACAATCCTGCGAACCTACCGCCAGAAGGTCGATATCGACGATGTGGTCCCAAACGAACGCCAACCACGGCTTGGCGCCAAGGAAGACGAGGAGTTGCAGCGGCAGATCGAGGCCAACGAGGGCCTGTTCGAACCGCTACTGGTAGAGCCCCATCCCGACCTGGAAGGTAAGTTCAGGATCATTGACGGCGAACGCCGCTGGACGAACTCCGTAAAGCTCGTCGAACAAGGACGGGATCAATACCGACAGATCCCGGTCGAGATCACCGACCGCACCCTGACCGACGAGGAACGGCTGCGCGTCTGGATCTACATTCATCGCCAGCGCAAGGAATGGGATGCCCGCGAGAAGGAGATGGTCGCCTACCGACTGGTCGACCTGATCGGCCGCGCGAGCGCCGCCAATATCCTCGGCATCTCCATCCGCGAGTTAGAAAAACTCGTTGAGGTCTACGAGTTGTCGGTGCGCTTCAAGGGCCTTCGCGATCCTGCCGGCGCGATCACTTGGGCGCGGGAACTCATGGGGGTAAGTAAGAAGCTTCTCACCCCGACCGTCGTCGACGCTGTAATCGAAAAGGTCGCGGCCAAGCGGATTACCAACTCCAAAGACCTGAGAAAGCTGCGTACGATCCTGCCTGACCCCGTAGCGCGGGAGCATTTTCTATCCAAGCAAGGTGACATCGACTCTGCGATGTTTCGGCTCGGCGCGCCGCAAAAGAAAGATAAATCAGGGTTGGCGGGAGATCTCGAGGCGGCAATCGAATCCATGAAACAAGTCCCCTGGACAGCGCTCGCCGATCTCAAGGGTGACCCAAATATCATCAAGAAGATCGACGACGCCGAAGCTTTACTCAAATCGCTTCGGAAGGCCTTGGGATCGTGCTGAAACCCATGCGCACTTCGCCTCGATCGATAGGCTGACGGCATGTGTGGCCGCGCCCGCCTCTCCTCCGATCCTCCGATGTCAGCGAGATCAAGGTCGCGTTCCGGATTCCGCCTGGGCGGCCGACGCCGAACATCGCGCCGAGCAGGAATGTGGCGCCGACCGATCCGCTGCCGGTCGTGCGCTATGACGCCAAGGACCATCAGCGCAGCCTCGACGTGATGCGCTGGGGCCTGGTGCCCTTCTGGGCCAAGGACATCAAGGTCAGCTTCGCCAACATCAACGCCAAGGCCGAGGGCATCGAAAACAAGCCTGCCGTCCGCGAGGCGTTCCGGCAGCGGCGCTGCCTCGTACCGGTCGACGGCTTCTACGAGTGGCAGAAAACCCCGTCGGGCAAGCAGCCCTATGCGATCGGCCAGAAAGGCGGCGGGCTGATGGCGCTGGCGGGGCTGTGGGAGACCTGGCGCTCGCCGGCCGGCGAACGCGTGCGCAGCTTCGCCATCATCACCACCGAGCCGAACGAGCTCTGCGTCGCCCTCCATAACCGGATGCCCGCGATCCTCGCGCCGGAGGCCTGGCCGCAATGGCTCGGCGAGGAACCGGCGGACCCGGCGCGGCTCAAATCCCTGCTGGCCCCCTATCCTTCCGACGCCATGATCTGCTGGCCGGTCAGCACGCGCGTCGGCAACGTCAGGAACAACGATTCGAGCCTGATCGAACCGGTCGCGCCGGCCT
>Ga0210405_10006520_pt1 | contig 10394 bp, 10 predicted proteins | sample IncBWH11MmetaG_FD_155492 | JGI IMG/M metagenome (GOLD analysis project Ga0210405, IMG submission 155492) | Forest soil microbial communities from Barre Woods Harvard Forest LTER site, Petersham, Massachusetts, United States - Inc-BW-H-11-M | ecosystem: Environmental > Terrestrial > Soil >... | reverse complement strand
ATGCGCGAACGTGCCCTCGGAATGGCGGAAGAAGCGCAGCATCGGCATCATGCGGTCGATGGCGTTGAGCAGCGCCTGCGGCGGCGCGATGTTGCGCGACGAATACGCTTGTCCCAGCGGCAACAGTTCCAGCAGCACTTCGATGATGGCGCCGGGATCGCGGCTGGCATGGCCGCCGTCGGGCAGGATTTGTACCTGGATCTCGTGGCGCAACCGTTCCGTCGCGCCCTTGATGTGGCGCGCCTGGCCGGCGACGCACAGCGCCGCGTAGGTCAGCGCCATCTCAGCCTGCATGCGCGCCACGCCGCGGCGCGCGTCGCCCGCGGTATGGCGCAGATAACGCACCTGCCGCACCAGGCTGCGCAGGAAGCGGCGGTAGAAACGCCCATCGGCGTCCTGCAACACCAGCGGCGCCTGGCTGAGCCAGGAGATGATGCGCCGCGACAGCACGTCCGGCCGCCATGCTACTGGATGCCACGACCCCTGCAGCGTGATCCACTCGTCGACCAGCGCGCGCGCGTTGGCGCGCGTGATGCCGGATTCGGCAGCGCGCAAGTGGCGCAGCCAGCCGAAACCCAACAGCGCGGTGGCCCATTCATCGGATGGCGGCTCCATCTCGAAGATAGAGCGGCCGTCGCAGATCACGACCTTGCCGGCAAAGGCGAAGCGGCCGGAATAGATTTCGGTGGCCAGCGTGGCGTCCGCCGTGCGCAAATCCTGCGGCGCGATCAACAGGCGGTCGGCCTTGAGCTGCGGCAGCGGCCAACGCAGCAGCGGATGGCCGTTGAGCCGCCCGGCGGCTTGCCGCAAGCCTCCGCGCAGCAACAGCCACGACAGCTTCAAATGATTGGCCACCGAACCGCGCGCCATCGTCGCGCTCGCCCCTCCTGGAAGTGCGCCCTCTCCTTACCCTCGCCCGCTTGCGGAGAGGATGAGGAGGGTTGCCGCACCATAACGAAACGTCATAGGGACGGGGAATAAACCCCTAAATCATTGAAATTCTACAACTTCTCAAGTCGCGCCGCATAGAAGCCATCGACGCCGGCGAAGCGCGAATCAGCATCGGTAAAATGGCACGGTAGCGTCCGCAGATCGCCGTCCGCGCTGATGAAGTCGGTTTGGCCAAAGACTTCGGCAGCTGCGATCGGCACCCGCCGCACGCTTTGCTCGCGCGCCAGCAGAGCGGCGACCACGTCGACGCCTTCTTCGGGCTCGAGCGAGCACGTGCAGTACACGAGCTTACCGCCGGGCTTGACCAGCGTGATCGCGTGATCGAGCAAGCGGCGCTGCGCCGCGGCGAGCGCCGCGATGTCGGCGGAGCGCTTGAGCCACGGCACGTCGGGATGGCGGCGAATGGTGCCGGTCGACGTGCATGGCGCATCGAGCAAGACGGCGTCGAATGGTTGCTCCGGAGTCCACGCCGCCACGTCGGCACACACCAGCTCGGCTTCGAGCGACAAGCGGGTGAGATTTTCCTGCAGCCGCCTGAGCCGCGCCGGCGCGCGATCGACCGCCGTGACTTTGGCGCCGGCGGCAACAAGCTGCGCCGTCTTGCCGCCGGGCGCCGCGCACAGATCGGCGACGCGCAAGCCCGCGACATTGCCGAGAAGCCGCGCCGGGATCGCGGCTGCGGCGTCCTGCACCCACCACGCGCCTTCATCAAAACCCGGCAGCGCGGTGACGGCGCCGTGCACGATGGTGCGCACCGAACCGGTCGGCAGCACGCGGCCTTCGAGTTTTGCCGCCCAGCTTTCGGCATCGGACTTCACCGTGAGATCGAGCGCCGGCTCGCGGCCATTGGCGGCGGCAATGGCGTGCGCGGTCGCCTCGCCGTAATTTTTGATCCAGCGCGCCATCAGCCATGGCGGCGTATCGAGCACCGGCGCATCGAGCGCCGCGATGCGTTCCTTGCCTTCGCGCGCGATCCGCCGCAGCACCGCGTTGATCAGGCCGGCGAAGTGCAACGCCATGCGATCCTCGCGCGCCAGCCGCACCGCGAGATCGACCGCGGCATGGTCGGGCACTTCGAGAAACAGAATTTGCGCGGCGCCGATCAACAGCGCGGTCTCGACCCGCGGCGCCTGCGCCGGCGGCCCCTCCTCGAGCAAAGACCCGAGCAGATAGCGCAAGGTGCCGAGCCGGCGCAGCACCACGGCAACGATTGCCCGCGTCAGCCCGCGATCGCGATCGGAGAGCGCCGCCAGCGCCGCGGTCGCGGCGCGCGCATCGGAGCCTTCGAGCATCTCGTCGAGCGCCCGGTGCCGATTGAGCACACCCTCGACGATATCGGCCGCAACCCGGCGCACCGCCAAGCCGGGCGCGTCGTCGCGCTCGCCGGCACGAGGCTTCTTCTTGCGCGCACTTTTCGCCAAAAATTCCTCCTTGCGGGAGGGCCACGGCTACGCCAAGTCAGGGGCGATGCCAACCGACCCGCAATCACAAAGCCCTCCGGCGCCTGAAACCGCCGAGGGCCAAACCAGCGAAAAACGCCCGCTTTCGCCGGCCGCCGAACGCGCGCTGACCGAAGCGGCAGCGCGCCGCGCCGAACGCGACCGCAAAGCGGCCGATCAGCCCAAGGAATCCAGCGGCCGCGGCGGTCTCGATCCGACCCGTTATGGCGATTGGGAAGTGAATGGCCTGACTTCGGATTTCTAATGACCGCTTGCCATTGTGTAGACTGTTTGACTGAAATTTCGCACAAAATCATTTAATTTCATAGGGTTATGACGGATAAGAACCCTATGTGGTACGCGATATTTATTGAACCGAACGGCGAATTTGGTCAGAGGCTAATCCTCGCTCAGTCTGCACTTAGCAGTCACCGCTATCCCATATTTCAATTACACACCCTGACGGTCGATCTCGTCGAGCCGTGATCGGACTGCTGCAGCATGGGCGGCATACTCGGGGCTAAACTCAGACGCTTCACGTACGTAACCGGCCATGGCGGCCATCTGCGCTCTCAACTCAGGAGGAACCTGAGAGCCGACTACAGATAGCCAAGATTGAGTAAGAATGGCCCGGTGCGAATAGTAAAGATTGATGCACTCCTGTGGATCGCTCCCATTCATAAAACTGCGGAGTTGATTTTGCATTGTCGGATCGTTTGCAAGCTCGGGTGGCACAGTCAGGTTGTGTACGAGTCTTCCTGCGCTGCTAGACGGGAGAGTTAGAAACGACCACAGAAGAACGATGCGAAATTGGCCAAATATGAATTGGTTTGTATTGAAATCACCGGGATAAGTTGGAAATAGATGATCGATGGGTCCAAGCATGAGGCAATGAGAGAACGTAAAAAGTCGTGGATCGTATTCTCCGAAATTATGAATCACGGCCTTATCTTTGATTCCGATTTTGTACTTGTCCGCCCGAAGATCTGGAGTTAGGCGCGAGAACAGGATTGCAAATCGCCCAGCGTTTTCTTTCACGACGCTCGTGACATGTGCTGAAGTCAAACGTTGGCCATTCTCTAGCTCCATAGTGTGTTTGACGGTCGAATAATCATGGCTTTGGGGGCTGACATGAAGGGAATATCGTTGCGTAACAATTCGAGTTCCCGGATCCGAAATGTCATGCTCGTAGTGATCGGCGTGCTTGAGAATTATCGTAACGTCCGAGCTTGCGCGTACCGACGCTGACAAGAAGATGCGTCGCGCGCCATCAACTTTGATAGTGAATCGGTGACCAGGGTTAGCCATATTTGACAGGTGGCATAAAAAAGAATGATGGCAAGTACGGCGATTGGGAAAAGGACGGGCTGATCTCCGATTTTTAGCCTTGGTCGGTTTGACCGAATTCGGCTTGACGTCCGCGGAAGTAAAGGAATAATGTCCTAAGAATTCATCATCGCGCGTGGAAAGCGGGCGGCGATGCCTCACCTGTCTTTTTCGGCTCTGGCCAATCCGCGACGTGGCAACGCCTGGCTCGTTGCCTGCGTGTTGCTGGCCGCAACCGTGATCGCGGTCGAGTTCATCGATCCGAACCTGCTGTCGGCTTACCGGCCGTATGGCAATGGCGGCCACCAAGTTTTGGCGGACAAAGCCCTGGCGAACACGCGCGTCTATGCGGCCGAAGTGGTGCGCATCATCGATGGCGACACCTTCGTGGCGCGCATGCGGACGGGGTCCGGCGGCGAGGTCGAAACCCGCGTGCGGCTGCGCAGCATCGATGCGGCAGAGCTGCACGCTCGCTGCGGCAGGGAGCTACGCCTGGCGCTCGCCGCGCGTGCGGCGCTGCAACGGCTGCTCGCCGACGGCCGCGTCATGCTCTCTCACGTCGGGCCGGACAAATATCCCGGACGCATCGACGCCAATGTGGCGACCCGCAGCACCAACGACATCTCGGCCGCGATGCTCTCAGGCGGCTTCGCGCGCGCTTACGACGGCGGGCGGCGCGGGAGTTGGTGCAGAAGCTGACGGCGGAGGACGGATCGAGTCGGACGACAGACGACAGAGGACAGAGGACGGATCGCAGCTGCCGCGCGGCGTTCTTATCTGTCGTCTGTCGTCTGTCGTCTGTCGTCTGTCGTCTGTCTATCTGATCACCACCACCGGCGTGCCGACCCCGACGCGACCAAATAAATCCGTCACGTCTTCGTTGAACATGCGGATGCAGCCGTGCGAGACGAAATGGCCGATCGAACTTGGCTGGTTGGTGCCGTGGATGGCGTAGTCGAGGCCTTGGAGCGTCATCGCCGCGACCCCCATCGGATTATGCGGCGAGCCGCCGGGAATGAGCGGCGGCAGTTTCGGATTTTCGCGCCGGATGTCCGGCGGCGGCGCCCAGTCCGGGCTGACATATTTGGCGTCGATCACCGAGGTGCCCGACCATTGCTGCCCGGCGCGGCCGACACCGACCGGATAACGGATCGCCTGGCCGGGCCCGACCACCAGATAAAGATGCCGCTCGCTGGTTTTCACCACGATGGTGCCGGGCGCATAAGCCGCCGGCAGCGCTACCAGATCGCCGTGCGCGTGCGCGGGCTGGATCGCGAAGGCAACAACAGCGGCCATGAGCACGGCCGCAAGCAGGAATCTCCCTCGCATCGTCGAATACTCCGGTACGCAACTATGACTAATCGGGATTCACCATAATCCAAACCGCGCGCCCACTCAGTAACGGCGCTCGAACACGGTAAAGTTTCTCTAAATTTTTGCGGACGAGGGCTGACTGCTCCCTCCCCCTTGTGGGGAGGGAGGGGTGGGGGTCGGGAGGTGATGCGCGTGCGTTGAGGCGAGCGCGGCGCAAAGCGACGATGGCTCACCTATCGAGCCCCACCCCTGCCCCTCCCCACAAGGGGGAGGGGAAAAGGAGGAAAGCGCTACGCGCTCTCCTTGCACTTGTTCTGCCGATTGCTGACGAGGTCGTCGACCCTAACGTCCGATGTTGGGATTGATCTGCCGTGCTTTCATGATGTCGGCATCACCGCCTGCGGTATCGCCGCGCGCGCGTCTCGCTAAACCACGGACGTAGTAAGGCATCGGATCTTTCGGATCGAGCGCAATCGCCTCGTTGTAATCGGCGATGGCGCGGTCGAGATCGCCTTTGGTCTGGTAGACCAGGCCGCGGTTTCTGTGGGCCATGGCAAATTTTGGATCGAGCTCGATCGCTCTGTTGCAGTCGGCGAGGGCTCGATCGTTGGCGTTTTTGCCGAGGTAGGCCCCACAGCGGTTGCTGTAAGCAAACGCATATTTGGGGTCGAGCCTGATCGCCTGATTGAAATCGGCGATGGCACGGTCGTTGTCGCCTTTGATTCTGTACGCGCTGCCGCGGGTGTTGTAATCGGCCGCGCTCGGCCGAATTTGCAGCGCCTTATTGAGGTCGGTGATTGCGCGTTCGTAGTCGCCCCTGTCGGAGTAGACGACGCCGCGGTTGCCCAAGGCGTTGGCATAGTTCGGATCGAGCCTGATCGCCTCGTCGAGATCTGCGATGGCGCGGTCGTAGTCGCCCTTGTCGCGGTACGCGAGGCTGCGGTTGTAATAGGCATACACATATTTGGGGTCGAGTTGAATCGCCTCGTTGTAGTCGACGATGGCGCGGTCGTAGTCGCCCTTGTCCGCGTAAACGAGGCCACGGTCGTTGTAGGCACTGGAAAATTTCGGATCAATCCGGATCGCTTCATTGAAGTCATCGATGGCGTGGTCGTAGTCCTTCTTGGCATAGTACGCGGCGCCGCGGTTGACATAGGCATCCGCGAATTTCGGATCGATCTGCATCGCCAGGGTGTAGTCAGCGATGGCGCTGTCGCTGTCGCCCTTGGCTTCGTACGCGTTGCCGCGATTGAAATAGGCATATCGATCTTCCGGATTGAGCCTTATCGCCTCAGTGTCATCGGCGATCGCGCGGCCGTTATCGCCCTTGGCTTGCCATTCGGCACCGCGGAACCTGTACATTTCAGCGAGGTTGCGCTGCGACAGCTGGCCCGAATTGATCATCCGCGTGCACGCCGCGATCCTGACGTCACCGCTTTGATCGCTGCACGTCTCCACGTCGTCGGCGCGCACGACACCGGTGGCGCCGATGAGCGCCGCGAGTGAGGCGGCCGCGACCAAGCCGAATATCGATGCACGCATTTTGCCCAGGGTTTTGCGTTACCTCGCGACCCCCACCCCTCCGCAACAAGCTTGCACTTGGGCGCGCGCAAGCGCGGCCCCGGAGGAGTTACGCGCTCTCCTTGCTCTTGTTCTGCCGGTTATTCACCAGATCGTCGACCACGGCGGGATCGGCCAAGGTCGAGGTGTCGCCGAGATTGCCGTACTCGTCCTCGGCGATCTTGCGCAGGATGCGGCGCATGATCTTGCCCGAGCGCGTCTTCGGCAGGCTTGGGGCGAACTGGATGAGATCGGGCGAGGCGATCGGGCCGATTTCGGTGCGCACCCATTGCACCAGCTCCTTGCGCAATGCCTCGGTCGGCTCTTCGCCGCTCATCAACGTGACGTAGGCGTAGATGCCCTGGCCTTTGATGTTGTGCGGATAGCCGACCACCGCGGCCTCCGACACCTTTGGATGCGCCACCAGCGCCGACTCCACCTCGGCGGTGCCCAACCGATGACCGGCGACGTTGATCACGTCGTCGACCCGGCCGGTGATCCAGTAGTAGCCATCCTCGTCGCGCCGGCAGCCGTCGCCGGTGAAATACTTTCCGGGATAGGTGCTGAAATAAGTTTCGACGAAGCGCGGATGATCGCCATAGACGGTGCGCATCTGGCCGGGCCAGGAATCGGCGATGCACAGATTGCCGCTGGTCGCACCCTCCTGCACTTTTCCCTCAGCATCGACGATCTGCGGCACGACGCCGAAGAACGGCCGCGTCGCGGAGCCGGGTTTCAACCGCGTGGCGCCCGGCAGCGGCGTGATCAAAATGCCGCCGGTCTCGGTCTGCCACCAGGTATCGACGATCGGACAGCGGCCGTCGCCGACCACGCGGTGATACCACTCCCAGGCTTCCGGATTGATCGGCTCGCCAACCGAACCAAGAAGCCGCAACGAGGCGCGCGAGGTTTTGGTCACCGGGCCGTCGCCGGCCTGCATCAGCGCCCGGATCGCCGTCGGCGCGGTGTAGAAGATATTGACCTTGTGCTTGTCGATGACTTCCCAGAACCGCGACATCGACGGATAGTTCGGCACGCCTTCGAACATCAAGGTGGTGGCGCCGTTCGCCAGCGGTCCATAGACGATGTAGCTGTGGCCGGTGACCCAGCCGACGTCGGCGGTGCACCAATAGATATCGCCGTCGTGATAATCGAAAACGTATTGGTGCGTCATCGCCACGTAAACGAGATAGCCCGCCGTGGTGTGCAGCACGCCCTTCGGCCGTCCGGTCGAGCCCGAGGTGTAGAGAATGAACAGCGGATCTTCCGCGTTCATCTCCGCGCACGGGCATTCCGCCGTCACCATGTCGGCGGCCTCGTGGTACCAGACGTCGCGCACCGGATCCATGTCGACCGGCGCGCCGGTGCGCTTGACGACGATGACGTGGTCGACGCCGCCGGCCTTGGCGATCGCCGCATCGGTATTGGCCTTGAGCGGCACCTTACGGCCGCCGCGCAACCCTTCGTCGGCGGTGATGACGACGTTCGACTGGCAATCCTCGATGCGGCCGGCGAGCGAATCCGGCGAGAAGCCGCCGAACACCACGGAATGGATGGCGCCGATGCGCGCGCAGGCCAGCATGGCGTAGGCCGCTTCCGGGATCATCGGCAGGTAGATGGTGACGCGATCGCCCTTCTTGACGTTGCGGTTGCGCAAGATATTGGCGAAGCGGCAGACCTCGTCGTGCAATTGCTTGTAGGTGATGTGCTTTGAATCTTTCGGATCGTCGCCTTCCCAGATGATCGCGGTCTGGTGGCCCCTGGAGTGCAGGTGGCGATCGATGCAGTTGTAGGCGACGTTGGTGGCGCCGTCCTCGAACCATTTGATCGAGACGTTGTCCTTGGCGAACGAGGTGTTCTTGACCTTGGAGAAATGCTTCATCCAGTGGATGCGCTTGGCCTGCTCGGCCCAAAAGCCGTTGGGATCGGCCAGCGAGCTTGCGTACATTTTCTTGTATTCGGCCTCGGTGATGAAGGCGCGCTTGGTCCACTCGGCGGGAATTTCGTAGATCTTATCCGACATAGTTTCCTCCAGGCGCACACGGCTTAAGCCTGATTGCAGCGTTTTCCCATGGCCATTATGCGACGGTCATCGGACGAGCGACAAGCCTTGTAGCCCGGGTGAGCGGAGCGATACCCGGGGCGGAGCCTGCGGCAATTCAGCCCCGGATTTCGCTTTGCTCATCCGGGCTACATTTAGCGCTGCGCCTTGAATTCCTGGTTCGGAAACGCCGACGCATCGGGCGTTTTGATGACCACGAAAGGATGGTCGAGCTCGCTATGGCAGGCGTTGCAGCCCTGGGTCACCTGATCGTAGGCAGCGGCGAATTTTTTCGGGTCTTTTTCGCGGATCGCCGCTTCCACGGCGCCAAGCGGCGCGGTGAGCGCGGCATCGATCAAATCCGGCACCGGCATGCCGCGGAATTTCGGCACCGCCTTGCCGATGCGCTCGAAAACCTGGCGGAGCTCGGAGAGCGCATAGTTGGCGAGTGCCCAATTCTCTGCGCGGCCGGCCAGGCCGAGCTTGGCGTGACGCGGCTGGATGAGCGTATTCATCAGGTCGCCCATGCCCATGACATAGGGCACCGGCGGCGCCGGCCCGGTCGTCGCCGGCGGCGGCGGCGGCGCCGTCTGCGAGAAGGCCGCGCCGATCGCACGGGCAAGCGAGAGCGCGGCGAGGACGGCGATACGCGCGATGCGCATACTCATGACGCGCCTCACACCCCGAGCCAGCCGATCACCGCGCCCATCACCACCAGAGCGATCAGCCAATTGCCGAGATCGATCAGAAGCAGGCGCTTGTCGCGGCCGGAGAAGCAGAAATTCACCACCATGGTGGTGAGGATGAAGCCGAACCACAAAAACGCGCCGGAGATGACGCCGTTCTTGAGCGTCACCTCGCCCGGGCCGAGATGGCCGAGCACGCCGGCCAGCATCCAGGCGATGACGAGATTGCCGATGAAGGCATAGAGGAACGGCAGGAACGCGCCCGGCTTTTTCATCTCCTCCTTGCATTCTTCCGGCGTCTTGCCGAGCGCCGCCTGGTAGATGCGGCCGAGGCTCATGTACCAGGCGGCGCTGACGATCCAGGCGACCACGGCGGCGATGAGGACGGCGAGAAAGTTGATTCCGGCAAATATCATGGCGTTTCCCCCTTTGTCATTCCGGGGCGGCATCCGATCTCGGTTTATCCGAGATCGGTTTAAAAGTGGCCAAGTCGGCAACAGCCGACTTGGTTGGCGCCGAACCCGAATCCATAATCACGATTGTAGCAAGTCTTGCGTGGTCAGCGATTATGGATTCCGGCTCTCGTTTCACTCGGCCGGAATGACGATTACGCTTTCATCCCGCCCATCTTGCAGACGAGCTTCCATTCGTCGGCGGTCACCGGCTGCACCGACAGGCGGCCTTGTTTCACCAGCACCATGTCTTTGAGCTTCGGCTCCGCCTTGATGGCGGCGAGCGTCACCGGCTTCGGCAGCGGCTCGACCGCGCCCGTGGTCACGGCGACCCAGGACTCGTCCTTTTTGGCGGTCGGATCCGGATACGCCTCGCGGAGGATTTCGCCGATGCCGACGACCTGCTTCTCGTCGCCGGTGTGATAGAAGAAAAACTTCTCGCCCGGCTTCATCGCCTGGAGATGTTTGCGCGCCGCGAAATTGCGCACGCCGCTCCATGGCTCGCCCTTCTTGCCGCGCTTTAATTGATCGTCCCAGGAAAATTCTTCCGGCTCGGTCTTCATCAGCCAATACGCCATCGTCATTCCTCCGACTTGAGCGGCCGCGTCAGCAAAGATTTGATCGC
>Ga0210405_10006517_pt1 | contig 10402 bp, 9 predicted proteins | sample IncBWH11MmetaG_FD_155492 | JGI IMG/M metagenome (GOLD analysis project Ga0210405, IMG submission 155492) | Forest soil microbial communities from Barre Woods Harvard Forest LTER site, Petersham, Massachusetts, United States - Inc-BW-H-11-M | ecosystem: Environmental > Terrestrial > Soil >... | reverse complement strand
GTAAAAGACTCAAAGCAGAGAGAGTGGTACATTCGGCAAGCAGTTCAGAGTGGATGGAGCCGGAGCGTGCTAGTCCACCAGATTGAAAGCAAGCTATTTGATCGCCAGGGACATGCACTGACCAATTTTGATCGGACCCTCCCAGCCCCTCAATCTGATCTTGCCCAGCAATTGATAAAGGACCCATACAATTTCGACTTCCTTACTCTAGGACCGGACCTGTTAGAGCGGGATCTGGAGCGGGGTCTGATCAAACACGTTCGCGATTTGATATTGGAGCTTGGGAAGGGCTTCGCATTTGTTGGAAGCCAGTATCACCTCGAAATCGGCGGTCAGGATTTCTTTCTCGACTTGCTTTTTACCATTTGAGATTGCGTTGCTACATCGTGATCGATCTCAAGATCGAAGAATTTAAACCAGAGTTCGCAGGGAAGATGAATTTTTATCTGTCCGCGGTGGATGATCTGTTGCGGAGATATGCGGACCAACCCAGTCTGGGCCTCATTCTTTGCAAAGAACGCAACAAGCTAGTAGTAGAGTACGCGTTGCGCGACATGAGCAAACCGATGGGAGTGGCGGAGTACCGCCTGACCCAAGCATTGCCGGAACGATTGAAGTCTGAGCTCCCGACCAACGAGGATCTGGCAGAAGAATTGCCGCTACTCGATTTGTTGACCTTGCGAATCCAACTCGAAAGAAGGCTGGCGGAGCTGGCCAAAGCGCATGGCCTTGAATGGGAACGGGAGAGCATTGGGATGCTGGTGACAAATTTACACCTTGGTGAGCTGATCCCCACCGAGATGTTGCACAGCATCATGGTACTTTCCGAAACTCTCAATCGCGCTGTGCATGGCGAAAAGATGACAACCGAAGAGGCGCAGCGCAGCCTGGAAACAGGAAAAGTGGTTTTGAAGAAACTGGAACCTTGAGCTTCTGCAACTGCCCCGAAGTCGCCAGCGAGCAGGGCACAGACCGCCCGCGTCATTCGTGTCTGCCTAGGAACCGAAGGGCATCGCTCCCAGCACAAAAAGCATTGTGGAACGTCGCTGGGGACTTCGTGTTCGCGAAAGCGATCCAAAGGCATCAAACTTAGCAGTAAAGTAAAGAGCGAGGAATTACCTTGAGCTTTTCATACGCGACATGCAAAACGCGAAGAAGGTATAAACCTGAATTCCGAAATTGATTAGCACTGTTTCGCCTTAACTCGGTTAAGTTTCAGTTGGATGAAAGAAACGCCGAGGAGGACAAAACAGTGCACTGGAAAATTGCCGCTACCCTGGACCGATATTTACAGCAACATTAAATATACCTGCTTCATTGAACATTACATTGTTTTCATACACTTACATTACGTATCTGCCGTCTGAAGGCTGAAACTACCTTGCCCCTTACCATAACGTAGCGACGCTTCGAACTGATCTTTCCTATTAGGAGTAGTTCCTTTATTCCCAGATCTTTCACTTGTTCACGAGAGAAACTTACATTTTGCCCAGTGTTCGCCGCTCGATCTTCCAGAATCAGAAACTTTTCTCGAATACCGCGTTTAACGAGCGCCTGAAACATGATCGAGGCTTCCGAATGAATACTTCCCTGGGTGACTCCTCCAGATATGATGAGATTCTCGAAGTAGGCCTGATTGTAGAGCTTCAGAATATCGTCGGCGAACTTGGTTATGCCGCGCCGAGTTCCAAATGCTAGAGCATATGCTGTCGGAAATAGAGAAATATGGGGCGAAACATACGAGATGATATGTGTCCTTTTTTTGTATTCGCTCATTGGTTCACTATGGTAACGCGACAGTCTGCCCATCCTCGAGCGGCGTTGCAGTCGAGAGTTCCGTGAGTCTCGCTCTCGCACAAGCCGTCCCATTTTACCGTCTTCGCTACCAGTACAGCCTCAGGGTGAACGTACTCTCTACTCCTCAGTGAGAGCCTCGAGCGGGGATATCCGCGCGGCACGTTCAGATGGCAGCAGGCAAGCGACGAAACACACTACCCCCGTCACGCACGCAGCACCTGCGAGGATTGGCAGGTTAAGCGGTGGTACGTGGAAGAGCACCGTCCGCATGGCTCGGCCCGCCTGCCATGCTCCGATAAAGCCCAACATGGTTCCGGCGGTTAGCAGGCGTAGGGAGAGTGAGAGAAACTGGATTCGAATCTGCCCGGGTTGCGCTCCGAGAGCTATCCGCACTCCGATCTCGCGGCGGCGCTGTGCCACGGCATAACTCAGCACTCCATAGGTGCCGATGGAGGTGAGCAGCAGAGCTATCCCTGAGAAGAGGCCAGCCAGCAATGCCGGTGAGCGACGGGCGACCAGACTGTCGGCAATGCGAGTGTCCATCGACCGAAGATCACTGACCGGCACGTCGGCGTCGATTTGTCGGATCACCTTCTGCAATGTCAACGCCAACGATTCCGGTGGCAGGCTGGTGCGGACGGCGACGAAGACACTGTCACCGATACGGAAGACATAGGGATAATAAATCGCGCCCTGGGCGCCATCTTCGGTAAGCCCCGCTTGTTTCGCACCGCCAACAATGCCGACGACAGTGAAAGCTTCGGCATCCTTCCCCGCTTCGGAGCCGTCCCACAGACGTTGGCCAATCGCGCTGGCGTGCGGCCAGTAATATCCCGCGAAGTCTTCATCCACAACGCAGACGCGCTCGGAGCGACGTGAATCGTCGGCGGTGAGGAAACGTCCTGCCCGCAGGGAAAAGCCCATAGCGCGAAAATAGTCGCCCGCGACGCCGTAAGAATAGTGCCCGCGCACTGATTCGCCGGGGCGGAGAACATGGCCCATTACGGTGGAGGCGCTTTTGCCGATGTTGCCACTGAAGGGCACATTGTTAACCACGCCTGCGGACAACACTCCCGGTAGGTGGCCGATTTTGTCCATCAAGCTCTCAACAAATGTCAAACGGGCTGCCTCCGAGTAGTTTGCCCATGGAAGCAAGATTTGCCCAGTAAGGACGTGGTCGGACTGGAAGCCCGGAGAGACGGCCATCACTCGCTCGAGACTGAGGCCGAGCAGACCGGCTCCGGCTAACAGCATGAATGCCAAGGCAATCTGAGCGATGATGAAACCGTGACGCAGGATTTGAGCGCCGTGCCCGCTCGTGCCGCCCCGGCTCTCCAATTGAAGCGCATTACCGAGATGCCGTCGAAGATGGAACCAGGCTACGGGCAATGCGAACACGACGCCCATGACGATGGCTGCGACCAGGCCGACCAGTGCTAATCGCGCGTCGAGAACGATGCGACTTCCCAAGGGTAGGCGATCAGCGCCCAACCCGCGCAGCAGGTGGATTCCGCCGGCGCCGACGACGAGTCCGAGCAATCCTCCGACACAAGTGAGCAAGGTGGTCTCGACGACCACTTCGCTCACGAGGCATCTCCAACCTGCGCCAAGCGCCTGGCGAACGGCTAATTCCTTAACTCGGCCGCTGGCGCGAATAAGAAGCAGGTTGACGAGGTTGACTGCGCCAATCAAAAGAAGAACGAGTACGCCTGCCTCCAGCAGCAGCAGCGTGGGACGCACGGCTGCGACGTGGTCCGCCCGCAATGGCACCACCAACGAACGAAAGCCCGCATCGGCAATCATCTTGGCCTGTGGATTGTCGACTTCCAGTGCCGCGTTCTGCGCGTCGATCTCCGACTGGGCTTGTGCGAGCGTGGCGTCCGGTTGGAGACGCGCAATCATTTGGATCACATTTCCACCGGAATGCCGCCGCGATGGCGCGCGATCTTCCGGGCGCGATGCAAGGGGCAGGAACACTCGGGCATCGGAAGAGAGAAAGCGGAAGCTGGGAGGCAAGACGCCGATCACCGTTCTGGGAACGCTGTTTACGCGAATCTGCTTTCCAATTATGTTGGGATCGCCGTTGTATCGTTGGCGCCAAAACGTGTCGGAAAGAATAGCAACGTGGTTGGTTTCGGAAGTGGTTTCCTCGTCCGTGAAAGTGCGTCCGATCGCGGGACCGAGCCCGAGAGTCGAGAAAAAATCCGGGGACACGCGCATGGTCTGGAGGCGTTCCGTCGAGCCAGGCTCACCGACAATCTCCGTCCCATAGCCGTAGATCGAGAGCGAGGCGAAGGCAGGAATACGACTGCGGCGTTCGTAATAGTTGGTCACTGATGACCCGTCGCGATCGACGCCAGCTTTCGGATAAGTATTGAATATCATCATCAGCCGGTCGGGCTCGGGAAAGGGCAGGGGACGGAGCAGCACCGAATCGATCACGGCAAAAATCGTCAGATTCGCGCCCAAGCAAACGGCGAGCGTCAGAAGAGCGGTAGCTGTAAATGCCGGGGTCTTTCGCAACAATCGCGCGGCGTAACTCAGCTGCCTGCGAAACTCGTCAAAGAAGTGCACGCCAAAGGCTTCCCGGCAATCCGCTTTGATATTGATAGGGCTTCCGAGTTCGGCCCGTATCACGCGGGCCGCTTTTTCCCGTGACATGCCGGAGCGCACGAGGTCGTCCGTGTATTGCTCGATGTGGAAGCGGAGCTCCTCGGACATTCCCTCTTCGAAATCACGCCGCCGGATGAGCACACGAAACAGAGAACGAAGGCGCTGGATCATTTCACACCTCCTCCGACGTTGCCTTTAAGGCCGCGGCAATCGCAGACGCCAACCGGTTCCAGCCCGCCGTTTCCTCACGCAAGCGGCGACGCCCTGCAGCGGTCAAGGTGTAATACTTCGCCCTGCGGTTGTTCTCGCTCTGACCCCATTCAGCAGTGATGAGACCGTGATGCTCTAAGCGGTAGAGGGCCGGATATAAGGACCCTTGGGGGATCTCAAGGGCATCCTTTGAGATCTGGCGTATGCGCAACAAGACACCGTAGCCGTGCAGAGGTTTCAAGGACACCGCTTTGAGAATCAGCATATCGAGTGTGCCCGGGAGTAGTTCCGCGGTTTTGTCCACTGTGTTGATCTCCTAGTTCAACTAGGAGTGTAGCGAATACTCTCCTAGTTTGACAAGGGGAATGCACGGCGACCGGTGACTGGCGTCACCGCAAAGCGCGTTTAATTCCCAATCCAAAAGCACTCTGACCCTAGGCTTACGTCGTTACGCAACTTGTCGAATATACGTCGCTTTACTTATTGCGTTAACCATGGTTAATATACACTACCTGGAAAGCGGGCAGTCTGTATGCGAATTGGGATCTGCAGCCCACTGCGTCTCGATGCACTTCGAGGCGTTCTTCTGACAGCTAGTCTGTTGCTTGTACCTGCGCATGTCTTGCCGCAAAGCGAGAGCACCAGCGCCATCATCGGCCTAGTCACAGATGCAACTGGGGAGGCAATACCCGGAGCGGCCGCCACGATTTCGGGTCTTGAGACTGATCTCAAGCGCTTCACGAAAACGGACGCTAGCGGCAGGTGTTCGTTCAATGACCTTGAGGCGGGGAACTATCAACTGATGATAGAGGCGCGCGACTTTCGGACGGATCGTCGCACGGTCAGTGTAATTAGGGGCCAATCCGTACGTCTAACTATCTCCCTCAACCTCGCACCTGTTGCTCAGCAGGTTACCGTTGCGGAAGGCTCCGCGGACACGGGTTCAATCAATGTTGCTCAGACGCAGGTGGGTCAGGGCCTCATTCAAAACTTGCCGAGCGAGAGCGTGAATGCTGCGCTCAGTTCAATACTTACCCTGGCAACGCCGGGCGTTGCGGCTGACTCGAATGGAGTTTTCCACCCGCTCGGTGAACACGCAGAAACGTCATTTAGCGTGGATGGGCAGCCCATTTCTGACCAGCAAAGTCGAATTTTTTCGAACCAAATCTCCGCCAGCGCACTTCAGGAAATGCGCACGCTGCAAGGCGCTCCTCCCTCCGAATTTGGCGACAAGACCAGCCTGATTGTCGAGGCCACTACGCGTTCCGGTTTGGACGCTGGCAAGTCGAATGGAACGATTTCGATGGGCTATGGCTCATTCGCTACTCCCACAGCGAGCATCACGTTTGCGTCCGGCTCCACAACGATCGGCAACTTCGTGGCGTTGGATGCCCTCAACAGCCAGCGCTTTCTGGATGCGCCGGAATTTCAACCTCTTCACGCACGCGGCAACGCAGAGAATCTTTTCGATCGTTTTGACTGGCGTCCCAGCGAGGAGACCTCCTTTCACCTGAACGCCTCCGCTGCGCGCTCGTGGTTCCAGGTTCCGAACACCTACGATCAGCAGGCAGCAGGGCAGGACCAGCGACAGCATATGATGAGTTTCAATTTAGGGCTGGCGTTTTCGCAGGTGCTGAGTCCTACGCTACTTCTGACTGCGAATACGTGGGTGCGTCAGGACCGCGTGAATTACTTTCCGTCAGCTGACTTGTTCTCGGACCAGCCGGCGACGCTTTCGCAGTCCAGACGATTGACAAGCACCGGCCTGAGAAGCGACCTTGCATATTCTCGTGGCCGCCACACAGCCAAGGCAGGAATCCAAATTCAGGTCACCCCATTGTCTGAGGCTTTCGGTACGGGCTTAACTGACCCAGCCTTTAACTCTCCCTGCGTCGACGCCAATGGCGTGGCGGTTGCCAACCCGGCGCTCACGGCCCCGAGCCAATGCGCACAAGCTGGCTACTCGCAAAATATTTCGTATCAGCCTGCCTTGTTGCCCTACGACCTAACGCGTGGAGGAACTCTTTTCCAATTTCGGGGCACGGCGACGATCTACGAGGAGAGCGCCTATGTTCAGGACAGCATCACCCTCGGTCAGCTCAACCTGAATCTTGGCTTGCGCTATGACAACTACAACGGCTTGAGCGACGGTCACGGCTTTCAGCCGCGAACCGGCATCGCCTATCGCGTGCAAGCGACGGGCACTGTTCTGCATGTCTCGTACGCCAGGGTGTTTCTCACTCCCTACAACGAGAATCTGGTGCTCTCGAGCGCGACTGGTGCGGGTGGACTGGCCAACGGCTCGCTCGGGGTAACCAGCGTTCAGCCGCTCACTCCGGCGCGACGCAACCAATTCGACACCGGCCTGGAACAACAGTTCGGGACGAAGTTCAGCATCCAGGCAGAATACTTCTGGAAGTTCACAAGCGGAGCGTATGATTTCAACACCATCCTGAATACTCCGCTCAACTTTCCCATCCAATTTCGAAAATCCAAGATTGATGGTGCTCTCCTGCGCGCGACCCTCAACAACCTCCATGGCTTCAGCGCCTTCACCGTTCTGGGACACAGCCGGTCGCGGCTGTTCAGCCCGGAGATCGGGGGCATCAACTTCGGCACAGCTTATGCGCCCGTCGCTCGTCCCGACCACGATCAAGGCTTCGAGCAGACCACCAACGTACAATATCAATTCTCGCAAAGAAGCCTACGAGGTTTGTGGTTCGGCCTGACTTGGAGGTTCGACAGCGGCCTTGTCGTGGTGAGCGTCCCTGACTACGCTACTGCCCTTACCTTTACAGGTGATCAGCAACAGGAGATCGGCCTGTACTGCGGCAACGTGTTTGCGACGATCGATCACCCGTTGCGAAGTTGCACCGCATCTCGCCACGGAGCCACTCTGATTCACATCGTCGCTCCTGGAACCTATAATCCCGACACCAACCCTTCCCGGATCACGCCGCGCAACCTCTTGGATGTAGCTCTCGGAGCCGCCCGCCTGTGGACAAAAGACAATTATTCCTTGGGCGGGAAAATAACCGTCGTGAATCTTGCTGACAAAGTGGCCCTGTACAATTTTCTCTCGAGTTTTTCGGGGACCCATTTCGTCGCACCGAGAGCCATTCACGGAGAGCTCACGTTCCGATTTTAGGAATCGAACGAAACGGTCGCTTTGATCATCGAGGCGCCGTTCAGTTGCCGATGCAGGGACGTGATGCGAAAATGTCGCCTATGGTGGATAGACAGAGATGGCCGTTCTCCCGATTCATCACCACCATACTGACTGCGTTTCTTGTTGTGCTCTGCGTCAACGCGTCTGCCTCGATTTCTACGGGAAGCCGACAAAAACAATGCTCCGGGCCTGCAGCCCAGACCGCGTCTGTCTTGCAGATATTTCTGATAGAGGGAGCTCGTGTGAATCGAGTAAGGAACGATCCGTTCCAGACGGTTCTTTGTTGCCTCCGCGCGAATTCTCACGGTGCGATGCGCGGGGTCGATATCACTCACTTGAACTGAGCAGAGTTCCTCACGACGAAGAGCTGCGTCATAGCCCATCGCAAACATCAGTTTCACGCGCGTGCTTTTAGTCTGAACCACGTCCATGACAACTTTCCAGTCTTGCTCGTTCGGAATCCATGGCAACGTATGAAATCGCTGGATCAGACTGCGTTGGCGCGACAAACCAAAAGCCTTACCTGGTGTGTAGCGACCTCTCCCACCTGGATTCTTTCTGCACAATCGTTCTTCGAGCAGGAAATCGTAGAAGAGGCGAATGACCGTCAGGCGCTGTTGCAAAGTCGCATTCGAAAGCAAGGGCCTTGTGTCAATCGAGATCACGTTTCCGCGAGTGGCACCCGGTCGCCCACGTAAACTGCCAACATAGTTCGCAATGATTTCGCCGCCAGCCTGTGTCGGATCTGTCTATAGGTCACGCACGAATCTCAGGTATTCTTCAAGCCCTCGACCATAGGCCTCAACAGTGTTTTGCGCCAAACCCAGATTGCACTGAATTTGCAACCACCGACGCCCCAGCTCGCTTTCTGCGATGGACGGATAACGGGACCAGTCAATTTCGCTCATGTGTCCTCCAGGCAGGGTAATTTACGCGAGCCAAGCCCGAGGTGCAGCGCCCCACCGGCCCACCTCCACACACAGCTGCCCATCAATCGACAGCGAACGTCGGTCGAAAGCAAACAGATTCCACGTAACTTATGTATTTCGCCCTCGCCTGGCCGAGTCCGTTCTCAACAGCATCAAAAAAGGTGCTCACGTCCTCGTCGAAGGCAGCCTTGTCAGCTCAACTTACGAGCAGGCGAACGGCAAAGGCAAGAAGGCGAAGACCGCCAAGATCACTACGTGGTCGATTCGTGCCGATGTCGTGCGTAAGCTCGACCGCGGCGAGCCCGAGCCGCAGGCATCAGCGTCCAGTTCGCCGAGCGAAGCAGCTCCGTTCTAGCGTTTCGCCTCAAGGGCCTTCCGACGATGTCGGAGGGCCTTTTTCTTTTTTCGTTGATGCCTCAGTCCGCCACTTCGCCCATCGCCGGTGAAATCATGTGTCGCCGCAAAGCTCGCGTTCCGGGGGTGTGCGCGAAATTCCTTTGTGGAATCAGTCGTGCCGAGGCCGAACCGTCGACGACCCCAGCGGCATCTGACGCCACGGTTGTAATGCGCCGTATTAACCGAGCCTTCACTCAAGGGCTCGTAACCAAGTCGGGAGCCGTTTTTTCACACTGAACGCATTTGCGGTCACTAAGCGAAAAAATACCCCGCAAGTCAAAAGGCTTCGCAGTATACGTCCCTCGCGCGGCGCATCATTGACGGCCAACTGCCATCACGCGCGAGCATCAGCACCGTCGAAATCAACCGAGACCATGTCCCGATCCCGGCTAATCCGTACTGCGCCTTCGGCCGGAGGAATCGCATCATGGGCAAGCGTTCGAATTGCACGTGCACCATCTGCGGCGTCGAAAAGTACATCAGAGCGGAACTTATACTATCGGAAAACCAAGCCAGATATCGCCGGCTGGTCACAGATAACTCTCTGCTCTCTGATTTTCCAACTGCGCTCGATCTCGTCACCAAGTTTCATGCGGGCAAGGACGCACTGGATGGACACTGTCTGTCCGACCGCATTCTTGTAACGCTTCTTACTAGTCCCGTTGCCCCTCACGATTGGGACTATCTCGAACGGATTCTAATACTCTTGTTCACACCGACCGCTCATGCAGTCGTACGTCATGTTTCCTGTCAGTACCAATTCCTCGCTCGTGAAGACCTTTCACAACTGGCGCTCACGACTCTTATTGAGTCCCTCCGGTCCACGACTTGGCAGTGTCAGCGTTCACATTTTGGGTACACTGTAGCCAGGAGTCTACGGCGAAGACTTTTTCAATGGGCGCGAGGCGAATTCCAGTCCAGCTCCCAGTTCGCTGCGAAGAAAATAGGCGAACACTTCCCCGCCACTCAAACGGCCGAGGAATCCTTCGAGCGCAATGCCATCCTGAGGCACTTCCTTAATTTGTGTCAGGAAAAGGCCTATCTCACACTGGACGAAATCAACCTGCTGATTGACCTAAAACTGGATGAGACCGTCGAGGCGGGCATCTCCGGGCCCAACGGCAGAACATCGAATCCTTTCCGCCAGAAAGTGAAACGCCTGATGACCAAGCTCAGGCGTGTCGCCCTAGGATCAAAAAACAAGTCACGCGATAAGACTGCATCCGGGCACTAGGGGAGCCACCTTCTTATGCTTGTTCCGGGTTTTCATTGATTTATCCGCCCCATG
>Ga0210405_10006515_pt1 | contig 10406 bp, 7 predicted proteins | sample IncBWH11MmetaG_FD_155492 | JGI IMG/M metagenome (GOLD analysis project Ga0210405, IMG submission 155492) | Forest soil microbial communities from Barre Woods Harvard Forest LTER site, Petersham, Massachusetts, United States - Inc-BW-H-11-M | ecosystem: Environmental > Terrestrial > Soil >... | reverse complement strand
CGCTCTCCGTATGGACACTAAAGAGAAGAACGAACTAATTGCGATCGTCGATGATGACGATTTGATGCGCAATGCGCTGCAGGGCCTGCTGAAGTCAGTTGGATTGCCCGCGAAAGCGTTCTCTTCAGCGGAGGAATTCTTGCAATCCGGCCAACAGCGCCAGACTGCGTGTTTGATTGCTGACATCCGCATGCCGGGAATGTCCGGTCTGGAGTTACAGGCTACTCTAAACGCGGAACACTGCAGGATTCCCACCATCTTCATCACGGCACACGGCGATAGCAAAATGCGGATGCAGGCGTTAAGGGCAGGTGCAGTGGAGTTTCTCGCAAAGCCCTTCGACGATGAAGTCCTGCTCGAGAATGTGCGAGCGGCTCTGGCAAACGGCGCCCGATAAAGTATTCCGGATCCAGGGGGTTCTTATATGGAAGCCGTTCAAACCTTTCAAGTTTCTGATGAGCGCAGATTTGAGCAGGTCATAGGCAACAGTCCCGCTTTGGAATCGGTGCTTGAACAGGTCGAGCGAGTGGCGACCACCGATTCCACCGTATTAATCCAGGGAGAAACAGGCACGGGAAAGGAGCTGATCGCCCGAGCGATTCACAACATCAGCTCGCGGTGCGGACGCTCATTTGTAAAGCTGAATTGCGCTGCCATTCCGTTGGACCTGCTGGAAAGCGAGCTCTTTGGGCATGAGAAGGGCGCTTTTACGGGCGCTATCGCACAAAAAGTCGGTCGCTTCGAAATGGCCGACAAAGGGACGCTCTTTCTGGACGAAGTGGGCGATATTCCGTTGGCACTGCAACCCAAGCTGCTGCGTGTCCTGCAGGAACAGGAATTCGAGCGCTTAGGCAGCACGCGCACTCACCAGGTGGATGTCCGGCTTGTGGCGGCAACGAACCGTGACCTGGCGAAAATGGTAAAACGCGGCGAATTCCGCATCGACCTCTACTACCGTCTGAATGTGTTCCCGGTGATGTTGCCGCCATTGCGGGAGCGCTGCGAAGATATTCCGGTCCTCGTGGCGCATTTTGTCGACCTTTATTCTCGCCGGATGGGCAAGCAAATCGAACAGATCCCTGCGGAAACGCTATCGGCACTCAGTTCGTACCCGTGGCCCGGAAATATCCGCGAGCTACAGAACATGATCGAGCGTGCTGTGATCCTTTCAAACCACGGAGTGCTTCCCAACCCCTTGCCCAAAGCAGAGACTCACGATGCGATCACCCCTGCAACTTCCGGTACTTTGAGGGACTCCGAACGCACTCTGATTCTAAACGCGCTTGAATCCGCCGGCTGGGTTATCGGCGGTCGGAAAGGCGCCGCTGCCAGGCTTGGCTTGAAGCGCACTACGCTGATCCACAAAATGCAAAAGCTGGGGATCTCCCGGCCTCTTCTCCAAAGCAGCCAATATGTGGCTGGCTCAACTCCCGGGGAGAAGGGCTCGCTCGCGCGATTGTCGTAGCGCAACCCGTGACAATCAGCCAGTAAGTTCGCCGGCCTGCTTTTTCAGAGTTCCTCGTTCCTATGCAGCTTGGCGCGTCAGCGCGTGGTCAATCTCCGACATGTCGTTGTCGTCGAGCTTAATGTCGGCGGCACTGGCAATTCCGATCGCCTGTTGGGCGCTGCGTACGCCGACAATCGCGCCGGTCACAGCGGGATTTCGCAACGTCCAGGCAATCGCCACCTCGCCGGGCAATGCCTTATAGCGTTTGCCTACGGACCGTAACGTTTCGACGAGTCCGAGATTTCGGGAGAGCAACGGTTCTTGAAAATTCGGGCTGTTTTTCCGCCAATCGTCTTCGGGAAATGCTGCTATCCGTTCGCGAGTCATGGCACCGCTCAGCAGTCCTGAGGCCATCGGCGAATAGACGATGACGCCGAGCTTATGCTCCAAAGCAAAGGGAAGAATGGAGGACTCGACATCCGTCGCCACCAGAGAATACGGCGGCTGGAGTGAAGCGATGGGAGCCACGTTCAGCGCGCGCTGCATTTGCTGCGCATCGAAGTTCGAGACTCCGATGTTGCGGATCTTCCCTTCGGCTTTGAGTTTTGCCATCTCGCCGACTGCCTCTTCGATCGACCCGGGCGAGGCGCTCTCCGGAGCGCCTTTCCAGGCGGGCCAATGGATTTGATAAAGGTCGATGGTCTCAATCCCAAGTCGCTTGAGACTGGACTCGGCTTCCCGGCGAATCGAAGAGGCCTCTAAGTTGTGCGATACTCTTCCTGACTTGTCCCAAACGAGGCTGCATTTCGTGAAGATAAAAGGGGGTTTGGATAGCCCTTTCACAGCCTTGCCGACCACCGTTTCGGAATGCCCCAGTCCGTAGGCGGCTGCGGTATCGATCCAGTTTATGCCTCGGCCCAGCGCTGCGCGGATCGCAGCGAGGGATTCCGCATCATCCTGCGGACCCCACCCAAATTCCCATTTTCCTCCGCCAATCGCCCAGGCTCCAACCCCGATCGGGGTGATCCTCAAATCACTCTGTCCCAGCGTTCGTAAAATCATTTTTCAAGCCTCCTCAATCAAGTAAGAATTACCGAACCTAAACGGCTGAACTTCATTCCGTTGGGCCAGTCGTTCCATCCACCGGATGACGATGGAAAAGTCTTCCTCACTCTCGGACGTGGCCTCTGCGGCATTGATTGCTGCAGCAGCTTCGGTGGTGGGCATCGAAAGCCCCGCGTGAGCCGCCGCAGCCAAAACGAGTCCAAAATCCTTATGCATCAGACGAACTGGAAATTGAGGCGTGTAGTCGCCCTCTTTGGCGGTAGCCAGTTTTCCGATATGGGCCGGAGCGACGACCGCAGTTTTAGCCAGTGCTTCGAAGAGAAGGTCGCGAGGCAGGTCCAAGGTCAGGCCCAGGGCAAGAGCTTCGGCAACTGCCTGCATGCCCACTCCCAAAAGAGTGTTCACCACCAGTTTCATGCTCACGCCGGCGCCGCTCCCGCCCATATAAAACCATTGCTTTGCGATTGAGGCAAAGATCGCCTCGGACGATTCAAATATTTCAGGGTCGCCTCCGGCGAATAGCGTGAGCGTCCCAGCTTCTGCAGACGGAGTACTGCCTGAAATCGCCACGTCAAGCGAGAAAAGGTCATGTTGCCGCGCGGCCCGGTGTAACTCCCGGGACGTCTCGGGAGAAATCGTGCTCAGCTCGATAATCCGGGTACCGGGCCTGGCACTGCGCAGCACACCGCCTGTTCCCAGGTAGACAGCTTCCACGGCGGAGTCATCCAAAAGACACGACAAAATCACATCAACTTCGCTAGCCAACTCTTCGGAATCCTTCGCAACCTTGGCACCCAGAGCTGAAAGCTCTGCGGCTTTTGCGTGATCGCGATCGTAGACGATCATTGGAAAGCCGGCAGCAACCAGCCGCCGCGCAATCCTCGACCCCAGGTATCCAAGTCCGATGAACCCCAACCGGCTGCGAAGAGTGATCTTTTCATTGCGTAACATCGATCCTCCTGTTCAGCCTTTGAAACTGGCTGCCCGTTGTCACTGTCTCCCGGTCATGACAACAAAATGCACGCCGCGTTCCACTCAACCGCAGTTAACTTAGTGGTCTGTTTTCAGCAGTGCGAGTTGTCTGGTCGTGGGTGTATGGTCTTACGAAGGCTTAAATAGGCGTCCTGAGGTTGACACAACGTCCGCATTTCGACTCGCTTCGGTTTCACCTGTGCCTCACGCGGACAGACGGCCAGAGTCGTGTTCCTCTCAGGACGTTGATTTGGCGTCGATCATGCGAGCTAAGCGCAGCCCCACAACTTCATTCTGAGACCCACAATAATCATCTCCAGGACGTGGGTCCAACGCGTTTCTCAACTACTTCCCCGGTCACTGGTTCGAGCGAAGCGCAGCCACTGGCTGCGGGGAGGCGGATCTATTCGGTCTCTGATGCTCGGAGGCTGACTCGAGCAAACGCGTGGGAATCACGTCGCCCACCCGTATGGCAGCAGGCAGCGGAAACGTCGCCATGGCAAAACCCAGTGTCGCGCTTCGTTCCAGGCCGCCATGCGTACCGGCCAAGGTCACCAGATACTCAAAAGAGCCCTTGCCGTAGAAATATCCCGGCCGAAAGCTCACCATGATGTCCGAAGGATTGCGCACTCCGCCGGTGGCCCAGGCGTGAATGCGTCCGGCTGCATCAGGATAGAGTGCAGACGAAGTGGCCGCGAACAGATCGGCGTCGGAAGCGAAGCCTGCTCCGTCCAATTTGCCGGAAGCGCGTAAGCGGCCGAAGAGTTCCGCCAGCTCCAGCGGGTCTCCTTCGCGCGCGCTATATCGATAGCGGCGGCCATCAGCGGACCATTCCAACTCGGCGATCGCGTTTGAGCCCGCTTCCCGGATCGTCGCCATCTTGCCGCCGGGATCACGGCTCACGATTACATCCGCGCCTTCGATTCCGCGCAAGTCTTCGGCAAGTTGCTCCACCGATTCCGGTTGGCAATAGATCGCGGCAAATCCGACCAGACCATAGGGGGGAATCGCCACGTCGCGTGGCGTATCCAGAGAATTGCTTACTCGCCAGCCGCGGCCCGTCAGAAACGTTTCGAGCGGGGCGGCGTGGTTTGGCACCTGCGTGTTGCCGTGGTCGCTGAACACGATAATACCGAGGTCTCCTCGCGCGTCGAGATAAAGTTCCCTTAGCACGTCATCGAATTCGAGCAATAGCGGGCGTGCCTGCTCCGCCGTCCGCACGTGCAGAAACGCATCGCTGGCAGTGATGTGAGCGAGGAATACGGGTTCGCGGCTCCGTAGAAACGCCGCGCGGAACCTGCCTAAATCGGCGTCATACGTTTTTCGTAACATCACATAGGGCGCCGCTTTGGACCAGCCCGGAGGATCATAGTCGAGCTTCCCAATATACGGGATGCCGTACCCCGAGAGCGTCACCCACGCTCCACCGCGCATTGTATTTTGCGCGCGATCGAAGTAGCGGTGCTCGTAACCAGGAACGGGCGCGGCGTGCAGCGCCGCAGTCAGGGCCATTTCGCTGTCGGAGGGCAGCGTGCTGACGGTCGCGGTGGGGCGAAAGAATTCGCGAAAGTGTCCGGCGTCCCACAGAGATTGCATCGCAGTAATCGGCACGCCGTCGAGACACACCACGAGCCAGCGTCGCGGGGAGGATGAGGTTGGACGCGCGAAAGCGCCCTGGGGAGTGTCGAATTCGTCCCAGGTGCCGTCGCCATCCGTGTCTCGCGCTATCCACTGCTCGCCATGAGAGTCCTCGGGTGCGATGACCCATTCGGTGGCAGCGCCACCTGTTTTTGTCCGGACTTCATCGACGCGATAGCGCGGGTGAATGGCAGCGCCCCACAAATAGACTCGCACCGCCAAAAACGCGAGGGTGGCAACAATTGCCAGCCGCAACAGCACGCGACGCCTCGTCTTATCGGGCCCTGCGTGTGAAGTCCTTGGGTGCGAAACTTGTCGATTCGTCACGGTCAACCTCCGCATTTGAGATGATGCTCGGTATCCCGGCTTAAGCGGGCAATTCCATGGTTAGCGGTATCCTTCCTGGTCTGATTCTTTCAGGTTCCTCACGTTCGTCGGCGGCGCCGCTGAAAACCGATCTGCTGCGTCGCTCGAACTCTGGACCCCCTGCTTGTCAGGCGTACCTTCGTTAACCGCGTACTCTCCATGATCAATCGTGAGGATCTTGATTCCGTTGAGCCTCACGTGTACGACGGTCTCGTCCTTCAGTGGCAGCCAAAACTGGCCTATCTTTTGATACTGGCGAACGAAGTCAGCCCGCTCGATCCAAAAGGACGGTCTCCTGGCGGGATGTCCGGCGATCTTCGCTATTGCGAAATCCTCGACGTCAATCCAGATTGTTCCTTCGAAGAGATATTTGTCTTGTCGCTTCGGTGTCGCTTGAATAACAAAGCAGTAGTAAGGTCCGGCTTGCTCTTCACCGAGCAATTCAAACGAATAGTTGGCCGGTGTGATAGAGCTGTCGTGATGTTCCTTTCCGGCTGCCGTGTCCGTCTCACTCTCGATCAATCGTTTGAAGACCATGTGGCGAACCAGCCCTGAGCCCTCCTCGAGCGTCGTCATGAACACTTTTGTGTCTGGGGAGCGGTAATCCAGTTGCACAACCTGTCGCGCATACAGCTTGCCACTAGTATTTTTGACTTCATAGGTTCTGATCGCTGAGTACCGTTTGAGCTCGGCGTTGCGCATGTCGTTGTGATGGAGGAGCTCTCTGAAAATCTCGCTTCCACTCACGCCAGGAGCTGGCGGAGCGAGTTGAGTGGGCGCGTCGGGGGCTTCCTGCGGGTGTGTACTTTGCGCATAGAGGCCCATGGGTCGGGCGGCGACCCCTGCGATCACGACGACTAGGGCAGTCAGTAAGAGGTGCTTGGCTCCCGCCGTCGATATCACCATGGTCGCTAGATCCTTCTCTCCCATTTTTCCATTATTTGGGCTTTGATGGTTTGTCACGTCTAGTGAGCACACCCCCCAGCTGAACTTTTCGATGTCCGAGCAACTCTCCTATACCTCCAAAAAACGGAACTTCCGTGTGTCAGACTGCACACACCATGCCAACGTCAGTCCTACTCTTCCTTGTGCTGTAAAGGCTTACCGCAGCGTGAGATAGAAAAAAGCGGAGCCCTGTCAACTCAAGGCTCCAACATAACGACTGCCAGTAAAGTGGCACATTGCCTGCCGCATGGCACTCCGCACGAGTTGCGAGCAGCGGGACCGTGGGGCGATTACCAGGCAAGCAGGCGGGCTAAATTAGTTTCGATAGGTGGTACGAGTCACAGGCATTCCGGGGAACTCTTGCTCGAGAACTCCCCTGGGTTACAGCACGGTGTCCTGGCGTTGGAGAGCAGAAACCGTCATTTGAGCAGTTCGTCGGCGTAACGGACAGGAACCGCCAAGTTCGAGCCACCAAAATCAGTCAGAATGGCGAAGTTTACACCAATGACCTTGCCATCGCGATTAAAGAGCGGTCCGCCCGAACCGCCGACAGTTGTCGCTGCGTCATAAACAATTTTGTCCTTTAGGACATCTCCGATGTGTCCCTGCGTAGTCGTTGGGCGAATGAATTGTTGCGCCGCCAGTTGCGAAACAATCTGGGTTACGTCGTGTGCGTTTTCCGCCACTTTCCTTGTGATGTCACTTCCCGCACGGGCGAGAATACCTTCGATTCCAGTAGGGTAGCCAATCAAGACGACCGGATCGCCGGACACGCTGGCTTCACTCCGATCGTCGAGCTCCAGGAGCGCGGCCTGACGCGGTGCTGGACTCTGTAACTTGAGGGTTGCCAAATCGGCTTGCCGCGAAATCCGGTCGACCTTGGCCGCGATGCCTTGAGAAATCCCGGGGAAGTAAGCCGTGTAAGAGGCAGCGAACCCTTCGGCACCTCGGTCGAGTAACTCCTTCAATTTCTCATCGGCCCACCAAGGCTCCGCGACGTGATGATTCGTGAGCAGACGTCCATCCCTGGCTATGAGAAATCCAGTGCCAAAGTAGTCAAACTGCAGCGGCTGTCCCGTTCCGTCTGTTTCGAGAGACACCATTCCTTTTTCGTCCACCAGCGGCTTACCCGCGGCATCCGTGGCAATACGAATTACCTGTCCAGAATCTTTGTCCCGAAACTCCACAACCACGTGCAGCAAGCAGACGCTGGGGCCGTAGGTGTGAACAATCGTTTCCGCGACCCGGCCCTCATTCTCCAGCCGGTTTAGCCGATTTTGCGTCTCTTGAAGCTGCTTCTTGAGGGAGTCGCTACCCGTGTCGCCGTCCGCTGCCATTTTTTTGCGAATGTCTTCCGTTTGCGCTTTTAATGACTCGCGAGTTCCCGGCCCGTTGCTTGCTTTCAGGGCGTCACGCGCTTGCTCTGCACGGCGTAGGAGTTCTCCCTCCTGCAGGAGTCCGCCGTTGAGCCGGGCAACCTCCGCTTTGAGTTGCAGCGTATCCTTACGGCTGCGCCGGTTCGAAATGACCGTTGCGAGGGCTGCCAGAACCACCGCCGTGCTGAGAACAAAAATCGCCAGAATCACCCTCAGGCGCCGTTTGGCTATCGTGCCGCCACTCAGGGCCTCCACGGCCATCTCCGCCGCATGTTCTCTTTGCAGCGCGTCCTTCAGCTTTGATTCGAGCTCGATCTCTGGTTGTCTCTCGCGAAACTGAGTCCTGATTTTCGCCGCGAATTCCAACGGTTCAAATGGAAAGGAGACGACGTCGTCGGCGCCCAGGTCCAACCCGCGGGCGCGTTCCAGCGCGCCGCCATGAACTATCATCACGATCTTAAGAGTTCGTGGATCAGGACTTGCCTTGATTTGGCTGATCAAACCGCAGCAGCTAAGGTTGGATGGAGTTGCCTCCGTGATCAGCAGTTCCGGCGAGAGCGCAAGAATCTCATCAACAGTCAGGCCGCGGTCTGCGCTGATTTCATAGCCTTGACCTGCTAAAGCCTGTTCTACCTCTTGGGTAGACTCCGTGCCCAGGTTGAGGAGAAGAATGCGCATCGCTATCACCTTACCACCTTATCATCGAATTTCGATTTTTCGTTCGGTTGACAGTCGTCATCGGATGGGCACTGAATGACCTTTCACTGCGAAGTTGAAGCCGAAACATTCCCACGTGGTCCACGGCATTTCCTTCTCTCCGCATGTAGTCGAAGTGCACACCGCAGGCCAATGCTGGTCTTAATCTCTTTGTGCTGGAAATGCTTACCGAAGTGTGGGATAGGAAAAACGGCGGGTCGATTTCGACTCAGGGTGCCAATATGCCACTGCTACCGCGGCGGCACTTTGCCTGCGATATGGCATGGCGGGCGGCTGGTCCTGATGAAATGATCTCGAAGCTATGCCTTTGCCTGTGACATAAGAGGACACTGGCGCATCAGGTGGGTCGGTTCACCGTGGATTTTCTGAACGGCGGATTTGGTCAATCGCGCAGGACTACGCTGATAAGGGAATTATTGATCTTCAGCGCGCCGTTGTATTCGATGAACCCAAGCTTCCGGAACTTGTTCATGAAAAAGTTTACGCGCGTGCGCGTTGTACCCACCATCTCGGCCAGCACCGTCTGAGAGACTCTCGGAAGGGTTAATGCTTGGTTGGGTTTGCCATAGCGGGCGAGCAGCAGCAGAGCACGCGCCAGTCTTTTCTCGCTGGAGTTAAAAAGCTGATCGATTAAATCCTCCTCGGTGCGGAGGTTTCTGGTAACCATGTAGGAGATGAACCGGTCAGAAAACTCTTGCTCGGCGTGAAGGAGGCGAAGCATTTCGCTTTTCTCAATAACGAGCGCACGGCCCTGAGTCATTGCCGTTGCCGTCGCGATCCACAACGGCTGGCCCACCAGGGAACCTTCGCCCAGAAAATCGCCCGGCCCGAGAATAGCAACGACCGCCTCTTTGCCTGCGGTGGAGGTTACAGCAACCTTTATGCTGCCTTCTTGAATATAAAAAACGTGATTCGCCGCCTCACCTTGGGAGAAGAGTGTTTGTCTCTTGCGGAATTCGATCCGTCTCTTTGATACAGTGGCGGAATTGAGAAGCGCGAATACCTCAGCGGCGGGTCCAGCTTCGAGTTTCGAGTTACGAGCCTCGAGCTTTGAGCTTCGGGGTTGAATGCTCCGAGTTTCGCTTCGTAGCGGCATTCTTGAAGGTTAGGGGCAAGGAGGAATAGGGGTAACAGGTCGCACTGCCCCTACCTATATAATATCCCAATTCCTTCCAAATTGCAAAATGCCCCAAAGTGGGGCAGGGACTCGTTCTGATACAAAAGGGCCGTGATGACTGCCACACCCAAGGCGTAATCCCTGATTTCCGGCTGCCGCTGCGAGCGTAACCCGTAGCGCCGGGTGAACGCTTGCTTGAGCGCCTCATGCAGGTGCCGCTTCGGTAACAATAACAGTGGAAGGAGTGACCTCCTTGTCGAGTTGGCGTCGCAGTTGTGGCGTTGGAATCGCGAATTGACCACCACGATGTTATGGTCGCACTCTGCGGCGCCTCGGGGATTCGGGAAGGTCCAAGAGCAGCCGGAACAGCCAAATCGATCTTCCGTGGACGTGTGTTCCCAAAACAGAGTTCGTTCCGCTTCAGGCACCCCCGGAGTGTACTCTATATGCGATTACATATGTGTCTCTTATCGGACAGGTGCGAGGCAGCCCCTCTAGAGCCGCGTTTCCAACCATTTACAAGCAAGAACTATCGCAAACCACTGTCGAGGGGCGCGACGACCGCGCGTTGACCAAAGTTGTTCTTCGTTGCGTTCAGTCGGGTCTTCTCTCTACATTCCCACCCCGAATACAGCGTAAGCGGTAGAGCTATCTGTGTCCTGAATGAGTATGTTGGGGTGTAGGCTCTTTCAAACGGAAGATCCGATACCCATCGCCCTCCTCACTGATCCTGATTAATGTCAGAGCTATGCGACCTTCCTCT
>Ga0210405_10006514_pt1 | contig 10406 bp, 10 predicted proteins | sample IncBWH11MmetaG_FD_155492 | JGI IMG/M metagenome (GOLD analysis project Ga0210405, IMG submission 155492) | Forest soil microbial communities from Barre Woods Harvard Forest LTER site, Petersham, Massachusetts, United States - Inc-BW-H-11-M | ecosystem: Environmental > Terrestrial > Soil >... | reverse complement strand
GAGGATTTTGTCCTTCAGCGCTTTGCCGCCCTCGATCTGCTTGGCCCAAATCGTGTCGTCGCTGATCTCCACATAGGCCATGTTGGGTGCTCTAAAATCCCCTATTTTTGGCAATATAGGGGTGGGGTGGGGGTGGGGTCAAGATGTTCCCCTTTTCCAACAATGACTGTCGGGCGCAAGGGCGCGCGTATGTTGCGCCGCTGTGATATGCGAGACGCTGCCGGCATAGAGGGGACAAATTCGCCCATGACCACCGTCGCGATCGAGAATGATCTCAAATCAGCGATCCGCAGCATCCCGGACTATCCCAAGCCGGGCATCATGTTTCGCGACATCACCACGCTGTTGGGCGACGCCCGCGCGTTCCGCCGCGCCGTCGACGAGCTGGTGCAGCCCTGGGCCGGCGGCAAGATCGACAAGGTCGCCGGCATCGAGGCGCGCGGTTTTATTCTCGGCGGCGCGGTGGCGCATCAGGTCTCGGCCGGCTTCGTGCCGATCCGCAAGAAGGGCAAGCTGCCGTTCAAGCGGGTGAGCATCGGCTATTCGCTCGAATACGGCATCGACGAAATGGAAATGCACGAGGACGCGGTGCTCCCGGGCGAGCGCGTGCTCCTGGTCGACGATCTCGTCGCCACCGGCGGCACCGCGGAGGCGGCCTGCAAGCTGTTGAAGCAGATCGGCGCCAACGTGCTGGCGGCGTGCTTCATCATCGATCTGCCCGATCTCGGCGGCGCCGAGAAGATCAGGAAGCTCGGCGTGCCGGTGCGCACGCTGGTGAGCTTCGAGGGGCATTAGGGCGTGTGCGCGTAAATTCGCATCGTCCGCTATGCCCGTTAGCGACCGAATACCGCGCTGCCGCGAAACGAGGCGATGGGCCATAAGCGACATTTTGCGCCGCTAGAAGACAGCGAGCTTTTTCGCGGACGCTCGATGATGGCTGGAACGCCGGTTGGCGTCTCAAGCCGTTCACACAAAAAGCCATCGAGAGACTTCTGTTTTCGTCATCCAACAACGATGATAATCTGTTGCCGCTTTCCGACCAGTGGTGGATTACGGTGTTCAGTGTGGCGAAAGCTGATAGGCGGCGGCGTCCGGCAGTAGGCATCGGCTACCGTTCCGCTATTGCCGAATGGACTCGCGCGAATTTGAAGTGTTTCGACCTACTTGAGGTCACGATTGATCATTGCATCTACGGCAGTGCCACGCAGCGCGCCGAAATCTTCGATTTTGTAGGCAGCATCCCGATCAATGCGCATGGGATCGGCCTTTCGATAGGAACGGACGTGCCGCTTGATCTCGCGTATCTCGATCAAGTCGCTGCCATCGTCGAACAGCTGCATGCTCCGACCTATAGTGAGCACCTCGCCTTCACGCGCGTCCCGGGGCGCGACCTGGCAAATCTACTGCCACTTCCGAAGACCATTGCGGCCGCTGAATCCATTATAGCGAAAGTGCGAACCGTCCAGTCACGGATTGGCGTTCCATTCCTGCTTGAAAATATTTCCTATGCGTTTGAGTGGCCAGACTCGAACTTGTCGGATGCCGATTTTCTCAACTTGATCTGCCGTGAGAGTGGGGCTGGCCTGTTGCTTGACGTCGAGAATTTGTACCTGAATGCCCAAAATCACGACTTCGACGCTTATGAATTTCTGGACAGCCTCTCGCCGGACACGGTGAGGGAAATACACATGGCTGGCGGAATTGCCATTAGCGATGATGGTTTGCAACGGTCCTTTCTCGCCGATACCCATTCCCACCCCGTGCCGGACGAGACGCTCGATTTGCTGGAATACGCACTGTCGCTTTACAGCCCGCAGACAATTATACTCGAACGCGATGATCGGCTTGACGAGACGGGCGAAATCCTCGCCGACGTAGCGCGTATTCGTTTGTGCGTCGATCAATGGTCGAAACATGCATAAGGCAGAGGGATTGTTGGATCGCCAAACTCGGCTGCTCGAATACCTGACCAGCCGCGAGGCTATTTTTGGCGACGTTGGCAGCACGTCTCGTAACCCGCTCTTGCAAGGGTTTGATCGCGCGCTTCTGCATATCGAGGCGCGCTTTTCGCACGAAAAACGTATGGAAAAGATTGCAGCGGTCTTCCCCAAGACATTCGCTTTATTGGGCGACGACCGAGACGCAATCGTGCGAGAATTCGTCCACGCTTGCCCACCTTTCGATATCAGCCGGTTGGAGAACGCCCGCCAGCTTTACAATTTTCTGATCTCGCGCTGGGAGAACCGACCGCCGGCTCTGCGATATTTGCCCGATGTGGCAACGTGCGAATTGGCGATTGCGCAAGTTCGCATCGGTGCCGACAGCCGGTTGGCAGTCGCGAAAAGACCTGCCCACAAAAGACCTACCCACAAAAGACCTACCCACAACAGACCTACCCACAACAGACCTTCCGAGATTCGCCGTAACCCACTTATTGCGCTCCTCCATACGCGCTTTGATGTCCGCCCGATCTTCGAGGGTAAATGGGGAGACTTTAGTCCGATCGAACGCGTGGTCCCGCTCGCGATTTCCTTTCGGGCGGGCGAAATCGGCATTTTCGAGCTCACGCCGGAGGTTTTCAATCTACTCGCAGCGCTCGACGCCTGGGTCGCAGTTGACGAATTACCCAATGCGGAAGGTCTAATCGCCGACCTAGGAGAAGCGGGACTCTTGGAGGAGCGGCGTTGAGAATTTGTATCATCGGCAAATATCCGCCGATCCAGGGCGGCGTCAGTATGCGGACCTACTGGACAGCTTATCGCCTTGCGGAGCACGGCCATGAAGTACACGTCGTAACCAATGCCAAGGAGGCGAGCCCGCCGTTTCGCATGCACATGCGTCCACAAGACTGGATACGCTGCGAGGCTCGGTTCAGTGACGGTTCCCTGACGGTTCATTGGTCCGATCCTGTCGATCGCTCGCAATCGTATATTCCAATGGCCAGTCCCTTCGTCTCCAAGCTGGCTTCTATCGCGGCAAAGGTGCATGCGGAGCGGCCGTTTGATGTCATCTATTCGCACTACATGGAACCCTATGGAGTGGCCGGCTATCTCGCCTCGGAGATAACCGGTGTCCCACATGTCGTGCGCATGGCCGGGAGCGATGCCGGACGGTTGTGGCATCACCCGCAATTAGACACTCTGTATGATCACGTGTTGCGCTCCGCCGAGTGCGTGATTGCCGGCGGTACGGTCATGGAGCGCGCGATAGAACGCGGCGTTAGTTCCAGGCGAATCGCTTTCGGCGGCGGATATTCGTTGCCTGAAACGTTGTTTACGCCCGATGGCCCGGCGATCGACTTAAAATCTCTGATTGGCGAGCTCGGATCGGCGGATCCGGTCGGCGATACGCTATGGGGTGATTTCACCGGCGAGCGAAATTACTTTGGGGTCTATGGCAAGCTCGGCGAAACCAAAGGATCCTTTGCCCTTCTTGCGGCCATGCACCGGCTCAAACTGGCGGGTGTGAATGTTGGGCTCGTCGCGCTCGCCCACGGAAAGCCGGACGTCGAAGGAAAATTTCGGCAGATGGCGCAACAGCTCGGCCTTACCGATCGAATTCTGCAACTTCCATTTCTTCCGCATTGGCGCGTACCCGAGTTCCTCCGCGGTTGCCTGGCGGTGTGCTGCCTTGAACAGGACTTTCCGATTAGAATTCATTCTCCCATGGTCGCCAGGGAAGCGCTGCTTTGCGGATGTTGCCTCGTCGCTTCGAGGGAAGTGTTACGCAAGCTGCCCGAGTACGATCGACTTCCAAGCGGCTACGGATGTGTCGCCGTCGATAATGTCCATGACGTTGGCGAGTTGGCACAGCGACTCGCCGATATTGCCAACGATCCTGCACCTGCCGCCGCGGTCGGAGCCCGAGGGCACGACTTCGCTCGTCGACTGGAGCGGCAGACCGAGTTTCCTCGCAGACTGGACAAAATCTTGACCGCTGCGGCGGCACGAAAGCGCTTGCCCCCGACATTCTCGGGCAATTCCGACAAACCTGGTTCCTCTGACGACTCATTTCAGTTGACGCGGCTCTGTGCTGATGCGCTGCTGAAAATTACTGGCAAGAGGTTGCCGACGAAAGGGCAGATTGACATTGCACAGGCGCACGCAATTCTAGGTTCCATAAGGAAAGCAACCGCTAAAGGTGAAACAAGCCTCAAGCCGCTTATCCCAGCCGTCGAGATTGAAATAACCGTCGCGACGGCCGAGGGCACGCTTGGAGAATTACGCGATGGCGAGAAAAATAAAAGCTTCACTCGGTTGAATATTCCAAGGTGGGCGATCGATTCGAGCGATTTAGCCCAACTTCTGCCGATTCAAAATCCGCGAATGAATATTATAAAATTCAATTTCGACGTTTCCCATTATCTGACTTCGCGCAACGTCGCCGAATTTCCGGTCGTCGTCACAAGGCGGCCTAGTTATGTTCTAGTCTTCGCGCCGGCCAAAGGTCGACGAAGTGAACCGCTTCTTGTCGACGGCGCGACGGCACGAATTTTGCAACTTAGCGAAGGAAGGCAAACGGCATTGGAAATCGCGGCTCAACTGGAATCCGAGGAGGGCGCGACCTCGGTTGAGGATAGCCTCGCGTGGATTGAGGAACTTTTTCGCCGCGGTTTGATTGGATTGCGCGACCGCGGCCAAAATCGAACGGAAGTTCAGGCCAATAGGAAGTCAGCCAATTAGATGAATGTGGCGGCGATGCGATTGTGAGACATTTTGCGTTCAACCGATGTGCTATTCTTGGCAACGCGTTCGTGGAGGTCGAACTTTGTACCGCGTAATACAACGTCGGAAATTCCTGGCTGCTCTCGGCGGAGCGGCTTCATGGCCATTGGCCGCCCGCGCGCAAGCACCGAATATGCCGGTGATCGGTTGGCTCAGCGGCGTTTCGCCGCGAGCTTCCGATCGCTTCATAACCGCGTTCCGCGACGGCCTGGGCGAGCAAGGCTACGTCGAAGGCCGCAACCTTTGGATCCTCTACCGCTGGGCAGAAGGTCACTATGACGAACTGGAGGCATTGGCGAAGGATCTCGTGCAAAACAAGGTGCTTTTGATCGCCGCCGCGGGCGGCGTAGTGGCCGCGCGGGCTGCCAAAAAAGTCACCGACCAAATTCCTATTCTCTTCGTCAGCGGTTTTGATCCCGTTCAGCTCGGGCTCGTAGAGAGTCTCAATAAACCCGGCGGTAATGCCACGGGTGTTAGCGTATTTACGACCGAGCTGACAACGAAGCGCATTGAATTAATTCATAAGGTAATACCGTCGGCCCGCTCGGTTGCTTTTTTCGGAAATCCTGGCGCCAGCACCGCGAAAATAGAACGAGAAGAGGCGCTATCTGCATCAGAATCGCTTGGACTGAAAGCTCTACTCTTCGACGCCACGAATGACGGTGAAATCGAGCAGGCGTTTAGCTCGGCCATCCAGCAGCAAGCTGGCGCGTTTACCGTCAGTGCCGATCCTTTCTTTACCAGTCGACGCGACCAGATCGTGCAGCTTGCCGCGCTACACTCTTTGCCGGGATGCTATCCATGGCGGGAATATGTCGAGGTGGGAGGTCTGCTTAGCTATGGGCCCGATCTAGGCTGGGCGTTCCGACAGGTTGGCATATACGCTGGCCAGATCCTAAAAGGTGCCAAAGTTACCGAGCTGCCGGTTCAACGGCCCACAACTTTCAAACTCGTCATCAATGCCAAGACCGCAAAGTCGCTCAGTCTTGATTTGCCTAACGCGGTGCTGGCCGATGAGGTGATTGAGTAGCTCCACTAACTCGCTGAAAATCCGTCGCGTATCCGTTAGGCGACGAAGATTCAAACCGAGACGCAACCCAATGTCGCCGTATCTTCCCCGCGGCGCTAAAAGCTGCCATAGTGCACGGTCCGGTTGCTGGGGGGCAGCGTGAGCTTGAACCCAAAACGCTCGATCGATCCATTGGCCATTGCGGCGGATGTGAAAGCATCGCGTGGTTCGGATTCCACGGCTCGTTCGCGTACCGGCAAAATTTCAGTCAAAGAGTCCAGTCAATTAGGAACCAACGGCGACAACCGAATTGAAAAGATTGATTTTGAGTTTGAATGCGCGCGCGACGGAGCCGCAGCGCTAACAGAGGCCCAGCGGATTGAGTTTGAAGACGACGTTTGTCGGGAAATCATACACCTTCAAGAATGGGCGGCCGATCTGGATTGGATTGAGTTTCCGGTTCCAGAATTAAAAATAATCGTTTCCGACCGATACAGTATATCCAAATCTCTTGTGCCGGCCTGGTCGGGCCGCGCCGGATATATGGAATTTCCAACGTGGCGGGTCGCGTCTCGCAAAGCCGCCATTATGCACGAACTGGTTCATGTTTTCTTTCCAAACGGCAATCGGTTTCTTGCAGAAGGTTTCGCCGTGCACCTGCAGGACTCTATTGGCGGCAATCCGGCATTTCCGAATTTTGGCAAACCGCTGCACAGGAATGTGTGCGAGCGCTTGCTGGAAATGACGCCGCGTAATTCCAGCGAGGACCCGCTAGGTCTCGGACAGATCCATCTAGCCGAACTCGATTTGATACCGACGCCAAACCCTCTGACGCTGCGTGTGGGAGCCGAATTATATGGCGAGGATCAACGCGGGCAGGCATTTGTATATCCCATTGCCGGATCGTTTGTGCAGTTTCTCTTGGAGACTTTCGGGGTCGAAAGGTTTCGATCGCTCTACGCACAAACCCAGCTTCTGCCGCTGGTTCTTAACGCCGGATCGCCAGATCGCTGGTCTGACGTCTACTGCATGACGCTCGTGGATCTTGAAAACGAATGGAAGTCGATGATCGTGAGTGAGTTTTCCGTGGCAAATTGTGAAACGTTTGAGGAAACAAAAGTTGCTGCGGCTCAACCGAAATAGGAGAGACGACGATGCCTGAAATCTACCCTAAGATGACGCGTTCAAAGCTGAAAAGCGGCGCACGCAAAACGTCACTCGGTAAGGGAAGGGTGCCTCTACGGGGCGTCAAGACCGATGCCAAGCACGTTCAGGCCACGGACAAATGTGGCTATCAAGCCAATCGCGGGTTGGCTCAAATGATCAGGAAGGCGGTAAGAGCCAAGAAGAACAGCGACAAGAGCGGCCAGCATTTCGTGCTTGGTTGGCGGCTCTATCCGAACAAAAATCATCCGCGCTGGAAGGCTAAAGACGACCATGCCTGTGGCTGCGGGTGCGGATGCAGCGCTTGATTGGGATAATTCGGTAATTGTTATTGCCGCTGAGCGTGTAGGCGCTTGTCACATTAGGTGCAAAAGGAGAGGGAAATGGCGAAAACGAAGAAGGCCGGGAAGAACAAGGCCGGGAAAAGCCCAAGTGCAACAAAGAAGAGGCCTGCAAAACCAAGCGCCTCACAACGCGCGTCGAAGAAGCGGACTGCAGCGAAAAAGTACAGGAGGGCCCCGGCAAAGTCTGGCGCGTCTTTGGCCACTCCGATCTTGGGCATCGTCAGCAGCACGGCATTTACCGGCACACCCCTGGCGCTGGCCTTCTGCAATGCGCTTCGCGCCGGCGGTTACGAATATGACCCCACTATGCCGCCCGGACGAAATGGTCGGGTGGTTTTAGACGTTAGAGAGGTATTGGGAGCGTATGGCGGTACGCGTCAGGAATTGAACAATGCCGTGAAGTCTCTCAATGCAACGGCAAATGTAATCGTCACTGTAGGCGGTTCAATTGCGGCCAAGGCAGCTGCGGATTTCGCGAAGGACAAGCCTTTTCTTGCAATCGTCGGCACGGCACCGAGCTTTAACATCAATCCGCACGGTACTTTCCGCGGTGGCATAAATTTGGATACTCCCGCGAGCGACGTCGCCCGTAATAGGTACGTGATAGCCAAATGGACGACAATACCTGCAAACAGGGTCTGCCTGCTTTACAACGGCAATGGACAGATGGTCCAAGGTGAATTGAGCGCCTGGCGCAGCCAAAAGTGGCCAGCGCAAAGCGCGGGGTCCGGCGATAATTCCGCTATTAATTTTGCAAATGCATTTTCAAATGCTGCGCAAAACGCCGATGCCGTGGTGGTCAGCGCGGATCCGTATTTCACACAACAGCGCCTCGCTCTGGTCGGCGCAGCCAATAATACCACTCTTAAGGTATGTTACCCATTTCAATTCTATGGGGACGCGAATCCGGCAAGCGGCCAGAGCATGTGGTTTGGACCAGACCTAGTGGGCGCTTATGGCACGATGGGCACCAAAGCTGCCAGTGTGCTTGGCAGTCTTAATACGTCTACTGGTCTGGACACCGCTAATTCAGCGGGACCGGGTTATTGGTGATGAACGCCTGAGGATGCGGTTCTTTACGGAGTTGCTGGGTTTGCTTTGCCCTTGGCTCGCCCGAAGGGATTCGAACCCCTGACCTCTGCCTTCGGAGGGCAGCGCTCTGTCCAGCTGAGCCACGGGCGTGAGGCTTAGATGGCGGAACGCGGCCGATGCGGCAACGGCAGCGTGTTCAGGATCGGCACATATGCGAAGGCCGCCGACCCGATCGGTCGCAAAATGGTCAGACCAACGCGGCTCTCATGGACGCTCCACAGCGGACGATCCATTCGTAAGGTCGCAAGAGAACCATGGCATGTCCGATACTTCTGATCGGTATCGGATGCCAGTACGCGCTCACGTGCTGAACGTGTGAGTATTTCGTATTGGTTTGATCGCCAGCACGCCGATGCGCCGCATGCGTTCGGGCTGCCGCGCGCGTGCGGCGAGCGGCCAAGCCGCCGCCGCGCCTCCGATTGCTGCGCACGCTGGTCAGTTTCAAAGGGCATTGATGCGGCCGAGCGCGCCGCCGCCCAGCGACGCGCCGAGCTTGCCCATGAGCAGGCGCAATTCGAGCTCGCGAAACTCCGTGAAGATGGTGCCGATCCAGCTGTGGATCTCGGTCGGCCCGCCGGGCCGCTCGGTCATATAGGCGCCGAACGAAAAACTCGGGCGGTCGACGACGCCGCGCACGATCGCGGAGAGGCGCGGAATGCGGATGAGGCCGTATTCGCCGCGGCTCGGCGGAAAATCCGCCTTCTCGTACATCACCGACACCGCTTCGTTGTGCACCGGCACGAAGGCGGTGGTCTCCAGGCGCCGGCGCACATCGGCGTAAGCGCGCACCGTCCCCGGCGCCGGGTCGGTGACGAACAGCACGACCGGCTCGATGGAGCGCCGCCGCGCCTCCTGCACGAAGCCGATTTCGGTCATGACGTCGAAGAACTGCTCGAACAGGCCATAGCCGAGGTCGATGACGGTGGTGCGCGGCCCGCCGGCGATCAAACGGTCGAACAGCGCCATCTGCCCGGGCGTGTCGGCGATATTCATGGTCGCGACGAGGTCGGGAAAATAGCCGGCAAATGTCGGCTCGCGCGGGTCGAGGTCATAGCCGACGAGCGTGCGGCCGCTGGAGCGGAAGAATTCGGTCAGGAGCCGCGCGATCAGCGTCTTGCCGACCCGCGGGCGAGGTGATGCGACGATATAAAGCGGCGCCTGCTGCGGCATGCCGGCAATCGGTCCAGTTGCGACGATTCGAACGCCAACCTGGATCATCTCACCTGCGCGCAGGTGAGGGAAGGGACCGCTTACTGCGCGGTGCGGACCACTTGCACGCGCGGGCCGCCGCCCGCCGGCGCAGCCGCGCTGGCGACGAAGTCGTTCAGCTTGATGCGGTCGTATTCGCCCCAGACATTGCCGAGCCAGTGCCGGACATAGCCGCGCAGCACGAACGAATAGTTGGCGGCATCGCCCTTCGGATTCTTGTTGGCGACGAAGGTGAGGAACGGCACCGAAGCGAGCTCGACCTGCTCGTAGGCCATCTCGTTGAGCTTCGGGATGGTGATCTCGACCGCGTCCTTGAACCTCTTGAAATAGGCCGCGTGCGTCGGCTGGTCCCATTCGAAGAAGCTGGTGTTGTTGAAGTAGTTCTTGACCAGGAAATATTTGGCGTCGGTGGTGAAGGCCGAGGTGTCTTCGATCTCGTTGAGCGAAGCGATCGAGGAGCCGAGAATGTGGAACACGGCGAAGTTAAGCTGGCCCTTCTTCACCGCTTCGAGGAAGCCGATATCGCGCAGCGAGCGCAAGGTCGGCGACAACAACCCGGCGCGCACGTCGATCACCGTCACGCTGGCGTCGGTAGTCGACAGCGTGTCGAAGATGCGCATCTGGTCGGGGACCGAGGTGACGTCGACGATGTCGCTGATGTCGGGATGAAAGCGCTTCAAGGTGCCCTTGGGCGATTCGGTATCGAAGGCGCGCGTCGGCACGTGATGCGCCGTGAAATAATCGAGCAGCGTCCGGGCGACCGTCGTCTTGCCGACGCCGCCTTTGTCCGCGCCCACCACGACCACTGTTGGCTTAGCCATTGTCCTGATCCCCGCTGCCCCCGTTCGCCTTGAGGCGTCGTCC
>Ga0210405_10006511_pt1 | contig 10408 bp, 7 predicted proteins | sample IncBWH11MmetaG_FD_155492 | JGI IMG/M metagenome (GOLD analysis project Ga0210405, IMG submission 155492) | Forest soil microbial communities from Barre Woods Harvard Forest LTER site, Petersham, Massachusetts, United States - Inc-BW-H-11-M | ecosystem: Environmental > Terrestrial > Soil >... | reverse complement strand
GGATTTTGGGTTGACTCGTACGTGATTGCAGAAAGTGCGTTGATCCATCTTGCGTCGTTCTTGGCGAGCGGGGTTTAGATCAATGGGACGTCGCTGGCCGACCAGTTGGTGGAGAGCCACTTCCGTGACGTTTCCGATACACCAAATAGACGGCGGACGGCACAATGAATACCGTCAGGGTGACAGACACAAGCAATCCTCCAATAATCGCGCGGGCCAACGGCGCATAGGATTCACTTCCTGCTTCTAACGCCAGCGCCATCGGAATCAAGCCGATCACCGTGGCTAGAGAGGTCATCAAGATCGGGCGAAGCCGGACCCGGACGGCGAACTGAACTGCTTCTCTCAAAACCATGCCGTCAGCGATCAGACGATGGGTAAACTCGACAATCAAGATGCTGTTAGAAACTACGATTCCTACCATCATCACGAGGCCCATTAGCGACATAATATTTAACGTAGTCCCAGTTGCGGTCAGGATTAACAACACGCCGGTTATCCCGGGAGGGACGGCTAGCAGGATCAGAAACGGGTCTACAAAGGATCGAAACTGCGCGACCAGTACCAAGTAAACTAATACTAACGACAAAATCAGACCCAACCCAAAGGATTGCATGGACGAGTTCATAGCGCCGACAATGCCTCGTACATAAATCACCACGTTTTCCGGTTTCTCGACGTGGTTGACGACTTGGTTAACCGCATTGGCGACCCGGCTTAGTTCTTCGCCTTTAGTGGATATATAAACGTCAATAACCCGGCGCAGCTTGTAGTGATCTACTTCGGTGGGGGATTCGATCAACTTAACATTGGTCAGATTGCCTAAGTTGGTCGTGTTTTGCTGGTCGGAAGAACGGACCGGCATCATCTTCAGATCCTCCAGCGATCGAACGGTGTTGTCGGGAAACTGAACCGTTAGCATGTAGAGGTTACCGCTTTTGGGGTCGACCCAATAACTCGGCGAGATCATGCCGTCGGATGTAAGCGACGTGATAATATTACTGACAACCTCGTGTTCACTGAGTCCCATTTCCTGGGCGTAGTACCGATTAATTCCTAGCTGCAGCGAGGGTGCATCAACATCTTCGGGAATATAAGTGTCGGCCACGCCCGGTATTTTGCTCACCTGCTCCCGGATCTTAGCGGCGATCTTGGCGGCTTGGCTTAGATCGTTGCTACTAACTTGGACGTCGATGGGCGCGGGGAGCCCTTGATTAAGAATAGCGTCCACGAGACCGCCGGTCTGGAAATAGGTGGACAACTGGGGCAATTCCTTTTGCATGGCGGTCCTAACCCGGTCGATATACTCATAACTGCCGACCTTATGGTCTTCGTTCAAGCTAACCTGCACATATGCGGTATGAGTGGACGAGTTGCTTGTGTAAATCGAAGATAAGTCTGGGGTGACTCCAATATTTGAAACGATCAACCGCAGGTCTTCCGGTGATACGATCCTTTTGATCAGGTCTTCGGTCTTCGCTACTTCTTGCTCCGTGATCTCAACTCGGGTTCCGGTGGCCGCCTTTAAATTGATAACGAACTGGCCCGGGTCTGTCCTTGGGAAGTAAGCCAACCCGAGAGCTGGCAATAGGGTAAAACTCAAACAAAAGATCCCGAGAATCCCAATGACCGTTGCGGAAGGACGCGCGAGTGCGAACCCTTGCACTCGGTCGAAGCGATCGAGGAATGCGTGAAACTTGTTATTGAACCACCAGTTAAATTTGTTCCACAAACCTTTTGGCAGCTCGCGATGAGCTTCGCCAGAAGCCGCATGCACTTGGTGCGCTTTAATGAGTTTGGCGCAAAAAAGCGGCACGACCGTCATCGCGACGAAATAAGAAGCGAACAGGGAAAGCACCACGGCGGAAGCCAGCGCCGAAAAGAGAAACACGCTTACCCCGGAGAGGAAGGTAACCGGGAAGAACACAATCGCCGTTGTTAGTGTGGCCGCCAATACCGCCAGGGCGACTTCTTTACCGCCATTTTCAGCCGCCACTTCCGGGGGTTCGCCCAACTCCATGTGCCGAAAGATGTTTTCCAAGACGATAACCGAGTTATCGATCAACCGGGAAAAAGCTAAGGCTAAGCCTCCCAGGATCATCGCGTTAATCGAACTCCCGCCAAAGTAAAGCACGAGGAACGTGGCTAACGCCGAGAGCGGAATAGAAAGAAACACCGCCAGAGTGGCTCTGGCGTTGCCCAGAAAGATCAAGATCATCAAACCGGTCAGGACCAAGCCGATAAGTCCTTCATGGATCAGGTTATCGATAGCCGTCTTTACAAAGGCAGACTGATCGAACACCACGTTGGTCTGGAGTTGTTTGGGAATATCCAACAGGTGGGATATGGCGCTTCTGATACCGTCGACCACCGCGATGGTATTGGCATCAGCTCCTGACTTCAGTACTGGGATATAGACCGAGCGCTGTCCATTGACCCGAACAATGTTTGTCTGGATTGCCGCGTCGTCCTTCGCTTTGCCAACATCGGCGACCAATACCGGGTGGCCGTCCACCATCTTCAACGGCACCTCGTTAATTCGTTCTACGTTGGATAGTTGGCTATTTGTGTAGAGATTGTAGTCAAACGGCCCGATCTTTACGTCGCCCGCCGGCAGAATGAGGTTGGCGTTGTTGATCTTTTGTACCACATCCATCGGGCTAAGCTGGTAAGCCTGAAGTTTAAGTGGGTCGATATAGACTTGGATCTGACGAACCTTGCCACCGAAAGGCTGAGGAACTGAAGATCCGGGTGTGCTGGCTACCTGGTTGCGGACATTGTATTGGGCCAGATCGTGTAGTGTAGCTTGGTTCAGCCCTTCTCCGCGCAGAGTGATGAGACAGACGGGCAGGCTGGAAGCGTCAAATTTTAGAACAACGGGAGGCAACGTGCCCGGTGGTAAGCGCCGCAGGTTTGCCATCGCCAGGTTTGAAATCGCGGTAACGTCGGTATCGGCATTTGTTCCCGGATGGAAGTAAACCTTGATCAGGCTGACGCCGGGAAGCGAGCGGGACTGAATATGATCGATACCGCTGGCTAGGGTAAAAAACCGTTCATAGGTGCCGGTGATATCGTTCTCGATATCCTGTGGTGGCATGCCGGAGTAAAATGTTGCCACGACTACCACCGGAATGTTGATCGGCGGGAACAGATCGACCGGCATGCGAAGGAGGCTGCTAACGCCGACCACCGTGACGACGAGGCAGAAAACGATGATCAGGTAGGGATAGCGGATAGCAAAGCGCGACATAACTGGGCTTTTTCGTTCTTGGTAAGCTTGCCTGACCCCGGCCGTCAGCGTTTTGGTCGGCCGTTTTCGACAATTTTGCTGAGCTCGCTCAACGAGAAAGCGTCAGACCCGCAAAAACGAGTCACCTCCTGCTCACGAGCTTTCAGCTTTTCTGCGACTTCTGGAATATGGGCGACCAACTCGAGGGGAATATTAACAATTCCATTGGCGTCGCCATGAATCAGGTCCCCGGGATTAATGTGAACGCCGGCAATATTTACCGGTGTGCCTACATCTACCACATGTACATAGGCGTGAGAGACAGAAAGATTGCTCGCAAATGCAGCCATTCTTAGCCTTTGAAACTGCCTAACCCCGCGGATAGCCCCGTTCGTAATCACTCCGGCACAGCCCAATGCTTTCAAGATCGTCGCTTGAGTTTTGCCCACAAGAGCTCCCCGTCCGGGCTTTGTACCGATATCCTCAATCACAATGACTTTAGGCACTGAGGAAGCTTCCAAATGTGTCCAGGTCATCCGGTTCAAATAGAAATCGGGCTTCATTGGCGGGTCGCTCGACTTCACCCTGAAAGTGAATGCATACCCGATCATGGGTGCAAACTGTGGGAAGAAACAGCGAATGGTCGGGTCGTTAAACCCTTCGTTCCGAAGCCGGACCTCAAAGGTTTCGATGGCGTCTGCTATTGAGCAGGAATCAAACTCGGCCAGCCGATTCAGGATGTCTTTTGAAATTTCCGGTGGCATGAGGAATCAATTTTCTTGAGCTAACTTAACTTTGGGGAGCTCCACGAACTTTGGTTCTACCTTTTCGCCGGCAATCAATCCGGCGCGGTTTCCCACCACGACGACGTCTCCTTCCTCAAGCCCCCCAAGAATTTGGGCCTTGTACGGGGTACGTAAGCCGACCTTCACCTTGCGTTCCTGCAACCTGCCTTCCTTGGCCAAAACAAAAACCGTAGGATCATCACCGACAGTTAATGCTTGCAACGGAACTGCTAAAGCCTGGCTAGCAACTTGTAAGGGTAGTTTTACGTAGGCGTACATACCGGCTTTGATGACGCCTTGCGGATTCTCTACATCGACTTCGGTCGTCATGGTTCTGGTAGATCGGTTAATCAGCCAAGCGTATCGAGTTACGGTGCCAACCAAGGTTCGATTCAAGGCAGGGACGGTGACTTCGACTTTTTTTCCGTTCTCGATGAGCGGGGTCTGAGCCTCCGGGACCGGGAACCGCAGGCGCAAGAGATCGTCTTGAGCTAGTTGGACCAGCGGTAACGCTTGGGTATTGGAATTGGTTCCGGCCTGGATTAGCGAACCGATGTCTGCGAAGCGCTCGGTGATAATCCCATCGAACGGAGCTGTGATTTTCTCGTAAGCGGCTAACGTGTTTAGCCGACCCAGCTCAGCTTGAGCCTCATCTCGATGCTGCTGTGCCGCGCCCAGGGCGCCTTGGGCGGCGACTTCCTTAGATTTCGCCGTATCCAGATCTTGTTGTGCAACCATATTCGGATGCGCTTTTGCTACATCCGCCAGACGCTGATCAATCTGATGTTGATTATCGTAGTCCGCTTGCGCTTTGGCGATCTCTTGTTCGGTGGCGGAGACAGCTGCTTTAGCCTTGTTAATGTTATCCTGCAGTTCCGGAATCTCGAGTGTGGCCAACAAATCGCCCTGTTTGACCCGATCCCCGATATCGACCCTGATCATGTTGACATAGCCGGAGACTTTGGCGTGCACCGCGATGTCCTGGTAAGGCACGAATTCGGCCTGCAGGGTTGCGTCTGTCTGCAGGTCTTCGCGGTTGGCTTTGACCACCGGGACAACCTTGGACCGGCTCGCGGCGGCTGTAGCGGCCTTTTCCCCGCCGAACATTGCCTGCCAAACTGCGAATCCGATGCCCAGGACAACGACGGCCCCGATCAAGAATGAGAAAAACCGCGGCTGGCGCCGCCCTTTTTTTGTCGGCTCGACCGCCACGGGTGACGGCTGTGTTTCTAATTCGCTCATCGATGGTTCTCTTATGTGACTGGTTAGTCGGCCAGGGGCAGTTGAACGACGAATCTGCAACCGCCGCTGGTCAAATTTTCGGCATGGACCGTTCCCCCATGCGCCGTGCAAATCGAATGGACAATAGATAGTCCCAGACCAGCCCCCGTTGTGGTAGTAGACCTTACTGATTCCGCTCGGTAAAAACGATCAAATACCCGGGTTAAATCCTCTTTTGGTACCCCAATCCCATTGTCGCTTACCTGGAGGTAAGCATGCCGTTTTTCGGCGCGAACATCGATCCATACTTTGCCGTGAGGCGGAGTATATTTGATCGCGTTGTCCAACAGATTCACAATGACCCGTTTAAGGCCCGAGCGATCTCCCTTGACCTCGGCCGGCGTATGCCGAATGCAGGTTAATTCGATTCCTTTTTCGTCCGCCAGAAGGGACATTTGTTCGGCTGTTGCCGCTGCCATTTCGCCGAGATCGGCCCGAACATCTTCGCGAATCGCCTCACCGGCGTCTAAACGCGAAAGAGCAAGCAAGCCTTCCGCAATCCCAATGAGCCGGTCTGTTTCCTCCATCAGACTGGAGACCCGTTCCTCGATCGAGTCGGGAATATCCTTGCGTGTCAGCAGCTGCTCTAGTTCGCCGCGGATAATGGTTAACGGCGTGCGCAGCTCATGAGAAGCATCGCTGGTAAAACGCCGGCTGTTCAGGAGGGATTCTTGCAGGCGGGTTATCATCTGGTTCAGAGTGATCGAAAGCCGTTCTAGGTCGTCCCCCGTGTGATAGACCGGAAGCCTTGCGTTGAGCTCGCGATGGGAAATCTCGTTGGCTTTATCCATCATGTCTCTTACGGGGCGCAGCGCGCTTTGCAGCAAGACGGAACCACCCGCTGCCGCAACGATGACCACGACAGGCAGACCGATTAAGAGGGTGGTAAGCAGGCCGCGCAAGACTCGGTCGTTGCCTTGCTCGGAGAATCCGAGCTCCACCAAATACTGGTGCTCGGGGACAGTAACTTTGACTGCCACGAGCAGCAGCTTGCTCTCGCCGCCGGCATCCACTGTGAACGTTGCCGGTTTCGACGGCCAGGTCCCAGTCAGCGGCACCTTGGACGCATTAAAGCTCCGGTCGATCGGTTGCCCGGAGACATAGAAAACCCCCTGTTTTCGCTCAGACATCCGGATGAAACGATCGTTTTGCTCTGGTGTGTATCGTTCTCGCACCTCTCGCGCTAGTTCCGTTTCCCCTATTCGATCGACGTCAACCGTAAGTGAGCTCGCGATCGCCTCTGCGCGACGAAGCAGTGTCTGCTCCAGTACCAGCCTAAGGTATGTATCAACCTTCATGTAAGTGTAAGTCCCAAAGCCCAGGACTACGACCGTGATCAGGATCGTGTATCCGGCAACTAGACGGAACCGAATGGACTTGGTGTTCACTCGTCATCACGATCGCTCAGCATGTAACCCGCGCTACGGACCGTTCGAATGAGCTTTCGATCAAAAGGATCGTCGATTTTCTGTCGCAAATGCCGGATGTAAACGTCGACGATGTTAGTTAATCCTTCGAAACTTTGATCCCAAACGTACTGAATAATCATGGTTCGTGAGAGGACTCGGCCGGGATTGGAGGCGAGGTACTCTAGAAGGCCATACTCTTTAGAGGTCAGCCGCAATACCTTGGCGCCCCGCTTGACCTGGCGGGTGACCAGATCGATTTCAAGATCGCCGACCGTCAGCATCGTGCTTCCCACCGGTCTGCGTCGCAACAGCGCTCGAATGCGGGCAAGGAGTTCAGCAAACGCGAACGGTTTTGTTAGATAGTCATCGGCCCCGTTTTCGAAATTCTTTATTTTGTCGTCGAGTTGGTCGCGGGCCGTCAGCACTAAGACCGGCGTCTCAATATGGTTCTGGCGAAGCCGGGAAATCAGCTCGCTTCCGCTCAATCGCGGCAGCATAAGATCAACGACCAGAATATCGTACGGATGGGCGGTCGCCATCTCGTAGCCGGTAATTCCGTCCGCAGCCCGGTCCACGACAAACTGCTCGGCATTCAGTCCGAGCGTAACGAACCGAGACACTTTTTCCTCATCCTCGACCAGTAGGATCCGCATTCGGCGCGCAGTATATATTTTGGCTAGGGGGCAAAACAATTAACCGCCGATTAAAACATTTTAATGGAAGCATCGATCAGTGCCGCGGTAAAGGACGAGGCGTTTAACGTTTGGCGTTCGGCATTCGGCGTTCCGCGCTCGTGCTCGTGCTCGTGCTCGTGCTCGTAAAATGCGCTGGAGGGGAGCCGCTTTCGCTCGTGTCAATTTGATCGCATGCGCGTCGGAACCCAGCGTTAGTCTCGGCCTTGGGACGTGACCAGCAGGCGGCTCCCGGGAATGTCTGCTGGTGTCGCTTGCAGCCATGGTGTGATAAGATCCGCCAGGCGGCACCGAGACCACAATTCACGGTCCTGGGTCGTTCGCGGGAGCCGCCTGCCAATTAGTCACTTGGTAATACAACGTTTATTGGCGCAATCAGCTCAGGTTAGCGGCGGCAGCAAGAGCGGCTCGCCTCCAGCGCTTAGATCTTAAAATCGGCCCATTCATAAGCCTGGCCCCCAATTGCGGGAACAGTCGGAAGCATTCCGGTTGGCCTTTATTTCGCGGACATCTGGAGGCGATTTTAAAGGCGCAGCCAGGAGCTGTTGGAGTTGGCCAGGATTCATTCTTGAGGCGGCGGTTGGCGTCGTAAAGGGCTGGCGGTTCTCTCTTATTTCGAATACCAAAGCTTGGTCCGCAGCGCTGGCTGGATTTGCGAATCGCCCTGCGGTAGAGCGCTGTTTTTCGGCTGTGTACTAGGACGGATTTTGGATGACGTGTAATGCTCCCTAAAAGCCCCGCAATCGTGTCCAAATTGTTACCAGGCCGTCACATGATTGTAACATGCGGCTGTTCAATTCGGGTCGTTGTTCTGGCTGGCTGCTGTAGCGACTCGGTGTCGGGTTGTAGGGGGGAAATGGGGGCGGCTCGCAGAGCGATGTTCCAAGGAGAAAAGAACCTCATGATACGAAATAAACTGTGTTTGTTCGCTGTAGGCAGCCTATTTGCCTTTCTGGCCGCCGGAGCGCGAGCGGATGACAGCGCATTGCTAGATGTGCTCGTCAAGAAAGGCATCTTAACCAAATCAGAAGCCGAGAAGCTCGAGGCTGAGGTCAGCAAAGAGCCGGTTACGACCGGGCCTCAAGGTCCAAACATCAAGATCGGTGATTGGGTCCAGGAGCTGGATCTTTACGGGGATATCCGGTTCCGTGACTACTATCAGACCTTCGAGCAACAACTTCCCAAGCCTCCAGGCGCCACCGCTTATGACCAAACTATTCAGCGGCAGCGCATTCGGTTCCGCTTGCGTTTGGATGCGACTTTCAGACTAGCCGATAACATTTTCGGCGGAGTGGAGCTATCGACGTCTGATAACAAAGATGGTGCAACGACGAACGCCACGTATACGAGCGGCTTCGACAACTACAATATCTACATCAGCCGAGCCTTTATCGGCTGGGCGCCGATCGATGGCTTGACCTTTGTTGTGGGTAAACAGAATAACCCCTTCTATACAACAGAGTTGAACTGGGCCCCGGATACCGGTCCAACCGGTGTGGTTGAGCGACTGGATTTCCATCGCCTCTTTGGTTGGGATGCCGGCGGTGAGCCAGCCGGGTATTCTAAGGACGGAAAGACCCCGCCTCCTGCTCCTGCCCCGAGTGGTATCCCGATCAATGTGAGCCTGATTGCCGGGCAATTCATCTTCTTCAACAATAATGCCGACTCGTCGGTGTCCTTCGACAAGACCGACGCGTACATGTTTGATGCCCAATTGCTCACGAAGGTGAAGCTGTTCGGCGGTAACGTCTCGATCACGTTTGGTCCGCAGGTCCAAATCTGGAATGATGCCGGCCTTGGCCCAACAGGCGTTCTTGCGAATGGACAGCCGAACCCGGCGACCTCTATTACTGCGACTGCCCCGGCCGGTACCGGCGCCTTTGGAACTTTGAACAATGCGAATCCGTTCCCGGTATCAACGCGAGACGAGTTTTATCTGCAGGCTCCTGGCGATATCACGGTCAAGCTTTTTGGCGGCAAGCTCCCGGTTAGTATCTACTGGGACACTACGTATAACGTTTGGGGACCAGAGCGCTTCAACGAAGTCTACGGTCCTCTGTTCAGCAAGGTGACGTTCACGGGCACCAACCCAACGTTCACGGCGCACTTCAGCAACCAGGTTCGTCCGACGTTCCAGGACTATTTCGGCTGGTTGGTGGGGATCAAGGTCGGCACGAACAAGCACGCAGGGGACATCAGTTTCCTGGTGGACTACCGGCAACTCGGTTTGGCGGCTGCCGATCCCAACATCAACTCTGATGACTTTGGCGAGAGCTTTCTCAATCAGGTTGGCTGGCGAGCCAGTATCGCCTTCAACGTGACCGACTTTGCTGTTCTCCAAGTCACCGGTTGGTTCACGAACAATCTGGATCGGAACCTTTATGGCGGGTTCGCTACCAGCCCGAGCGCATTCCCGATCGGGAACGCGAACAGCTCGACCGTGCTGGCGATCGACTTTGGTGTAAAATTCTAAAGGGACTCTGCTGAACTGGAGATAATAACGTGAAAAAAGTAACCCTTTTATTTCTGTGTGTCGTAGGGCTGGGCTCGACCTTACTGTCGTCTTGCTCGATGAACCACCCAGCGTATACCGGCCCGCAAATGAATCCTGCGTATTACAATCCTGATGCGCGGGAATTTGAGTCGCGGTGGCCGTTTGGCCCGGCTGGTTATCGCTAATATCTAGCACTCCGATCAGCCCGCAAAATGCACCGCTTATCCTGCGGATGTGTTTTGCGGGCTATGTGTTTGTTTATACAAGATTGCAGTCAGATAATGATCAACAATATGCTCTTTAAGATCGCTCGAGTACTAATCGTTCTACCGCCTTTGGCACTGGCGGCTTTGGTTTCCAGCTGTGCTCAAGACAATGGGCAGGCCAACGGTGGCGTGTCCAACGGTGCCCTGCCCAATAGTGCCCAGAACACCCAGAGCCAGTACACCAACCCGGGCCGGCCCGAAACTTATAGCGCTGACGAAAGAGGCTACGAAAAGCCGTGGCCGTTCGGGGAT
>Ga0210405_10006510_pt1 | contig 10409 bp, 11 predicted proteins | sample IncBWH11MmetaG_FD_155492 | JGI IMG/M metagenome (GOLD analysis project Ga0210405, IMG submission 155492) | Forest soil microbial communities from Barre Woods Harvard Forest LTER site, Petersham, Massachusetts, United States - Inc-BW-H-11-M | ecosystem: Environmental > Terrestrial > Soil >... | reverse complement strand
GCCGCCTCGAACGATTTTTCTCGCGCGCTGAAGCCGCGTCGTAATTCGTGAAACCTGAACCATTTCGGATCGAGCCTAAATTCGTGCCGCGCATCTGGGGTGCGCGTTCGTTAGCGCCGCTGTATCCTGAAAAATCAAATCTGCCGGAACCGATCGGCGAAGTTTGGCTTACGGGTGTCAATTGCAAAGTTGCCTCCGGCCCTTTTGCCGGGAAAACTCTGGAAGAAGCGTGGGGGGAGATGCCGTCCGAGTGGCGCGGAACACGTTTCACCGAGCCGGGCAATTTTCCCATTCTCGTCAAATTCATCTTCCCCAAGGACAAGCTTTCCATCCAGGTGCACCCGGGTGATGCTTACGCTACGGCTCACGAACAAGCAGCCGGTGGCCTCGGCAAGACCGAAATGTGGCACGTTGTTCACGCGGAGCCTGGTGCGAACGTGATGGTTGGAACCAAGGGGGGTGTTACTAAGCGATTGGTTCTCGACGCCATTGCACAAAACACTTTGGAAAATCTGTTGGAAAAGCACCCCGTTTATAACGGGGATTCGTTTTTCATCCCCGCAGGCACTGTTCACACAATTGGTCCCGGAATGACCCTCTGCGAGGTGCAAGAGTATTCCGACTTGACATACCGCCTCTACGACTATGGCCGAACGGACGCCAAGGGCAAACCGCGGGAACTCCATATTGAAAAAGCACTCGACGTCATGCAGTTCGGCAAGACTGTAGGGGGAAAAACACAACCAGTCTCACTCTTCGCTGGAGAAACTGGAGACAAAAGAGACATGGACCTTGGATACGGCGGAAAGAGGACGCTTCTTTCGGCGTGTCGCTACTTTGCCGTCGAGCGGTGGGAATTCTACAAGAGAATATTCGGTTTTCATTGGAGGGGATCTGCATTCGACATTCTGGTTGTCCTCAACGGAAAAGGGCAGATTGGCTGGGGTCGGACCGTGTGGAAAAGGGGCCACGACATAAGGGATTGGGGTTGCTCGGATTTTCAAGCTGGCCAATGTTGGTTTGTTCCTGCCCTCCTAAACGTAGCTCCCAGAACGTCCGGGCATGCAACGATGCTCCGTGCTTATGTGCCGGAAGACCTATCCGGGCTTCGATCGGCGCTAAAGCGGGAGCGTCACTCTGAGGCGACTATCGCAGGGTCCGTCTTCGAGTAGAGCGGGAAAGCGCTGGCAATGGAAAAACTGACAACACATGCTGTCATTCTGGCCGGGGGGCGCGGGACGCGCTTCTGGCCGCGGAGCCGCATGCGGACTCCGAAGCAGCTCTTGAACATCGTCGGCAAGGACACGATGTTGCAGCAGACGGTTGCGCGGTTGAAGCCGCTGATTCCTGCAGACCGCACGTGGACGGTCACGAATGCAGAGCAAGCCGCGGCCGTGCGCAAACAGGTTCCGGCAGCCACGCGCAAGCGTGTGTTGATAGAGCCGATGGGGATGAACACCGCGGTGGCGATTGGTCTTGCGGCGATTCACATCCGCCACGCGGCGCGCGGCGACGCAGTGATGGCGGTGCTCCCCGCCGACCATTACATCGAGCAGCCGCAAAAGTTCCGGGAGATCGTGGGCACCGCGCTTGAAGTCGCTCGCGAACCGGGGCGAATGGTCGTGCTCGGAATTCCTCCTACGCGGCCGGATATGGGTTTCGGCTATGTCGAGCGCACGGGCGATCCGATCGTATCCAAAGGTTTCCCGGTTTTCGCGGTGAGGCGATTCACGGAGAAACCCGAGATGAAGCTCGCGCAAGAATACCTCGCTTCCGGAAACTATCAGTGGAACGCCGGGATGTTCTTCTGGCGCGTTTCCACGTTCCTCGAGAATCTGAAAAGCTTCTTGCCCAGAACGCACGACGCGCTGGAGAAGGTTGCTGAATTTATCGGAACCAGGAATTACGAACGCAAGCTGCGCGCCATTTATTCGAAGCTCCAGAATATTTCCGTGGACTATGCCGTGCTTGAGCCCGCGACTCGCGTAGAAGGACCGCCGCGCGTGTTTGTGATTCCCGCCGAGGTGGGCTGGAGCGATATCGGCTCCTGGGCCGCTGTTTATGAATTGCTTGCGAATAACAGCGGCGAAAACGTTATCGCTGGAGACGGCCACGCGCTCGATGCGCAAGGTAATTTTCTGTGGAGTCCGTCAAAGTTCGTGGCCGCCATTGGCGTGCGCAGTCTCATCGTCGTCGATACGCCTGATGCGCTGCTCATCTGCCCGCGTGATCGCGCCCAGGACGTTGGCAAAATCGTGAAATGGCTCGAAGAAGAAAAAAGAAGAAAGCTCTTGTAGGGATTACCTTTAGAGACGGCCCAGCTCCGGTAACCAGGCCAATCTGGCTTTTGGCAAAGAGTTCCCATCGCGTATACTTTTTCTCGACACTCATGAACACGATCACGTTCGGGACTGATGGCTGGCGCGGCGTCATCGCCGAGGATTTCACCTTTGCGAACGCGCGGATGGTGGCGAAGGCCATCGCACGCTACGTCGTGCGCTGCGAGGACGCGCGCAAGGGCGTCGTAATCGGCTACGACCATCGTTTCGCCTCGGACAGCATCGCTGCTGCCGCCGCCGAAGTGGTTTCCGCCAGCGGTACTCCCGTTTTTTTGACGGACAAACCCTGCCCCACGCCAGCGGTTTCGCTGCTGGTGCGAAAACGCGCGGCGGCGGGCGGCCTGATGATCACCGCAAGCCACAATCCCTATCGATGGAATGGCGTCAAGTACAAAGCGAGCTACGGCAGTTCGGCATTGCCTTCGATTGTGGCGGAAATCGAGAATGATCTTGAGGTCGTGCAAAAAGAAAACGTCCCGCCGATGCCGCCGCGGAAAAATCTGGTTCATCCAGTGGAGCCGCGGGCGCCATATCTCGATGCGCTCGAAAAACTGGTGGACTGGAAGCGGCTGCGCGATGCGAAATTCCGATTCGTATTCGATCCCATGCACGGGTCGGCTGCCGGCCTGCTGCCGGAGCTTTTCCGGCGCAACGGAATTGTCTGCGATGAAATTCGCGGCGCACGCGATCCGCGCTTTGGCGGCGTGAATCCGGAGCCGATCGAGCCGCATATCGAAGCCTTGCGGCAGGCGGTGCTCGCCGGAAAATACGACGCCGGCTTGTGCGCCGATGGGGATGGCGACCGCATCGGAGCGATTGACCGCGACGGCGCGTTTATCAACCCCCATCAGATTCTTGCACTGCTCGTCTGGCACCTCGCAGGTACCCGCCACCTGCCCGGCGATATCGCAAAAACTCTCTCCGTCACGAAACTCATCGACAAGCTTGCTGCGAAATTCGGGCGGAAACTCCACGAAACACCCATCGGCTTCAAGTACATCTGCGAGTTGATGCTCGAACAGAACATTTTGATAGGCGGTGAGGAAAGCGGTGGCATCGGCACCAGCCTCTACCTGCCCGAGCGTGACGCCACGGTTTCCGCGCTATTCCTCGCGGAACTGATGGCCTGGCACGGTAAATCGCTGGGAGAAATGCTCGCTGCGTTGTATTCGGAATTCGGCGAGTATCATTACGGCCGCGTCGATCTCGATCTGAAACCGGGCCAAAAAGAAAAAGCTATCGCTCATTTTTCCGATGGGAAACTCAGCCGCATCCTGGATCTGCCGGTGGTGCGCCGGGAAGACATGGACGGCATCAAGCTCTATTTAGGCGACGCTGGATGGGTGATGGTTCGCGCTTCGGGGACCGAGAATCTTTTGCGCGTTTACTCCGAAACCTCCAAACCTGAAACGACGCGGCGCGTTCTCGAAGACGTAACGAAGATGGTTCACAGTCTCTAGGTGCCGCCATGAAAACAATCAATTTGAACGAAAAATTCGCTCTCTTCTCCGACTACTGCAACCCTCGCGTTATTGGCGAGGTGAACGACTGCCAAGTCAAAGCGGTGAAGCTGAAAGGCGAATTCATCTGGCATCATCATGAAAACGAGGACGAGCTATTCCTGGTCGTGAAAGGGATTTTACGAATGAAGTTCCGCAGCCACGAAGCCATCGTTAACGAAGGCGAATTTGTGGTCGTGCCGCGCGGCGTCGAGCACTGTCCCGCCGCGGACGAGGAAGTCCACATCATCCTGATCGAACCAAAATCGACGTTGAACACGGGGAACATCACCAATGAAAGGACGGTCGCCCAGCTCGAGCACATTTGAAATTACAAGTCGCTCCCGCGGCGATCTATCGCCAGCTATGGAACATCGTTTCTACACGCTCGACGTTTTCACCAGCAACCGCTTTGAGGGCAATCCGCTCGCGGTATTTACCGACGGCGACGGACTTTCGGACGACCAAATGCTCGCGATCGCGCGCGAAATGAATCTCTCGGAGACCGTTTTCGTTCAAAAACCGACGGAAGAGGAAGCCCTGGCGCGGCTGCGAATCTTCACCACAAAAGAGGAACTCAAGCTCGCCGGGCATCCCGTGATTGGCACCTGGTTCCTGCTTGCGGAGCTGGGTGTCGTTCCTGCACAAGATGGCGGCGTTCACATCCTGCAAGAAACGGGAGCGGGCGTCTTGCCGGTGGAAATTCGCTTCAAGGATGGCCGTCCGCAGCGCGTCACCATGACGCAGAAGGAAGCGAGCTTCAAGTCCGCGAAAATCCACAAGAAGAAGCTAGCCGCCGCGCTGGGAATCTCGCTGAAAGACTTCGACCCGAAGATGCAGCCTGAATTCGTGTCCACCGGCATCTTCAACCTGATGGTGCCGCTGCGCAATCGCGCTGCGCTCGGCAAAATTGCCATGAACATGAGCGAACTTCGCCACCTCCAGGGTAAGAACGCAACCATGGCTTATTGCTTCGCCCTCGGCCCCAATGGCAAAGCCTTCTCCCGCGGCATGCTGCCCTGGGAACTATACGAAGACGCCGCGACGGGTTCCGCTGCCGGTTCGCTTGGCGCGTATCTTGTGCGAAACGGGGAATTGGCGCCGGGCCACACGCTGAGCATTCTGCAGGGTGCGGAAATGGGCCGGCCGAGCCATATCGAAGTGGAGGTCACCCAGAGCGGAAAGAAACTTGTTCCGCGCGTCAGTGGAGCTGCCGTGAAAGTTTTCGAAGGCACCATCCACATCTAACGCAATTCACCTGTTCCCGAGAAAAAAGGCCGCTCACGCGCGGCGAGCGGCCATTTTATTCGCTTCCACGAAAACTTACTTGTGTCCTTTGCGGTCCTGCCTCAGATCCTTGCGATCCTTGTGCAGATCTTTCTTGTCCTTGTTGATGTCCTTTTGGTCCTGGTTGCGATCCTTGCGGTCCTTGGACAAGTCTCTTTTGTCGTGGTTGATGTCGCGCTGATCCGTGTTGCGATCCGCGCGGTCCTTGTTCAGGTCCGTGCGATCGTGATTGATGTCCTTCTGATCCTTGTTACGGTCGACGCGATCCGCGTGCAGATCCTTGCGATCAGCTTGCGCCTGCGCGCTGTTGATGCCGTATTTCTTGTCATCGCGGACAAGCTGGGCCTTGTCGTGATTGATGTCGCGCTGGTCCTTGTTGCGGTCCACGCGGTCCTTGTTCAAGTCCGCGCGATCATGATTAATGTCCTTCTGGTCTGCATTACGGTCGGCGCGGTCTTTGCTCAGATCGGTCTTGTCGTGATTGATATCGTGCTGATCGGCATTGCGATCAGCGCGGTCCTTCGCCAGATCTTTCTTATCATTTCGAATGTCTTTCTTGTCGTTCTGAACGTCCTGCTGCTGCGGGGTCGGATCCTGGCTCTGGGCATACGCACCTCCGGCGAGGAACCCGGCAAAAGCAACCGCGAGCACACCTCGACGGACCATGAGTTCTGCATTCATTGTCTTCTCTCCTATTGAAATGGTTCCTGAAATTACCACCACACTTACGAAATAAAACACCTCGAGCGCCGGAAAGTTTCGCTACCCGAGGTGCAGGTTGTTATGGAAGAAGTTGCGTAGAGCCGAAGGAGACTGCAACTAATTTATTTTCAATGACTTATGGACAGCGTCAAGAACTCCGTTCACAAATGCTCCGGACTCCTCGGAGGAGAATTTCTTTGCGAGTTCGACCGCTTCGTTCAGAACGACCTTCCCGGGAGTATCTTGGCCGTTCAATTCGTGAATCGCAAGACGCAAGATAGCGCGATCGATGGCGGCGAGGCGCTCGAATTGCCAGTTGTCAGAGTGCTTGACGATGATGGCGTCGAGCGCGGTGATGTCCTTCGCCGCTCCTTCAAAGAGTTTGTTCGCGAACGCGCGCGTCTTGTCCGCGGCCTTGGCGCTCTTCCAGAATTTCACCTCTAGCTTGGTCAAATCCTGCTGGCTCATGTCCCATTGAAACAACATTTGCATCGCAAACTCCCGGGATTTTGTGCGAAGAGACACGTTATTTGCGCCGCGGCTTTCCGGCGGGGGCTGCTTTCGAATGCGCGGCGCGAAGCTTGCGTGATAACTGCGCCATTTCGATGGCGGCAAGTCCCGCTTCGAATCCCTTGTTTCCGCCCTTGAGCCCAGCGCGATCGATGGCCTGCTCCAGCGTGTCGCACGTCAGCACGCAGAACATGATCGGCAAGCCCGTGTCCATCTGCGCGAGCTGCAACCCCCGTGCCGTTTCCGAACAAACATAATCGTAGTGCGTCGTTTCGCCGCGCAAAACACACCCGATGGCGATCAGCGCATCGTACTTCCCCGTTGCCGCCAGTTTTTTCGCGGCGAGCGGCAACTCGAACGCTCCGGGCACGTGCACGAGATCAACATCCTTGCTCGCCGCTCCCGCCCGCTCCAGCGCGTCCACCGCCGCCGCAAGAAGACGCTCGGTAATAAAACTATTGAAGCGGCTCACCACAATGCCGAAGCGAAAACCCGCCGCGCTCAACGCGCCATCAATCTTGCCGGGTTGTATTTTCTCCGCCATCGCCAATCCACGCTGCTCCCCGTTCTGAATCCTCAACATCCTTTACCTCATTTACTTCCTTTATTTCCCTTTGAATTGCGGCGGCCTCTTTTCCAAGAATGCCTTGGTCCCTTCGCGCATGTCATCAGTCGCGCAGGCCACGCCGAAAAGCGTCGCTTCCAGGAACAATCCTTCTTCCTGGGCCATTTCCACGCCGCGTTCGATCGCTTCCATGGTGAATTTCACCGCCAGAGGCCCGTTGGCGATGATCTTCTTCGCCATCGTTTCCGCAGCGGGAATCAACTCTGCCGGCTCGTAAATATGATTGACTAGGCCGATGCGCAGTGCCTCTTCCGCTGTGATCATCTCGCCGGTAAGGCAAAGTTCGTGCGCCACGCCCTTGCCGCACAGCCGCGTTAGCCGCTGCGTTCCGCCGTAGCCGGGCAAGATCCCGAGCTTCACCTCCGGCTGCCCAATCTTTGCTGTTTTGCTGGCGATTCGAATGGTGCAGGAAAGAGCCAGCTCGCAGCCGCCGCCCAGCGCAAATCCATTGATCGCGCAGATCGATGGTTTCCCCATCGTTTCCAGCAGATGGAAAACGCCCTGCCCGACGAGCGAAAACTCCTTGCCATTGACCGGTGTTTGCAGCGCCAGCTCGCTGATATCCGCGCCCGCCACGAAAGCTTTTTCTTCCGCGCCCGTGAGGATCAGCACCCGCACGCCATGGTCATCGCGCGCATCGAGCAGCGCATGTTGCAATTCTTCGATGGTCTTGCGGTTCAGCGCATTCAGCACCTTCGGCCGGTTGAAGGTGATGTACGCAATCCCGCCTTTCTTTTCATACAGTAGATTCTCATAAGCCATCTTTTCTTTTTCCTTCTTTACTCCGTGTGCTCTGTGTCTCCGCGTTTTATTTCTATTCTATTTTCTTCGCGCCGCTAAAATTTCTGGGCATTCGGATTCTGCGGATCCGAATAATCGTAAAAGCCGCGCCCCGCCTTGCGCCCGTTCCACCCCGCCAGCACCATGCGCTTCAACAGCGGCGGCGCCGCAAATCGCCGCTCCTTGAATTCATCAAACATGATTTGCGAAATGTAATAGGTCGTATCCAGCCCCACGAAATCCAGCAGCGTGAGCGGGCCCATCGGGTGCCCACATCCCAACTTCATCGAATTATCGATGTCCTCAATCGACCCCACGCCCTCTTCCAGCGCGCGAATCGCGTCCAAAAGATACGGCACCAGCAATCGATTTACGATGAAGCCGGTGCTGTCATGCGCGCGCACCGGGGTTTTGCCGAGTTTCGCCCCGAACGCTACGATCTCTTCGTAAACGGCCGGCTCCGTTGCGATGGTTCGCACTACTTCGACCAGCTTCATCACCGGCACAGGATTGAAGAAGTGCAGCCCGACGAAACGTTGGGGGCGCTTCGTCGCCGCGGCAATTTCCGTGATCGTCAAGGAAGATGTATTGCTCGCAAAAATCGTCGGCGGCGGACAAATCGCATCCAACGCGCCGAAGAGTTCCCGCTTCGCCGGAAGCTGCTCGATGATCGCCTCAACGATGAGGTCGCAATTTTTCAAGTCATCGATCGAAATCGTGCCCTTCAATCTGCCACGGATTTCGCCTCGCACCGCCTCGGTGATCGTGCCTTTCTCCACCAACCGATTTAGGTTTTTCTCGATGCCCATGAGCCCCTTGTCCACCAGCTCAGTGCTCACTTCGCGCACCACGGTATCGAATCCCGCCGCAGCCGCCACCTGCGCGATCCCCGAGCCCATCAGCCCACACCCCACGACACCCACTTTTCGAATCGCCATGCTCTTCCTCGTAGCAGATGTTGCCGGCCCATCGGCAGAAAGAGCCGGCAAATAAAAAACGGCAAGCCCCGAAGGCAAAAGTGTAGCAGAAATGCCCGATTCCCTACTCTTCTCTGCGTTTCCTCAGCGCATTCAGCGTCTTTACGTTATCTTTCCTCTTTGCTCCATGCGCGTGGCACGCCCGTGCGCCCAATCAGTTCCGCAGCGCTTCCACAATCATCGCAATCCCTTGGCCTCCGCCAATACAAGCCGTCGTCAGCCCATACCGCAACCCATTCCGGCGCAACTCATTCAAAATCGTAATGACCAGCCGCGTTCCCGACGCGCCCAGCGGGTGCCCCAGCGCAATCGCCCCGCCGTTGACATTCGTTTTCTCGCGTTTCAGCCCCAGCACTTTTTCCACCGCAAGATACTGCGCCGCAAACGCCTCGTTCACTTCCACGCGATCCATCTGCTCCAGCGTCAGCCCCGCCAGCTTCAGCGCCTTCTGCGAAGACGGCACCGGCCCAATCCCCATTATGCTCGGATCCACTCCCGCGACCGCCCAAGAAACTAGGCGTCCCACCGGTTTCAATCCCCGCTCCTTCGCGATTTTTTCTCTCGTCACTACCACCGCGGCGGCGCCATCCACGATTCCGCTGGCGTTCCCCGCCGTGACGACGCCATCTTTCTTGAACGACGGCGGAAGTTTTTCCAGAGTTTCCATCGTTGTTTCCGGCCGCCGGTGATCGTCTTCGCTCACCACAATCGTCTTCTTTCCTTGCTTCACTTCCACCGGCACCAGCTCTTCTTTGATGCGGCACGCCTTGTATGCCGCGTCCGCCGCCTGCTGGCTGCGCATGGCGTAGGCGTCGGCATCTCTTCTCGTGACATCATACTGTTCGGCGAGTTTTTCCGCCGTCAACGCCATCGGCAATCCACAATATGTATCCGTCAGCCCCGCCATCAACGAATCTTCCAGTGCTCCACCGCCCAGCCTCAATCCCGTCCGCGCCCCGCGAACCACGAAGGGCGCCTGCGTCATATTCTCCATCCCGCCCGCAAGCACCATGTTCGCTTCGCCCAACAGCAACCGGTGCGCGGCCTGCGCGATCGCCTCAATTCCCGAGCCGCACAACCGATTCACCGTCACCGCCGGCGTTTCAATTTTCAGCCCAGCCTTCAGTCCCACATGGCGCGCGCCATAGAGCGCATCCGCGCTTGTCTGCATCACATTGCCAAAAATCGCATGATCAAACTCCCCCGGGTCCACGCCCGAGCGCCGAATCGCTTCTTTCGAAGCAAGCGCCGCCAGCTCAATCGCGCTCACCTCCGAAAACGCCCCCATGTACCGCGCCATCGGCGTCCGCGCCCCAGCCACAATCACAACATCTGTCGGAAACATTCTTCTTTCTCCTAACTGTTTAAGCCCAATTTTACAACCGGAATAGTTGTCATCCCGAGCGAAGCGAATGATCTCATCCTTCAACGCGGCAGGCTTCGTTGCGCTTCGGGCCCAATCCCCTCAATGACGCGGGGCGGCGTCTGCAGTAGTCACAGTTTCGGCGTTTCTAGCGCCACCACCGTATCCCCGCCCCGCTTTCGCGCCTCTTCAATCGAAAACTCCGCGCGGTTGATCAAATCCGTCACAATATCCTCGCTGTCGTATTCGTGCTTGGCCACCGCCTCGACGATTCCCGCGCTCAGGGTAATTTGCGTCGAGTCCCACGGCGGCCGCAGCCCGGAAGCC
>Ga0210405_10006508_pt1 | contig 10410 bp, 8 predicted proteins | sample IncBWH11MmetaG_FD_155492 | JGI IMG/M metagenome (GOLD analysis project Ga0210405, IMG submission 155492) | Forest soil microbial communities from Barre Woods Harvard Forest LTER site, Petersham, Massachusetts, United States - Inc-BW-H-11-M | ecosystem: Environmental > Terrestrial > Soil >... | reverse complement strand
TGGTTTGGACCTTGAATTCCTGAATTGCATCGATCGAAGGTTGAATGACGTACGCCTGGCCAGTGAGAACGTCCCCCAGATTCGAATTGTTGTCAATGCCGTCGAGGAGGTAATTGTTCTGCAGAGAACGCGCGCCGTTCGAGCTGAAACCGTAACTGGTCTCGACGCGAGAGCCCGGCTCGCTGGGAGCAATTCCAGCCCCGAGAAGCGCAAGCTGCGCATAGTTGCGTCCGTTTAGAGGAAGCGTCTCTGCCTGGCGTTTGTCCACCAGATGCCCCAGATCGGACGTTTGCGTTTCCAGAAGTTGTGCCTCGGTGGTGACGGTCACGACTTCCTTGATATCGCCAAGCGAGAGAGTGATGTCTACCGCGGGCCGCGCATCGACGTTCACGGTGATTGGGCCGGCGACCGTCTTCTTGAATCCAGCTTGTTCCGCGGTCACTTGGTAGCGACCAACCTTGAGCGGGCTGACGACAAATTCACCCTGCGCGTTAGTAGCGGTGACGAGTTGTCCTCCGCGTTCGGTGTCGACAATCGTGAGCTTCGCCCCGGCGATGACCGCTCCGCTCGGATCCTTCACCACGCCTGCGAGACCGCCACTGTCTTTCTGGGCGATCGCACCAGCGCAGGCGAAGACCAATATCCCCAGTATCCAGAAGGACGATCGAAGCTGGCTGAAGTGCCCTGACCGTCGCGAAGAAGAACAGCGCGTGAATCGGTTCATCTCAGTTTTCCTGGTCTACGGAGAAATGGGAGCCGCTTTCGTATTATTACGATTTGATATTAATAGTTGCGATCTTGCGGGAAAGTCAATAGAAAAGTTTAAGCCGCTCGGAATGGAGGGCGAAAGCAGGTTTCTCCGAACATCCTGCGGTTTCTGCCCCAACTCTCTGCCTCGATCGATCGGCGCCCTCGACAAGAATCGCCTCCGAAATATGTTACGAAAGATTATGTTTGCTTTCGTTTTAACCTGGTCATACTCGATGGCTAGCGGCGCTTTAGAGCTTCGAGTTCGTCAAGCGTACGCGGCCAGTCCGACCGCAACAGCCGCGATAGGCTTCGATCAGCAAGAACTTTCCCGCCGGTTTGGCAGCGGGCACAGTAGTTGGTTTCATTGTCAGCGTAGCGAATCCGTTGAATCTTTTCGCCGCACCTCGGACACGGCTCCCCATAGCGTCCATGAACCGCCATGTCCTTGCGAAATGCAGTCACCTTTTCCGGAAAGCCAGTCTCAGTTTCTGCGCGCAGCCGGTTTGTCCAGAGCTTCAGAGTATTTTGGGTCGCAGCGAACAGCCGCACCCATTCATCCGGCTTGAGCTTTTGCGTTAGCGCGATAGGTGACAATTGGGCAGCATGCAGGATCTCGTCCGAGTACGCGTTGCCGATGCCGCTCAGTATGCGTGGATCTGTGAGAGCTCGCTTGAGTGTGCGGTTTTCGGCAGTCAGCGCATCGCGAAACGAGCCCATATCGCTGCTGAAGATGTCGATTCCGCCAGGGTCCATTGCCTGCAAACCCACTTCGCCGCTGACCACATACAACGATGCGCGATGCTTTGTACCGGCTTCCGTGAGCACGAGAGAGCCGTTGGGAAAATCGAAAGCTGCCAGGCTTCGCCGTCCCGCAAGCTTTGCTCCTCGCGGGCGCCAGTGCAACCGGCCAGCAATCATCAAGTGCAGAACCAGCCAGAGATCGCCTTCTACACGGACAGCAATTCGCTTGCCGATCCGCCGCAGTTCGCGCACAATGCGGCCTTCGACATCCGTGAGGGGTGGCTGCGCGGTGCGAAGCAGAAATGGGCTCGACAACCGTACAAGCTCGATCGGCTGTCCCAGAATCCGTGGCTCAAGCGCACTGATGTAGGCGGCGATATCCGGCAGTTCCGGCATGTTAAACAGATTGCAGGACGCAACGGCATTTTTCAACCGCGCAATTTAAGATAGATCATGGCCGGCGTTCGGATCGACAAGTGGTTGTGGGCTGCCAGATTTTTCAAGACCCGCAGCCTGGCTGCGCGAGCCTGCGAACTTGGCAGGATTCAATTCAACGGCCAGCTCGCCAAGGCTGCGCGCGAGGTTCACATTGGCGACATGTTGCAAGTAACAAACGACAGCGGCGTCTTTCAGGTCGAAGTCTTAATTCTCGGCGAAGTGCGCGGCCCTGCGTCGGTTGCGCAAACTCTCTATCGCGAGACGGAGGCGAGCCGAGAGCTGCGGCTAAAGGTGGCGGCGGAGCGAAAGGCGATGAAGCAATTCGAAGAGTTGCCCGCGGGCAGACCATCAAAACGCGAGCGCCGCAAAATCATCCAGTTCCGACGAAGGTAAATTCAGTAGCCGATCAAAGCATAGCCACCCGCCGTTGCACCAGCAGGAAGTACAGAGCCACCAGAATCAGTAACAGTCCGTTCACGCCCAACACCACTGGTGCCGTAAACATAGGAACGAGCCATCCCGACAAAAGATTTCCCATGGGCATGCCTCCGCGGAATGCACAGTTGTAAACGCTCATCACGCGCCCGCGCATTGCGTCGGTCGTGATCAACTGCACCAGCGAAGTCACGGTGGCGAAGACAGCCATCATCGAAGCGCCCACGAGCACCAGCATGGCATAGCTCAAGGGCAGGTACTTCGAAAGGGAAAACCCTGAAATCCCCACTCCCAGGCAAATGAGCACGCTGAGGGCGAATCGGCCCTTGTGCCGTATGTTGCCCCGCTCCGCGACAAGTAGTGAGCCGCAGATCGAACCGAGTCCCATCAGCGAAAGCAGGTTCCCGTAAGTTTCTGGTCCCCGATGAAAGATGTCTTTGACGAACACCGGCATATATGTCCGCATCGGCATGCTCAAAGCGGTCATGCAGAACGCCAGCACGATCAGCGCCTCCATGGAATTCTGTCTGCGAAGGAATTTGATGCCCTCCTTCAGGCTGCTAAACATCGACTCGGTGGTACTCACCGGCAGGAATCGGGTGGTGATAATGGAAAGCGTAATGATCGGGGCGAGGAAGGAAATCGCATTCAAGCCAAAGCACCACTTCTCACCCAACTTTGCCAAAGCCTGACCGGCGAGAGCGGGTCCAATCGTTACCGCCATGTTGAATTGGATCGAATTCAAGGCGATGGCGTTCGGCATGTCCTCCCGGTCGACCAGAGTCGGAATCAGCGCCTGGTACGCCGGCCCGCCAAAAGCCTGGGCCAAGCCGGAGACGAACGAAAGACAGAGGATATGCCATACGTGTACAACTCCGGTCGCCACCAGGATCGTCAGCAGCGCCGCGCTACCCATCTGCATGTACTGAGAGACGAGCAGAATCTTCCTGCGCTCGATGCGGTCGGCCACTACACCGCCGATCAGCGAGAACAGGAAAATGGGAATGCCGCCGAGAAACTGGTCGAGAGCGAGCAAAAATGCCGAATGGCTTAGACGATAGATGAGCCAGCCCTGCGCCACGATCTGCATCCAGGTGCCTATGCTGGACGTACAGGCGCCGAACCACATGAGCCGGAAATCTCGATATTGAAAAGCCTTGAATACCCTGCGAAGAGTTGACCTATCCATGTGCTTCGGGTGTCTCTAGTGTCCGAAGTCTATCTTCGCACAAGCGCTCGTCCACTGCTTTCTCATCGGAAGCACACAGGTTCGACCTGGATATTAGTTGGTATTCTGTATGCGGCCAGGCTTAATCCCCGGCGGCCGTCCTCGAATCACAAATTCGCTGCCATCGCATCGCATACACCCACCGCCGTTAATTCTCCGAAGGCTTCTCGACATGATCGACGACGAGAGTCTCCACGGGGCTGTCTTGCGATTCCAGTTCCAGACCAAGCTGCGCTTGGATTGCTGTGAAGATCGACGATCCAGAAGGTGGCGGTTGAGGCTCGGCCTGCTTTTAACCCCGGAAGCTGACTGTCATCCGGCGTCCACTGCAGGGTCAAATCATATTTGCCCGTGAGTCCGGTCTTGTCCAGAACGGGGCGGCCCAGTTGGTCCGAGAGCGCCCGCACAAAGTCCGCCATAGACAGCGCCTGGCCTGTGAGCGTGCCCAAACTTCAGGAGGCAAAACCTGGCGATATCTACGCCAACGGAATCAAAGGGCCCCAACGGCCATCCCGGAGGACCGGGCAACATCCGCATGGGCAGGGGCAGGACCGTTCTCCGCGATGGCCAGCGCATATACAGGAAGGTCTTTGGTCTCGCGGTGACGCGTCAGCTTGCCACGATTGAGGTACACCTTGCCAGCACAAAATTCGTAAAGGCCTACGACCTTGTGTTCAACAAGGGAGATGAAGTCACGGTCGTTGGCACCAAAGTGCAATTTGAAGGTGTGGAAACTATCTTCGCTCGGGAAGTCACACGCGGCAGCGAGACCTTCGTGTTCCGCGATAAAGACGGCACGCCGATCTGGTAGCAGCCTGACCGCGCACCGGAGAGAAGTGGCAAACGCCTGGGCAACTCTATGATTTAGTTCTGCTGGCGATTTTGATCACCAAACTCCAGGTTCCGGTGATGTATGGTTACGCTTGGGTGGTTTGGCTTGGTGGATGGAGTTGGGTCGACTGATAACTGCAATCCTTTTACCTGGCGCACTATCACTCGCTGTCCCGCAGGCACATTGGCGGAAGCGATTGCGTCCCAGAGTTCCCCGTGGACGAAGACTTTTCCTTGCGGGGATAGAGCGCTCTGTGTGAGGCCGATCTCTCCTATTAGTCCTTGCACTCCGGTGACAACTTTATTGGCCCGCGCTTTCAGCGCGATGCTCATCAAAAATACCGTAATGATTCCCAGAGGGATGCTGACCGCCAATGCTGTCAGCAGATGGACTCGCATCTCGGGGATGGGCGCGTCCACGAGCAACAGTCCACCCAACGTGAGGGTGACGATTCCGCCGATCGCTAGCACTCCGTGGGCAGCGAATTTGGCCTCCAGCGCGAACAGGATGAACGAGGCGAAAATCAAAACTACGGCGGCGAAACGAGTGGGCAGTAAATTTAGCGCGAAGATGGCGACAAGAATGAAGACGATTCCTACGGTTCCGGGGACCACCGCACCGGGATGGTTGAACTCGGCATAAAGGGCCAACGCGCCCACGGCGAGCAGGATGAAGGCTACGTTCGGATCCATCAAGTAGGCGAGAATGTGCTGCTTTAGAGTCATGCCAAAAGGACGAACCGGTTCGCCGACTAAATTGAGCGTGATGCTCTCTCCGTTGAAACGCTTCACCTGTTTGCCTTGCAGTTGCTTGAAGAGGTCGTCTTCGCTGGGTGCTACGTAGTCGATCAGTTTTTGCGAAAGTGCTTCCTGATCGGTGAAAGACTTGGATTGGCGGACCGCGGTCTCGGCGATCTCAACATTGCGGCCGCGCTTGGCAACTACCGATCGCAACAGGGCGGCGGAATCATTCTCGATTTTTTCCTTCATCGTGTCGTCCATCTTGCCGCCGCCAAGAGTGACGGGATGAGCCGCGCCGGTATTGGCTCCCGGCGCCATGGCCGCAACGTCGGCGCTTTCGAGGATGAAAAATCCGGCGGACGCGGCCCGGCTTCCGCTGGGCGTGACGTAGATGATTACTGGAACCGGTGAGGCCAGGATTTTTTCGATGATGTCGCGTGTGGATTCAAGCAGGCCGCCGGGAGTGTTGATCTCGATGAGCAAGGCGTGATCTCTGTTGCGTTCTGCCTCGGCGATGGCGCGGCCAATGTATTCATCGGTGATGGGATGAATCGAGTCGTTTACGACGATCTTCAATACTTCGGAGGAAGAAGCGGCGCAGAGGACGAACAACAGCAATCCGGTCAGAACAGCGGAGAAAAAGCGCGAAACGAAAAACGGTCTCATCGATTAGGCAGTGGCTGCGCTTCCTGCGCGAGCTTGGCTGCGACGGTGCGCTTGAGCGCGAGCGCGGCCGCATTGGTTGGCTCTAAACGCAGAGCCCGATCTATCTTCTCGGCGGCCGCTTCAGGTCTATTGTCTCGCAAATCAAGCTTCGCCAACACCAAAAGCGGCTCGGGGAATTGACGGAGCCGCAATGCCTCCTCGGCCTCGGTTCGGGCTGCGGTGAGGTTATTTTCGGCCTCCAGCGCACTCGCCAATCCGGCGTGCGCCTCCGGGTTCGACGGGTTGAGTGCAATCGCTTGGCGGAATTCGCCTTCTGCTTCGGAAAGAAAGCCTTGCGCCAGCAGTTCATGTCCACGAACGGTGTGGAATTGCGCATGGGTGCGAGGATCTGTCTTCGCCAAACGCTGCTCGGCGGCTGCGTCGATCTTTAAGGCGAGCAGGCGGAACGAACTCTCGTCGTAGTTGGTGCGGATGCGCTCGACTGGAATCTTCTGGGTCGCCGGCACAATGGCCCGCTGGGCTGAAGCGTCAGCGCCGGGTGAGACCGTTTCAAGCAGAGCTTTGGCTGCAGTATCTCCGGGTCGAAGGGAGAGAGTGTCGTGGAGTTGGCGAGAGGCGCCGGCGGCGTCGCCACTTCGGTAAAGTTCTATAGCCAGATTGAAGTGATAATCGGGATCATTCGGATCCGCATCGATGGCTTTCTGAAAATAGTCAGCAGCGCTTTTCCTATCCGCGTGAGAGCTTACGACTCCCAGGTTGTTGTAAACCTCGGCCAGAGGCATGAGCACGGCAACGAAGTGGAATGCCGATTCGGCGCGCTGAAAATCTCCCTGGTAGTAAGCTGCAAGTCCAAGATAGAAATTCGCCTCGCGGGCGAGAGGATGGTTTTCGGGCACGCGCGCCAGCGTGGCGACCGCGGGTTCATACTGTCGCGCACGGTAATAGGCTTTGCCGAGCTGTAACAATGCCTCGGGATAGCTGGGATTCAGGCGAACGGCCTCGCGAAAACGGTGGATCTGTTCGTCAGCCCTCGGCGCTGTGACGCCGCGCACGTAGTTTTCGAACGCGTCCAACCGGAGGGGAGGCGCAGCGGCAATAAATGCCTGCTTTGCGATCGAGATTTCCGGACGCAGGGCGTGCAGAACATCCCATGCCAGCGCGGTCTGAATGTCGATGAGTTGGAGCAACGGGCCGGACTCATTCATTTCGGGTAGCAAGTGTTGGCGACGCATGTCCAGAAGTTGCGCCGCAGCGTTGAAGGTCCGGCCATCGAAGCGGTACACGCCTAGCACGACGTAGTCCACGTCCAGTTCTTCCGCAATCCGGTAGAGAGTGGCGCGCGAAGGATGAAGCGCGACCGGGATACCCAAGCGGTCGTAAGCACGGATTCGATCCTCGCGCGGCAACACAAACAGCGTGGCGGAATTCAGGCGCTCTTGCAGCAGTTCGGGAAAGGAGTCGCTGATCCACTCGATACCCGGAGCTTTGGACTGATTTTCAAAAGGAACTACCAACACGGTCTGACCGGCGGTGGCCGATCCCTGGGCAAGGGCCGCTGTGGACAAGAGAATAATGATTGCGCTGAGCCGGAGAAGTTTCAAGTCAACTAGATTATAGCGGGTGACGGGTCTTTGATTGTGGGTTGAAAGACTCTGGACGTTCTCCTTAATGTTTTGCTACGCGGCGTGGGCGATTGTTCCGAGGTGGGAAGGTGGCAAAAGCCATTGTCAAGGCGCTGCTTCGGTGATATAAGGGTGCGCCATGCTGACGGGAGGGTTTAAGTCTGCCCCGCAGTCCCGTGTTCGACAACAACTTAAATGCAGAGAGGAGAATCTTCAATGAAGCTTCGCGCATGCTTCGTCATGGTCAGTTTTCTGTGTGCGGTGGTTTACACAACTCTGGCTCAAACAGCGGCTCCTAATTCAAACCTGGCTTCGACTCAGGTGCCGCGGCTCATCAAGTTCTCGGGTGTTGCAAAGGATGAATCGGGAAAGCCCGTAACCGGCGCAGTCGATATTACTTTCTCGCTGTACAAAGACGAGCAGGGAGGCAGTCCGTTGTGGGTCGAGCCGCAGAATGTTCGACCCGAGGAGACGGGACACTACACAGTGATGCTGGGCTCTGCCAGCGCGGATGGCGTTCCGTTGAGTCTGTTCAGTTCGGCGGAAGCGCACTGGATCAGTACGCAGGTTTCAGGACAGCCGGAGCAGCCGCGAGTGTTGCTTCTGAGCGTGCCGTATGCATTGAAAGCAGCGGATGCGGAAACTTTGGGCGGCTTGCCGGCGTCGGCATTCATGCACTCCACTGTTGCAGGAGCCCAAGGGAAGTCGGGCACGCCTGCTTCTCAATCGCCGCCGAATCTGCCTCCTGCGGGTGTAACGGGTAAAGGGACAAAGAATTTCGTTCCTCTCTGGACCGGAGCGACGGCTCTCGGGGATTCGCTGATTTACCAGACCGGAGGAAATTTGGGGATCGGTACGAAGACGCCGCAAGCCACAGTTGATGTTGCCAGTAAAGCGGCTCTGGGGATGCAAGTGACGGTGCCGGGCTCTGCGGCCGCCATTGACGGCATTGCGACCGATCCGAAAGCAGGCACGACGGGCGTATACGGACAAAGCTCCTCTCCGATTGGAAACGGGGTATATGGGTTGGACAATGCGACAACGGGTGGCATCGGGGTGATCGGGCAGTCCAACGCCACCTCGGGCAAGTCGTATGGTGTGGCTGGTTTCGCGACAAGCACGACGACGGGCGCCAGTGGCGTGCTCGGCAGTGAAACTGCCACAAGTGGCCAGGTGCACGGCGTCAGCGGATTCGCGTCAAGCACCACTACCGGCGCGGTTGGCGTGATTGGGTTTGAACTCGCTACCACAGGCCTGGTTTACGGCGTTAGTGGGGGGACCAATAGCACCACGACCAATGCGGCGGGCGTGAACGGCTTCGAGGGTGCCGCGACCGGTCAGGTATTTGGCGTAGGGGGCAGCACCAACAGCATCACCGACTACTCGGCGGGTGTTACCGGTTACGAGGGAGCGACCAGCGGGAAAGTCTCCGGCGTTGCCGGCGGAACCGCCAGCACAACCACCGGTGCCTCGGGCGTAACTGGTAACGCTGGTGCCACAACTGGCAACGTATACGGCGTCAGCGGGTACACGCCCAGCATTGCAGGAGTCGGAGTGCTTGGCACCGCGTACGCCAGCAGCGGCAACACCACCGGAGTTATTGGATCGACCGTGAGTCCGAACGGTATCGGCGCATTTGGGAACAGCACCTCCACCAGCGGAGGCACCGGAGTGCAGGGACAAACGGAGAGCGCGAGCGGCGGGGCGGCTGGTATTTTTGTTGCTCACGGAGGCGGCGGACTGATCCTGAGCGGCCTTGCGGGCAGCAGCTATAAAGGAGTGTTTAGCGTTGACGCTGCCGGCAACGGTTTTTACGCCGGCAACCTCAACGTGACCGGCAAGCTGACCAAGGGCGGCGGTTCGTTCAAAATTGACCATCCGCTGGATCCTGCGAATAAGTATTTGTCCCACTCGTTTGTCGAATCGCCGGACATGATGAACGTTTACAACGGAAACATCACCAGCGATCGGCATGGCTTGGCTACGGTGAACTTGCCGGAGTACTTCGAGGCGCTCAATGGGGATTTCCGTTATCAGTTGACGGTGATCGGGCAGTTTGCGCAGGCCATCGTTGCCAAGAAGATTGCTGCGAACCGCTTTGTGATTCGGACGAGCAAGGCTAACGTGGAAGTGTCGTGGCAAGTGACCGGCATCCGGCGCGACGCTTATGCCAATATGTACCGCATACCGGTGGAGGAGGACAAAGCAGCTGGGGAGCAGGGCTACTATTTGCATCCGGAGGTTTTTGGACAGCCGGAGTCGAAGAGCATATCCGCAGCTTCAAAGGCGTCTCCTTCTCCGCAGAATGTGTTTGCGGATGCGTCGCACGAATAGACGCAGTTTCGTTAGGAACTGTCATCCCGAGCGGAATATCAGATTCGCGCCGCGAATCTGATACGGAGTCGAGGGACGTCTTGCATGGGGATTGTTCAGGCCGTCATTTTTGTTTCTTTCTCTGGACTGTGCTCCTCACGCTGCAGTTCAGTCCAGCCTGGCAGGGTCTGGTCTCCGGTGATCAGTCTGGCGCCGCGTTCGAAGGTGAGGTACGACCACGCCCACTGAATCAGCACGATTAGCCGGTTGCGGAATCCGATGAGGAAAAAGATGTGAACAGTTAACCACGCGAGCCAGGCGAGGAAACCGGAAATGTGAATCTTACCAAACTGCGCGATGGCGGCGGCGCGGCCGATGGTCGCCAGGTTGCCCTTGTTTACGTAATGAAAGTTTTCCCGCGCCTGTCCTTTCAGGTCGCGCAAGATATTGCGGGCTGTCGCTTTTCCTTCTTGGATCGCGGCTGGCGCCACACCCGGCACAGGCTCGCCATTTTCCCGTTTCAGCGAGGCCAGGTCTCCGATAACAAAAACGTGAGGACGACCAGGAACGCTCAAGTCAGGATTCACGAACACGCGCCCGGAGCGGTCGGTGGGCGCGCCGAGTTTCTTGCCTAGTGGGGACGCT
>Ga0210405_10006507_pt1 | contig 10410 bp, 10 predicted proteins | sample IncBWH11MmetaG_FD_155492 | JGI IMG/M metagenome (GOLD analysis project Ga0210405, IMG submission 155492) | Forest soil microbial communities from Barre Woods Harvard Forest LTER site, Petersham, Massachusetts, United States - Inc-BW-H-11-M | ecosystem: Environmental > Terrestrial > Soil >... | reverse complement strand
CGGCGCCGGCCTCCTGGGTGCAGGGCGGGCAGCTCGTCGTCCAGACGTGCCTGATGGTGATCTCGATCCTGCTCCTGCTGATCGTGAGCATCGTGTTCTTCGGGGCGAGCGTGCCGAAGAACCCGGGCGGGCTGATCCTGGCGGTTCTCTTGGCCATCGCCGCGCTGTTCACGATCGGCCTGACCATCGCGGCGGTGGCGTGGACCGCCTCCGCTGCGCGCGGCATCATGGCCGCGGCGTTCTACCCGCTCATGTTCTTCGCCGGGCTGTGGTATCCGGTCCAGCTCCTGCCGGGCGCGTTCCAGGCCATCAGCCACTTCACCCCGCTCGGCGCGGCAGTGCAGGCGATGCAGGCCGCGATGAACGTAGGCTTCCCCCCGGCCCAGCCGCTCCTGGTGCTCGCCGCTTATGCCCTGGTGTTCGGCTACCTAGCCAGGCGCTTCTTCCGCTGGGAATAGCGCGAAAAATTATCGTGGATCGTTACTTCCCCGTAGCGGGGGGTAACGATCCACGATCCCGTTATAGTAGCTAGGATCTCACTTCGCGTGACACGTTGATCTTGTTTGACCTGCGGATACTCGGTTGTCTCACGGCGACGTCACCAAGATCAGTCTCAGGCTCGTGTCATTTCCTTGATCGGCGCGGCCGACCGCACAGACAGGAACAGCCGCCCAAGCTCCGCCTGATTGTCCAGACCCACGACATCGGGGGGGACTGCCTCACCCGCCGGGGCATCAACTCAGTTGGGCGGCTTCCCGCCGGCTCCGCAGGAGATGATGTCTGCCTGCGGGTATGTGCCGACGTAATGCTTGATGCCGATGTGGTAGCGGACTACGACCGAGGTGAGATCCCAGCATTGCCCCGGACGCGGCCCGGTCAGCTCGAGGACCAAGGTTGGATCGTGCTTTCCGACGACCAGCAAGGTGCCCGCCGGTATCTCGTCTCCGGCCGCATGATGCAGGAGAGGCTGAACGCATGTGGCTAGCCCCGGGCCGCTGAACGGACCCAGCGTGGTGCACCCCCACCGGGCCGAGCGGCCGATCAGCGCGTGCTGCAGGACGAGCGGCGCGAACAGCGGGCTGCCGGTCACGACGACGCCGTCGATGATCGCTGCGCCGTGCCCGTGGTTTTCGATCGACAGGACGTAGGCGACGGGCTGACTCCGCAGGTCGTACCAGCCCCAGGCGCCGCCGCTCGTGTTGGGCAGCCACAACGGGCCGTTGCCGAGGCCGATTGGTCCCCACGCGAGGAAGGCGCCGGCTGCAGCCACCGCTACGCCGGTTGCAGCCAGCCAGCGAGCCTGTCGCTTGACCAGCTGCAGCACCGAACCTGCCTTCACCTCGAGATCCGTCGAGACGAGTCTGCCATGAAGCACGCTCGGGTCGTCTGCGAAGCTGTGGTCATGCCGTGGATTGACCTTGAGGGTGCCGTCAATGTGCGAGACCTGGGTGGCCTGCCGGCCGGAGACGGGCGCCAGACCCTCGGCGGCAGGCTGCTCGGGCCCCCTCTGACCTAGGTCGTCGCCGCCTCTGTAGGCCACGCAGGTCAGCCACGTGACTCCGCGGTAGCCCAGGTGCGCCACCCGGCATGCTCAGACCGGCCCCAGTTGGGGGCAGTAGTGCTCGATGAGGATGCGGGTCAGCTGCTCGCCGCGTGTCGCGATCAGCTGCAGGCTCTCCGGTGGCATCCCGGCGAATCACGATGCTGGCGGATCCGCCATCCGTCCGCCACTGACTATGAGATTCCGCCACGCGACGTGAGACCCTACAACAGTAGGTCCCGGCCTAACCTGCCATGTCGACAAAACGGGAGTAGTGGCCCTGGAATGCCACCGTCACGGTGGCAGTCGGACCATTCCTGTGCTTGGCCACGATCAGGTCCGCCTCACCCGCCCGCGGCGACTCCTTCTCATACTGGTCTTCGCGGTGCAAGAGGATAACGACATCACTATCCTGCTCGATGCTATTATGCAGGCCGATTCCATTAGCCACGAAATTATGCGTTCCGAAGACAGTGGCATCATAAACTGGCTGATTTCCAATGCTCTCGATAGATGAGATCGTGTCCCAGTAGACGTCGCTCGTAGCAAGCATTTCTAGTTCAGCATCTCCGAGGACCTCTGCAATGAGTCCAAGGCGCTTGCGCGTCGGGCAAATATTGAGGTTGAGATCCCCTGTGCTACGACTGCCGAGAGCCGCCTGAATGTAGGCCAACGACAGGAAACGCTCTTCCATCACGCGGCGGACGCGTTCCCACACGTCGGCGGGAATCGTGTCGAATCGGCCGACAGCCGTCATTTCGTTGAGTCGCGACTGCGCCTTTACGACTGCCAGCCCACGGTTACCATGCACGCCGATCTCGTCCAGAAAATACCGCTGGTCCTTGACGCCCGTCACATCGAGCGTCCACTGCGGGTGGCCGTAGACATTACCGACCGCATGCAACCGGGCGACGATCCCGAACCGAAGCAGCAGAATTTGCAGCTGTCGAGCCAGTTGCTCGCTTGTGGTGCCGTAGTACACGCGCACCGCACCGGACTTGGCCACGGTTACCGAACCGTCAGTCGCCCACAGGTGACGAAGGAAGAGTGCGAGCTGATGCCGAGGTAGCGAGAATACCTGCGGCGGGACGAACTTCTCGTGGCTCCGCAGGCCGAAGAGGCCCATCGAGTCGAGCCAAGCCGCGATGGGATTGCGACGCCCATGAGTCAAATGGTACGGCGCCGGGAGTCGCAACGACGTGCAGCGAGCCGCAGGGTAATAATCGCGGATGCCAGTGATCCCGAAATGTCGCGCCACGTTTGTCACAACCGCCAGGTTTGCCTCATCCGTGCTCGCGTATCGGATCGGCTGGTTCCTGACGAATGATCCGTCCCCTAGAAGATGGGCGAGCATAATGAGCTCGGGCTCGGGCATCTCCTGCGGATTCAGCGGCGCCGGGATCTGGCGCGGGATGGCAACCCGGCTCTTGGCGGCGAGATCGCCTAGCGGGCGCCATCCGTCGAGCGTGAGGAAGGGGTGGTTGGCGGTTGCTTCCACCTCGCGGCCCGAGGTCAGCCGTACGCGGAATACCTGCTTGACCCCGCTCGGGAACGCGTGCGTCATAGTCTGCGGCACCAGGCGCAGCCGCTCATCGAGCGACCAGACGGGAACGTTACGCGCGCCGGAGGCCAGGAGTTCGCCGAGCGTGATTTCCGATCCGGTGTCAGCGCGCAGGATGCGTGTGCCGGCCGTCAGGCAGCCGCTTTCACGTAGATCCGACAACATCGGCCTCTTGTCGGTGCGCTGTTCGGAGCCGCGGTTGAGCTGGGAGAGGGCGACGACGGGGAGCTCGAGCTCCTTGGCCAGCAGCTTGAGGGACCGGGACAGCTCGGAGACCTCCTGCTGCCGGTTCTCGACCCGTTTGGGCGAGGACATCAGCTGCAGATAGTCGACGATGACGAACTTCAGGTCGTGCCGCTGCTTCAGCCGACGGCACTTGGCCCGGATTTCCATCATCGACATGTTCGGCGAGTCGTCGATGAACAGCGGCGCGTCGGCCACCTCGCTCATCCGCCGGGCCAGCCGGGCCCAGTCGTCGTCGTTCATCTGGCCGGTGCGCATCGTCTGCAGCGGCACCCGGGCCTCGGCCGACAGCAGGCGCATGGTGATCTCGTTCCGGCCCATCTCCAGGCTGAACAGCACCGTGGCCATGCTGTGCCGGATGGCCGCGGCCCGGGCGAAGTCAAGGGCCAGGGTCGAGTTGTGGGTGGGGATCATGTCGCGCCCGGCCAGGTACAGGTGATCCGCGCTGTCCACCTGGACGCAGCGGACAGGCCGGGACTGCGCGGGCCGGACATCCATGACGTACTGCCACTTCTCGCTCCGATGTAGAACCGGGGGCGGCGAGATCAACTCCGCGGCCACGCCCCTGAGCCTGATCGGAGCGGTAATGGCCACCGCATGGTTGGACCGGCGCAGCTCCGGCTCGCAGCGCAGGGTGCCGCGGATCTCCGCGGTGGTGACGACCTGGGGCGGAACCAGCCCGCCCGCCAGGTGGCTCCAGGTGACCCACTGGTGGTTCTCGTCGGCGACGATCACGTCGCCGCCGGAGAACTCGACCTCGTAGCAAGGGCGGCCGTGCAGGACCTCGGTAGCGGCCACGACCCGGGTCGGATGGCCGTTGGTGTCGATCAGCTGGTCGCCGGCTTGAACCTTGCCCATCGTGGTCCACCCGGTTGGGGTAGGCAGCGGCGTGTCCAGGGCCAGGGCCTTGCCCATGGCGGGGCGGGCGGCGATGACGACCATCTGGCTGGGGTGCAGGCCGTTGGTGAGGGCGTCCAGGTCGGCGAAGCCGGTCGGGACGCCGGTGAGCACGCCGTTGCGGCTGCCGATGGCCTCGATCTCGTCCAGGGCGCCGGGCATGATCTCCGACAGGGAGTGGTAGTCCTCGCTGGCGCGGCGCTCGGTGACGTCGTAAACCTCGGCCTGGGCCCGGTCCACCAGCTCGTCGGCGTCAGCCTCGCCGGCGTAGCCGAACTGGACGATCCGGGTGCCGGCCTCGACCAGGCGACGCAGGATGGCGCGCTCGCGGACGATACGCGCGTAGTAGCCGGCGTTGGCGGCGGTCGGCACCGAGGAGATCAGGGTGTGCAGGTACGGGGCGCCGCCAACCCGGGTGATCTCGGCGCGGCGGGTGAGTTCGTTGGCCACCATGATGGCGTCGGCCGGCTCGCCCCGGCTGTACAGGTCGAGGATCGCCTCGTGGATCAGCTGGTGGGCCGGCCGGTAGTGGTCGGCCGGGCGGATCACCTCGATCACGTCCGAGATGGCATCCTTCGAGAGCAGCATCCCGCCGAGGACGCACTGTTCCGCCGCCACGTCGTGCGGCGGCGTGCGCTCGAAGTCGTCATTCCTCGGAACGATCTCGGTGACGCTCACCTAGCCTCCTCCCCCGTGCAAGTGAACGCGGCACGAACACGGCACAGCCTTCGCCTGAGTCCGTTGTAGCCGATGCCTCTGACATTTTTCCGGGACGCCGCGCCGAACACCAGCCGGGCCGTGGACGACGGTGTGGACAAGGTGTGCAAACACGCCGGCCACGTTGTGCGCAGGCTGGGGAAATAGTTGTGGAAATGGTGGAGCCAAATACCAGCCCAGGGCCGCTAGCTGGGTAAACGTGGTCCACCGGCTGTGTGGAAAAAAAACTTGGCCGGGAATTTCCGGCGAGAAAATCCACAGCTGATATCCACAGCAGCGTCATTCCGAATGTGGACAGCAGTTATCCGGAAGGGCCCGCGCGGGGACCGCCGGGCTGCTACGATTCGATGGTGTGTTCGATCGAGGGCGGCGCGCTCCGGCGCGTGGCGGAGGCCATCGACCGACTCGAGGCCGACCGCCAGAACACGGACGCGGCCGACCTGGAGGCCCGGGTGGCCGCCGTCTGGTCGATGGTCAGCGAGATCGACCCGGAGCTGGCCCGGCTGGCCTCCGGGTACGACAAGCCCGGCTGACCACCTGGGCCAGCCGGGCTTGCTGACTCGCGCGTCCCGCTAGAGAAACCTGGGACTAGCTGGCCACGATGTCGATGTCGACCCAGGCGGTGACCTCGGGATGCAGCCGGACGCGGACCTGGTGCGAGCCGAGCGTCTTGATCGGGTCGCGGACCTCGATCCGGCGCCGGTCGAGTACGGGACCGCCCGCCTCGAGAACCGCCGCGGCGATGTCGGCGGGCCCGACCGAGCCGAACAGTCGGCCGTTGCCCCCCGCGCGCCGTCGCATCCGCACGTGCAGCTCCTCGAGCTCGCCGGCGATGACCTTGGCGTCCTCCACGCCGCGAACCTCGCGGGCCGACCGGGCCCGCTTGATCAGGTCGATCTGCTTCTCCGCGCCGCGGGTCCACAGCATCGCGAAGCCGCGCGGGATCAGGTAGTTGCGGCCGTAGCCGGCGGCCACGTCCACCACGTCACCGGGTGCGCCAAGGTCGCCCACCTCCTGGGTGAGGATGAGCTTCATCGGGGTACGACTCATCTGCCTGACCTCTCCTAGCGCGCCGTGCTGGTGTACGGCAGCAGGGCCATCTCGCGGGCGTTCTTGATCGCGGTCGCGACGTCACGCTGGTGACGCGTGCAGTTACCCGTCACCCGGCGGGCGCGGATCTTCCCGCGGTCCGAGATGTACTTGCGCAGCAGACCGGTGTCCTTGTAGTCGACGTAGACGTTCCGCTCCTGGCAGAACGCGCAGACCTTTTTCTTGGGCTTGCGCAGTGGTGGCTTGGCCATCGTGGTGCTCCTTCAAGCAGAGCCCCGCCCGCGGCGGGGATGGTGTGATTCTGAACTGGGTTAGAACGGCGGTTCGTCGGAGAAGCCGCCGGGACTGTCGGAGGCCCACGGATCCGGGTCCCCGCCGGCGTAGCCGCCCTGGCCGCCGCCGGAGGACCGGCCGCCGCCCTGGCCGCCCTGGCCGCCCGAACCGCTAGACCGGCCGCCGCCGTAGCCGCCGTCACCGCCGGACCGGGCTACCTTGTTGACCTTGGCCGAGGCGTTCCGCAGCGAGGGGCCGACGTCATCGACCTCGATCTCGTACACGGTCCGCTTCTCGCCCTCCTTGGTCTCATACGACCGCTGCCGCAGCCGCCCGGACACGATCACCCGCATCCCCCGGGTCAGCGACTCGGCCACGTTCTCCGCCGCCTGCCGCCACACATTGCACGTCAGGAACAGCGAATCGCCGTCCTTCCACTCACCCGTGGCGTTGTCCCGGAACCGCGGCGTCGAGGCCACCCGGAACCGCGCCACCGGCTGCCCGGCCGGGGTGAACCGCAACTCCGGGTCATCCACGAGATTGCCCGCGATCGTGATCTGCGTGTCGCCTGCTGCCATGGGGGTACTCCGGATCGCTAGCGAATGTCTGACTGCTGGTGGGACCGGGCGGCGTGAAGTGCTCCGCTCAGCGGTGGTGCTCGGGCCGCGTGACCTTGGTCCGCAGGATGGCCTCGTTGAGGTTGAGCTGGCGGTCGAGTTCCTGCACCACGGTGGGCTCGGCGGTCACGTCGACGACCGCGTAGATGCCCTCTGGCTTCTTCTCGATCTGGTAGGCGAGACGGCGCTTGCCCCAGATGTCGACCTTCTCGACCTTGCCGCCGCCGCCGGTCACGACCTTGAGGAACTGGTCGAGCGACGGCTGGACGGTACGCTCCTCGAGGTTGGGGTCGAGGATGATCATTATCTCGTAATGACGCATGAGCGTCGCAGCCTCCTCTGGACTGATGCGGCCACGGTCTTTCCGTGGCAGGAGGTACCGCGGGTACACGCCGACGCTGGTGCCGGCCGGGTCGTCCGCAGCGGCGTCAGTTTACCAACATCGGCCGGACCGCGGTAACCAGATGCCGAGCCGTGGCCGTGACGTTAGCAAAGCTCTGGATTCCCGGCTGCCGACCGGGGGAAGATTGTCGGGTATCTACAGCCAGGAGGTGGTCATCGTGGCAGGCACTCTCCGGAACCGCCCGCGCCTGAACATCCTGAATAATGACGGGCAACCGCACCCGGCCGAGAACATCGCGGCCATTCTCGTGCTGGTGTCCGGGCTGGTCTCGTTCGTCCTCGGCCTGGTCATACGGAATTCGCACACGGGCCCGGCGGCGCACATCATCGCGACCGCCACCGGGCTGGCCGCGTTGCTGGTCGGACTGTACCTGCAGATGGTTTCGTCCACGCGCAACCAGCGCGTGGTCATCGTGGCCGGCATCATCGCCGGGTTCGTCGGGCTGGCCATCGGCCTGTCAAGGGGTGGGTTCGTGGGATAGGTACTGCGGCTTCGTCGCCTAGGGCCCGGCCCGGGAGAAGTAGGCTCGATGCATGCCGCGCATCGGAGCCCACATCCACGTTGCTAACCCGCTCGCCGAAGCGATCGCCATGGGCGCGGGCGCGGTCCAGTTCTTCCTCGGCGACCCGCAGGGCTGGAAAGGCCCCGTGATACCCGGCGGCGACGCCGCCGCCATCAAGGCCGCTTACGCCGCCGCCGACATGGACATCTACATCCACGCGCCGTACGTCATCAACGTGGCCACCAGCAACAACCGGATCCGGATTCCCAGCCGCAAGCTGCTCGACCAGCAGCTCCAGGCGGCCGCGTCGATCGGGGCCAAGGGGCTGATCGTGCACGGCGGCCACGTCAACGCGGGCGTCGACTTCGGCGAGGGCCTGGAGAACTGGCGCAAGGCGGTGGAGCGCATCGAGCGGCCGTTGCCCATGCTGATCGAGAACACCGCGGGCGGCGACGGCGCGATGGCCCGGTCGCTGGACGCGATCACCCAGCTGTGGGAGGCGGTGACCGAGGCCGCCGGGGACGACGGCGAGAGCGTCGGGTTCTGCCTGGACACCTGCCACGCCAACTCGGCCGGCATCGACCTGGCCGACGTGGTGGACCGGGTCAAGGCGATCACCGGCCGGATCGACCTGGTGCACTGCAACAACTCGCGCGACCCGTTCGGCTCAGGCCGGGACCGGCACGCCAACCTCACGTCCGGGACGATCGACCCGGCGCTGCTGCTCGGCGTGGTCCGGTCGGCGGGCGCGACGGCCATCTGCGAGACGCCCGAGGAAGGCGGCGGGCTGGCCGCCGACGTCAGCTGGCTGAAGCAGCACCTGGGCGCCTGACCGGCCAGGCGACCCGGATCCGGAACCGGTCCGGGGCTTGGTCCAGGACGCCACCCGCGGGGTCGTCGAGGCCGTGGGCACGCACCACGTCCCGTTCGGAATAAAGAATGTCCCGCACCACGTAGGCGGCGAGCAGGCCTACGGTGAGGAACCTGGCCGCGAGCAGAGTGAAGTACCAGCCGGTGCTGATCCCCTGGTAGCCGATGACCGGGTGCGGCGCGGTGGCGAAGATCAGATAGCCCCAGATGCCGAAGAAGTACCCGACTTCGGCTAGCTGCCACAGCAGGTACGGCCACAGCCGGGGCCGGGCCAGCACGGCCAGCGGCACCAGCCAGATGACGTACTGCGGCGACCAGACCTTGTTCGTCATCAGGAACGCGGCCAGCAGCAGGAAGCACAGCTGCGGCAGCCGGGGGCGGCGGGGCGCGGCCAGCGCGAGCAGGGCGATCGCGGCGAAGGCGACGATCAGGGCCGCGGCGGACAGCTCGTTGAGCACGCTGAGCTGGTAGGTTCCGAGTTCGGGCAGGTTGAAGTGCTCGAACATGTACCAGACTGAGCCCCAGTCGGCGGGCCGGTCCTTGCTGAACACGTAGAAGGTGGCCCAGCCGGGCAGCGCGACGATCATGACCGGCAGGTTGACCGCCAGCCAGGCCAGCGCGGCGGCGGCGAAGGTCTTCGCGAACTCCCGCAGCCGGCCGGCCCGCAGGCACAACAGCAGCAGCGCGCCGAGCACCACCAGCGGGTAGAACTTGGTCGCGACGCCCAGGCCGAGCAGGACGCCGGCCCAGACGCCGCGGCGCGCCGCCCAGGCCGCGATGCCCAGCGCGGTCAGCGCCATGGCGATCAGGTCCCAGTTGACGAACGCGTTCAGGATCAGGGCCGGGGACAGCGCCACCAGCAGCGCCTGCCAGCGGCGGTCCGGCCCGGCCGCGCGCGCGGTGGCGAGCACGGCGGCCACCGCGCACAGCGCGAGCAGGACCGCGGTCACGTCGTAGAACTCCCGGCCCCTGATCGCTACGTCGACGTTGCGGACCAGCCAGGCTACGGCCTGCATAGCCCCGCCGATCAGCACCGGGTACTCCACCGGGTGCCCGGTGTAGGGGACCTGCTTGTCGAACAGGTGCTCGTTGTAGTACAGCGGGTAGATGTCGGTGTAGCAGGAGTCCTGGAACTGCTTGGCGTAGGAGTTCCAGGCACCAGAGCGGCACGGCACCTTCTCGGCGAACGCGAGCACCATGGCCAGCACCGAGGCCGCGATCAGCACGCTGGCGCCGCCCAGGGTGACCGCGAGCGCCGCGCGCTCCCGCGGCGCCCAGTTCCCCTCGTGGTGATCGTCGGGCGGGAGAGTACCCGGGCGGGTGTCTTCCACTCTGCTATCTAACCGCGCTTGGTGACTCCCCGGCGCGTACGGCGCCGGACCCACAGGCACGTCGCGGGCAACCCGGCGACGATGCCGCCCATCGCGGCGCCCGTCTCGATAGCGCTCACCGACTGGGGGTTGCCGCCGCTGCCCGGGGCGTTCGGGTTGCAGGTCACCACGGACGGATCGCAGCTGTACGTGGGGTAAGGGTTCGGGTTCCCGTTCCCGTTCCCGGGCGGGGGGGACGGGAAGCCGCCGTTGCCTGGGTTCGGGTTCTGGTTGTGGTGCTTCTTGGGGTGCTTCTGGCCGACGTTGCGCAGGTTCGGCGGCACCAGGTTCCACGTCTGGCCGGTGAAGACCGGCATCGTGAACTGGACGACCGGAAGCGGCAGGAACTCGTTCTGCGCGTAGGTGT
>Ga0210405_10006506_pt1 | contig 10411 bp, 9 predicted proteins | sample IncBWH11MmetaG_FD_155492 | JGI IMG/M metagenome (GOLD analysis project Ga0210405, IMG submission 155492) | Forest soil microbial communities from Barre Woods Harvard Forest LTER site, Petersham, Massachusetts, United States - Inc-BW-H-11-M | ecosystem: Environmental > Terrestrial > Soil >... | reverse complement strand
CGCAGCAACTTTGGGAACGTTTGCCCGCAGCACACAGCATAGTTGGCAAAGCCATGCAAGGTACCTCGATAGAGTGAAGGTGCACATCAACGAAGTGGGAGAGCGGATTGCCGAGCTGCAGCGGATACGCAACTCTGTCCTTCCCTGGCAGCAGCAGGCCATCACTGAGCTGACCACTCACGCAGTGCAGGTTGCCGCGAGCACTCAGGCCGCCATCGTTCAGCTCAATGAGAACAGGAATAGTCTCCTCACCTCGGAATACCAAGCACATCTGATGACGATTGACGATAGCTCCGCGGACATGGAAGAGTGGGTGAACAAGTTCCTCGACTACGAGAATGCCCATCAGAAATTCCTGCAACTGCAAGATGAAACTGGAACTGGCGGTGACTGATGCGAACAGTTGTTGATCTTAGTGGGGACTCAAGGACTTCCCAGGCTAAGCGGAAGAACCAACCGAACCTTCTGAGAACCCAACTCCCAGCGTTCCCCACTTGCACTTCGCGCAGCACCTGCTAGGCGTCAACCCTATCGCTTCAACACTGCGCAACAACTAGGAAGGAAGCCTAGCCTCCTGATGACAAGAGAAGATGAATGTGAATCTCCCAAGACCCTCGAGCATGAGCCGGACCGGCAAATCGAACAGCTCTGCTCATTGCTCCCGCGGACCGAGCGGAGCGCGAGCAGCGAAAATACTTACCGGGATTGCAACAAGCGCGAGGGGCAGCAAAATCAAGTGAAGGAGTATTTTCTTTACGTGAGCGAAGGCGCGGAACGCGAGCGCCAATAGTTGGAGGAGCGAAATGGAAATGCCTTGCTGTCCGCACTGCCAGAGCGAACTAGTTAGAAGATCAAAGCGTAGGGGGTTCGTTGAGCGCGTATGTTTGACGCTACTGTTTCTGAAACCGTTTCATTGTGGAGATTGCAAGCGTCGTTTCTTTCTCTGGCTAAGGGTTGGTGCTCGCCTTGGCGCCATTTACACAAGGCTGTTCACGAGTGCCGAGAGCAGTTCACAGAACTAGAATCAGCAGTTGACCGTCACGCCGGGGAATAGTTCACTGAGATCAAACTCAATCGATTGGCGGCTAGCCTGACGCGATTAGCTCCCGCAAGAGAGCCACTGGTCGCGGCCTACCTCGGCCTCCCGCGCGCTCCATTTCCAGTCGAGTGGAAGCGTTAGTGGGCGGGTCATTTGCCATCACGTCGGACGGGACTGCAATGGAAGGCTTGACCGTGCATCAGCGCAAACCACTTGATTGACAGCCAAGGCCTGGCCGCTCTATGGTCCCATTAGCGACAAGTCAGAAGCGAAAATCCGAACAAGGCGAGAGCGGCGGAAGGTCGGGGATTGCCCGCCGTCCTCGAACTTTCCCAACGAGGATCGCCGCAGTCGCTGCGCAGTTTAGGCGTCGTTTGCTGGTGGTGGCTTGACTGTAATCCTTATTGCATTATTGGCGTTGCCGCTTGAAGCCCGATTGAAAGAAGTAGACAGGGTCCAAAATGCCGGCACGATTATAAAAGGAAATCCTGAACGTGCCCGAGGCATTCCGCAGCCACTGCTCGACAAGGCTGAGTGCGTCATAGTTCTTCCGTCGGTCATGAAGTTCGCATTCGTATTTGGAGGAAGTTATGGTCGTGGTGTGACGACCTGCGGGAGCGGGAGTGATTTTCAGGGCCGTGGGGGCGCTCCCACTATGATGGCGTTGGAAGGAGGCAGCTTCGGGTTTCTCGATCCATGCCCTGCGATCCTTCTAAGAGCGATAGCTAAATTTCGCCCTCGAAATACCCTCCCGCCGCGATAGGCGCGGGCCACGGTCCCTGTATTCTGAGAGCCGAAGCTAAAACGACATTGACATGCAGGTTAGCAGGCAGATGTACGGATGGAGGACTACCCGCACGTCAGAACAAAGGCAGAATTGGAGGAATCAACAATGCGACCGAACGTGAAACGTATGATCGTGGTTCTAGGAGGCATGCTGCTGGCCACTGGCGCGGCATCTGGTTCCCCGCAAGGCATGGGCACCGCTGCGCCGGCAGCGACCCAGCATTCGGCATATCTCTCACACCGGGCGTCAGCCCTACTGACCGAGATTCAGAAGGAAGCGGTGGGGCTTCTGAGAAATGCTGAAACCCTGGGAATGTTTGCCCGCAACACACAGTTTAGCTGGCAAAGTCACGCTGGCTGCGTTGACAGAGTAAAGGGCCATATCAACGAAGTGGGAGAGCGCATCGCGGAACTTCACCGGATACGCGACTCCGTCCTTCCGTGGCAACAGCAGGCGATCGCGACGGTAACCAATTACGCAGCGCAGGTGGCCGTCAGCACAGAAGCGGCTATCGCCAAACTCAACGATAACCGGAATAGCGTCTTCCTCGCGGAATACCGGGAGCACCTCAAGACCATCGACGCCAGCTCCGCAAACATGAAGGAGCGCCTCGACAAGTCTCTTGCTTACGAGAAGGCCCAGCAGAAACTCCTGCAACTGCATGATGAACTGGAGCCGGCGGGTGACTGATAGGATCAGTGGTTGATCAGATTCGCGGGGGAACCAGAGATTTTGCACAGCGACCTGAATACCTTGCTGCTGGGATAGCCGCCCGTAAGATCCCTTCTATGCTCGCTCCCACGGCTAAATCCCTTGAAGCAGTGGCCAAGAGCATTTGCTGAAAAGGATTGATCCAGAGGGTCCGGGATTGTTCACGAACCCACGGAATCCAGCAACGAGGAAAACATCGTGGAACCACAGATCATCGCAGTACTCGACATACAAGCACCGATTGGCAAGCAAGAGAAGATTCGGGCTCGCCACAATCCATCTCGCAGAACAGAATGTAAGAGTTCCGATCGCAGCACGCAGTGTTTTAACTGCAGCCGAATCTACTTCGACCAAAGCCTTACTAGATGTCCGCATTGCAAGAGTGACTCGCTACAGCACTATACAACCGCCGATCTCACCCACTTTGCTCGCAACGGGGATCGATAGCCGTTCTAAGCAGGCACCTGACGCAAGGCGATGAGCAAGCTGAATGATGACTCCGGAACGTGTTCTCAGATGAGGAAAGCCCGGGTTGATGATGGATGGTCGAAAATGGCACAGCTTTGCATTTTCGTTTTAGTAGTCTTCCACGTCGAGGACGCACCCAACATAGCTAAATTTCAACGCCTGAATACTTTCCCGCTGGGATAGGCACCCCTTAAGATTCCCTTCTATGCTCGCAGCTGAAAGTTGAGGCAACAGCGAGGAGCCGATCGGTAGAGCGCTTCGGGAGCGCCCGTGCGGTAAGCCGCGTGGAGATCTGTTATGCAAGAAACTAGAGCCGAGAACGTGCAAATGACTATCCGACGTGGCGCTGTCTTCACCCTTGGATGGGCTCTCGTGCTTGGGGGTATCGTCGGGTTGTTTCTTCCGGTCGTGCCTGGAGCCCTTCTCATGGTAGCCGGCGGCGCTATCCTGACTCCTCAATCTGTGTACTTGCGGCGAGCGCTCGAAAAATGTCGAATGAGGGTCCGTGCACTAAAGCGCCCTTTTGCGCGCTTCGCTTCCGCTGGGATGTGGCGGAGCCGTTTTACGATCAATCCGGACAATTCGAGTTCGCAATTTCAGAATTTGAAAATGACGCATGTGCATCGCTCTAGTCGGGGATCAAAGATGAAACAACGGACAGCGGAAAATACGGACAGAATCGAAATGTCGCAGGGCACTGCCAAAGTACTGGTCTTTACCCAAGACGTCACAGACTTGAATCGGTACTGCGAACCGTTTGAGGCTCGCGGGTTTGAGGTTCACAAATGCATATCGGCTGAATCGGCGATGCGGTGCCTCGAGAGAGAGAGCTTGGACTTTGCTCTTGTAGATCAAGGCTCTCCAATTTTTGAGGGAATTCGGGTCATCAAGCATTTAATCCGTTACAACTTACGCACGCCCTTCGTCGTGATTACAAGAAGTAATGACGTGCTCGGTCATCAGCAGGCGCTTGCGCTCGGAGCGATGGAGTACTTGGAAAAGCCAGCTTCACGGGCGGATGTAGATTGCATCGTCGAAAAGTACTTGGGGACCTCAATTGGAGCAATGAGGTCGACCAAAGGATTCTAAGGGCTACGGAGGATCGAATGAACGCTGACATACGCATTCTGAGTACAGACCTGAGGGACGCTTTGCTGTCTTACATTGAGCGCCGCCTGCATTTCTCTTTGGGCCGTTTCGGCAAACGAGTGGGGCGCGTCACAGTCCGCATTACCGATGTTAGTGGTCTTCGAGGGGGCGCCGATAAGGCCTGCCACGTTTCCGCGGAACTCTTGCCCTCGGGCGAAACGCTAATTCAAGAGGCTGTCGATTCCAATCTGTACACCGCCATCGGCCGCGCAACGGAAGGAGTCGGTCACACGTTTGCAAGGGCACTCGAACGGAACCGCGGGCGGAGACGGAAACGCGAGACGGTAAGGCATGCCCCACAGCGCCCATCCAAATGGTGGTGAGGCGAGCGCCGGTCACGATGAACACGGATATTCTCGTCGTTGGAAGTTCCACAGTCGTGCCTGGCAGAGAATCGGAGGAATCCAGATGAACCAAAGAATGATTCAGGCTGCACGAGACGACATCCGACAGGACAGCAAACGATTGGAGATCTCTCAGTTTCTCAACAGCTTGCTGGCCGATGAGTACCTTCTATCGACAAAGACAAAAAGCTACCACTGGAATGTGACCGGGCCTCATTTCTATGAGCTACATAGGCTCTTCGGAGACCAGTACGCTCAGATAGACCAGTTGATCGATCAGATCGGGGAACGCGTCCGGGCGCTGGGCGCCAAGGCGCTTGGCACAATGACGGAATTCCTGAGATGCGCTCGCCTCCAGGAACGTTTGGGAGTGTATCCCAGCGAGTGGACGATGGCCGATGATTTGTACGACGACCACGAAGTCTTGGTTCATTCTTTGCGAGGGGCTCTGGCAGGCAATGAGAGCCTGCATTGTGACATTAGCACAAGCGATTTTCTTACCGGTGTCATGCAGCAGCACGAAAAGATGGCTTGGATATTGCGGTCCATACTTGGGAAGCGTTTTGCAGAAATGGCTGGAAGAGCAGGAGACCATCCAAGCGGAGACCGGGATCGAAAGGTCAGCAACGACTAGTTCTGCGGCCACTTAGATCTCCGTTTCAGTGTCGGAAGACAACGTGATTTGTCCGGTGGTTACCGGAAACTTGGATACTAGCCGAAATCTGTCCGGTATGTGGGAACCCTGCTGGTTTCTCCAAGAGGGCTGGCAATGCGCCTAAAGAGCATAGAGCAATGATCGACTTCATAGCGGGCGAGGAAGACGATGTGACTGCGATTTTGGCCTACGGTAACTCCCGGGGATGAAGTCTGCGTTTCCCGCTATAGAACTGGCCGTGCTCACGTCCGCTGATCGAGCGTAGTCAACCTGGAACAAGTTCAGAAGTTAAACCTCAGGGATAGTTGGAGAGAGCGTAGGCCACCGGCACGGAAGAGGGGGGGCAACCCGTTGGCGATGCCGTTGGAGGGGGTATTCGCCATCGCTGTGGACACCCCGAACAAATCGAAAATAGTTTGAATTTCCACAAAAACGGAAACGTGGAAGGGGGCCGGGCGTCGCCTGTGCCCGGATGCGCTGAATCTCATTGGCAAGAGGGTGAAAATGAGGAGCTCGTACTTTACGCTGTCCGTAAAGACATCATTTCGTGGGACGTCAGGAATCTTGGCGCCTTGTTCGAAATTATGACCTAGGAGCGATCGGACGTACGTCCCTTTTGCTGGTACGCGCGTAGTTAAATCTCAGCCTCAAAATACCCTCCAGTTGGGATATACCTCCACCCCTCATCATTTTAGGCTGCCAGATGACTGCCTCCCGGAATCTCTCTTTTCCTTACATTCAGGGCGGCGGCAAGACTGGTGGCGGTGGACTGGCTACCCGCAAGACTTGGGGGAGGGCAAGCAAATGATTCGGTTTGAGGAGACAACCGCGGGGTATGAGCGTGCGAAAGCCCGGGAGAGCGGAAAGTCTGAAGTCACGTATCCCGACCGTGCGTGTCAAGTATGGGTCGGTCCAAGGAGGAACAATGATATGTGAGAGAGAAACTAGAATTGAGCTAGCTCGATGTCGGCTCAATCGCTTCGGTGGGTCATTTTACGTTGTAGCTGTCGCAATCTTGATCCTTGTGTTTTCAGTTTCCACTCCCGCTCAGAGAAGCACCGGAACACTTCGCGGCCAGGTGCTGGATCCGCAGAGTGCCGCGGTTCCGGATGCCGAAGTAACGGTCATCAATCAAGAGACAGGTGTCGGGATCAAGGTTAAGACGACGTCCGCAGGAACCTACTCCCTGCCGGCTTTGATCCCGGGTTTGTACAAGGTCACCGTGGACGCAAAGGGGTTTAGGACCTTCGTGACGACGGATGTCAATGTAGCGGCCAACCAGGACAACGTTGCCGACGCCCGATTGGATCTCGGAGTCGCTTCGGAAATCGTTGAGGTCCAAGCGGGCGCCGCCGGTACCGAGATTCAGACTACATCTTCATCGCTAAACAACACGTACGACACCCAATTTGCTCAGCTTCCTGCCGCCTCAGGGACTCTGAACGGCAATGTAATGAACCTGGCTATTCTGGCTCCCAACACCGTGGCGCAGCCCGGTGGGGTTACAGGCATCGGCGGAGCTATCGGTGGCACCCGTCCCCGCGAGAATAATTTCGTCGTTGACGGCGTCGACGACAACAACCTTGGCGTAACGGGTCCGAACTCCACAGTAATTCCCGATGCGGTCCAGGAATTTAACCTCATCACCAATCAATTCAGCGCCGAGTACGGGCACTCCGCTGGTGGCCAGTTCGCCCTCGTGACCAAGACGGGGACGAACGAGTGGCATGGCATGGGCTATCTATACAATCAGAATCGCAATTACAATTCGATCGACAACCTAACGGGTTCCGCGATCAATGATGGCTTGCTTCCCGGAAAGCCGGCCTATGACAACAATCGAACGGGCGGCAACATCGGAGGCCCGCTCATCAAGAACAGACTCTTCGCTTTTGGCGCGTACGAATTCACGTACCTCCATGGCCAGGGGACCCCTACTGCCCTCACTGCTCCTACTGCCGCCGGCTTGACCACGCTGAACTCTCTGGCTGCGAATGACACAATCAGAAGCGTTCTCGCTAATTTCCCCGTCGCACAACAGGCTTTCCCGCTCCAAAGCGATTGGATATCAGTGAATGGCCAGCTGGTTCCAGTCGGCAACCTCACTATCATCAGTCCTGTTTATCAAAAGGAGAACGACATCATCGCCAACGCCGACTATAATTGGCGCAACCACCAGTTCGGCGCTCGCTTCCTTTTCAACAACGCTACGTTCATCTTTCCGGTGAACTCCACGCAGGCCAACTTCAACCAAGACGAACCGGTTCGCAATCGCAAGATCGCCCTCACCGACGTGTGGACGATCAACCCCCGAGTCGTGAACGACCTGCGGCTGCAGTACTCCTACTATTCCTTGCAGCTCACGAATCCGTGTGGCTCGGCATGCCCGCCGGCGGTAGCCTTGGCCGACATCGGAGGCTATACGATCGGTCCCGCTGACTTCCAGAGTCAAAAACAGAATACCTACCAGATCGCGGATACGGTTTCCTGGTCGCGCGGAAAGCACAGCTTCAAATTTGGCACCCAGTACAATCACTTCATTTATCCGCAGTTTTTCCTGCCGCGGAGTTTCGGCGACAACCAATACGACACAACGCAACAGTTCATCAACGACGTGGTTGGAATCGTTCCGAACACTCTGCGCAATGCAGGAACCGGCGAGTTCTTGGGAACCCAAAGCTCATTCTACTTCTTCGGCCAGGATGACTATCGGGTGACACCGAAGCTTACCCTGAACCTCGGTCTTCGCTACGAGTACTGGACCAACCCAGTAGGTGCGAGCACTCAAACTCTGAATGCCATATCGAGTGTTCCGGGCGTCATCAACTTCGGCAATCCTGCGACGGACAAGAACAACATCGCCCCTCGCATAGGCTTTGCCTACGATCCGACGGGCAGCGGGAAAACCGCCATCCGCGGCGGATTTGGTATAGCTTACGGTGTAAAGTTCCAGAACTTCGCGTCGATCACCCTGCCTCCGCAGCTCCAGAGCGAGCTGAATCCCGTCTCGGCATGCACCCTCACGCCGCAACCGCTTTGGTGTGCGACCTTTACTGGCCAGAACGGCACCGGCTCGGGATTCCTCCTCAACGGCGGCTTGCCCCAGACCTTTACGCCTCCAACGACGCAGGCGGAAGCACGATCCCTTACCACCAGCTTCATCGACGACACGGTCATGCCTAAGATCCTCACGTGGTCACTTGGCGTGCAGCACGAGCTCTATCGCAACGCAATGGTGGAAGTCCGCTACCTCAGCACGCGCGGCCTGTCTTTGCCGGTGCAGTATCGCCGCAATTTCATCAGTGCGTTCGACGCCGGTCTTGCTCCTCTCCCGACGTTCTTTGACCCGGCGACTGTCCCAACGACGTATACTGCCAGCACGCCAACGGACGCACCGTTCAACAGTTTCGATCCCAACATCTACAGCCAGTTTGGATTCAACGGCGTGATCACGTCCGACCCAGATTTCGGCAGCAGCACCTACAACGCGATATCCGTAAACTTCACGCAGCGCGCCCGCCGGGGGCTGACTCTCAACGCCAACTACACTTTTGGCCACACGTTGGACAACTCCACCAACGAATTCTTCACCAGTTTCCTGAATCCACGTCGCGCACAGGATACCAATCGCCTTTCGAACGATTGGTCCAGTTCCGATCTGGATGTCCGCCACAAATTCGCCCTCTCCTTGATCTACCAGACTCCGACGATGCAAAACGGAGACCGCTTCGTTAGGGGGCTCGTGAACGGCTATCAGATAGGATCCGTATTCCTCCTTCAGTCCGGACAGCCGGTTACGCTCCAGTCGTCAAATATCGATTCAAATATCAACTTTGACGTTGCTGGAGACCGCGTCTCGCGCAGTCCGTCTGGCGTTGCGAACACCGGTTCGGATGTCTTCGCCGTCTGCGAGCTGCCAGGAGGGACTACCGGATTGTCGAACGCTAGCCCTGGTTCGAATATCCCCCTCGGCATCGCTAACGGCGGCGCATGCTTCAATCCCTCCGACCCGACAGGAGGCACGTTCTTTCCGGCAATTGGCTATACGCCCGTTAACCCCACGGCTGCGTACGTTGTCACTGGTCCGGGGGCCGCATCAAACGTGGGCCGCAATAGCTTCTATTCGCCGGGATTCCGCGTATGGAACCTATCCCTCGGCAAAGATATACCCTTTACCGAGTCGAAGCACCTGCAGCTGAGAGTGGATGCCTTCAACATTGTCAATCACCCGAACTTCTCGCTGAGCAACGGTAACATTCTCAGTAACGCGGGCGTAACTGCTGCCACCTCGACGCACGGGTATGTATTCCCTACAGATCCGAACTTCCTAAGTGCGCCATCTTGGTTTAGCGGGGGAATTCGCTCGCTCACACTCGGGGCGAAATTCGTCTTCTGAGCGTTGCCCTGCTGACCATTTCCGGGAGGTGCTCCCCGAGCACCTCCCGCTTTCTTGTGCCCGTCACATGGTCTTCTTCGTGAGTTTCGGGGCTAAGGGCAGGACTTGTCGCCAGCTAGTAGTTCAGTGCGTGATTAACGTTAATGCTTTATCGGATGCGCGTTCTCTCGGACGAGTGGAGACAGGCACGGTTCTCCGCGCGCGTTCGATAAAGCCGTTTGAAGGAAGCCGCTGGCGGTTGCGGCGGATGCGGTAGGGCTAGCTTCTATGGAATTTCTATCACGTGGAAAGGAGTTAATCCAACCAAGAGTAACTCAATGGCGATTGGGGCCCGATGATAGTGCATGACGCCGGGAGTACCTCGGCGAGAAAAACACATGAGCCACAGCGGCAGCGTCTGGTAGGTCGAACAACGTTCGACTGGCGGCGTGACCGAGGGTTCATATTAAGTCGCCACACCGGCAGCCAGCTCAACGACCAACTAATCAGCTCTGCGCGTGGATGCGATCCGCAGGTACTTCGACTTCGCTGACTTCCCTTTTTATAGAACTCTCCAGGAACTTGTTGAATAAATTCTTTCAAATCAACAAATCTGTGTAGACAAGTTCCTGGCACTAGCGACGCGTCGAAGACGCAGTCAGGGCTAATCGGGACTTGAGCGCTGTTGACAGCGTTAGAACGCGGGGTTAGCGTTTTCTTGGGTCGTTTCTCTGTGCCCTCCTTTTCGCTCTTGGGGTCCAGCCATGGTTATCACAAAATTCAGATCACAACTTTCTATAATGTCGGAACGAGCGCCGGTATATCTGGAAAGAGCGGAAATCACGCTCACTCGATTGAAAAAACGCGCCGCAGACGAGCTGAA
>Ga0210405_10006504_pt1 | contig 10413 bp, 7 predicted proteins | sample IncBWH11MmetaG_FD_155492 | JGI IMG/M metagenome (GOLD analysis project Ga0210405, IMG submission 155492) | Forest soil microbial communities from Barre Woods Harvard Forest LTER site, Petersham, Massachusetts, United States - Inc-BW-H-11-M | ecosystem: Environmental > Terrestrial > Soil >... | reverse complement strand
ACGCCGAGCCAGAAGTGATCGAAGCGCACGCAGGCCAGATCGCTGCGGAGTCAGTCGTCATCGAAGAAGATGTCATCCTGCTTCCCGGTGAGACGCGAGCCCCGCGCATCGGCGGCGCCGCTGCTCCTCGCGAAGATTTCCCTCGTGATTCCGCCCGTATCGGCGGCAATCCCCGCGCGCGTTTCCAGCGCCCTCAACGAGGAGGGCGTGATCGCGGACGTGGTGGCCGCCCAGACAGCCGCGGCGGTCGTCCAGATCGCGGTGGTGATCGTGGCGGACGTCCTTCAGGTCCTCGATTCGAACGCCGCCCGAGCGGTCCTGGGGGTCCCCGGCATGACCGCGGTCACCGCAGCCATTCCGGTCCGCCGCGCCGTCCGCAACTCATCAGCGAAATGCTGAAAGCCGGCCAGGACGTCGTCGTCCAAATCGCCAAGGAACCTCTCGGCAAAAAGGGCGCGCGCATCACCAGCCACGTTGCTCTACCGGGACGTTTCCTGGTCTACATGCCCACGGTCCATCACACCGGCGTCTCGCGCAAAATCATTTCCGCCGAAAACCGTTCTCGCCTGCGCCGTCTCGTCAGCGAAGCTGGCAACAGCTATCCCGGCGGCTTCATCGTTCGAACCGCCGCTGGCGGCGCCACCGACGACGAAATCCGCACCGATATCGAATTCCTCGGCAAGAGCTGGAACGAAATCAAGGAGCGCAGCGAACAGCGCAAATCTCCCGCGCTTCTACATCGTGACCTCAACCTCGTCGAGCGCATTCTTCGCGATTACGTTAGCGACGATTTCACCGGCATCTGGATCGACAACGAAGAGGAGTACGGCAAGATCGTCGAATTCGTCAGCCGCTTCCAACCGAAGCTCGTCAACAAGGTCAAGCTCTACACCAAGGAAACCCCGATCTTCGAGGAGTTCGGCATCCAGCACGAACTCGACAAAGCCCTGCGCGCCAAAGTCTGGCTAAAATCCGGCGGCTACATCGTCATCAATCACACCGAGGCCCTCGTCGCCATCGACGTCAACACGGGCAAATTCGTCGGTAAAGGCTCCACGCGCCTCGAAGACACCATCGTCAAGACCAACATCGAAGCCGTAAAGGAAATCGTCCGCCAAATTCGCCTTCGCGACCTCGGCGGCATCATCGTCGTTGACTTCATCGACATGGAAGAGCGCCGCAACCGCGAAAAAGTTCTGAGCGCCCTGCAACTGGCCCTCGAACAAGACAAAGCCCCCTCAAAAGCTCTGTCCTTCAATGAGTTCGGCCTAGTCTGCATCACGCGCAAACGCACCAAGCAAGCGCTCGAACGCGTTCTCTGCCAGCCATGCCCTTATTGCACGGGCTCGGGCATGGTCAAATCCATTCCCACACTCTGCTATGAAATCCAAGCCGAAGCCCGCAAGATGGCCACGGCCGATCACGAAGGCCCTAATCTCACCCTTCGTGTTCACCCAGAAATCGCCAAAGCCCTGAAAACGCGCGAGTCCATGCTAATGGACGAGCTCGAGCAAACCGCTCACAAACACATCATCATCCAATCCGACGCCACGCTCCACTGGGAGCAATACGACATCTACTAACGCTCTCTAGCCATTGTGGGGCGGGGCTTGCCCCGCCCTTTTTTGTCTATGTCTTCAATCGTGATCGTAGGGGCATGGCACGCCGTGCCCCTCTCTGTTCCAGCTCTTGCCCCGATTCGACCCTCAATATCCTCAGGCAACTTGACCTGTCCCCGCGGGCAGGTTCTTGGCATCGCAAGCTCCCACACATTTCCATTGCTTTGCTTCCCTCCGCCCATCAGAGTATTGACACATCGCTCCCTCCCAGTCGGGGCCATGTCTGCTCTTCGCAACTGTCTAAGGGAGGAACTATGTGGAACAAGCAGCAAACGCAAACCGAGGCCCCCGTGGCGCCACCGCTGCCGGCCTCGACACCCCCGGCATCCGCCGTCTCTTTCGGCGCTCCTTCTGGCCCGCGCCCGAGCATCTCCACCACCATAGGTTCAGCTCTTCTCGGCTCCAGCCTGCATATCACCGGTCACATCGACGGCGCCGAAGACTTGCACATTGACGGCAAGGTGGACGGCCCCGTCTCGCTCAACGGCCATCAACTCATCGTCGGTGCCACCGCCGTCCTCAATTCCGAAGTTCATGCTGGCGCCGTCATCGTCTACGGCAAGGTAGTCGGCAATGTCTTCGCCACCGAGCGCGTGGACATCAGGACCGACGGTTCGGTCATCGGCGACATCTCCACCGCGCGCATCAGCATCGAGGACGGCGCCCAATTTAAAGGCCGCATCGAAATCGACCCAGCCAAAACCCAAGCCGCCGCCGGCTGAAACAGCTTGGTGTCCCAAGTCAAATCTTTATAAGCTTGCCACCGCCCCTCATTGAACGGGAGAGCCAGACCTCCATGCCCTCTGCCAGATGGTTCCCCGAAGAATCCGTATGGTCCGGAGCCGAAAAGAAAGTGGCTCGCAAAGCCTTTGATCGGGCCTATCACCGCAAATGTGCTGATATCGCGGCGCGTATGAAGAAGATGGCCGCGAGTGCGTCAGCTCCGTCCGACCTGTGGAAAATCCACGATTATCTTTCCGAACAGCGAAGAATGGTGGATGAGACGTTCGACTACAGATACTCCGTTCTGCTCTCGGAGTTTGGGTACCTACTTCGCGAGGGGTGGCCGATCGAAGCACACTTGGTTGGCCTGCGAGAGGACAAAATCGAAAAGATCAAGCGTTGGGCAAGCTTCTAGCCTGCATCTCTGAGCCACAAGTAGGCTGTCGAGTTTTCTCTCATGCAGGGACGCAGCATGCTGCGCCCTTTTTTTTTCCGCATACTCTCAAAATACTCTTGAGTCCGATCGTGGCGCACCCAGAAAGTGACTAGGCGTGCGTTCATTGCGTTGCTGAGCTATTCGCTTCTTAGCGCAATAATCGGGTCGACGTGTAGCGCGCGCCGCGCCGGCACCGCGCACGCCGCCAGCGCCACGATCGTCAGCAAAGCCATAACGCTCGCCAATAGAACCGGATCGAGCGGCCGTACACCATAGATTTCGGTAGCCACAAGCTTTTGCAATGAGGCAGCGCCCACCACTCCCAAAATCAAGCCTATCAAAACAAGCTCAAACCCTTCCCGCAAAACCAGGCCGAGAATCGCCGCCCGGCTGCTGCCCAACGCTACACGAATCCCAATTTCCCGCGTCCGTTGCGCCACCAGATAGGCCAGCACGCCATATATCCCGAGCGTCGCTAAGAAAAGCGCGACTCCGCCGAACGCATTCGCCAGCAGCATCGACGTTCTTCGCGAAGCGAGCGACAGATCGATGCGTTCCGACATCGAATGCACATCGAACACCGCCAGGTCCGGATCCAATCGCGCAATCTCTGCGCGGAGCGCTCGCACGGCCGAATCGGTATCGCCAACCGTTTTCAGCGCGAACGTGAAATTGCTGTCCGCATCCTGGGCAATGGGGCAATAGAACGCGCCAACGTTAGCGCCCCTGTCCTCCAAATGCTCGTAGCGCAGCGTCCTCGCCACGCCCACCACCGTCAGCCACACCGTATGTTCGTCGACCTTCAGGAGATTTTTAGGATCGTCGGGAAAGTACATCCGCCGGCCCAGTGGATCGCTGTTGGGCCAGAAGTGTTGCGCCAGCCGCTCGTCGACGATCACAACCCGCGGCCCATTTTCGTTGTCGCGCTCGTCGAAGCGTCGCCCTTTTAACATCGGGATGCCCATCGCTTCGAAGTACCCGGGCGACACATCCATCAGCAGCGGCGAAATGATCGATTCGCCCGGCTTCATCGGATAACCCTCAGCCAGAATGACTTCGTCATTGTGATTGCCGCTAAGCGGTATTACGTCCGTTACCCCCGCTTGGGTAACTCCGGGGATTGTCCGGACTGCGGGCAGCGCACGCTTCAGAAATCCGCCCCAATCTTCGCGTTTAACATATTTCGAGCGCGGCAAGCTCACCGACGCCGTCACGACCCCTTCCGCCTTGAATCCAGGGTCAACCTGTAACAGCCGCCGAAAACTCGTCAGAAACAGTGCCGCTCCCATCAGGAGCGCAAACGCAAATCCAATCTGCGCCGCCACCAGGAGTTGACGCACGCTTCGCGTTTTCTTTCCCGTCGTCCCCGTTCGGCTATCCTCGTGCAGCGCATCGTTGATCCCAATCTTCGAAGCGCTCACCAATGGAAACAGTCCCACAAACAATCCCGCGGCGATCGACAGCGCCAGGGAAACCAGAACCACGGTCGCGTCCAAATGAACTTCCTGAGCTCGCGGCAAATGTTCGAGCCCGGCGGCGCCCAGCGTCTTCAGCAAACCCGCGCCAAGTGCGACCCCGCTCACGCCTCCAATCAGCGCCAGTCCAACGTTCTCCAGGATCAGCTGCCGCATCAACTGCATCCTTCCCGCGCCCAAAGCGATCCGTGTTGCCATCTCCTTCCGGCGCAGCGAAAGCCGCGTCAGCGCAAGGTTTGCGATATTCAGCCCGCCAATCAAAAGCACCAAAAACGCCCCGCCCCAGAGCAGATAAAGCGTCCGCTTCACGCCGCCCGTCACCGTTTCCTGCAGCGGTTTCACTTCCGTGTGGAATCCCGCGTTGATCAAAATTTCTTTGAACTGCGGAAACCGATCGAGATTCTCATTGTTCAATGCGTTGACCTGCGCCTGAGCCTGCTCTAGGGTCGCCCCCGGCTTCAACCTTCCGATATGGGTCCAATTGTTGCTGTGGTGCTGTGTCTTCTCTTCCGCCGTGAACGCGATCGGCATCCACAACCGTACCTCCGGATCAATAAAATCAAAGCCCGCCGGCATCACACCAACAATCGTAAATGGCTGCCCGCTGATCCTCAGCTCGCGCCCGATCGCCGATTTGTCCCCTGCATACAGCTGCTCCCAAAGCCCGTGGCTTAGAATCACTTCCCGCTCGCGCCCGACCTCCCCTTCTTCTTCAAGAAAGGGCCTCCCCAACGCGGGCGATACTCGCAATAGAGTGAACCACGACGGCGTAACCACCATCCCGCGCATCCGCTGCGGCAATCCATTTAGCTCCACCGTTTGGTCCCGCTGCCGGAACATCGCCTGGCTTTCAAATGCCGTCATCTCGCGCAAACGGTCGAAATAATCTCCCGAACTGCTGCTATTGATTCCGGTGACCCCGGCCCTCGGGTATTCGTTCGCCATCAACAGAATCGAATTAGCCTCCGGCACCGGCAACGGCCGCAAAACGACGGAATTCACAATGGCAAAAAGCGCCGTATTCGCCGCGATGCACACAGCGAAAGTAAGCAGCACCGTTGCCACAAATCCCTTCGAGCGCCACAAAGAACGCCACGCATATTTAAGGTCGAGGAAAAATGCATCCATGATTCGCCTCCCTCGGCGCGCAGTCTGCGAGTAGCCACAACCGGGACACACCGCCACCTGTCCTTCGATACGTAATGACTAACGAAAAGGTTCAACCGTCTAGAACGTTGCGCGTGCAGTTCCTCCTCTCTCCCCGCTTTTCCGTCGTCCCTTATTCGAGTTAAACTTTGCCCAAGCATCATCTTGCCGCTTCATTGCGGCCAGCGATATTCAGGTCCGGGGGACTAAACACATGAGCCTCTCCTCCGTCGCACATCCCGAAACTTCTTCGGATCCCGTCGTCACCGTTACGCAAACATCCTGCTGCGTTGTCGGCGGCGGGCCGGCAGGCGCTATGCTCTCGATTCTGCTCGCGCGTCGCGGCGTCCCCGTCACACTTCTCGAAATGCACAAGGATTTCGATCGCGAATTTCGTGGCGACACCGTTCATCCCTCGACGATGGAGATTCTCGATCAAATCGGCTTGGCAGACGCTCTTCACAAGATCCCTCACGGCAAGATTTCTGGCCCTACTATTCAATTTGCCGACGGCCCTTTCCGCCCGTTCGACCTCTCGCGCCTGAAAACTCGCTTCCCCTACATCCTGATGATCCCGCAATCCCGCTTTCTGGAATTCATCACCGCTGAAGCCGCGAAGTATCCGCAATTCCGCCTCCTCATGCATGCCCAGGTCCAGCGGCTCATCGAAGAAGATGGCATTGTCCGCGGCGTGCGCTATCTCGGCCTGGATGGAATCCACGAAATTCGCGCCCCGTTGACCGTGGCTGCCGACGGCCGCTTCTCTCTGCTGTGTCGTCTCGCCGGCATCGAACCGATAAAGACTTCTCCTCCCATGGATATTGTCTGGTTCCGCTTGCCCAAACTCCCGACTGACCCTGTCGTCGCCACGGGCGCCCTCGGCGGCATCGGCGGCGGGCGCCTGTTTATCGTTCTCGATCGCTATGACTATTGGCAGGCTGGCCTGGTCTTCCCCAAAGGCACGTACCAGGAACTTCGCAAGCAGGGTGTCGAATCCATACGCCGCAGTATCGTCGAGATCGACGCGCGCTTCACGAAAAACGCGGACACTCTCACCGACTGGCAGCAGCTAACGCTGCTCTCCGTCGAGTCCAGCCGCTGCCCCATCTGGCACAAGCCGGGCCTTCTCCTGATCGGCGATGCCGCCCATGTGATGTCCCCCATCGGTGGCGTAGGCATCAACTACGCCATCCAGGACGCGGTAGTGGCCGCTAACCTCCTGGCAAATCCGCTGAAATCCGGAAAAGTCTTGGAAGCGGAACTTGCGGAAGTGCAACGCCAGCGCGAGTGGCCGACACGTGTCATTCAAGGAATGCAATCAATCATGCAGCGGCGGCTGGTGGCCGGCGCGCTTAGTTCGCAACTTGCCCCAAAGGTGCCCTGGCAGATGCGGTTGCTTGTTCGCATCCCCTATTTGCGGGATCTGCCCACCAAACTTATTGCCTTCGGCGCGCGCCGCGTCCATCTTCGCGAAACATAGCAATGCGGCGGGTACCCCACCATCGTACTTTGCAGGTGGGCTCTTGGGGTCTTCAATCCTGAGATTTTTATTTCACCTGTTTTACTTCTTCACCGCGGGTTTTCCTTCCACGTCCAGAATGACCACCTCACCGAGCTGGAGTTCCCTCACCCCGGCTTCAATCTTCGAAAGATCGCCGACGAGCAAGAGAGTCGCCCCGCTCGGCTGTGCGTACTTCTGCGCGGCCGCATTGACTGCTGCGAGCGTCGCCTTTTGCAATTCATCCGGCTCACGCTGCAACTCGTTCATCGCAAGGCCATAGGCCCAGAGTTCTTCGATCTGTCCCGCCACCCGGTCCATGGCTTCGAACTGCTGCGCGTAGCCGCGTATGCGCGCGTGCTTTGCATCGGTCAGTTCTTTTTCAGACACCGGCTTTTCTCCGGCAATGAATTTTAGCTCTTTCTCGAACTCCACCAGGGCTTCCTTGGTCTTGTTGGTTTGTACTCCGCCGAAAGCTCTCCAGATTCCGTATTTCGAGTTGGGCGCGGGAAAAGCAAAAACGCCATACGAGTATCCTTTCTCCTCTCGTATGTTCATCCCCAAACGCGCCCCCGCCGCGCCGCCCCACACGGTGTTCGCCAGACTCAAGGCGTAATAGTCCGTCGCATTGCGTGACGGCCCTGGCAGAAGGACCGCCACCACGGTTTGCGCCGCATTCGGACGGTCCACCAAAAACACTTTGCCAGGTCCAACCGCCTGCGGCGGTGGGACCGTCACTGCGGGCGGGGCGTTCCCGCGCCAAGAACCAAAGTGCTGCTTGGCGAATTCCGCCGCTTCGGCAACGGTGACGTCCCCGACGAGAATCAACGCGGATCCTCCAGGCTTCCAATAACTTTCATGAAATTTAGTAAGGTCCTCAGCTGTGATCTTCTCGACCGTGGACGGGAATCCATCCTGTGGACGGCCATAGGGATGATTCGGCCCGTACGTCAGCATCGGCCCTACTCGCCTTGAAATTGCGTTTGGCTGGCTCTCTTCCTGCGCCAGGCCGCTAAGCCGCAACTTTCTCTCTCGCTCTATTTCCTCCGCCGGAAAACTTGGGTTCCGCGCCACATCTGCAAGAACCGCCACCGCTGGTCCAAGATTCCTCTTGAGCACCTCAAAATTCAGCGTTGCGGACTCCCGGCCAACGCCACCGCTGAGCGCGGTCCCCAGATCGCCCAACGTGTCGTCAATTTCCAGGGCCTTTTTCGTCGTTGTTCCCCGCTTCATCACTTCTACTTCGAGGCTTGCCAATCCTTCCTTCCCCGCCGGGTCCGCGACGCTGCCCGCGCGTGCGATCAGTCTTACGGAAACCTTTGGCAGGTCTTTTCTCTCGACAATCAGAATTTCCATTCCGTTGTCCAGCTTCGCTGACTTCACTTCCGGCGCCAGGAATGGCCGGTCGGCCCCGAGTTCCGGCTGCTTTGCGCGGTCCACCGAGGCTTGCGCGCTGGCCGCCGAATTCTCCGGATGGAACCTCACCATTACCCGGTTTCGTGTATCCAGCCACTTCGCCGTCGCCAGCCGCACGCCTTCGGCTGTCGCGGCCCGGTGCCGCTGCACGTCCGCGGCGAATTTATCTGGGTCGCCGAGATATGTATTGTATGTATTGAGCTGGTCAGCCTTGCCGCCAAAACCGCCGATACGCTCGAGGCCTGTCACATAGCTAAATTCCCACTTGGTCTTCGCGCGGTTCAGCTCGGCGGCCGTAGGGCCCTCTTTGGCCAGCCGCGCGATTTCTTCCGTTGTAATTTGTTCCGCCTGCGAGAGCGCCGCTCCCGGCCGGGCCGTCACCCACACGATAAAATTTCCGGCTATTTCGGAGGAGTTCTCGAACGATACGACATCCGAACAAATCTGCTTGTCGTAAACCAAGGACTTGTTCAAGCGCGATGACAGGCCATCGGTCAGGATCAGCGAGACGAGATCCAAATCCGCATCCGCCGGGTCAAAAAAAGCTGGTGCGGGCCAGGCAAAGTAGGTGCGCTCCTGTGGCACATGATCATTTACATCGATGATCTTTTCCGCGTCTAGCTGCTCCACCCAGTGCTTGGGGCGATCCAGCGCCGGCCCGGGAGGAATCGGACCGTAGTATTTCTCAATCAGACGCTTTGCCTCGGCCACGTCAAAGTCACCAGTAATCGCTAACGATAGATTGTTCGGGGTGTAATACGTTCGGAAAAATTCCTTCACATCGTCAACGCTCGCGGCTGTCAGGTCTTCATGGCTGCCAATCACCGTGTGGGAATAGGGGTGGCCGCTGGGAAAAACGTTTTCCGTGATGAGCATAAAGGCCCGGCCGTAAGGCTGGTTTTCCAACCCTTGGCGCCGCTCATTCTTCACGATATCGCGCTCGTTATCGAGCTTCTCCTTGGTCAAAACGTCGGTGAGCGTCGCAAGGCGGTCGGATTCGAGCCACAACACGTATTCAAGGCTCGCCGATGGCACGGTTTCGAAATAGTTCGTCCGGTCCTCGCTCGTCGTTCCATTCACACCGCCCTCAAAAAGATTCGCTCCTGCTTTTTCGATAAAGCCGAAGTACTTGCTGTTCGCGTCTTTCGAGCCCTCGAACATCATGTGCTCGAATAAGTGTGCAAAACCCGTTCGCCCCACGCGTTCATTTTTCGAGCCGACGTGGTACCAGTTGTTCACATGGACCATCGGCAGTTTGCGGTCCACGTGCAGAATCACCTGCAACCCATTCGGCAGCGTGTATTTCTCGAAGACAATCTTCGGCACATCGCTCGACGCGGGCGTGTTCGAACTGGCATTCTTGGCCGCTTCTTGGGACCTTCCGGGCAAAGCCGAAAGAATCATCGCGGCGGTGAGAATCAGCAATCCCCATATCTTCGCTTGGCGTGTCATGACGCAAGTCCTCCCTTTCAAGGCCATCCAGCGCATTGTTGTCGAGTTCTATTTCTAGCTTGCTTCGTTAGTAGGATGGATGCTCTGCAACAAGGAAAATTTGAACTCCGGCTAGAAACCCATACAGCAACCATGGGTCTTGGCTCGGATTTTCCGGCCCTAATTATGGCGAAACTTTACCAGCCCGCAGCGCAGTTGCGCAACCGCGCCTAGCCCGAGCGAATCACTTGGCCCGCCACATCGAACGCGCTGCGCACTTCAGATCAAGGAGAAATAGATCCATAATTTGCTCCCGAACGCAGAGTCCCGCATCAGCGAAGAGCGTGACGCACCACCACTTGCCTTCAATACGCATAGACTAAAAAAATTGTTCAAGTGTCACGGGAATACCCACCCTCGTTTTCGAGGTTGAGTTTTGGGGTTCTCAATCCCCCAATTATTCAGCCATCCATCATCACTTTTTCACTACCGTGACCACTAGTTGCGAAGGATATTGCTTCGAGTGATGCACCGAATTGTGAGCCACAACCCCTTTTTCTTCGTCATAATTATTCCCGCCGGTATTCAAGTTCCGGTCGAATCTCGGAAAATTGCTGCTCGAAATCTCAATCCGCAGCTGGTGCCCCGCCTCAAAATAGTTGCTGGTGT
>Ga0210405_10006503_pt1 | contig 10414 bp, 5 predicted proteins | sample IncBWH11MmetaG_FD_155492 | JGI IMG/M metagenome (GOLD analysis project Ga0210405, IMG submission 155492) | Forest soil microbial communities from Barre Woods Harvard Forest LTER site, Petersham, Massachusetts, United States - Inc-BW-H-11-M | ecosystem: Environmental > Terrestrial > Soil >... | reverse complement strand
TCTTTGCCGCATCCACCAACTTCAGCTCTTCACTCGCTACTCGGGCCAACACTCCCACCCGTCGCAGCTCTCGTTTGCTCATCCATGTCCTTCCCAGCTAAAACCTCCTCAGAAGGTTTTAGCTTAGGGGACATTTCTAACGAGGGCATAAGGGGACATTATCAAAGTGGCGCGACAGTTGTTTTTACGATGTTTTACCTTCCGGGTTTAGTACTAGACCTGCTGAATGGCGTATAAAACCTAGCTTTTTGGCGGATGGCCGTTGGTTCGCTGCTTGGTCCAGGAATCCATGAAACGTTCGAACTTGCGATCGCTCTTACGCTGTGCCTCTGTCAAGGCGCTGACCTGAACGGTCAAGGCGTCGACCCGCACCGTCAGGGCGTTCAGATTTATGGTCAGTTCGCCTTGGGCCTTCTCGTTCTTAACGAGCATCCTCATGCCGGTCTCCACCAGCTTGCGCGTCGCCTCTAGACGACTGTCAAACTTGTCCATTCTGGCCTCGGATTTTGCCTGCGCCTGCAGGATGAATTCGATAGTTCGTTCAACGTCCATTGTGCTCCCAGTATACTCAACTCCGCCTCTTATAGGCGTCGCCGAGGGAGATCTGGTTGGCGTCGAGGATGGCGCCGGTCGCAAATTGCAGCGCGGCGCGGGCTTTCATATAGGCGCTCTTGGCGGCGACCTCGGTGGACTTGCTCTGGGCGAGCAGACTTTCGTACTGGATGACGAAGAAACTGGTGGACGCGCCTACCTCGAACTTGGCTTGCTCGGCTTCGAGGGATTGCTGCTGAAGGACCCTGGCTTGAGCGGCTGCCTCATAGGAACCTCTCGCCCGGCGCATCGCAATTACGGCGTCCTCCACTTCCAACCGCGCCTGATTGAGTAACTGGCGCTGCCGGATCTGGGATTGCTTGAGCTGCAGCTCGTCGCGCGCCAGATCAGCTTCGGCGATACGGTTGTGAACCGGCACTGTGACCTGTACGCCGATTGTGTAAGTCGGATACTTGCGCGTGAACAACTGATCGAGAACGCTGCCGTAGCCGCCCACGAAAGTTGGGTCCGAGCCGGGCGCCAGCGGATTCAGCGCGCCGGAGAGACCGTTGTTCTGCGCTACCCCAACCAGGTCCACCTGAGGCAACACGGCATTGCGCGCGCCTTTCAATCCGATCTCGAAGTTATCGATCTGAAGACTCGCCTGCTGGAGATCGGGGCGGTTCGTCATGGCGTCGGCAATCAGATCCTGAATGGGCCGGATCTCCTCCTTGTCGGGCATGCTGAGCAAGTCGGTGGGAATGATTGTGGCCGATTGAACTTCCGGATCCTCATTGCCGCGCTTGGTCAGGAAGTTCTTGACGATCGCTTCCTGCTCCTCCAGCAATCCACGCGCGTTGATCAGGTCCTGGCGGCTGGAGAATACCAAGGCATTCGAGCGGGTCATTTCGATCTGGGCCAGGGTTCCTTCGTCCACCTGCGCTTTGGTGTTGGAGAACAACTTCTCGGCGAGCGCGACCGATTCCTGCTTCACCTTCACGTCTTCGTTCAGCGCGACCAGGTCCGTATATAGACGGATCACGCCATAGACTGTGGTGCTCAGTTGAAGGCGAAACAACTGGCTGGTGATCCGCTGCTGATTCTTGGCGATGTTTATGAAGCGCCGGTTAAGGCTCAGCCCGAAGCCGCGCAGCAGGGGCTGGGTGACAGTCAGTCCAAGGCTGGAACCGGTAAAGGGATTGTAGGCGTTCCTGACCGAGTTGATGGATTGGTGATTGTTGTTGAACGTCAGGCTGACCTGCCCGCCGGAGCCGAAGCCTTGCTGAACGCCCACATCGGCGAGGAAGCTATTGGTCAGCATAGTGGCGGTACCGGTGGTGACGGTGTTGGTTTGGGGCGTGGTCTGATGGCTCCAGTTCAATTGCCCGACAATGGCGGGATCGTATACGGGAATGGGCGGTCCATTGGATTGGGCGATTTCTCCCTGAAGCGAGAGGCTGGTTAACTGCTCCCCGAGCGCGCCCAGCTCGAGCGCGTTGGTTGCCACACCCGCTCCGAAGGTGGCAACAGTGGGCGATGCGGCGTTGGTGACGACCGGGCTGAGCGGTATGCCGACGCCCGTCGGCGCTTGCAGGACGTCGAAGGATACGCCGCGCGTCAGACCGCCGCCCTTCGCGCGAAGGAGGTCGGTGTCGGCTAACAGCAGGTTGTATCTGCTTAGCTCGATGTCCAGATTATTTTCGATCGCTAGAGCTAACGCATCGGGGAGGGAGAGGTAGAGATTGCCGGCGCGGATCAGATCGTGAACTTTGGAGGAGTTCTGGAAATTGGGCGTCTGGGCAACGGCGGCGGTGAGGCTCAGGAGAAGAAGCGTGAGGCAGGTTCCCGACCTGCCCGGAGGAGCGCCTGTGGCGCTGGGCAGGTCGGGAACCTGCCTCACGGAGCAGCAGCGCCGCAACCAAGACCGCTCGCTGACGCGCGCGGCTCTGTCTGGAGGTGCACGCTCGAAATGATCGCGCTGAACTAAGAAACGAGGATCTAGCAGTACATGGTTACTCATTGTTTGCGCAGCAATACCGGGTTCACCTTACTGCCCTCCTGGACCGAGTCGCCTGGATTGACGACGACCTGCTGGCCTAGTTGCAAGCCCGATACAACTTCGATTCGATCGCCGAAGTCGCGCCCTAGTTCGATGCGCTGGTAGTGCACGCTGCGGTCGGGGCTGACGACTGCCACTTGAGGGCCGTCGCTGCGAACCACCAGTGTATCGCCGGGTATCAACAGCGGAGGATCCTTGCGCGGCGTTGTGAGATCCACCTCGGCATACATGCCAGGCATCAGCGCGCCGTCCGGATTGGATACCTGCACCTCGGTTAGCAGCGTACGGGTGGCGGGGTCCAGGGCATTGGCCGTACGAGTGACCGTGCCGGCGAACTTTCGGCCGGGCAGATCGGGGATGGTCAGGCTCGCTACCTGTCCGACGCGAACCGAGCCGGCGTCGGCTTGCGAGAGGTTCAAATAAGTGCGGAGGCGATTGGTCTGCGCGATGCGGAACAAGAGGGTATTTCCTTCGCTGACTAAGACTCCGGTATCTACATTTCGCACGGTAATTACGCCGGCAAAGGGAGCGTGCACTTTTGAGAAACCTTGCAGCTCGCTGAGACGGGCGACATTGGCTTCGGCGGCAGCTACATTGCTTCGAGCCGCGGAGACGGCCTTTTCAAGCGCCTGTGTGTTAGCTTTCTGGGAATCGTATTGCGCCTGGTAGGTGTCGTTCTCCTGGCGGGAGACGACTCCTTTCGTCAAGAGATTGGCCCAGCGCTGGGCAGTCACCTGGGCCAGGCGCTCGTTGGTCCTGGATTGTTGCAGATTGGCCGAAGCTTGTTCGACGGCGGACCTGGTCTGCTCGAGAGCCGCCTGCGCCTGGCGAAGCATTTGAATCAGCTCGGGCGCTTCCAGCTCGGCCAGTAGCTGGCCCGCGCTGACGCGGTCGCCGATATCGACATAGCGGCGTTTGACATAGCCGCTCGACCGGGCTAGAACGGGCGCTTCGGTTACGGCTTGAATGCTTCCCGGTAATACAAGCTCGCTCTTCCCAGCGGAACGCTCCACCGCGACCACGTTGACCGTCGGGGCGGTTTTCTCAGTGGTCATCGCCTCGTTGGCAAGCACGGCTTCGCGACGCTGGTGCGGAATATATCCGGTGAAAAAGGCAACGACTATCAGGACGGCCGCGAGCAGAGCGATTGTCCAAAGGGCGCCTTTGGATGGACGCGTGGTGGTGTTTTGTTGCTTGTCCAGGCGGCGCTTGAGATCCTCGATCTCGGCGCGCAAGCGGGTTTCGGTATCGTCCATCACTGCGAGTTTTTCTTGTTCGAGCATATCAAAGTGTTCAGGTAAGCAGAGCGTCGCCAAGGCCTTCCCGCTCTTCTTCGGCGATTCTGCGATCGAAATCGATGGGGACTTCCTTCCTCAGAAGACTATAAACGATTGGCACCACAAACAGCGTCGTGACAGTGGCCAACAGCAACCCCCCAATCACAGCGCGGCCGAGCGGCGCATTCTGTTCGCCGCCTTCCCCGAACCCAAGGGCCATCGGCAGCATGCCGATGATCATGGCGAGCGCGGTCATCAGCACGGGACGAATACGCGTATGGCCGGCGGCCAGGGCGGCCGAGATCGGATCCATACCTTCGGAGCGCTGGTCGTTGGCGAAGACGACCATCAGAATGCTGTTGGCGGTGGCGACGCCGATACACATGATGGCGCCCATCAGTGAGGGGACGCTGAACGTGGTCTGCGTGATGAACAGCATCCAGACGATACCGGCCAGCGCCCCGGGCAGCGCCATCAGAATGATAAACGGATCCAGCCAGGACTGGAAATTGACAGCCATTAACAGGTACACCAGAACCACGGCGACGATCATCCCGAGGCCGAGGCGCCGGAACGAGTTCCGCATCGTGGTCACCTGTCCCTTCAGGTCGAGCGAAGTCCCTTTCGGCAGGCTCTTCGAAGCCTCGTCCATAATCTTTTCGACCGCTGAACCCACGCTGCCGAGATCGCGCCGATCGATGTTAGCGTAAACGTCGAACAGCGGCTGCACATTGTAGTGATTGACAATCTCCGGAGCCACGCCGCGCTCGACACCGGCCAGATTGGACAGAAGCTGCGGGTTGCCGGAAGCCATTCCAGGATTGCCATAAGCAGCCGACGCCTGGCTGGGCGCGGCCCCGATGCTGGAGTTCGATAAGTTGGAACTGCCAGCGGGGGAATCCGCTGTATGACTGGCCACACTGGCCTGCGGCGCCGCGATCGGAGTGCGGAGAAGCGCATCGACCGAATTCATCTTGTATTGCGGCGTCTGCACGGCCACCTGATAATTCACGCCGTTGGTCCAGTTCATCCACTGGGCGGGCGCAACCTGGCCGCTCGAGCTGAGTGAGATCAGCAGACTGTTGGACACGTCCCGCTGCGTAAGACCGAACTGGCCGGCTTTGGTGCGGTCCACGTTCAATCGAATTTCGGGATAGTCCACTACCTGGTGAATATGAACATCGGCGGCGCCGGGAATATGGGAAATTTTTTCGGATAGATTCCGGGCGATGGCGTAATTTGCGGTGGCATCGCGTCCGACGACTTGAACGTCAATGGCGGCGGGCAGGCCGAAATTCAGGATCTGATTGGTAATGTTAGCGGCCTCGAAGAAGAATACGACATCCGGAAACATCTGATTCAGCCGCTTGCGCAGGCTGACTACATAATCGGCGGTAGGACCGTGGTCACCCTCCTTGAGAGAGATCAGGATATCGCCGTCACCGGTTCCGATCACGGCGCTGTCGCCGAAAGCCAGGTTGAAGCCGCTGTTGGGAATGCCGATGTTGTCGATAATCGTGTCGATCTCACGGGAAGGAATAACCTGGCGGATTTCGCGCTCAATGGCGGCGAAGATGAGCTCGGTCTGTTCGATGCGCGTGCCGGCTGGGGCCTGAGCGTGCAAACGCATCTGACCGGAATCCACGGTCGGGAAGAAGTCGCTGCCAATCAAAGGGGCAAGCCCCAGAGAGCCCAGGCTGAAGATGGTGAAGCCGGCCAGGACCGCGATGCGGTGATCGAGAGACCAGTGCAACAGCGAGCTGTACGACGATCGAAACATTTCGAAGCGCCGGTTAAACAGGTAGTGGGCGCGCCAGATGAAACCAGTTCCGCCGGCCGTTTCCCCGTGCTCTCCCATGGCGTAGAGCTTCATCTCAGGCCTGAGCATGTGGTGCACCATGGTTGGAATGAGAGTTCGGGACAGCAGGTAGGAAGCCAGCATGGCGAAGACGACGGCCAAGGCCAGCGGCGTAAACAGGTATTTGGCGGCGCCGGTCAGCAGCAGAACGGGAACGAACACGATGCAAATGGAGAGCGTGGACACAAACGCGGGCGCGGCGATCTGCTGCGCTCCATCCAGAACGGCCCGCACCAGCGGCTTCTTCATGGCCATGTTCCGGTGCGTATTCTCGATCTCGACGGTTGCGTCGTCAACCAGGATGCCCACCGCCAGGGCGAGTCCACCCAGAGTCATCACGTTGATGGTCTCGCCCAGCAGGCTGAGAATGATGAGCGAAGTAAGGATCGAAAGGGGGATGGAAATGCAAACGATGAGTGTGCTGCGCCAGCTTCCGAGGAACAGCATGATCATCATGCCGGTCAGGAACGCGGCAATAATCGCTTCGCGCAGCACGCCCCCGATGGCGGCTCGAACGAATAAAGATTGATCGAACAGTTCGCGGACCTCGAGCTCGGGGGGCAAGGAAGCCATAATTTTCGGAAGCTGGTCTTTCACGGCCTTGACGATCGAGAGCGTGGATGCCTTCCCGTTTCGGATAACGGTCAGCAGCGCTCCGCGCGTGCCGTTGGTCCGGACGATGTTGGTCTGCACCTGATAGCCGTCGCGGACTTGCGCCACATCCCGCATGTAGACTGTGGCGCCGTTCACCACTTTGACTGGCAGATTATTCATGTCGTCCAGAATCCTAGGGCTGCTGTTGAGCTTGATCTGGTAATCGCGTTCCGCGATCTTGGCCGAGCCCGCCGGCAAGATGAGGTTCTGCAGGCTTAGCGCGTTCGAAACATCCGAGGGTGAGAGCTGCTTGGCATAAAGCGCCTCGGGATTCAAGTCCACCATGATCGTGCGGAACTTGCCACCGTAGGGTAGGGGGACAGAGGCGCCCTGAATCATCGCCAGTTGGGTGCGGATGAAGTTCTGGCCATAGTCGAAGATCTGCTGTTCGCTGAGCGTCTTGCTCTGCAGGCCGATTTGGAGGATCGGAACGCTGGAGGCGTCGTACTTGAGAATGCTGGGTGGGAACATGCCGGGCGGCAGGCCGCGCAGCAGCGTTTGGGCGATAGCGGTCACCTGCGCCATGCCCATCTCGATCTTGGCGTTGGGCTGGAAGTAGACGTGGATAATCGAAATGCCGTTATAGGATTGCGATTCGATGTGCTCGATGTCATTGACCGTGGTGGTCATGGACCGTTCAAAGATGGTGCAGACCCGCTTTTCCATCTCCTCGGGCGATAGACCGTTGTAGGACCACACCACGGTGATTACCGGTATATCGATATACGGGAAGATGTCCACCGGCATTGTCACGACGGCCGCTCCTCCCAGGATGGCTATAAGAATAGCCATCACTACGAAGGTGTAAGGGCGGCGTAATGCTAATTTGACTATCCACATGACTTGTTAGGCGTCGGGTTGCAGCACGACTCGCTATCGGAGGCGCTCCTACTGGGAACGCCGACTGAGGATACCTTTATTATGCCTTAAACTTGTCTTTGAAGGATGACTCCGGAGTGGCGGAAGATAGTAGCCATTTCTGGCTATTGGCCTGGGCTTCAGAACCGCCATGCGTTAGCATGCGGGCCGGTCCATCGGGTGAAAACCGCAGCTCACGCATGGCGGTTCTGTAGCCCACTCGGCACGAATCGGAGGCACTCGTTCCCCCTTTTGAAGCGTCTTTATCCGATAATCGTACCAATGAAACGACTATTCGCCCTGGTCTGCTTATCGTCAGCAACGGCCCTGCTGATTTCTTCCGAGCCCACGGCAACGCCCGTTCTCTCCGCTCTTCAGGCCGAGTTGGATCGCTCGATGGAGCATCTCAAATCACAGCCGACGCCGCCCTATTTCCTGAGTTACGAGGTGACCGAAACCCACACCGTGGACGTCTCGGGCTCCTTCGGAACTCTGACCCGAAGCAATGACAGCCGGCGCCGCAACCTGGACATCGATCTTCGCGTCGGCGATTACAAGCTCGACAATAGCCGTCCCATTCGCGGCGCCATGACCAACAATGCGCAGCGCTACTCCTACGTGGAGATGCCCACCGACAACGATCCCGACGCCATTCGGGCGAACCTGTGGTATCACACCGACGCGCATTACAAGCGCGCCGTGGAGCAGCTCACTTCGGCCATGACTAACTCCCGCGTCAAAGTGGAGCAGGAGGATAATTCCGGCGATTTTTCTCCCGCACCTGCCGAGCACTTCAGCGAGCCGGTCCTGGATATTCACACCGACCGCAAGGCCTGGGAAGAAAAAGTCCGTAAATATACGGCGCCGTTTCAGCGCTATGGGAATATCTACCAGGCGAGCGCAGATCTCCGCGCGACAACAGAGACGCGCTGGTATGTTTCCACCGACGGCTCCCGCATCCAGACGTCGCAAACGTCCTACCTGCTCATGATTAATGCCTTGACCAAGGCCGACGACGGGATGGAACTGCCGCGCTTCGAAAGCTTTTTTTCTTTCACGCCCGAAGGACTTCCCAACGATGCGGCGGTCCTCAAAGCGGTCGACAAAATCATCGCCGACCTGAAAGCGCTCAAGAACGCGCCCATTGTCGATCCTTATGTTGGCCCGGCCATCCTGTCGGGCCGCGCCACCGGCGTCTTTTTTCATGAAGTATTCGGCCACCGTCTGGAGGGACATCGCAACAAGGGGGAAGATCAAAGTCAAACTTTCAAGAAATTTCTGAACGACCGCGTGCTGCCCGAATTCATATCCGTGTACGCCGATCCGACGCAGCGCCGGCTCGCCGGTATCGACCTGAACGGCTGTTACCGCTACGATAACCAGGGCGTCAAAGCCCGCCGCGTGACCGTGGTGGATAACGGAATCCTGAAGACGTTCCTGCTGTCTCGCACACCGATCGAGGGCTTCCCGGAGTCCAATGGTCATGGACGAAAACAGGCCGGATATGCGCCTGTAGCACGCCAGTCCAACCTGATTGTGGCCGCCAAATCGCCTGTCAGCCGCGCCGAGCTTAAGAAGAAGCTACTGGAAGAAGTGCAGAAACAAGGTAAGGCTTTCGGACTCCTGTTCGACGATATTCAAGGCGGGTTTACCATGACAGGCCGCACCACGCCGAATGCATTTAACGTACTGCCCGTGATGGTCTACCGCATCTTCCCCGATGGGCGCGAGGAGCTGGTGAGGGGAGTCGATTTGATCGGCACGCCGCTCACTGTCTTCAGCCGGATCATCGCCGCCGACGATGACGTTGCGATTTTTAATGGAACTTGCGGAGCCGAATCCGGATATGTTCCCGTGTCCGCCTCGGGTCCAGGGATCCTGGTGAGTCAACTGGAAGTGCAAAAGAAACAGAAGTCGCAGGAGCGCTCTCCCATCCTCGGTCCTCCCTTCGACGACAGGTAACCGGAGCCCACTCATGAAAATCAAAACCTGCCCGCTTGTTTTATTCCTCGGCCTCGCCCCAGGCCTCGCGTTCTGCCAGGAGGATATCGTCCTGAAAGCCATGCGCGACGAACTCGCCCGGTCGATGAAAAAGCTCCAACTGGAAAACCTCGAGAAACCCTACTTCATCTCTTACGCGGTGTATGACACGCAATCGGCCGGCGCTTCGGCGAGTTTTGGAAGCGTCAACGGCAAAGCGGAGGAACAACGGTCGCGCGTCGCCAGGATCCAGGTCCGCGTAGGCGATTATAAGCTCGACAACCGGAATTTCTTTTCCGTCTCCTTCGGCGGCGGCCTCAGCCGCGGCTTTGCTCAATTGCCTTTAGACGATAACTATGACGAGATCCGCCGTCAGCTCTGGCTTGCCACTGACGCCGGCTATAAGAAAGCTCTGGAGGATATCTCCAAGAAGCGCGCTCTGCTGGCCAACAAGAATCGCAGCGAAGTCATTCCCGATTTCAGCCAGGAACCGGCCGTCACTCTTTCCGACGTGCTTCCGCGGGCGGACATCAAAATCCCCGAGATCGAAAAGCTTGTACGCGATCTTTCGGCGATCTTCAAGCAGTCTCCCGATATTTCAACCTCTTCGGCGAGCCTTCGTATATCCAACGAATACGTTCGATACGTAAACAGTGAAGGCAGCTCAACCACGATGCTTCAGCCGGAGGTCCAGCTCACCATTTCCACATCGTCGCAGGCCGCTGACGGCCAACCGCTGGCGGCCGGGTTCGCGTATCGGGCGCGGTCGATGAGCGATCTGCCATCGCGCGCGGAAGTCGCCGAGAAAATCCGGTTGCGCAGCAAGCAGATCGCGGAGCTGCGAACCGCTCCAATGCCCGATCGATACGCGGGGCCGGTGTTATTTGAGGGAGAAGCCGCCGCGGAAGTGGTGTATCGCACGTTCCTGCCGCACATTCTGGCGACGCCGGAAATCCTGACCGACAATCCGCAATTCAGGGGGATGGTGGCACAGGACAGCGAGAACCTCATCGAGAAAATCGGACTGCGTGTCCTGCCCGAGTTTCTCAGCCTGGCTGACGATCCGGAAGCGTCCTCATTCGGCGCGACACGGCTTTTAGGATCTTACAAAGTGGATGACGAAGGCGTGCGCACGCGCCGCACGGAAGTTGTCCAGGACGGTCTGCTCATGAAGCTGTTGACCGGAGGGGCTCCGGT
>Ga0210405_10006502_pt1 | contig 10414 bp, 9 predicted proteins | sample IncBWH11MmetaG_FD_155492 | JGI IMG/M metagenome (GOLD analysis project Ga0210405, IMG submission 155492) | Forest soil microbial communities from Barre Woods Harvard Forest LTER site, Petersham, Massachusetts, United States - Inc-BW-H-11-M | ecosystem: Environmental > Terrestrial > Soil >... | reverse complement strand
CGATCCCTCCGGTTGGTACAACTGGATACTCCAGCGCATTCAGCGATTTGTTCAAAAACAATTCACCTGACTATGCGGTGGGGCTCAATCTCACCATCCCGCTGCGCAATCGTGGAGCGCAAGCCGATCAGATTCGCTCGCAATTGGAATATAGGCAGGCACAATTGCATCTGCAGCAGCTGCAGAATCAGATCGGGATCGAGGTGCGCAACGCGCAATTTGCTCTTCTGCAAAATCGGTCTCGAGTAGAAGCCGCGCGCAAAGCTCGTGCTTTGGCCCAACAGACCTTCGAGGTCGAGCAAAAGAAGAAAGCTCTGGGCGCTTCCACCAGCAATCTTGTGTTGCAGGCAGACCGCGATCTGGCGCAGGCAGAGTCGAACTTTGTGGAAGCGATGTCCACTTACGAAAAATCGATCGTGGAACTGGATCGCGCTACTGGTTTGACGCTGGCACACGCCGGCATCGAAATCGAAGAGGCGGTGCGCGGCGAAGTCCAACAAACCCCGCATTTCGCCGGGGTCGCTCCGAGGAAGGATGCAGCACTTGACGAGTCGCGGCCGCAAAGCAATTAAGCTTTCGGAGACCGAGAGTTGAAATCCGGCCTGCCCACTCAGGATTGAGATGATATGACCACGACGGCGTTATCCTCTATGACTATGCCTACCAGTTCAATTTCCGGTGCGCGGCTACTGATTGCAGATGATCAGCGAGACGTCCTTGAGGCTTTGCGCCTGCTGCTAAAGCCGGAAGGTTTCACGATTGAAGCCGTGACCTCGCCCACGGGCGTGCTGGACGCGCTCGAGTCACGGGAATTCGATGCCGTGCTGATCGATCTGAATTACACCCGCGATACCACATCTGGTCAGGAGGGTCTCGACCTGCTTTCACGAATCCAGGCAAATGACAGCACGTTGCCGGTGATCGTCATGACCGCATGGGGAAGCGTGGATGTGGCGGTTGAGGCGATGCGGCGGGGTGCGCGCGACTTCATCCAAAAGCCGTGGGAGAATGCGCGCCTGCTCTCCGTGTTGCGCACTCAGGTCGAACTGAGCGGTGCATTGAGGCGTGGCCAGCGGCTTGAAGCGGAGAACCGCTTGTTGCGCGCCGAAGGGCTTCCCAAGTTCATCGCCAACTCAGAGGCGATGCAACCGGTGTTACGACTGATCACGAACGTGGGTCCGTCCGATGCCAACATTCTGATTACAGGAGAACACGGCAGCGGAAAGGAAGTCGTGGCTCGGACCTTGCATGCGCTTTCCAGCCGCGCCTCTCGTCCCTTGGTTGCGGTGAACACCGGCGGCTTGCCGGAGGGAATCTTTGAGAGCGAGCTGTTCGGGCACGTAAAGGGAGCTTTCACGGATGCCAGGACGGACCGGATCGGTCGCTTTGAATTGGCGCATGGCGGAACACTTTTTCTGGACGAGATCGCAAACGTTCCACTTTCCCAGCAGGCTAAGCTGCTTCGTGTCCTGGAAAGCGGCGAGATGGAGCGAGTAGGTTCTTCGCAAACCCGCCGCGTGGACGTACGAATTATTTCTGCGACCAATGCCAACCTTAATGCGGAAGTGGACGCGGGGCGGTTTCGGCAAGACCTTCTTTTCCGCCTGAACACGGTCGAGGTCCATGTTCCGCCGTTGCGGGAGCGCCGGCAAGACATCTCGCAGCTTGCTATGTATTTCCTCAGTCGCTACGCTGAACGCTATCGCAAACCGGCTAAGACGCTGGATCCGTCTGCCATGCAGGCGATGTTGGAGTATTCTTGGCCTGGAAACGTGCGTGAACTGGACCACGCAATTGAGCGCGCAGTGTTGCTTTCAAGCGGGGACCTGGTACGAGTCAGCGACTTGAGCCTGCGGAATCCGCGCGAGACCACGCAGCGGATGGAGGATCTCAGCCTTGAAGAGGTGGAGTCCCTGTTGATCCGCAAAGCCATCGACCGCTATGGTGGAAACATCAGTCAGGCAGCTGACGCGCTGGGTCTGAGCCGGAGCGCGCTCTACAGACGGCTGCAGAAATATGGAATCGGAAGCAGCTAATCACGCTCGGGATGCAGCGGCGGCCACAGGCCCGTCTCGGCTGGAGTCTCGAGCACATCCACCAAGAAAATCCAAACACCGCTTGAGCCACGAAAACCGGATTCTACTGTTGACCTTGGCTTCCGGTGCCGTCGGGGTCGCGCTCGCACTCGTGCTGCTGTGGACCGGCGATCACGAATCCAGCACGCGCTGGAGTCTCACATTTCTCGTCGTGATGATCTGGTTGGGCTTTGCCTTCGCCCTGCGGTCAGCCGTGATCCGGCCCTTGCAGACTCTTTCCAATATGCAGTCTGCACTACGTGAGGGGGATTTTTCCTTCCGGGTCCGCGGCGCAAAAATGGGAGATGCTCTGGGAGAGCTGATGATCGAGGTAAATGCGCTCTCCGAGATGTTGCGCGAGCAGCGCCTGGGCGCCATGGAAGCTAGTGCGCTGCTCACTACCGTGATGACTGAAATCGACGTTGCTGTATTTGCCTTTGATGGCGACCGCAAGTTGCGGCTGGTGAACCGCGCCGGCGAACGCGTAATGGCCCAGAAAGCAGAGCGTCTGCTGGGAAAGAGCGCCGAGGACTTGGGCCTGTCGGAATGCCTGGAGGGAGAATCGGCGCGCACCCTCGAAAAGAATTTTCCCGGGCATTCGGGCCGCTGGGGGGTTCGCCGTTCGACATTTCGGCAGGGAGGCAAGCCGCATTACCTGGTTGTGATCGCCGATCTGAGTCGGGCTTTGCGTGAGGAAGAACGGCAGGCCTGGCAGCGGCTGGTGCGAGTGCTGGGCCACGAACTAAATAATTCCCTGGCCCCGATTTGCTCCATCGCGGGTAGTCTTGAAGACATCATGAAACGGGAAGTTCGCGCCGCCGATTGGGAAGACGATTTGCGCCGCGGGCTGCGCGTGATTGTCGATCGTTCAGACGCTCTCAGCCGGTTCATGCGCGACTATTCTCGGCTTACTCGTCTGCCGAAGCCTCAGCTTCGTCCCACCCCAGTAAATACACTCGTCAGTGCTGCGGCTGCCTTGGAAAGACGTATTGCGGTAACGATAGAGCCAGGGCCGGAGGTCACGCTGGACGCCGATCCCGACCAACTGCAACAACTGCTGATTAACTTGATCCGCAACGCGGTTGACGCATCGCTAGAAAACGGTGGAAAGGTCAGAGTGGGTTGGTCCCGGAACGGAAGTTGGCTCCATCTGTTTGTCCAGGACGAAGGTCCCGGAATTGCCAATCCATCGAATCTTTTTGTGCCCTTCTTTACCACCAAACCCGGAGGGTCCGGCATCGGCTTAGCCTTGAGCCGGCAAATCGCCGAGGCTCACGGGGGAAGCGTTTCTCTGCACAATCGCACCGAAGGCAATGGCTGCGAAGCCGTTGTCCAGTTGCCGCTCGCGACCTAAGCGGATACCAGAACCCCAGACCTGGTGAGGTACAATGTGTCTCTTCCAAAAGCAGGCACATACGAGGCTGGACGGGAGGCTCCGAGAATAATCTGCGACAGTCGGAGGTCCAGCAAATAGTTAGATCGAGACTTTCCCCGCACGAATAAGGAACATTTTTACCGGAGGCTACATGAAACGGCTGCTACTGTTGACAGTCTTATGTCTAATCTTGCCCGTAGCGTCACAGGCACAAACGGAAACGGTGACCAGCAAGTCGGATCGTATGTTCTTTCCTCACGATACGTTTTACGGTTGGGCACAGTTTGAAATCGCTCCTCCACACAACGAGATCGATCCAAACCTTTGTGCTGGAAACGCTGGCAGCTATGGGGGCGTGAACGCTCCGTGCAGCATGTTCGCGCGCTATATGATTTCCGGACTTCTGGAGGTGCGTCCCTTTGGCAAGGGTCAGTTCCGCCGCATCATGTTCTTCGGAGAGCCCAACTTCTTGTTTGGCAAGAATATTCCGCAAACGCTCTATACCTGGTCATGGGATGCGATTGGCATTGAGCATTCATGGGGATTGGGAGTTTATATCGCCAAGGGATTCGAATTCCGCGTAACCCAGCACTTCCTGTTCGACCGGTTGGGTGCGCGCGACCGCAATCTCGGACCGGCGGATTTGGGCAACAACGGGCCGTGGGGAAGATACAATGCAATCGGCGTTAGGAAGTATTTTGGCGCCCGGAGGTGGTGAAGTTGGTTATGGATGCCGAGACTCAAGTGCGTAGTTACGGACATCGCCAAACCCGGTCACGCTGATGTGGCCAATCGACATCCAGCGCTCGAGTGTGTGGTGACCGGTGCGATGGAGAATGTAAGAGATGCCGACGGAGGTCATGGTTGCGGCTGCCTCCAAGCTTGCAAATCCTGCCGAATTATTTACCACCTCATCGGGAATCAGAATCTCTTGTCTGCCACGGGCCTGGAAGTTGCGCGTGGACGCATAGTCCATGCCTCGGGTTACGGCAATTCCGGAAAAGAGCGCAAGATTTGTACGATCCCAGAATGCGTGTGTTGAAGAAGCAGTCGGCGGAGCGGGAAGAGCAGCCACGGTTGGATTCGAGCCATCCGTCAACTTCGAATCGGCCGATGAACGCCCTTCAGGGCTAAACTGCTGGGCCGCCGCGGATTGTCCGATGAAGAAGCAGGTACTCCCGGCCAGCATCACGATCCCGAACGATTTGCGTAGAGCCGAAATCGCGATTCCCGGACGCATGTCAATATTGTAAAGGCGAACCCAGATGTGGCGAAGTTACCAGATGTGGCGAAATCATGGAGAAAAGCTCCAGAATATCGGCCCGGCCCGCACCCGGTTTCTCGCACGTCCCTTGAAACCTTTATAATTGTTGGTTCCCTTACACTTTCTGGAGGATATGTAATGGCGGTCTCATACAATGGCCTTCCGGTGCCTGCGAATGGCACTCGGATCACCTACAACAACGGGCGCTACCAGGTGCCCGACAATCCCATCATCCCTTTCATTGAGGGCGATGGCACTGGCCGGGATATTTGGAAAGCGTCCGTGCGCGTGTTCGATGCCGCGGTGCAGAAGGCGTACGGGGGCAAGCGCCGGGTCGCCTGGTATGAGGTGTTTGCAGGTGAGAAAGCCAAAGCTGAGTTCAACAATTGGCTGCCCGATGACACCGTGAATGCGATCCGCGAATTTCGCGTTGCCATCAAGGGTCCGTTGACCACTCCGGTGGGCGGCGGAATGCGCTCGCTGAATGTGGCGTTGCGGCAGATTCTCGATCTCTATGCCTGCGTCCGCCCGGTGAAGTATTACAAGGGGACGCCATCTCCGGTAAAGCACCCCGAACGCATGGACCTGGTGATTTATCGGGAGAATACGGAAGACGTCTACGCCGGAATCGAGTGGGAACAAGGTACACCCGAAGCTGCGAAGCTCATCGAATTTCTGAACAAAGACATGCTGAAGGGAAGCAAGAAGCAGGTCCGGTTGGATTCAGGCGTCGGCATAAAGCCGATATCCGTCACCGGCACGAGACGCCTGGTGCGCATGGCAATCCAGTTTGCGTTAGAGACCGGCCGCAAGAGTGTGACCTTGATGCACAAAGGCAATATCCAGAAGTTTACGGAAGGCGCCTTCCGCAAATGGGGTTATGAGTTGGCCACGCAAGAGTTTCGCGACAAGATCGTCACCGAGCACGAGAGCTGGATTCTGGACAACAAAGATAAGAATCCGAATCTCACAATTGAGGAAAATGCGAATTTGACCGAGCCCGGATTGGAATTCGCGACGGAAGAGTTCCGGCAGTCGGTTTATCAGGAAGTGCGAGATGTGCTGAACGCGATCTACGCTACTCACGGCAAGGGTGCGTGGAAGAAAAAGCTGATGGTGAACGACCGCATCGCGGATTCAATTTTCCAACAGGTAGTGACACGAGCGGATGAATATTCGGTATTGGCAACATCCAACCTGAACGGCGACTATATTTCCGACGCTTGCGCTGCCCAAGTGGGCGGGTTGGGCATCGCGCCGGGCGCTAACATCGGCGATGGCTACGCGATTTTCGAGGCGACGCACGGCACCGCTCCCAAGTATGCCGACAAAGACGTTATCAATCCCGGCTCGGTGATTCTCTCTGGCGTGATGATGTTTCGCCTCATGGGTTGGAACGAGGCCGCGGACCTGATCGAGCATGGCATGGAGCGCACCATCGAGCAAAAGCAAGTCACGTATGATTTCGAGCGGCTGATGGAAGGCGCCACCAAAGTGACGACCAGCGGGTTTGCCAGCCACATCATCGAAAACATGGGTGCAGCGGTGCTGAGCGCGACGCGCTAATAGCAAAAAATCCATGACCACGAAGGACACGAAGGTCCACGAAGGAACGCAGGTCAGACGGGTTAGTTCTTACTTTGTGTACCTTTGTGTCCTTTGTGGTTCATGAATTTGATCTTCTTACTTAGAAGAAAATTTACTTAGAAAGGAAATCATGCGTAAGAAAGTTACCGTTGTTGGCTCTGGAAATGTGGGCGCCACGGCTGCCCACTGGATCGCCGCCAAGGAACTGGCGGACGTCGTTCTCATCGACATCGTCGAAGGCATCCCGCAAGGCAAAGGCCTGGACCTGCTCGAAGCCATGCCCATCGAGAAACGTGATTCCCACATCATGGGCACGCAGGATTATGCCGACACAGCCAATTCGGATATCGTCGTGATCACGGCCGGCATTCCGCGCAAGCCGGGCATGAGCCGCGATGATCTGCTCAACACCAACCACAAGATCATGAAGGACGTAGTGGGCAAAGCCGTGCAGCACTCGCCCAACTGCATTCTGATCATCGTATCGAATCCTCTGGATGCGATGGCACAGGCTGCGTACAAGATGAGCGGTTTTCCCCGGGAGCGCGTGATCGGCATGGCGGGTGTTCTCGACTCCGCCCGCTTTCGGGCATTCATTTCGGAAGAATTGAAAGTCAGCGTGGAAAACGTGACCGCGTTTGTTCTCGGCGGACATGGCGATACGATGGTTCCGCTTCCTCGTTATTCAACCGTGGCGGGAATCCCGATTACTGAACTGATGGATGCAGCAACCGTGGCTCGTCTGGTACAGCGCACGCGCGACGGCGGCGCCGAGATCGTGAAATATTTGAAGACGGGCAGCGCTTACTACGCCCCTTCAGCAGCCGTTGCGGAGATGGTCGAGGCGATCTTGAAAGACAAAAAGAAGATCCTGCCCTGTGCCGCGTATCTGAAAGGCGAATATGGGATCAAGGGTCTCTATGTCGGCGTGCCGGTGAAGCTGGGCGAGAAGGGAATCGAGCAGATCATTCAAATCAAGCTAACGCCGGAAGAGAAGGTGGCGCTGGACAAGAGCGCGGAAGCGGTGAAGGAATTGGTCGCCGTGATCGGCGTGTGAACGGATTTGGCCTTCAGCGAATGCCGCCGGCACCGGCGGCATTCTTTTTTGCCCTGAAGCATTCTGCGTTTAACGACTACACTCTCTCGATCGTTACCGACTTCACGACCACATCTTTGTTCGGTTTGTCCTGACGATTGCGCGGGACACCCACAATCTTCTCGGCCACATCCTGGCCTTCGACCACTTCGCCGAAGATTGTGTGTTTGCCGGTGAGCCACGTCGTAGGGGCCAGTGTGATGAAGAATTGCGAACCGTTTGTGTTGGGACCGGCGTTCGCCATCGCTAGTTTGCCCGGCTTGTCGAATTTGTGCGGAGAACCCTTGGTCTCGTCCTCGAACTGATAGCCGGGGCCACCCATGCCGGAGCCCGCTGGGTCGCCGCCCTGAATCATAAACTCGGGAATCACACGGTGAAAGATGGTTCCATCGTACAGACGGTCGTTGCTCTTCTTGCGGCTGACCGGATGGGTCCACTCGCGTTTGCCCTCGGCGAGTTCAACAAAATTTGCAACCGTCTTGGGCGCGTCCTTTTCAAACAAACGGCAGACGATACTGCCTTCCGACGTATCAAAGATGGCGTAAGTACCTGGCTGGCGGGTCATAGTGATTCCTTTCGTTTATAAGGTTGATGTCGAGATGCGAGGGCACGATGCCCTCGCGATAGCCGGTCGGGGACGCCGGCGCCACAAATGTGCGGCGCTAATTCGTGCCGCTGATCGTGATGTGAATAATCTTTACTGGCTTGTATGGTTTGTCGTTTGAATCCCGGCCCATCCTTGCGATTTGCTTAACTAACTTCACGCTGGCGTCATCGCACTGGCCGAAAATGGTATAGCCGCCGTTCAAGCTCGCGTAAGCAACTTCCGTGATAAAGAACTGGGAACCATTGGTGTTGGGTCCGGCATTCGCGTAGGCCATGCGTCCTGGCCGATCGAACTTCAGGTCATTGGACGTTTCATTCTTGAAGGCGTAACCGGGATCACCGGTTCCAGTGCCCATCGGGTCGCCGCCTTGAATCATAAAATCAGGGATTACGCGGTGGAAGATCGTGCCGTCATAAAGTGGAACACCGTGTTTTTTCTGGTGAGTGACGGGACTGGTCCAATCCTTGGTTCCGGTGGCCAAGCCGATGAAATTAGCCACACCGATCGGGGCCTTGTCCGGAAACAGGGTGCAGGTAAGGTTACCTGCCGTGGTCTCGATTACGGCCGTGGGGTGATCCGACGCCGTTGCAGGCTTGGCCTGTGACCAGAGTGTGAGCGAAGACAGAAAGATAACCGAAACGAGAATTAAGCATTTGCGCATGCGTGGCTCCTTAAAGAGAATCCGAATCTTGAATTGTACGACAGCCGCCGTGAAATTTACTTGCTCAGGGCCGGTTGCGCTTGCAACTCACGGCTGACGCGTCCTACTTCTTTGAAAACCCGCATTACATTGCCGCCGAGTATCTTACGGATATCCTCGGCGCTGTAGCCGCGATCAAGTAGCGCCTGAGTAATCTTGGGCAGATCAGCCGCGGAATCCATCCCTGCTGGAGTCTCGCCGCTTACGCCATCAAAGTCCGAGCCCAGCCCTACGTGGTCTACGCCTGCGACTTTCGCGATGTGATCAATGTGATCGATCAAAACCGTGAACGGCGGGCGCGGGATCTTGGCCATCCATTCTCTCGTGATCCTGTCCTCGTCGGCGTAGGTTACCTGCTTTCCCTCGGCTTTAAGTTTCTCCAAGTAGGCATGAGTCGCAGCTTCCTGCTCTTTTTGTTGAGCCCGGACCCCATTCCAATAGTTTTGATCCAAAAAGCCAGCAAAGAAATTCACGTCTACGACACCGCCATTCCTGGCTACCGCCCTCAGCATGTCATCCGTCATATTTCGTGGCGCGTTGCATAAAGCGCGGGCTGAGGAGTGCGACGCGATCACCGGGGCCTTGGTTACGGCGATAGCGTCCCAAAACGTTTTGTCCGCCACATGCGAGATGTCAACGATCATTCCCAGGCGATTCATTTCCAGCACCACTTGTTTGCCGAAATCGGTGAGTCCGTTGTGGTGTTGGATCTTCGGGTCATCAATATCTCCGGAGGAATCAGCCCACTCGTTGGTGTTCGACCACGAAAGCGTCATGTAGCGCACACCGAGACGGTAGAAATCGCGCAGGAGATGAATATCGTTCTCGATGGAGTGACCACCTTCGATTCCCATCAACGCCGCAAGCTTCTTCTGCTGGTGGGCGCGCTCGATATCATCCACGGAAAACGCCATCATCATTCGATCAGGATGGCGCGCTGCCTGGACATAGACGGAATCGATAAGGTCGAGGGTGTGCTGGGCGAAGTGGCCCTGATTGGTTTCAGGTTCGACCCAGATGGAAAAGAACTCAGCGCCCAGATTTCCGGCGCGAGCTTTGTCAAGGCTGATGTGGCCGAAATCTTTGGGATCGGTTGAACCGATATCGAAGTTATCGTCGAGAAAACGCTGTGGCGTGTCAGCATGTGTGTCGATGACAATCGCCGAATTATGTATGGCGAGAGCTTGGGGGCTTACGTCTGACGCCTCTTTGGCCTGGGCAAAAGCCAGGGTCGAGCCGATGATCAACAGCGCAGAAAAAAGCGTGGATTTCGCCAAAGAAAAGCGCTTGGATATTTCCATGGGTAGTAAGGGATCGATTGTATACGGTTGCAGGTAGAGAAGAAATGAAGAGTTAGATTCTCAAGCCACGATCAATCGATAGGGACATGCGCGTGGAATTGTCTGCGAGAGCCTACCTCGTGAGTCCAGCAGGACTACTTTACGGAACTGGGTTCAAGGACGGAATTATTCGTACCTTCGCCGTTGAAGGAGAGGTTTAGCAGCTGTGCGCCTGGGTCGTCGTGTGTTTTATCTTGCTGCAGTCCGGCGGGTGTGTTCGACTCGCGCAAGTCGCCGTAACGGCCCGATACGGCTACATGGAACACCCATTGATGGCGTTCTTCCTCTGGTTCCACCAGACCCTGATCCCTGAGCGGCATCAGGTACTGCTCCATCCACGCCACCTGCTGCTTGGTCATTCCACGGCGCT
>Ga0210405_10006500_pt1 | contig 10414 bp, 10 predicted proteins | sample IncBWH11MmetaG_FD_155492 | JGI IMG/M metagenome (GOLD analysis project Ga0210405, IMG submission 155492) | Forest soil microbial communities from Barre Woods Harvard Forest LTER site, Petersham, Massachusetts, United States - Inc-BW-H-11-M | ecosystem: Environmental > Terrestrial > Soil >... | reverse complement strand
CAGGTTGTTTGCTTCGACGACGACATCGGGCCAGACCAGCTCCAGCAGCTCCCTCTTGCTAACCAGCCGTTCGCGTCGATCAATCAAGGCCAGCAAAACGTCGAAAGCTCGCCCACCAAGCTTCGTAGGCTCACCGTCGACCAGCAGCCGGCGCGCGCTGGGTTGAACGATGAAGCGGTCGAAAGCGAACTCTGCGACGCTAGCGGAACTAGTCACAGGACCTCTGTCTTCTCTGTCGAAAGTTCGTAAGACAGCAGCCGAACGCGGAATTCAGAATCTTTGACACATTGGCCAAAGACCTTAATCCACTTCTGGCTGATAGTCCATCTGTCGGAAACGCCTATCGATCCATCACGTCAAGACGGCCTGCTATTGAAAACCGCGGGCAGATCGCGCCGACTAGGCTCGGCCAAAACCCGCATCGCTCGAAGCTATTAGCGTGGCACTGGACGTCCGGTCGTCGCGCAAGCCGCCTAGCCGCGACCTTTCCGTTCGTGCGCCGATCGAGTGAGAGGAAACTCTCCGCGGGGCTGTCTGTTCCCCTGTCTCACCCCGCCCGCGGCCATGTGTGATACGTCAGCCTGCCCAAACTTGCTTTGAGGTGCACGCCGCCGCCGCGAGATGCGCGTTTTACCGATTGCTCAATGAGACCTCAATGATCGCCGCGTTTCCCCATGTCTGTTATATTTTCGGCATGCAGGCCTATCCTGCCATCATATCTTTTGCTCGAAATTTAAGTCGTCGAAGTTAACAAACAGTTTATGAACTCATAACGTCAGTCTGAACTATCAACACCGTTAGCTGTCCGTCAACAAGTCGTTTCCCGTTGTTTCGAAAAAGCTCCTCCCATTAACGACTCGTTAGCAGTTTGTGAACTTCATCGTGAAGAAGGTTCGCATCGAAGAGCTTTTCACGTTGCCTCGGCGAAAGAGCGGTCAAACGCTTCAAGGTTTCGTCCGAGCGCACTTGAAGCACTTCGAACGCGCACTGTTTGAGGGTGTGAGCTACCAAACCCTGGCGAAGGCCGTGCGTGCGGCCGGCTTCGGCGAATACGGTGCCGTTCTCGGAGCGTACGCGTTTAGCCTGCTCCGCCCGGGCGCGGGAGGATGAGTGTTGTACAGCTTCACGCGCCGCAGCGCGGCGTCGGGATCCGCGTCGACCCTCAGGGTCGAATCAATCTTGACGAATAGCCACAGCGCTCCGTAAAGCGTTACAACGAGCGCGATCGGGCCGAGAAAGGTCCGAACGGCAAACCACGCGAAGCGAAACACGTCGAACACGTCCGCCCCTCCTACTTGAACCATCTGATACCAGCCTTGAAACCCTCCGCAAAGTCGGGACGGCTCGAGCTGGAACCACCCTCGAAACGCCGGGCTGCGCTTTAGGAGGCATCCGCAGACTGCGCCGAGCCGTTGCTCCCGCTCTGACCAGGGCCCTGACCGCGCCGGGATGAACGGCCTTTTCTGATCTGTTGCGCGGGAAACTGGAGCACCGCCGCGTCCTTGACCGCCGTTTCATCGGCCTTTCTGACTGACCTCCCCGCAAGGAAGTCGTCCCAGGCAATCATCAGGGAGCGGCGCTCGGCCAGAAACTGCGATCGGTTGTAGGCGCGGCGCACCGCATTTTCTTCGCGGTGCGCCAGGGCCGCTTCGATGGCATCGGGCTTGGCGATGCCGAGCTCGTTGGCCCAGGTCGAGAACGTGCTGCGGAAGCCGTGCACGGTCGCAGCCTTCACGGCGAGCCGGCGCAGCATCATCGGCAGCGCCATGTTGCTCATCGGCACGGCGCGGCCTGCGGTTGACGGGAACACGAAGGTATCATTCTGACCCGCCTGGCCGACCAGAATCTCGAGCGCGCGGTCGGTGAGATACACCACGTGCTGCTCGCGGCACTTCATTTTCGCGGGCGGTATCGTCCAGGTCCGGCGCTCGCGGTCGAACTCGCGCCACTCGGCGGTAAGTGCCTCGCTCGTGCGCGCGGCGGTGAGGATCGTGAACTCCAGGCACCGGGCCGCGTTGCCCGCGGCCTTGCCCAAGCGCTTGATGAACGCGGGCACATCTTGATACGGCATCGACGCGAAGTGGGTGCGCTCGCGCCGCCCTGCCCGCTTGCGCAGTTCCCGGCGGATCGGCGTGGCCGGATTCTCCCGGCGCAGCCCGTCGATCACGGCAGCATCGAAGACGGCGGCCAGGCGCTGATAGATCCGGGAACCGGTCTCCGGCACCTTGCGCAGGATCGGCACCAGGGCATCGAGCAGTTCGACCGCGCTGATGCGGTTCAGCGCAGAGTCCAGCAAGGTGGCGGGCACGTGCTGCTCGATGCTGTTGATCCACTGTTGCCCGTGCTTGAAGGCTCGCACGGGCTCGACGTGCCTCCTGTGATAGTCCCGCGTGTAGCGGCGCAGTGTCACGAGGGAGCCTCTGCTCGCTGAGTTCTCACCCTTGAGTTCCGTCGTGGCGTGGCTGCGCTCCCGGTCGCGCTCCCCGATCGGGTCACGTTTCTGCTGCAGCAACCGACGCGCGTCCTCGGCCGCGTTGCGAGCTGCGGCCAGCGACTCGCCCACTGCCGTAAGGCTGTCGCGCCGAATGCTGCCCAAGCCCATCTCGCGGCGGCCGCCGGTCACGGGCGAGGTGAAGCGCAGTACGGCCGCGGCGTTCGGGCCGGTCACGCGTACGATCAGTCCATCGCCGTCGGCCAGATCGCATTCGGCCGCAGCGACGATTTGCTTTGCTGTGAGCAGATGTCGGGGCATCAGATTCCTTCCTCGCTAGCAGTTCGGATCCGCATTTCGGATTCGAACTTCTTCCCCCGCCCTTCCCCCGAAAATCGGTGGAGTTGATGGGCACTGAGGGGTGATTCAGCAGCACTGACTCGACACTAATTGCGTCGAGTTCCATTTGCAAATCAGTGGCTTATTGCACTGACCGGCAATTCGTGCGCACTTGAGGAAAGATGCTAGCTGGCGGAAGAGGTGAGATTCGAACTCACGAACGGTTGCCCGTTGCCGGTTTTCAAGACCGGTGCCTTAAACCACTCGGCCACTCTTCCCGCTCTCGCATTGACCCGTTGATTCAGCCTTCGGCCTCGTGCCAGGTCAGTCAGACACGCTCCAGGCGAAGCCCCAGAGCCAACCCGTGAACGAATCAACTATATCAACCCAGCCCCGGATCGTCCGGCGCCACCCCGCGCAGCCGCGGCATCCACGCCGTGCGCGGCTTCACCACCTTCACCTCGCGCAGGTAGTCGGCCACGACGTCCCAGATCGCCGGACCGTGCGGGGCGTCGTTCACCGGTGCCCAGCCGGCCACCTTGTAGGTCCGATCGGCCGACAGCGGTGCGTCATCGAGGCGCAGATCGTCGATGCGCCGGCCGATCGGCGCGTTCGGATCGATCGAGTAGGTCAGCCCCGCCACGCGCACCATGTCGCCGCCCTGCTGCAGGTACGGGTCGGGATTGAACAAGTTGTCGGCGACGTCTTCCAGCACCGCCTTGATCTGCTCTCCGGTCAGCTCGGTCACCGTTGCCCACGGGTAGGTGATCGCGGTCTGCGCCATCAGGTCCTCCACCGTGATCGTGTCGCCGGCCAGCAGGGTCGTGCCCCAGCGGAAGCCCGGTGAAAACGCGATCTGTGCGCCCGCGAATCGAAGCAGCGCTTCCAGGATGACCTGGTCGAAGGTTCCGTTGAAATTGCCGCGTCGGTATAGCGTCGCTTCAGTGAGCGCCAGGGGTTGGCGCAACAGCAAGGCGTAGGGAGCGCGCAGCTGCTCGACCAGGCGCTGCATGTCCGGATCGGCCGGCAGCAATTCGGAAATGACGGGAAGCAGCCGGTAGCGGTAGTCGCGCACCTTGCCGCCGCTCACATCGAGGTCCAGCACCGCCAGGAACTTGCCGTGGCTTCCGGCGTTGGTGACCAGCGTGGCGCCGCCCGCATTCCTCACGACCACCGGCTGTGGCACTGCATCGTGCGTATGTCCGCCCAGGATCGCGTCGATGCCGCGGACCCGGGCCGCCAGTTTCAGGTCGACGTCCATGCCGTTGTGCGACAGCAGGATGACGGCCCGTGCGCCGGCAGCGCGCGCCGCGTCGACCGCGCCTTGCAGCTCCTGCTCGCGGATTCCGAACGTCCATCCCGTTACCAGCGAGCGGGGATGGGCGATCGGTGTATACGGAAATGCCTGTCCGATCACCGCGACCGCGATCCCGTTGACGACCCGGTGCGAGGTTGAGGCGAAGACCGGGTCGTCGAATTCGGACGTCCGGACGTTCTGCGCCAGCAGCTCGATGTGGCCCTTCAGCTCCTTATTCGCCATGCGCAGCACATGCTCGACGCCGTAGGTCATCTCCCAGTGCATCGTCATCATGTCGACGCCCAGCAGCCGGGCCGCCTCGACCATGTCCTGGCCGCCCATCCACAATGACGTGGCCGACCCCTGCCAGGTGTCGCCCCCGTCCAGCAGCAGCGCCCCGGGCCGCTGCGCGCGGACCTGCTTGACGAGACAAGCCAGGTGCGCAAAGCCGCCCACCGCTCCGAACCGGCGCGCGGCGGCCTCGAACCCGGCGCTGGTCAGCGCATACGCTTCAGCGCTGCCCGGCGCGATCCGGTATTGCTCGAGCAGCGCCCGTCCAACCTGGTGCGGAGGCCGCCCGCGCGCCGGGCCGGCGCCCAGATTGACGCTCGGCTCCCGGTAGAACACCGGCTTGAGCTGTGCATGGCAGTCGGTGAAGTGCATCAGGTGCACGTTGCCGAAGCGCGGCACCTCGTACAGCCGGCGGGCCAGATCAGACGAGGAACGCTCGGGATGCTCGGTCAACGGCGCGCCGGCGGCGGCGGCCGCTGCCAGGACCTCCAGGAACTCGCGCCGATCCACGGTCGCAGGCGCCCGGCCGCTCAGCGATTCACGGGCGAGGCCGGATCGAACAGCAAGGCCATCACGTCGCGGATCTGCGCGGCGGGCAGGATGCCGGCGTCGCCGAAGCGCGGCATCACCGAGCAGGCGTTGAACGCGTGGACGTTCCAGAGCCGGATCCAGGTCCGGCGCATCGCATCGGAGTCGCTGGCATATCGCTGCCGGTAGCGAACCAGCGACGGCCCGATCGTGCCGAATGCGATCTCGGTGCCCGACAGCCGGTGGCACCCGTAGCAGTTGCCGCCTCGCGGCGCGTCGGGCGGATCGCTGTACTGCAGCCCGGTGCCGCTCTGTGCGATCTTCTCGCCGGCTTGCCAGTTGCCCAGCCAGCGGCCGTCCTGCGGAAATTGCACGCCCTGGAGCGCTTCGCGCTCGATGCGCTGCTGCGCTTCGGTCGGCAGACGGTCGGGGTGCGCAACACTGCAAGCGACCTGCATCGGTGTCTGCTGCAGGCGGTCCAGGCCAGCCTGTCCGCTCGCGCGGAACGAGGAGGCGATCACTTGCTCCAGGCCCCATCGCGGGACTTCCTGAGCTTGTGCCGCCGTACCGCCAGCCACGGTCAGCACCGTCAGCACCAAGGTCTGGAAAGCGCGCACGCTCGTCCCTTAGCGGCGCACCGATGGCGCATCCATCGTTCCGCCCGCGGCCAGCACGCCCAGGTACGTACTCAGGTCGATCGACGCCTGCGACCCGAAAATCAACTGTGGCCATCGCTGCTGCCGCACGCAGTCCGACAGGCGCCACTGCATCGTTCGCACCGCTCCCTGGGACACGCGGTAGGCGGGCCAGTGCGCAAAGGCGCTGCGGGCGCCCTCGGGTCGCGTCAGATTCGGCAGTTCCTGCAACCGGATCCGCAAATGGTCGGCTCCATGGCAGTTCGCGCACGAAAAATCGTACGGGCCGGCGCGTCGATAGAACAGGTCCCGGCCGCGCGCGTAGGAGTCGTGCTCCTCGGACGTGCTTTGCGGGACCCGGATCTTTGCGCCGCGCGATTGGGCTGCCACGTAGGCGACCAGCGCCTCCAGGTCGGTCTGCGGCGCGCCCGCCTCCGAGAACGGCGCCGCGGCGAGCTGCTGCCGATCGAAACCCTGGATCGTCACCATGCAATGAACCAGGCGCGATTCCGCGTCCATCACCGAAGCGGTGTCGGCGAAGTAGCGCGGCAAAGCGGCGAAAGCACCTTTGACCACACCCGGTCCCTGGCCCAGGTCGCAGGCGGTGAGCGCGGCCTGGCGCGGGCCTCGCGGCTGTTCCCACAGCTGCTGGCCATGCGCCACCGCCAGCTCGGCGGGGTTGTCCTCGGCCAGCATCTGGCGGTAGACGGAGGTCGGATCGGCGGCGTGTGCGGACACGGGCAGCAGCGCGAGAGCCAGGAGTGCGAGACCGCGCCGATTCCTCACTCCAACGGCCATCGCCCTCACCCCCGGCCCCTCTCCCGCGAGCGGGAGAGGGGAGCAACTGCCCCCTTCGCTTGCAATCAGCCCTTCACATTGGCGGGGGGTGAGGGCCAATCTGGAGGTCCCAGGCTTCATTACGCGATCGTGATGCGGTCGGTGCGGGTGTCGCCCAGATTGTCGATCCAGGTGACGGTCAGCTCGTCACCGCGGGCGGCGCCGCGGAATGCGAACTGCAGGAACGGGTTCTTCGATATCGCTCGGCCCCATTGGACGCGCAGCACCTCGCGGCCGGCGTGCGACACCGAAACGTTCGAGATGAAATGCGCCGGGACGAGTTCGCCGTCGGCGCCCTTGCGCAGCCCGGTCTCCTCCTGGTGCGACATCAGGATCTTGACTTCGACGCGGCCGGATTGCATCACCGCCCGGATCTTCATCGGGTCAGCCACCGCAGCCTCCGATCGTGACCTTGATCTGCTTGCGGGCCAGGTAGGTCTGCTTGTCCGTGACCGCCAGCACGATCACATTGGAGGTCTCGTTCATCCGGATCCGCGTCGATACGAAGGCGTCCGTTCCGTCCGGAAGAAAAAAGCTGGCGGCCAGCGAGAACGGATTCTTGTCGACCAGGATGTGCAGCTCGCGCGTGCCGGCGGCACGGCAGCGAACGATCACCGGCACGACGGCGCCGTCCTCGGCGATTTCGGGTACCGTCAGATTCACCTCGCCGCCGCCCTGCGCGACCGGAATGCCCAGCGACTTCAAGGCGTCGGCGACCGTCTTGGCCTCGAACGCGGCCTGGTTCCATGGGTTTGAGGGCGACTGCGCCAGATCGGCAGCCTTCGAGCCGACGGCGATCAGCGCGGCAAGCAGGCTGCCGGCACTTACGAAGTCGCGACGAGAGTTGTCCATGGGCAATCACCCTCACCCCCGCCCCTTTCCCGCTTCGCGGCGAGGAGCGATCGGGCGATCCATAGCGATCGGAGCGGCCGCTACCTTAGCATCCTGGATGCAGCGCGCCGTAACGCTATCGTGCCGCCAGGGCCTTCCTGCGGCGGTCCATGATCCGCCAGATGAACGGCGTGAAGACCAGCTGCATGGCCAGCTCCATCTTGCCGCCGGGGGCGACGATCGTGTTGGGCCGTGACATGAACGAGTCGTGCAGCATCGCCAGCAGATACTGAAAATCGATCCCTTTCGGATTGGCGAAGCGGATCACCAGGAAGCTTTCGTCCGCGGTCGGGATGTCCCGAGCCACGAACGGATCGGACGTGTCCACCGCGGGGACGCGCTGGAAGTTCACGTGCGTGCGCGTGAACTGCGGGCAGATGTAGTGCACGTAATCGGGCATGCGCCGCAGGATCACGTCGGTCACTGCCTCGGTCGAATAGCCGCGCGTGGCCTTGTCGCGATGAATCTTCTGGATCCACTCCAGGTTGATCACCGGCACCACGCCGATCAGCAGGTCCGGGAAGCGGGCCACGTTGACCGTGTCGGTGACCACTGCGCCGTGCAGCCCCTCGTAGAACAGCAGGTCGGTTTCCCGCTCCAGCGTCTCCCACGGGGTGAAGGTCCCGGGCTCCTGTCCGTAGGGAGCGGCCTCCTCGTCGTTGTGCAGATACTTGCGCAGGCGCCCATGGCCGCTTTCGCTGTACTGGTGGAACAGCGCCTCCAGCTCGCCGAACAGGTTCGCCTCCGGTCCAAAGTGGCTGAAATCGCGGCTGCCGGCCTTTTCTTTTTCCAGCATCACGCCGCGCATTTCCTTGCGGTCGTAGCGATGAAAGCTGTCGCCTTCGACCACCGCCGCGCGCACGCTCTCGCGACGGAAGATCTTCTCGAAGGTGCGCGTCACCGACGTGGTGCCGGCCCCCGACGAGCCGGTGATCGCGATGATCGGATGCTTCTCCGACATGGTATCGCTCCCCCTAGACCAGGCTTCGAAACAGGCCCCGCATGTTGAACAGCGGCGTATCGGGCTCGCGCTCGTCCGGCTTTTCCCGGTGATAGCGCTCGATCCGCTCGACCTCGCCCTTGGAGCCGAACACGAACCCGATGCGTTGATGCGGCGCCAGCGGCGCGACCTGCAGGATCGGACCCTCCCCGGTGCTGGCGCGGCCGCCGGCCTGCTCAATCAGCATCCCGACCGGATTGCACTCGTACAGCAGCCGCAAGCGGCCCGGCCGGGACGGGTCCCGGGTGTCGCGCGGATACATGAACACGCCTCCCCGCGTCAGGATCCGGTGCGCGTCGGCCACCATCGAGGCGATCCAGCGCATGTTGAAGTCCTTCTGGCGCGGGCCGTTCTTGCCGGCCAGGCACTCCTCCACGTAGCGGCGGATCGGCGGCTCCCAGAAGCGGCTGTTGGAAGCGTTGATCGCGAACTCGTGGGTCTCCTCGGGCACGCTCAGGTCGGGATGGGTCAGCAGGAATTCGCCCAGCTCGGGGTTGAGCGTGAAGCCGTGCGTGCCGTGTCCGACCGTCAGTACGAACATGGTCGAGGGGCCGTACAGCGCGTAGCCGGCGGCGACCTGCCGATGGCCGGGCTGCAGAAAATCGTCGGCGCAGGCGGGCCGTGCACCATCGGGGGCTCGCAGCACCGAAAAGATGCTCCCCACCGACAGGTTCACGTCGATATTGGACGAGCCATCCAGCGGATCCAGCGCCAGCAAATAGTCGCCCGTGTCCTCGGATGCGCTCGACAGCCAGGGATCGTCCATCTCCTCCGACAGCATCCCCCGCACGTAGCCGCCCCATCGCAGGCAGTGCACGAACGTCTCGTTGGCCAGCACATCGAGCTGGTGCTGGGTTTCCCCCTGCACGTTGACGGCGCCGGCGGGCCCATGCAGTCCGGCCAGTGCGCCGTAGGCGACCTTGCGCGACAGCGCCTTGCAGGCGAGCGCCACGGCCAGTATCACGCTGTTGAACGACCCGGTGGCCTGCGGAAAGCGGCGCCGCTGCTCGATCAGGTACTGCGTCAGCGTGATGTTCGGGCTCATCATGTGTGGTGCGCTCCGTCTTCGGCCGCCTGCAGTACGCGGCTGGCCAGGATGTCCTGCGCCGAGATCGTGGACAGGGCGTCGCGGTCGGCGCCGGCGATCGCGCCGAACAGGCGGCTCGCATGCCGCAACCTGGCCCGATCCAGCGCATTGCGCACGCTGCGCGCGTTGGCAAAATGCGCCTGCTTCATGCGCGCCTTCAGGTACTGGCCGAAGGCGGCGCGGGCTGCATCGTCGAAGCGGTAGCCCATCTGCTGCAGCATCAGGTCGGCGATCCGCATCAGCTCCTCGCCGCTGTAGTCGGGAAAATCGATGTGGTGTGCGATGCGGGACGAAAGCCCCGGATTGGACTCGAAGAACCGGGCCATCCGGTCCTTGTAACCGGCCAGGATCACGACCAGGTCTTCGCGCTGATTCTCCATCACCTGCAGCAGGATCTCGATCGCTTCCTGGCCGTAGTCGCGCTCGTTTTCGGGGCGGTACAGGTAATAGGCTTCGTCGATGAACAGCACGCCTCCCATGGCGCGCTTGAGCACCTCGCGCGTCTTCGGGGCGGTGTGCCCGATGTACTGCCCCACCAGGTCGTCCCGGGTCACGGCCACCAGATGGCCTTTGCGCGCGTAGCCCAGCCGGTGCAGGATCGAGGCCATCTTGAGCGCAACGGTCGTCTTGCCCGTGCCCGGATTGCCGGTAAAGCACATGTGCAGCCCCGGCGGGGCCACCGGCAGCCCCTGCGAGCGGCGGGCCGAGTCCACCACCAGCAACGCCGCCACGTCGCGAATGCGCCGTTTCACGGGCGCCAGTCCGATCAGCTCGCGGTCCAGGTCGGCCAGCAGGGCCAGCACGTCCTGCTCGCCGATGGCGCCGGCCGGATCGCTCACGCCGCCGCTCCCCGCCTCAGTACCGGTGCCCGGGCGGCTGGTCGGTCGCGTACGGCTCGATCGCGTAGCGCTGCACGCGTCCCTGCGCCTCCAGGCGGCGCAGCCGGAACCCCGGCTCCTCCAGCGGCCGGTTCACCAGGAACGACAGGCGAATCGTCTCCCAGCCCAGCGTCGAGTCGAACGCGTTGACGCGGACGTAGTGCCGCGGATAGGTCTTGCGGCAGGCGTTGATCTCGAGC
>Ga0210405_10006496_pt1 | contig 10418 bp, 8 predicted proteins | sample IncBWH11MmetaG_FD_155492 | JGI IMG/M metagenome (GOLD analysis project Ga0210405, IMG submission 155492) | Forest soil microbial communities from Barre Woods Harvard Forest LTER site, Petersham, Massachusetts, United States - Inc-BW-H-11-M | ecosystem: Environmental > Terrestrial > Soil >... | reverse complement strand
GCCACGCACAAAGCCACTGTCGCCAAAAGTTGGTTACAGATACCGAACAGCGGCCACAAGGAATTGATCCCGCCCAGTGGGTCTTTGACTCCTTGCCAGAGAAAATATCCCCAGGCGCCGACGATCAGCGCGCTGGTCGCGAGAATCGACGGGTACCAACTGGTGCGTCCTAGCGGCTTCCAGAGGTGGCCGAGCGCATCTTGCACCATGAAACGGCCTACGCGCGTGCCGGCGTCCAGCACGGTAAGAATGAACAGCGCCTCAAACATGATGGCGAAGTGATACCAGATGGCCATTACCGTCTGGCCACCCAGACTGTTGGAGAAAATCTGCGCCATGCCAACCGCAAACGCGGGAGCGCCGCCGGTGCGATTGAAGAGCGTCTGCTCACCGACGGCTTGAGCAAGCGCATGCATGCCCTCCGCGGTAACCGGAAATCCCCAACCGCTGATTGTGGCCGCGGCAGCGTCCGCGGTCTTGCCCACAATCCCCGCCGGGCTGTTGATAGCGAAATATGTTCCCGGTTGCAAAACACACGCCGCGATGGTCGCCAGAATTGCCACCATCGACTCCGCCATCATTGCACCGTAGCCCACCATGCGCGTTTCGGTCTCGCACCGGATGAGTTTGGGTGTGGTACCACTGGAGATCAGCGAGTGAAATCCGCTGATGGCTCCACAGGCGATGGTGATGAAGGCAAACGGAAACACGCTGCCGGAAAACACCGGACCGGTCCCATCCACAAACCGTGTTAACGGGGGCATGCGGAGCGTCGGGTGCCAGACGATGATTCCGATGGCCAGCAGTCCGATGGTTCCCAGCTTTACGAAGGTGCTCAGGTAATCCCGTGGCGCCAGCAGCAGCCAAACCGGCAAGGCCGAGGCAGCGTATCCGTAGATGATGATCACAATGGCCAGCGTAGGAGCGGTGAATGTGAACCATGGGGCCGTGATTGCATTCTGCGAGATCCACTGGCCGGCGAGAATGGCCAGGATCACCAGGGCAAACCCGAGCACGGAACTCTCCAGCACTTTGCCCGGCCGCATGCGGCGCACGTAGAACCCCATGAGCACCGCGATTGGGATGGTCATGGCGATGGTGAACACACCCCACGGACTCGATTTGAGGGCGTTCACTACGATCAAGGCCCCCGCGCCTAACAAGATCACGATGATGCTCAGCACGGCGACGTAGGCCACAAAGCCGCCCACGCGTCCTATCTCTTCGCGCGCCATTTCGGTGAGAGACTTTCCGTCACGGCGAACGGAGAACAGCAGGATGGTGAAATCCTGGACGCAGCCACCGAAGACGGCGCCCGCAAGGATCCAGAGCGTTCCGGGAAGATAGCCGAACTGTGCTGCCAGCACCGGGCCGATCAGCGGACCGGGTCCGGCAATGGCGGCGAAGTGATGGCCGAACACCACCCATTTATTGGTGGGAACAAAGTCGCGGCCGTTGTCCAGGCGCTCGGCCGGAGTAGCGCGCAGCGAGTCAAGGGCCAACACCTTGGCTGAAATGAACTTGCTGTAGAAGCGATACCCGAGAGCGTAGGTGCAAGCCGCCGCCAGCACCAGCCACATGGCGCTGATCTGCTCACCGCGATGCAGCGCGATGGTGGCCACCCCCAGCGTACCGAGAGAAGCCACTATCAACCAAGCCAGAATTCGGGAGAATTTCGCCATTGCGTACCGCGGCTGATTTTACTGTAATCTTGCCTGTCCTGCCTTGCCCGGCACATGGCCATGACAGCGAGAGCCCATTCCGCGGAGATTATTACGGCCTGCCAGCGGGAGATTCTCTGACCATGCCACGAGTCTACTTCTGGCTGGCGACCTGGGCGATTACTCTGGTCGAGCTGCTCTTGGTCCTGGCGGTTTTTGCTCTGGTCTTTCTACGATCAGGGTCGAGACCGACGTCACCAGCGTTTCAGTCTGCCGAGCGCTGGTTCAGCAGGCTTGCGCGAAGAAAGGGGCTTTCAGTCGTAGCGGTTGGCCTGACGACGCTCGTCCTGCGGGTTGCGCTAATCCCAGTGCTTGGCGTTCCTGAGCCTTCGGTGCACGACGAGTTCAGCTACCTGCTCGCCGCCGACACCTTCGCTCACGGGCGAATCACTAATCCACCCCACCCCATGTGGATCCACTTTGAAAGCTTCCACATCATTCAACAGCCAACTTATATGTCGAAGTATCCGCCGGCGGAAGGCGTGGTGCTGGCAGTGGGCGAACTCCTGGGGCACCCGTGGATCGGTCAATTGCTGGTCACGGCACTCATGTGTTCCGCTCTGTGTTGGATGCTGCAAGGATGGGTGCCACCAACCTGGGCACTGCTCGGCGGCTGTCTCGCGGTTTTGCGGCTGGGAATTCTCAGCTACTGGATGAACCGATACTTTTGCGCATCCGTGGTTGCGCTGGGAGGCGCACTGGTACTCGGCGCTTTGCCTCGCATCCAGCATCGCTTGCGCATACGGGACGCGCTGTTAATGGCTGTGGGATTGGTCCTACTGGCGACCAGCCGTCCGTACGAGGGACTCGTCTTCAGTATTCCGGTTGCAGTTGCACTACTAATTTGGATGGCTGGGCCGCGGCGGCTGCCCTTCTCCACCGTGTTGATCCGCGTGCTGGCACCGCTTGGCTTGATTTTGAGTCTCGCGGCAATTGCGAATGGTTACTACAACCATCGGGTGACCGGCGATGCGGCTCTGATGCCCTACGAGCTCTGCCAGGCCACTTACGGATATGCGCCGCCGTTCCTTTGGCAGAAACCCGCACGCGAGGCCACCTATCATCATGACGTCATGCGCGGATTCTACGAAACGGAATTCCGTGGCTACGAAGAGAGACGTACGCTTACAGGATTTCTCGACTTCAAGGCAACGGAGTTCCTGCTGGCGTGGGCATTTTTCTTTGGCGCCGCCTTAAGCGTTGGGCCGTTGCTGAGCTTGCCATGGCTCATCCGCGATCGGCGAATGCGTTTCCCTCTGATTGCAAGTTCAGTATTTGTGTTAGGTCTGGCGGGTGAAACCTGGTACTGGCCCCACTACTTGGCGCCTGCCACGGGTCTAGTGTACGTGATCGCGTTGCAGGGCATGCGGCACCTCAAGTTATGGCGCTGGCGTGGCAGGCCGGTGGGAGCCGAGTTGGTGCGAAGCATTCGGCTGATCTGTTGCGCGGTGGTTCTAGTGCGAATTACCAGCATTGTGGCCCTGGCGCCAATGGCGCCTTCAGGGCCACGCGGCGATATGTCCCGGACTGAGATTCTTCACTCACTGCAAAACGCTCCCGGGGAACATTTGATTTTGGTTCACTATAGCCCCAGCCATAGTCCGGATCGCGAATGGGTGTATAACGCCGCGGACATCGATCACGCCAAAGTGGTGTGGGCCCGCGACATGGGCGAGCGGGATAACCGGGAGTTGCTCCTATACTTTCGGAACCGAAAATTCTGGCGCGTGAATCCGGACGAAACACCGACTCAGCTCGAACCTGTATCAATGGCTTCGTCGGAGCAGGACTCAGCCAGTGGTGAGAGGTGACGGTTCATGCGTGCTCTTCTCTCCCAAAGCGCGGCAAAATGCAGACGCGCACCGAACATATAATCCATCGGCCAGGGATATAAATGCAGGGCCGTGAGTTCGGTCGCAACTTGTACATCGAGGGCCTGTCGCAATGCCGCCCAGTTTTCGGCAGCGAGATAGTTGTACGGAAGAGAGACCCCGTGGCGCGCGTTGCCTACGCAATCGATAAATCGCAGCCGCACAGCGGCCCCGGCTCCCTCGAGCACGTGATCCTTCACCACCAGGAAGCGGCGGGAAACTCGTAAGGCCTCTTGCAACAGACACAGCGGATCCCTGGTGTGATGCAAAACGTCAATCAGCATGACTCCATCGAAGCTGCACGCGGGATACGGAAGATTGGTTCCATCAAACAACTTGACCGGCAGCCAGGTCTTCTTCCGCGCATGGACATCCATACCCTCGATTTGAAGATCAGTACGCTTCTTGAGCAGCAGTTGTGCGAGTCTTCCGTCGCCGCAGCCGACATCGAGCAAACTGCAACCCGAAGGAACCAGCGAGGATAGAATTTCGCTGAGACGGCGAATCCGCCTGCCATGCACATAGGCCTCGTGAACTCGCTCGAACACATTCATTTGCGCGCGATGCCCAGAATACTGAGAAAGAAACTGGAAAGAATGATCTCCACGCCCACGGTGACGGAAACGATGACAGCCGCTACCAAGCGCACTAACACCACTGGGTTCATGGGTCCGAAACCGGCCCGGTTCCACAGGTAAAAGGAATACACCGCGATGCAGACTCCGGCCGTCAACAGCGCACCACCCGCCAGCAGTCCTTTCTCGAGGTTGAATACGCGGAAAGCGCGTGTCAGGCGCGGATCCTCGGGGAGAAGGCCTTCGGTGATGCCGAACACCTTGGTAAAGAATGCGAAGATCACAGCCTGAGATCCGGCAAGGATGGCTACTACGCCATACAAGAGAGTGTGAATGTCCAGGACACTGTGCCCTACTCTCCTCGGGCCAGGCAAGAGCCACGTTGCGGTCGCGATGCCAACAATAATAAGACTCAGTCCGGGATACAGGAATAACCAACGCGGACTGTATAGCAACAAGAAACGCAGGCCTCTGAAGCCATCATGCCAGGTGCGCAGATGTGACCTTCCCACGCGGCCGTCGGGCGAGAGCGTTGTGGGAACCTCGCATACCGGCATGTTGAAGAGCGCTGCCTTTACCACCATCTCACTGGCAAACTCCATTCCGGTTGTGCGGAGGCTCATGTTCTCATACGCCGCCCGGGTGAAACCACGCAAGCCACAATAAAAATCGTGGCAGTTGGCCCGGAAGAAAAGACGTCCGATTGCGGTCAGCATGGGGTTTCCCAAATATCGATGCAGCGGGGGCATAGCGCCGGGTCGTATGCCACCTTGGAAACGGTTGCCCATGACTAAGGCGTAACCAGACCGCAGTTTGTCCACGAAGAGAGGGGTATGGGAGAAGTCATAGCTGCCGTCGGCGTCGCCCATCACAATGTATTTGCCTCGCGCAGCAGCAATACCGCCCATCAACGCGCTCCCATAACCCCGGCTCTCGACCGCCACAACCGTGGCTCCCAAAGCTTCCGCGATCTCGCGGGAATTGTCGCTGCTGCCATTGTCGGCCACAATGATTTCACCGGAAATATTGTTTGCCAGGAGAGTCTTCCGAACTTGTTCGATGCAAACCCCGATGGTGGCGGCTTCATCGAGACAGGGGAGTACGACGGAAAGTTCGGGTGTCTCCAGCGGCCCGGCACCGCCAAGTTCAGATGTTAACGGCGACGTGGACGACATAACCTCTTTTCCTCTTCCAGGTGCCATTCTTCGATGGCCCGTGCGCGCCAGCCGTGCCACGCGCCAGTTATATCACGGAGATCGCCGGTTGGCTGGTATCATGCGACTCTACTTTGATCTATACGTTGTCATTCTATCGAGCCAAGCGCAGGTCTCGGGACAGCACATTTCGCCAAGCCATGAAGCGGATTGAGAATAACTCGCTCAGACAGTTCACCGATTGGCAGGTTCGCTTGTGGAAGAGTACGGTCGTATACGGTCGGCCAGCCTGGGTCTGGGGAATTATCGCGATTGGGGCGCTCCTGCGCACCGCTCAGTATTGGTGCGGCAGATCTTTATGGAATGACGAAGCTGAGTTCGCACTGAATATTCTGCACCGACCCTTCGGAGGCTTGTTTTCGCCCCTGCAGTATCATCAGGGTGCCCCAATCGGATTTCTGCTGTTGGAAAAGCTGGCGACTGTACTCGGAGGCAAAGGCGAAATCGCGCTCCGGGCAGTCCCTTTCATCGCGGGCGTCGTGGCGCTCTTGGTGTTTTATGACGTGGCTAAGTTGTATTTGTCGCCTGCGGCCGTGCCGATCGCCCTTACTCTGTTCTCATTGAGCAGGAGTCTTGTTTACTACTCCTCCGAGGCGAAACAATACTCGACCGATGTTCTGGTCACGCTAATTCTCCTACAATCGGTATATAGACTTCGGGAGGTACCTCTGAGCCTGCAAGAGTTGGTTGGAATCGGCGCGTTGGGAGCTGTTGGAATCTGGTTTTCCCATCCTGCCAGCTTTGTGCTCGCGGGGGCGGCCGCCGTCCTCATTGTCGACAATTTGGTGCGACGCAACACGAGGGGGCTGGGAGGAATGATTTGGGTATTCGCCGCCTGGGTTGTAAGTTTCGGCGTCTGCTATGTGGTCTCGCTACGTGCTCTGAGCCACGACGATGCGTTGCTGGAATACTGGCATGGCAATTTCGCCCCTCATGATCTGTCCTCGATCGTTCCGTGGGCGAGCTATAACTTCTTAGCAGCCTTCGAAAACCCTGGGCCATTGAACTCGATAATGGGCGCATGTTTCTTCGTTGCCGGTTGTGGGAGACTGCTTCGGCGCAGCATACTCCGTTTCAGTCTTCTTGCCACGCCTCTGCTGGCGTTATTTCTCGCATCAGTGTTGCACCTTTACCCTCTATACGGAAGACTGCTGCTGTTTCTTTGCCCGATTCTTCTTCTCCTTGTCTCTGAGGGGGCAATCTGGGTTTACAACGCGACCCAGCCGCTGTCGCCGGTATTGGGAGCCGCGCTGATTGCGTTGTTGCTGGCCAAACCCATTTATCTTGCGGCCGACACACTGATTCATCCCATCCACGCGGAAGACATTAAGGCTGGCGTTCGTTACATTGAGTCGCATCAATGGCCAGGAGATCGCTGGTACGCGTACTACGGCGCCAAGTATCAACTCGCCTACTATGCCGAAGTCTACGCGTTGCCCCTGACCAATGTGCTGATTGGTTCCGACTGCGGGACGGACAAAGCCTGCTACGGCTCAGACGTAAACCCTCTTCGTGGCAGCTCTCGTGTTTGGGTCCTTTTATCGCATGTCCTGCCGCACGACGGCGGAAACGAAGGAAGTCTCTTGCGCGAGCAACTGGACATGATCGGTATTCGAGTGGACGGGTTCGACGATACCGGCGTAACCGTTTACTTATACAATCTCGATCATCCGGCGACAATTGTACCGAGTGATCGTTGACGATGGACAGGAGCCTCGGCAAAACTATGCTGTGAGGCGCAAGCGTCCGACGAGCACTTGGACTAGGGTGACACTGGCGTACGCTGCCAGCAGCAATATCACGGGTTCGGCGGGATGACGATACCAACCGTCGTTGTGGGTGAGGTAGTAGACAAAAGGAAACATCACCATCACGGTGGAGTACGGCGCAACGACCAGGGCTTTCCGCCGCGGAGCCAGGAATATCCCAAGCCATGCCGATAAGCTCACCAATATCCAAACCGACCCATCGGGTGCGGCCCAGAATCTGTAGAAACGCTGGACCGAAAGGCGCAAGAAAGACGCCGGGTGCTGACGGATAAACTGAACAGCCATCTGACCCTTGGTATCCATGAAACGTAATTCTCCCAAGCGGCTGTAATCCACGACCATGCGTTGGAAGTCCTCGCCATTCAAACGGGCTTCGCCCTCGTGGTTCCCGATCCACAACTCGAGTCCGAAATTGTCGCGGACTGGCATCAGGCGATGAAACACTTCGTAGTTGCGGATCGTCCACGGGAGCAGGGCGAAAATGAAAATTCCAACCGAGGAGATGAGCAGGGTGCGGCAAGATCGCCCATTCGACCGATAGCTGAGCCATAACCAAATCCAGAAAAATGGGAACACCGAAAGCAGAGTGGTATTGGTAAGACCAGTCACTGCCGCCAGAAAACCGAACAGCAACCATAGCACCGCGCTTGGCGCTTTCAGCTTGGGTAACATCACCAGAACAAGCAACAGCAGTAGAGCGGACAAGCTGCTCTCCCAAAGGCGCACCGCGACTGCGGCTTCGTACATCCAACAAGCCCAAACCCAGGCCGCCAAGACACCGACTAGTGAACCGAAATCACGTTTCCCCAGCCGCAGAATCATTACTGCCGTCGCGCTGGATAACACGGCGTTAAGACCGACCGCAATCAAAAGAGAGCGATAGCTGTAGGCCCCCGCCAGCTTAAAGATTCCAGCAATAAGAAATGGATAAACCGGCGGTTGTTGAGCAGTGGGGGCCAGCGGTGTGTTGGGCCAAGGAGAGCTGTAGCCGAAGCCGGACACCAAGGCCCAGGCAATTCGCGAGGGTTCGTTGTAACGGTAGAAATATTCCCAGGCCTTTTGCGGAAGCAGCTGCGATAGCATCCAAACTCTGATGGTCAGTGCGACCAGAAAAACTACACCTGGGGATTCTGCGATTCGCAAAGCAGTGCGGGGCACGGTTGCCATGGGTGCCACGCATTGTAGCAGCGGTGGTTCCCGATATGGACACGCCTACTTCGCGAAAAGGAAACTCAGCGCCTCGGGAAATCGCTTGCCCCATTCCCTTTCATTGTGTGCGGCACCGACGTCGATCCTCACTCTTAGCCGGTCGTCTCCCAGGCCTGCGCGGTGAATAATTCCCTGCAGTTCGCGCACATCCTCGACTACTTGCCGGTCTTTGTCGTCACGCCCAGCCTCGCGCGTCCCTATTCCGATGACGATTCTCTGGGGCCACTGCCGAAAGTAGTGGCTGTATTTCAATATTCGCCGGTTGGATATGAACAAAGATGGGCTCTCCAGCAGCAGGCGGCTGAAGCTGCCGGGACGGTCCATCGCAGTGTAGAGCGAGATGAGAGCGCCCAGCGAGGAACCGCCCAAGCCGGTGTTTTCCGGCCCGCGCGCGATCCGGTAACGCTCATAGACGAACGGCATGACTTCGTTCATCAGGAAATCTGGGTAGCGTCTGCCTTGAGGTCGTAAGACCGGCGGACTGAAAGAACGGTACGGAAGGAATTCCTTGATGCGCTCGCCCTGGGCATTGTCGATCCCAACGATGATCAGCGGTGAAACTTTCCCTTCTCGAATCAGCCGATCGGCAGTTTCGTCCACTTGCCACGCCGGCGAACGCGGTCGCAGGGTCGAACAGGTTCTGCCCGTCATTAAGGTAAAAGACAGGATAGTGACGCGTCGCGTTCTCCGGCGCATCATAGTCGGGCGGCAGCCAGATGCGCAGCAGTCGCTTGTTGCGATAAACGCGGCTAGGGAATTCGTGCAAGCGAAGGCCGCCCACCACCGACGACGCGCCGATAGACGCCGGCCGTTCCGGCTTCGATTCCATAAGTCGGTCCGAGGACATGTGGGGTCAAGAACGCCGCATGGCACTTGCCACCAAAAATGATGAAAGCCCGGTAATCAAGATCATCAGAGAAAGAGATGAAAGGCAAAGGATGCACCAGGTGGCCAGCACGAAAGCTTCGATGTACGTGAGGTATAGAGCAAAGCTCAGTCCCGCCACGGACGCAATCAGCAGCATCGCTGGCGCTTCGGACTTTGCACGATACACCGTCGCCAGCGCGAGCAGCGCGGCATATCCAAGAATGCCAATGAGAGCATCCGGCACTCCAAGAATAGTGGAATAAATGCTGCGGTTCACGATGTCGCAATTGAAGCTCTCGCCAAAATCACAATAGTTGGTCTGGGAAGTTCCGTAGTGGTGGTGCAGCGAGACTGACGACACCACGATCCCGGCCAATGCCAGGGTCGCAACGGCCATAAACACCTTCCGCACGGCGTTGGTCATGAGCGCGTCGGTCATGGCAGGGGGCATCCGGTTGCCTCGCCCAGGAACTCGAGCGGGTGATCGCCTTCGACCCTAGCGCCGTCGGCAAAAGTCCAAGTGGGGAAATGCTTAACCGCAGCGTCAATGCAGACCTGTGCCTCGGCCTGCGAACCTTTGATTCCGCATTCCACGTAGGGGGCGTACTGAAATGAGGAACCGAACCTCTCCTTTTGATCGGCACAGTGCGGACACCAATAAGCACCGTACATCTTGGCCCCTTTTGTGCCCAGACACTGGGCGAAAGCATCCATACGGCTGTTTTGCTTATGCCGCAGGAGAAAGTAAAGCCCCGCACAGACGCCGACGACGGCCACAACCGTGACGATTTTGAGCGCTAATGTATTGGGCTGAGTATTCGGGGCCCGATCCTGCTTGCGTTTTTTTCTCGCGTCTGACATGGCAATAGTTTTTATACCACGACGTTGAGGGCCGATGGCAGCACATCCAGGATCTGACACTGGATGCTCATCACTTCTCCGTCCACCATTACATCGACTGGCCCTTCGAGTTCGAAGTCAATGCGCCTGGCGGCGTGACGCTCTGCCAGCGGATGGTTGATGTGAGTGCCGTCATACAGAGTCGATAGCTTGCGGACAAGTTCGATTCTGCCGATCGGTCCCCAGCGCACGTATTCGATCAGCCCGTCGTTCACTTCCGCATTGGGCGCGATCATCATGGTGCCGCCGGTGAACTTGCTGTTGTTGAAGGTTAAAAAGAGACACGGCGGGC
>Ga0210405_10006495_pt1 | contig 10418 bp, 10 predicted proteins | sample IncBWH11MmetaG_FD_155492 | JGI IMG/M metagenome (GOLD analysis project Ga0210405, IMG submission 155492) | Forest soil microbial communities from Barre Woods Harvard Forest LTER site, Petersham, Massachusetts, United States - Inc-BW-H-11-M | ecosystem: Environmental > Terrestrial > Soil >... | reverse complement strand
GGTACGCGAAATTGATTTGGTCGGGGCAATCGATGTCTTCACTTCCGCGAATCGGGCCATGGGCGGCAAGCCACTTTACGACATCAAGATCGTCAATGCGGAGAAAGCGCGCGCCGATAGAAAGATAGCCGGCATGTGTGGACTGTCGCTTTCTTGCCACGCCGATATCCGCAGCTTTCGGGGCGAGATCGATACGCTGCTGGTCCCGGGTGGGATTGGCGTTGAGGAAAGGGAACCGGAGGCGGCAGCCATCCGATGGTTGCGGCACGCGGCAGCTGACTGCCGTCGTGTGGGCTCCATTTGCACGGGTGCGTTTCTGCTGGCCCGAGCCGGACTACTCGATGGCCGCCGAGCAGCCACCCACTGGGCCTTCGCTGCCGAGTTGGCCAAGCGCTATCCCAACGTCAACGTCGACCCCGAGCCGATCTGGATTCAGGACGACAACTTCTACACCTCGGCTGGCGTGACCGCTGGCATCGATCTTTCGCTCGCGCTGTTGGAAGAAGATCATGGCGCCGCGCTGGCTTTGGAAGTTGCCCGCGTGCTGGTAGTTTTCCTGCGCCGACCGGGCACTCAAGCCCAATTCAGTGTATCGCTCGGAAAACAATCAATGGAGCGGAATCCCCTGCGTGAGTTGCGCGTTTGGATGGCAGAGCATCTCACGGCCGATCTTTCCGTGCCTGCACTGGCGCAACGTGTGGCGATGAGCCCGCGCAATTTCCAGCGGGTCTTCACCAGCGGAGCGGGAAAGTCGCCGGCGCGCTATGTGGAAGAATTGCGAATCGAGACTGCGCGCCGACTCCTGGAACGCACGAGACAAAGCATGGATGAGATCGCCGACCGTTGCGGCTTTGGCAGCGCTGATGTTCTAGCCCGCGCTTTCACCCGCGTCCTTCAGGTGACGCCGGGTGAATACCGCAGCCGTTTCCGCTCCTCGGGCATCGAGAAATAGGCTTGGCCTAATTCGTCGGAACGATGGCGTAGTGCTTCAGCGGGGCTGCGATTACGGTATGCCCATGAACAAAACATCCATTGCAGGTGTCCGGATCCCGGACAGCAAACTGGCGCAAGCCGCCACCGAACTCGTGCGAGACACCGAGTCGGACCTTCTGTTCCACCATTCGACCCGAGTCTATTATTTCGGCGCGCTGGCTGGGCTACGGCAGAAACTGAAGTTCGATTCCGAACTGCTCTATATAGGAGCCATGTTTCACGACATGGGTCTAACAAAGAAATATAGTAGCGCCACCGAGCGCTTCGAAGTTGACAGTGCAAATGCCGCGCGCGATTTCCTGCAGCAGCATGGCATCGACGAGGCAGCCATTGACGTGGTCTGGGACGCCATCGCGCTGCACACCACGCCGGGCATCCCCCAGCACAAGAAGCCTGAAGTGGCCCTCGTGACCGCGGGCGTTGAGATGGACGTCCTCGGACTTGGCTACCTTGACGTACCCGACGCTCACCGCGAGGCGGTAGTCAACGCGCATCCGCGAGGGGATCACTTCAAGGAGCAGATCATCCACGCCTTTCACGATGGATTCTACCACAAGCCGGAGACCACCTTCGGAACCGTGAACGACGACGTGCTCGCGCTGCTCGACCCGAAATTCAAACGGGCCAACTTTTGCAGCATCATCCTTAACTCGGCTTGGCGCGAATAGGCGGAGGCGAGACCTAAGTCTTAGTCGAGCTTCCGAAGACATTCACCGGCAAGATCCAGAAGTAGGATTACCGGATTCGGACGTCCGCGACATTGGACCTTGGCCGGGAAACAACCCCGTTCTTGTAAGTAACCTGGCGGTAATCGCCCTCAGCGGTTCGGTAAGTGCAGACCTCGTAAGGAACATAATATTCGACGAACTCTTGGGTTTCGACTGGTTGGCCCCAATAAGCGTCAACCAGATCCATGGGCATTCCGTCGTCAATTTGGTCGTTCAACAGGGCATCGCACCAGTTATCAACCATGAGAGGCGCGTATCCGAGGTCGATCAGGTTGAGCAAGAAAACTCGTGCCCGATTGAGTGGCTCTATGCGGCCATCGGATATCGACGGGTCAGAAGCAAACTTGTTCTCATAGCGCTGGAATTTGTCGTTGATCCTTGCGCGCGCATCAGAGGCCGCCGGATTGGCAGATAGATGCTGTGACCCAATTTCGCTTCTCCGAGCATTGATTTCCGCGGAGCCGCGTTGTGGTCCCTGGGCGGGAGCTCCGATAGGTCGGGCCGCTGCGGGTGGATTGAGATTTCGGGTCTGTGGTATCGCCTCTTGTGGTCTAATCGTGCCGATTTGACTCGCCGGACTCGGAACAAAACCATTCCGGCTTTCTACCGTCTCATGGTTCGGGGCAGCGAGCGAACCGCGGTACTCAGAATATCCCATGGCTCCACCGCGGTACGGGTTGTGAGCATCAACATTGCCGTGAGACGCAGTAAATCCAATGTGCTGAACCGGTCCTGCGAAGCTACCTCCAGATCCGCGTACACCGCCGTCCCGAAACCCGGCGAAAGAAAGAGAGATTGTTGAGCCGGAGACGAATGCAATCCAGGCCAACCTGCCCAAAAAGTGCGACCGCGCGCCTGGGTAACCCGTCACGGCAGAAAAGCAAGTTTTCATGAAATTTTGCAATTCCTTGGATTTAGATTCAGAGGTCACCGGGGCATTGGCCTGAATTGGCCTGACGGTTACGGAGTAACGGCGTTACGTTGAAGCGCCGAACCAGAGGTTCCGGTTGTGACATTCGGTTGGACCTGCCTGAGTTGTGCCGAATAATGGGCCCAGGCATTGTTTGTCGCCCAGGCTTGGTTAGCAGGCGTGTGTGCCAGGCGAGACCCTGACGTAGTTGCAATTCCACCGGGGTTCCCGGCCAAAAAATAACGGCCTCCTACACCGCCTGCGAAAGCGCTATCTGCGCCAGAAGTCAAAAGGCCAATCGAGACCAGACCCGCAAGTAAAACATTATTTAATTTCATGCCTAAACTATGATCTCAGGCACCCGTAAGGGGTAATCGGATGTTCTGATTGCACATCAGCCAGCGCAATAGATGGCCGGAATCGTTCTGGAGGACAACTGACATTGGCTATTTCGTGTCGAAACGCTTTTAAGTAGTCAAGGGCTGCGCTTGATGACACGACTATTGGGAGAAGCCCTCCTGTGAGGGACCTCCTATCCTTTTGCGATAGCCTGCGCATAGGATCGCCAAGCTTGGTTGTCTGTCGGCACGATTGTCATGTCGGAGACGGTGGCGCGTGGCGGCAAACCGGCGGCGAACAAGGCAGCCGTGGCGACATCCTCCGCTTGCAGCATTAGTGCTTGCTCTGCCTGCGTCGGTGGGTTGGGGCGTGCGGCCAATATCTCAGTCGCGACCTCGCCGGGGTTGATGCAGATTGACCGGATGCCGTGAATACCTTCCTCGGCATTGATATGCGCGCTCATTTGTCGCACACCCGACTTCGCCGCGGCATAGCTCGCGCCGGCCGTAGGAAACACCATCGTGGCCGCCATAGACCCGACGTGGATCAGCGTCCCGGCTTTCCTTGCCCGCATCGCGGGTAACACGGCCATGGAACAGAGGAAGGCAGTCTTCAGGTTCACGTCAAGGATGCTGGCCATTTCTGCCACCGTAAGCTGACCCAAGTGCCGCTTACTGGAATTCCGGCCGGCATTGTTCACCAGCACATCTACGGCGCCCCAGGCCTTGTTAACGGTTTCATATGCTTCGGTGACCTGGTCCGCATTGGTCACATCGGCCGGGACCACGATGGCGGCCTGCCCGATCTCCGATGCCGTTTCGGCCAGCGCGTCGATACGCCTCCCCGTCAGTGCGACACGCGCACCCGCCGCCGCAAAAACGGTTGCAATGGCCCGTCCAATACCGCTACCGGCACCCGTGACCCACACGACGCGGTCCTGCAGCGTTGGCACGCGGTGCATCTTCTCGTGATTGGCCGGATTCATTGAACGGATTGCGGGGATATTCATAGGGTTTGGTTCCAGAGCTTGATTCCTTCGATGAATATGAGCCTTCTTAACCTTTCAATCCAGCCTGACAACAAGAGGAGGCGATCGCGATTCTGCGCCGGCTAAGCCCGATCTTGAGGGCGTGCGTAAGCGAGTACGGTCGGCCGAAAAAAGAGCTGACCGAGGTCGAGGACGAGGACGAGTTCGAGGACGATTACGATTAAAGAACGTTTGGACAGCAGTGTTGAGAGTCAACAATCCGGTCAGGACATCACTGGTTGGGCGAGACGCGCAGATTTGTAAGTGACGGTCGACCGCGGTCCCGAGCAACGGAAAGGCGCAGCTAATGTGAGCTAGCAAGATACGGGCTTCCTTGTTACGGAAGCCGCTCTCTAAGTTAGTTACCCGCCGTTTGAATCGATGGCTGGGTGTTCGCCGACAAAAACAAACTCCGGACAATCTGTCCGATTTTTTCTAGCGTTAAAGGGCACAAAATGAGGTAACCTGTAAAATATAGTTTGACAAGTTACTTGACCTATGGAAATTAACCTGTGATTTAAACTATCACACGTTACACCAACTCGACTCTCCACTGTGAAAACAACATCCATCTCCTACAAAACGACGCTAGTTGACGGCTTCAAAATCTTTTATCGCGAGGCGGGCGATCCGCAGACACCGGCGGTGCTTTTGCTCCACGGCTTTCCAACCTCAAGCCACATGTTCCGCAACCTGATTCCGGAACTGTCCGGGCAATATCACGTGGTTGCACCCGATCTGCCCGGCTTCGGTTTCTCTGACGCGCCTGATCACAAAAGCTTCGCGTATACGTTTGACCATTTGGCCGAGATTATCGGGAAATTCACGGAGCAGGTCGGCCTGAAGAAGTTTGCGGTTTACGTCTTCGATTATGGTGCCCCCACCGGGTTCCGTCTCGCATTGAACCACCCTGAGCGGATTACGGCACTCATCTCCCAAAACGGAAATGCCTATGAAGAAGGTTTGAGCAAAGACTGGGGTCCGGTCCGTACCTACTGGGAAAATCCAACCCAGCAGAACCGTGATGTCCTGCGCAGCCTTTCCACCTTGGAAACCACTCGCTGGCAATATCACCACGGCGTGACCAATCCCGAGCAGCGCGTTGCGCCTGAAACCATCATTCTCGACCAGGCTTTGTTGGATCGCCCGCAGAGTGCCGAGATTCAACTCGACCTCATCGGTGACTACAAAAGCAACGTCGCGCTTTATCCGAAGTTTCAGGAGTACTTCCGCGCTCATCGCCCTCCGACCCTCGCGGTATGGGGAAAGAACGATCCTTTCTTTCTCCCTGCTGGGGCGGAGGCCTACCGTCGTGATAATCCTAGCGCTAAGGTCGTCCTTTACGACACGGGACATTTTGCTCTGGAGACCCATGCGGCGGAAATCGGAGCCGAGATTCGGGCCTTCTTGGGCGCTATTCATAAGGACTGAGGATCGAGGATTAACTTGAAAAACAAAGGTATTGACCTAAGCGAATTAGGAAGGCCGTCTCGATCAACTAGACACCCACCTCATGGAGCTCAAGGAGAACAGAACCGATGGCTAATTCGATGATTCATCAACCGGACCCGAAGTTGGACCTCTCATTGGATCGCATCGTTGACGTTCCGCGAGAGCTCGTTTGGCGAGCGTGGACGACGCCAGAACACGTCAAGAAGTGGTTCACTCCTGCTCCGTGGACAACCGTGGATTGCGAAATTGACCTTCGCCCAGGTGGCATTTTCCGTACGGTGATGCGATCGCCGGAGGGACAGACCTTCCCGAACGTTGGTTGTTACCTTGAGATCGTCGAGAACGAGAGGCTCATCTGGACCAATGCTGTCGCGCCAGGGTACCGGCCGAACGAGTCGCCGGCCGCAAGTCCGGGCGACTCGTTCTACTTCACAGCCGTCATCTCGCTCGAACCACGTGGAAACGGGACCAGGTACTCTGCCCTGGTGATGCACGCCGATGCGGCTTCCTGCAAAAGACATGAGGATATGGGATTTCATGACGGCTGGAGTGCTGCTCTCGATCAGTTGATTACCCTCACTAAGACCATGTGAATTGCGACCAGAGGGCAGTATGTGGTTTCATTCAGTCTCTGAGACCGAAAGTTGGGTCACGGGATGCCAGCGAGTAGGGTGGGGAAGAGAAGAGTGGAGGGATCACAGCTTCTTCGGTTAGGGCAGGGTTGATTGTGAGATGGCTTTATGAGTGAGACGTGTTGTCGCCTTGCAGGAACAAGGATGATCGAGTTTTCTTACCTCTCAATCGCTCCAAGTGCGACTTCAACGAGATCGCGTTATTATGTTCCGTGTCGTGCGCGCTGTATAGAAGCGTGATGTTGCCTTGCTGCGCTGCATCCAACAGCGGTTGGCAGGCTGCAGGATTGTCGGCCAGTTCGGCCCAGTACCGTCGTTGGAATTCCTCCCATTTGGCTGGATCATGGCTGAACCAGCGACGCAGATCGTGGCTGGGCGCTAGATTCTTGCACCAGGCGTCCATGTGCAGCGCCTCCTTTTTCATCCCGCGCGGCCACAGGCGTTCCACGAGGAAACGCGCGCCATCGTCTTTCGTGGACGGCTCATACACTCGTTTGATCTGAATCACCATCAATTTGCACCTCCACTTCGAACACCGTGTTAGATGCGAGAATTGCCTCTCCTCGCACCCGAGACAAGTCACCCCTTAAAACGTAATTCATTCGGCAAAAAAAATGTTGCGACAACTTACCAATCAGGATAGTGCGACTGGCCGGCTGGATTGGCCGGGAAGTCGGATCATGACGGAGGAAGGCTCTATGAACGGCGCTGAAAGCGTGGTGCATACGCTAGTTGGCAGCGGAGTCGATACCTGTTTTACCAATCCTGGCACCAGCGAGATGCATTTCGTCGCTGCTCTCGACAGGGTCCCTGGCGTACGCTGCGTGCTTGCTCTCTTCGAGGGCGTCGCGACTGGGGCAGCGGACGGCTATGCGCGTCTCACGCGAAAGCCGGCGGCGACGCTGCTTCATTGTGGGCCGGGTCTCGCCAACGGTCTCGCTAACCTTCACAATGCCCAACGTGCGCGCGTACCGATGGTAAACATCGTCGGAGATCACGCGACCTATCACCGTATTTTCGACGCTCCGCTTACTGCCGACATTGAAGGCTGGGCGCGCCCGGTCTCAGTCTGGACTCGGACAACGCGCTGCGCCGAGACAGCCGGCGTTGATGCCGCGGCGGCCGTGCAGGCGGCGCGAAGCGCCTGCGGCATCGCCACATTGATTCTGCCATCCGACGCCTCATGGAATAAGGGCGGGTTGCCTTGCGGTCGCCTTCCGGTCGCTCCGCCATCATCCGTGGCACCGGCCACGATCGCGGCAGTTGCGCGCGTGCTGCGCAGCGGCGAGCCAGCGGCTTTGATGATAGCTGGCGCGGGCCTTGAATCCGGCTCCCTAGCCGCTGCTCATCGTATCGCGGCAACGACTCACGCACGACTCTTCGCACCCACCTTTAACCGCCTAATCGAGCGAGGACGCGGCAGGTACCCGATTGCACTTATTCCATATCGCATCGAGGATTCGGTTGCTGCGCTCGCCGGCATCCGCCATCTCGTCCTTGTTGGCTCGGAGGAGCCGGTCGGTTTCTTCGCCTATCCCGACAAACCCAGCCTGATGAAGCCGAATGAGTCGATCGTTCACCGGCTCGCCCTGCCGGAAGAGGATGTTCCGGGGGCACTGGAGGCGTTAGCCGCCGAGCTTGTTGCTGCGCCCGTTCCGCCGCCTCGGGCAAGCCCACCCGAGTCCGCACATGGGCCGATGACCCCCGCCGCGGTTGCGCAGACGCTCGCAGCGCTCATTCCGGAGCATGCCATCATCGTCGACGAGAGCCTCAGCTTCGGGCTCGGCTTCTATCCTGGCACGCGGGACGCCGCACCACATGACTGGATACAGCTGACTGGCGGTGCCATCGGTTCCGGCCTGCCGATGGCCACTGGTGCGGCCATCGCCTCGACAGGGCGGCGGATTATCAACCTTGAAGGCGACGGCTCGGCACTTTACACGGTTCAGGCCCTGTGGACGCAGGCGCGCGAGATGCTTGATGTCACGACGGTGATTCTCTCTAACCGCAAATATGCGATTTTGGAACTCGAACTGGCCAAGGTCGGCGCTAATCCAGGTCGCACCGCGCTCGATCTCTTTGACCTCGACAGGCCAGCTCTCGATTGGACCCGTCTGGCCGGCGCGATGGGCGTGGAAGCCGCTCGGGCGGAGACTCTGGAAGACCTGGCCGATCTCCTTGGGGCGAGCAACCGGCGTAAGGGCCCGTTTCTGATCGAGCTTGTGATTCCGTGACCGGACGCGCGTGCGTGGATCGGCGCTGAAGTCGCTGGCAATCATTAAGCCCAAATTCCGAAATTTGAAATCGTCCTCGGTGCATTGGGATTCCGTGACCGCAAAGGGACCGATGTACTGCAAATAATTTGTTCTGTTAGTCTGATTGCGAAACGATCCGGATTCTCGAGGACAAGGACGACGACGAGCGCGAGGACGATTCTTCAAATTCGGAATTTAGGTTAAGCACAAGCTGGAGCCTTGGCTTACGCAAGAGGCAAAGGCTGGGGCCTTCGCTTACGCGAGAGGCAAAGGCTGGGGCCTTCGCTTACGCGAGAGGCAAAGGCTGGAGCCTTCGCTTACGCGAGTTAACCATACCCACTCAGTTTTTTAGAGAAGCTTATTTATCACATTGACTCCGAAAAGAACTCTGCGGAGTTTCCCGGATCGAGATTGCCACTGACATCAAGGGCGTTCCGACTCAAGGCCGTACACGGAGTCGAGTGTTGCGGGTACTCATTTGGAGCGTGTTGCTGCTGCTCTTTGCGGTTGCGCTTTACGCTTTACCTGGCCGCAAGGAAGAGGCCAAGGCGCGCCCAGCGGCGCAAATCACGATTACGACTGCAACGGCCCAAAAGGGGAATATCGGCGTTTATCTGGAGGCAATCGGGACGGTGACTCCGGTCTATACCGCGTCCATCTTTAGCTAGGTGACAACGGCGAACAAGGGTCACATCCCGCTGGCCGCGGTGGCGACAAATCAGGCCAATACCATCCCGCTTGCGATCAACCACACGGGCCTGTTTCCCTCGGTCACGGTGTCATTCAACTTAGCGCCGAACGTCTCTTTGAGTGATGCCACCGCCCGCATTGCCGAGATGCAGAAACGGCTTGGCACCCCTACCACGATCCAAGGCTTTTTTGCGGGCACGCTGCTCGCCTACCAACAATCGCTGAGCACTATGCCTATCCTGGTTGCGACGGCGCTGCTTGCCGTCTACATCGTTCTCGGGATTCTTTACGAGAGCCTGGTGCATCCCGTGACGATTATCTCCACTCTGCCGTCGGCGGGTGTGGGCGCAATGCTGGCACTCATGCTGTTCAAAGTAGATCTCAACGTGATTTCCATCATCGGCATTGTGCTGCTCATCGGCATTGTCAAAAAGAACGCCATCATGATGATCGATTTCGCCTTGCAGGCAGAGCGGCAGGAAGGAAAGGGCCCCGCCGATTCCATTTTTGAGGCATGCTTGCTGCGGTTTCGCCCAATCCTGATGACGACGATGGCAGCGTTATTTGGCGCGCTCCCGCTGGCGCTCGGGACTGGTACAGGGTCAGAGCTCCGGCAGCCGCTCGGGATCAGTATAGTGGGAGGCCTCATCGTCAGTCAGTTGCTGACGCTCTACACAACACCAGTCCTCTATCTGGCGTTTGACCGAATCCGGCTGCGAATGCAGGGCAAAAAACTCGACGTATTTCACCATGGAGATAAGTCTGTTCCGACCGATGGGTAGTACGGGAGTCAGGAGTCAGGAGTCAGGAGTCAGGAGTCAGGAGCTAGAGCCAGGAGCCAGAAGCCAGGAGTTAGGAGTTAGGAGTTCTGAATTCTGAATCCCGAATCAATTAGCGGCGTCGTATATCGACCGCTAGCCAAGTTTAATACTTCGTCGCCGTTCGTAGAACCGGGAAGCCGCCATCCAATTCTGCAACTCCTGAACTCCTGCAACTTCTGACTTCCTCCCGTACGACGCACTTTTTGCGCGTGCGCGCGCCGCGCGCGATTCTCCGAGTAGCGTATCCCCCAAATGGGTAATAGCAGTTTTTTGCGACAGTGGTTGCGTTTGCCCGATGATCCGCGCCGTTGTTGTCGAAGATCAAACACCCGTTGCCCAGTACCTGGTGACGCTGCTGGACGGTACCTCGCGGGTGGAGGTGATCGGTACCGCCACGGATGGCGTGGAGGCTCTTCGCCTCTGCGCTCAGTTACGTCCCGACGCAGCCTTCCTCGACATTAATCTTCCGGGTCAAGGTGGTATTTCGCTGGCGATGCAACTGACCAAGCTTACGCCGCCGCCCCGATTGGTTTTCACTGCTGAAAGTGTGGACCGCGCGACGGACGCCTTC
>Ga0210405_10006493_pt1 | contig 10423 bp, 5 predicted proteins | sample IncBWH11MmetaG_FD_155492 | JGI IMG/M metagenome (GOLD analysis project Ga0210405, IMG submission 155492) | Forest soil microbial communities from Barre Woods Harvard Forest LTER site, Petersham, Massachusetts, United States - Inc-BW-H-11-M | ecosystem: Environmental > Terrestrial > Soil >... | reverse complement strand
GGAGGAGCGAGTGCTTTCATGACATAAATCTGTTTTCACAGGGGAGAATTCTGATGGTGTTACGATGATTTCAGTCGCTGAAAATTTTTCCACCAATCTACGGTGGCCATTGCAGAATTTGTTTCACCGCCGGCCATCGATTCAGCCCACTGCGCCGACGCTTGGGGGCCGGCTATTCCACCCTCGTGCTCACGACTGATGTGGCGGTGAACGGGAACCGCGAACGCGATCTGCGCAGCGTCTCAAGCTGGTCGGCTGGCAGGGATCGACAAGAAGGCACCAAGGACGCCCGCGAGTCAGAAGAGGAACTCTCCAAAAGTCTCAAGGCGGTGGGCGATTCCCTGAACCAGCAGATCGCGACTCTAACCCAAAGCAATGACCAAAAACTCGACCAAATCCGGCTCGATTCCAGCGGTGCCGCCCAGCAGACGCGTGAAGAGGTTAAGTTGGCGCTAAAGAGCTTTGGCGAATCGATCGCCACCACCCTCGACCCGCTTAAAAAAGCCGTGGATGAGAAGCCCAAAGCAATTCAGGATGACAATACCAGGCAACTCCAACAGATGCGCGCGACCGTGGACGAAAAGCTCCAGGGAACCTTGGCGAAGCGACTGGGCGAGTCTTTCCGGCTCGTCAGTGAGCGGCTCGAACAAGTTCACCAGGGACTTGGCGAAATGCAGCAAAAAACAATACTCGGTGTCGTATGTAAAATGGTGATGAGAGAGTTAGCACCTTAGAACTGTTTGAAGCGCGGGTGCGCCAGATGTCCAGCAGAGGACCACCGGTGTTGTATTCGTTCGCGGGATACGTGAGTGGTTATGCCAATTACGGCTTGCTGATGGGACGCACCAACGCCTCGCGGGCGTATGCAGTTAGCCAGCGCGACGGCTGCAGACGGGTGCTCCAGAGTTCCACCAGCGTAGGCGGTTCGAACGGCGTTTGCGGACCATCGACATTCTGGTCGTTTCCAATTCGTTGGAGATAAACTCGGACTCCTCCAACGAGGTGAGTCTGGTCAATTCTCTGTACGACCCGCAGGTCGAGTTTTTTGGAGGTGGCCGTTTAGGTTGACGGGGCGGTAGCAGTAAAAGCCCAGCTTTTGGCCTGCCTTAAAGCGGGCACGGTCAGCACCAATGTTCATCTGCGGAAGCTTCACAACTTTTGCCTTTCGATGCACTGGCTTCCCTGGCCGCTCATTCCCAAGCGTCTCTGGCCGGAAGTTCGCTTCCCACCCAAGCGCGCCATCACCTTTCAGGAGCACCAACTCATTATTGAGTGGGAGAAGAACCCGGAACGGCGCAACTTTTGCCGCTTCTGAGCCGCGAATTGCGGGTCAAAAAAAACAGTTGACGCAGGTGGATTAAACATATATATGTTCATACAAAGACTGCCAACCATAAACCCAAAAACTCTTAAAATGATGAAAACTCATTCCCTCAATTTCGCTCGGAAATTGTCGAAAGTAGCGATGCTGGTTCTTTTGGCTGCCGATGTCCGGAATCTCAAGGCCCAGTTCGTAACGCCGGTATCAGCGGTGGCCAGTTCGTTTTATAGCGCTGACCAGGACCCGGTGAATCTTATCAACGGCAGCGGCCTGGTCGGCAGTGGAACGAATCTGTTGACCTATACGGCCAATGCCGACTCATCCGCGCACGGCATGTGGCACTCCGATGGCAGTAGCGTCTCAAATACGTGGGTTGCGTTTGACCTCGGAGCGGATAATTTTACGCTGACGGCCATGGACATCTGGCAAATGAATCAACCCGGCAATCTGGGCCGTGGTGTCAAGGATTTTGCAGTTTATACTGCATCCACCACGAATGTCGCTGACGCAACCAATTTTGTCGGGGATTTCTCACTGGCGATCGGCACTGGGGCCAACGGCGAACCCGTGCAACACATCGCAATTTCGGCAACCGGGGTTCGCCTGGTTGAATTTGCAATCATCGATGACTGGAACGGATTCACCAATGACTATGTGGGACTGGCCGAAGTCCGTTTCGAAGGCTCAGTGCCGCACGTTGTGATTGTAACGCAGCCGCAGAACACGACGAATCTGCTGGGCGAATCTCACACGTTTACCGTGACAGCCTCGGGTCCGCCGCCGTTGAGCTATCAATGGTATCAATCTCCGGCCACGGCGATCCCCGGGGCGACAAATGCGAGCTATGCTGTTGGATTGGTCAATGCTGAGAGCACGGCTGGCTACTATGTGGTGGTTGCCAATTCCAACGGCTCGGTCACCAGTTCAGTCGCAAGCCTCACGCTTGTGGATGCTTATCCGGTAACGCCCGTGACGGACACCGCCAGTTCATATTACGACGCGCTACGATCTCCGATTAATCTTATCAATGGCAGCGGCCAGTCTGGTCCAAATGAAATATTCAATCAAACGGCCAATGCTGATCCCAATGCAGCCGGCATGTGGCATACGGACGGGACGGCCGTAAACGGCGCGTGGGTGGCCTTCGATTTGGGCACGCAATACACTTTGAGCTCGGCTGACATCTGGCAGATGAACCAGACCGGCATTCTAGGCCGCGGCGTGAAAGATTTCGCGATGTACACTTCGCCGACAACGAACATTGCCGATGCAACAAATTTGGTGGGCGACTTTTCGCTGGCCGAGGGCACAGGGGTTAACGGCGAGCCGGTGCAGCGGTTAACTCTCAGCAATTCTGTCAGCAATGTGCGTCTGGTCGAGTTTGTGATCACCGATGACTGGAATGGCGCCGACCCGGATTACGTCGGGCTTTCAGAAGTCAGATTCGAGGGAATGGCACCCGCAGTTGCGATAACATCGCAACCCTTGAGCACGACGAATCTGCTGGGTGAATCTCACACGTTTAGTGTGACAGCCGCGGGTCCACTGCCGCTGAGCTATCAATGGTATCAGCCTCCGGGCACGGCCATTCCCGGGGCGACAAATGCAAGCTATGCTGTTGGATTGGTGAATGCCGGCAGCGCCGCCAGCTATTATGTGGTGGTTACCAATTCTACCAGTTCGGTGACCAGTTCCGTCGTAAATTTGACGGTTGTGAGCGCCTATCCGGTAACGCCTGTGTCCGACTCTGCCAGCTCTTTCTACAGCTTCGATCAAGCCCCGATAAACCTTATCAATGGCAATGGCCAGTCTGGTCCAAATGAAATATTCAATCAAACGGCCAATGCTGACGGCAATGCACACGGAATGTGGCACACGGACGGGACGGCTGTAAACGGCGCGTGGGTGGCCTTCGATTTGGGCACGCAATACACTTTGACCTCGGTTGACATCTGGCAGATGAACCAGCCGGGCAATCTTGGTCGCGGCGTGAAGGATTTCGCGATGTACACTTCGCTGACAACGAACGTTGTCGATGCGACAAATTTGGTGGGCAACTATTCGCTGGCCGAGGCCTCAGGAGCTAATGGCGAGCCGGTGCAGCGGTTAGCTCTCAGCAATTCTGTCCCGAACGTGCGTCTGGCCAAGTTTGTGATCATCGATGACTGGAATGGCGCCGACCCGGATTACACCGGGCTTTCAGAGGTCAGGTTCGAAGCGCAACATCTGGCGCCTCATTTTACTACATTTGGAGTCACGGGTGGCGTCTTGTCGTTGTCCGCTCAAGGCGGCATTGCGAACGGGTCCTGGGTTTTGCTGCAGAGCACAAACATAGCAAGCCCTCGCGGTCAATGGCAGGCAATTGCCAGTGGCGCATTTGACGCTTCCGGGAGTTTTTCGACAAATCTTTCGAACACTGCAACCCCCCAAGCGTTCTTCATTTTGAAAGTTCAATAGACAAATATTTTATAAAGCATAATTGGTGGGAAGGACCTGCCTTCCCGCCTGACTCCTTTTATGACTTCTCATCGTCATCGTAAGCCATGTGGGCCAGGAACTGTAACCTACGCGGCTTTTACACTGATTGAACTGCTGGTTGTTATTGCCATCATCGCCATCCTGGCGGGGTTGCTTCTGCCCGTGCTCGTCCGCGCCAAAGCGAAGGCCCTGCGGACGCAGTGTTTCAGTAATCAGCATCAGATCGGGCTCGGCTTCGTGATGTACGCGAGTGATAACGGCGACCATTTTCCCGTTCACGATGGCTGGGCAGCCGTCGGCGGGCAATTGCCGGCCAGTCCTGATACGACGGATCCCAACGCATTTCCTTATTACGGCGGTACTCAACCTGTGGCGAAGCGTCCTTTGAACGCCTACGTGCAAGCGATCGACACCTTCCACTGTCCGGCAGACAAAGGCGACCAACTCAACCCCAATGCTAAAACCTGTTGGGAGGGTTGGGGTAACAGTTATTTGGTCGAATGGGGCGGCGATTTCGCTCGCGTCAAACAAGTTACCGGAAGTGGCGGACTCGTCATCGGTCCCAGTCCGTCAATCAGCATGGCCACCGTCAATCTCAGTCCGGTGAACAAGATCATTCAAGGTGATTGGGATTGGCAGTCCAACCGCAAGGACACTGTGGCTCCCAACATTTGGCACAATTACTCCGGCAAACGTGCCGAGGCAATGCTCTTCGGCGACAGCCACGTTGCCTTCTTCACCTTTCCCAGCGACGCTGCGATGTCAGACGGCGCACCTCCTGATCAGTTCTACGTGTATTGGTGAAATTCCGACTCGTAAATTTGTGGAGGCGCAGTTCAAAAAATAGACGTTCACCAGCCCGTGGATATGAACTTCACCGGTGTTGTTGGACTCGCAGCGATCGTGGTTTATCTGACCATTCCTGTTTTGGCGCAAGCGCCGGCCGGCGTGCCATCGCTCGATGAGATGGCTGGAGATTGGCTGCCGATGAAGGTTGTGGCCAACCCGCCGGACGTGAACAATTTTCACGACATGCTGATGATCAACCGGGATCTGACTTCGTTTTTCTGCAATCCGGACGATTGGTTGTGGGGATGGGGAGATGGAAAATGGAGCGCCGGCTATCCGCTGGTCAATTTGGCAATTGCGGGCAACGAATATCCGGCTGCTGAATGTCGCTGGTATCCATACCGCGCCCTGCGTCGCAATCCCGGTTGCGGCGGGCTGGCGGTTGAAACTGACACGCGGATGATCAACGAGCAGCGCGCCGTGCTGGTCAGCGTGCAGATCGCCAATCCGTCGGCGACGAAAACCAACGTTGAATTGGCGCTTTCGGTTTCAGGCTCGTTGCAGCCGGATGGAATTTCCGTTCTCAACACGAACCAGCGGCCGGGCTTCGCAACGGTAGTTTGTCCCGCGACGAAACCCGACTCGGTGACGAAAGACAACGGCGTCGTCCGCTGGCAATGGAAAGTCGCGTTGCCCGCCGGCCGCAAAAAAGAAATTGGATTTGTCGCCGGTGACGGTCGTACGGCAGATTCGCAGAAGGTGCAGGCGGACGTGACGCGCTGGGGCAAACATTTTTCGGCTGAATTCGAGGGCATCAAAAAATGCTGGGAGCGCCGCTGGGCGGATGCGTTTACGCCGGGCAACAAACATTATTCCGGCAGCCTTCCCGTGCTCGTCACGGACAACGCCGCGCTGAAGCGGAATTATTACATGGGCGCGGTCACGATGCTCGAACTGGAGCGCACGCAGTTTCTGGTGCATCCTCGGTCGTTCATCACCAGCGGCGAGCGCGCGCCGGGCACGCAGTATTATTGGGACGCCTCGATGCAGAGCACCGTTTGGGCGCTGCTCGAACCCGCCGGCATGAAGGCCACGCTGCGCCGCTGGTTGGTGCAAAACACGCGCAGCGGATCGTTCATGTATCTTACGCGCACAAATGGCGCTGATACGAACTTCCACGACCACATCACCGGCTACGCTTTCAACGCCTGCACGATTTTCAAGACCGCGCTCGATTATTTGCGCGTCACCGGCGACCTGGCTTTTCTCGACGAGAAACTGGAAGGCGACAAAACCGTGCTGCGGCGCATGGATGAAATGGCCACGGACTGGAAAACGCTGGTTCTGCCCGACAGCCCGCTGGCGAATTACGGCGAAAATAATAATCTGCTGGAATGTGCGCCGGCTTACATCCACCGCGTCGCTTCGTGCAACGCTCAAAACGTTTGGATGATGCGTCAGGACGCCGCTCTTCAAGATCTCAAAGGCAATGCCGCCCACGCCGGAGAATTGCGCGACGACGCCGCAAAACTCCTGCCTGCTGTATTATCGATTTACAAGTCCGGCGATGGCGTCTGGTATGGCTTGCACAAGGATGGCCAGCGCGCCGAGCTGCGGCATTGCGTTGATTACATCTATGTCGGCGACGCGCTGGCCGGCGATCTTAAGCCCGACGTGCGTCGTGAAATGACGGATTTTGTCAAACGCGAGCTTCTTACGCCAGACTGGATGCGCGCGATGAGCCTTAAAGACGCCGCGGCCACCGTTTCCGATCGTCCCGACCACGGGCCGATGGGGGCGTATGATGGCTGGCCGGCACTGACGGTTGGAACGATGTGGCGACTAGGATTCCCAAACGATGCGTTTGATTTTTACTGCCGCACAGATCAGGTGACCAAAGAAGGGCCATTCGCGCAGGCGCGGGAGTTTTACGGGCCGCACCGTGACCGATCGGATGCACCAGTGCGCATTGCCGAGCGTGAAGGGTGCATGAAAGAATGCATCAGCGGCGGCGCGTTTGCAGACGTCGTCGTCAACACGTTCTTCGGATTCGCGCCATCACTGGATGGGAAAAATCTGTTGGCCGACCCGCAGACACCACGCCCGTTCACCGGCAGGTTACTGAAATTGTCCGCCCGCGGCAAAAGGTTCACGATCAACGCTGGAAGATCGGGCGTTGATTGTGTCCGGAACTGATCATCCCCCCTGAAAATGATTAAAGCTCAATCCCTCGAAGGACCGTTCCAGGATTGTTCAATCTCTTCCAAACTTCGCCCCTTAGTCTCCGGGACGATGGCATGGACGAAGAGAAATGCGGCGGCACTGAAGGCGGCATAGATCCAAAATGTTATTGCCGGGCCGATCTTCGGATTGTCATTCAGCATGGGAAACGTCTGCGCCACCAGGTAACAGGAGGCCCAAATCACGAAAGTGGCCGCAGACATGGCGCGCCCCCGCACGCGGTTGGGAAAAACCTCCGAACTTAAAATCCAGGGAATAGGCCCAAGCGCCATTGCAAATGCGGCGATGAAACAAAGCACTGCCATAAGCAGCGGCAGGCCGTGGGCTCCCGCATGAAACATCCAACCGCACAGCGCCAGAGTCACCACCTGCACTGCAACACCAATCAGCAGCAAAGGGCGCCGCCCCGCCTTGTCCACCAGCGCGACGGCAACGAGAGTGAAAAGGAGGTTGACGAGGCCGATCAGGGTGGACGCGGCGAAGGAATCCTTCACGCCTGCGCCGGAACTGGTGAATATCTTCGTTGAATAATACATGATGGCATTGATGCCGCTGAATTGTGAAAAAGCCATCAAACCCAACGCGATCACGAAAGGACGTCGAAAACGGCTGCCGAACAGTTCCCGGAACCGGCCGGTTTCCTCGCGGAGGACCGATTGGATCACCTCGATCTCTGACTGTGCAAAACCGGCGTCTCCGATGCTCTCCAGAACCTGGCGCGCTTCTGTTTCACGGCCCGCTCGCACCAGCCACCGAGGACTTTCCCTGGCAAAAAACAGAACTCCAAGAAGCACAAGGGCCGGGAAAACCTCGGCTCCCAGCATCCATCGCCAGCCCACATCAGCGTTCCAGGCGTCGTTGCCTAAAGCTTGAATGCGGGCATTGATAAACAAGGTGAGAAAGATGCCAACGACAATTCCAAATTGAAACAACGAACCAAGGCGCCCACGCCATGCCTTAGGCGACAATTCCGCCACGTAAACCGGGCAAATCATCGAAGAAGCACCAATGCCCAGACCACTGATGAACCGAGCCGCAAGAAATTCTGAAAAAGTTCGCGGCAGCGCCGACATAAGCCCCGACAAGGCATAGAGGAAGGCGCAAACAAATAAAACTTTCCTGCGTCCGAACCGATCGCTTAAAAAGCCGGCGAACATCGCTCCTGGTATGCAGCCCAGGATGGCACTGGCTCCCGCCGTGCCTTCCCCCGCCGGTGTTAGCGAAAAGTGTGCTTTCAGGTATTGGTTCGCACCGTTGATGACCGCTGTGTCGTACCCAAACAAAAATCCCCCAAAAACCGCCACCAACGCCACCAGCCAGAGTGTGCCGCTCCCGATGCCGGTGGCGAGGCTTTCCGCCGACGCAGCGGGAGAGTCTGGCGATGTGACATCCGGATTATTCTGTGCCATATAACGAGACCTCTGTTGGTAGCGGCGCTCTATGATGACTGCATTCTTCCGTTTTTCACGAGGCTACAATAAATGGAAGGGTTGTTTTCAATGACGGCAATCGTTGCAGACGCGCCGCGGAATTCACTCAAGCTCGGCGCGCATCGTGACGACGCCATGGCCTGGCACTTCAATCTGATTTGTGTCAGCGCGAAGCCCAGGTTTTTGATTCGTACCGCTGATGAACAACGCTTTCGGAGACCGGCTGCCCCAAACCAATTTAGCAGAAGCCGGTTTTTCCGAAGCGCCAAAGAGTGAAATCATCCAAGCCTTTCCGTCGTCACTCGGTTTGAAACAGGTAACGAGGACACTCGCGGGCAAGACTTGTAGAATTGAAGGCGTTGCTGCTTTCCCAGCAATGGTTCTCACCAGCAGGGGCTGCGAAAATCCAGTCGAGAATCGGGTGGCTTCAGCCGGATCAAATTGCTGGTGCGGCCGCAGGATAAATCGAAATGCCACAGGCTCTTCCTGATAGGCGCGGTAATTCGTTCCCCAGTGATTGTTCATCACCCACGAATAAAATTTTTGTGTCCGCCCAATGTGTTTGCGCCAAACGTCGGGATTGGTCTGGGAATTCAACAGCCGGGCACTAAGCTCCCCGATTTCGATCAACGGCGCATCCGGAGTAACCCAGGTAATGCCGATCTTATCGTTCGATACGTCTACCCATCGCCCCACTGGTGTCCAGTTCTTGCAGGCGCTCGGTATCTGGTCCGTTTCCGGCTGCATGGTGCCGAGCGGCAAATCAACGACCATATTCCCGTCCGGAACGTTAAACGGGAAGGCGAAGTTCACACTCTCTTTTCCGTGATTTGCCCGATAATTGTCTGATTGCAGCCGCGCCTTGTCCACCAGATCAATAACTTCAACAAAGTCCTGTTCTGTCATCATGCGCAATTCTCTGCGCAGAGTTTTGCATCCGGGCGCGTCGGACTCGATAATCAAAGAAGCCATGAGCGGACCCTTTTCGCCGATGGAAATTCGGACCGGTCCATTGTGTGAAAGATCTTTGAGATTATCTCCAATAAGATAGTCATATTCGTTCAACGACTCGCCGCCTGACGAATCGACAAAATTGTTTTCGATTCCCTTCGCCTTCAATTCCACGATCTCACCGGTCTTCCTGTCAACGCGCACGGCGATTTTACCGTTCTCCAGAGTGTCCTCCGTAACACGGACGGCACCTTTCTGCTTTGGCCCGCCGGACAGCACCCGGAATTTCCTGCTGCCAAGGGACGGCACGTCGTCGGCCAGGAAGATCAGTTCGCCAGATGTCAACCGCTGCGAGAGCACGTCCTCGTTATGTTCATCTTTAACTCGGTCTCCCGCAGCGGAGAGTTCCGCCGGTGCGATCACCCATGTCGTGCGCGGCCAGGCAAGCGTGTTGATAACTTCAAGTTCACCTTTGCCTTCGGCCGGGCCGCCATTGACGGCGGTATTTTTTTGGCCGTCGAGAGCCGCCGCCAACAAATCACGAGATTTTTCATCCGCACGATCCGCATAGGATTTTTTCACCTCCCATTGCCGCAGGGTTTCGGGATTTTCGGGTTGATCAATGCTGCACCAGGCGCCCCAGGTATGCTCGGAATACAACAGCACTTTGCACCATGCGTCCCTGAAATCATCCGCAGGAAAACTCGAGCGATCCAACATCGCAAACGCCGTTTCCGCCTGCGTCAAACGATCGGAGCTTTGCCGGTTTTCGGCTGTCTCTTTCGCCGACGACCCCGCTCCGTCTTCCCAGTATGGGGACCAATCGCCCCGCACCACGGGCAGTTTGCTTCCATAACGCGTCTCCATTGCTTTGAAGGCCGCGGTCGTTCCGGAAATAATGAACTTCGGCCAGATGTATTTACTATTCCAATCCCGTATGAAGTCGCAGATCTCAGGGTCCGGCGTCGCATTGTCGCCATGGCCGCTCCATCGCAGATAGGTAATGTCATAAGGATAGCCCTTTCGTTCCAGGGCGTTGAATAAATCACCAACAAATCTGGGAGACATGTGGCTGTAACTGTGGGATAGCGAGTAACCTTTATATGGAATCCAAGCCAGCACTCTCGACTTGCCGTCCGGCCCCTCCCAGTAAAATGGTTTGTCTTCCCAATCCCGCATGATAGTGCCAATCCGGTCAAAAGAGTTTGGCGCC
>Ga0210405_10006492_pt1 | contig 10423 bp, 6 predicted proteins | sample IncBWH11MmetaG_FD_155492 | JGI IMG/M metagenome (GOLD analysis project Ga0210405, IMG submission 155492) | Forest soil microbial communities from Barre Woods Harvard Forest LTER site, Petersham, Massachusetts, United States - Inc-BW-H-11-M | ecosystem: Environmental > Terrestrial > Soil >... | reverse complement strand
CCAATCGCATCACGGTTCGATTTCGTTCCAACCAGATTGATGCCTAACCAATGACGTTGTTTGGCCGCATTGTTTCGCAGCAGAAGCGGCGCGCCGTCGTTGACCGACACCAGCACATCGACTGCTCCGTCGTTATCAAAGTCGCCGATCGCCATTCCGCGTGCCGATAGAGGTTTCGCGAAAACCGGGCCGCTCTCCGCGCTAACGTTCTGAAAGCTTTTGCCATTGTTGTGAAACAAGAGCATCGGCTCTTCGTAACCGACATCTTTGCGAACGACTTGAATCAGGTCGTCAGGATTGCCGTTGCATAGAAACAGGTCAAGATCGCCGTCGTTGTCATAGTCGAAAAACTTGAGCCCCCAGCCGCTCATCAGCCGAGTGGCGGACGCAATCCCGGTGGTTCCAGCTTGATCATCAAAAGTCTCGTCGCCGTTATTTTTGTACAACGAATACATCTCGTGGTCGATGTTGGCAACGAAGAGATCCATCCAACCGTCCTCGTTGAAATCAGCTGAATCGAGGCCCATGCCAGACCGTGGTCGGCCCGCCTCGCTGTAGGCGACGCCGGCCTGCGCCCCGATTTCCTCGAATTTTCCGCCGCCACGGTTAACGTACAGAAAGTTCTGCACGGTATCGTTGGCAACGAACAGGTCCATGAGGCCGTCGTTGTTAATGTCGGTTGCAACCACTCCCCACGCCTTGCCCAGATGATTGCCGATGCCTGAAGTCTTACTGACGTCGGTAAATGTCCCGTCCCCGTTGTTGTGAAACAGCCAACTCGCCATCGGCTTGTATAGGCGCGGAACGCAGTACCCGGGGCTGTCGCCAGCCGCGCAAGGCAAGCTCTTCGCTTTGTCGAAGTCCACGAACCGGCAGACAAACAGGTCGAGGCGGCCGTCGTTATCATAGTCAAACCACACAGCGCTTGCGGACCATCCTGGAGCGGCGACGCCGGCTTTCTCGGTTACATCGGTGAAAGTGCCGTCTCCATTGTTGTGGTAGAGAATGCTTTTGCCATATTGGCTTACGTACAAGTCGGGGAAACCGTCTCCATCGTAGTCGCCCACCGCCACGCCTTGGCCGTAGCCGCCGGCAATCACCCCGGCCTTCTCAGTTACGTTGGTAAAAGTTCCGTCGTGATTGTTTCGATAGAGAGCATTACGGAGAGGCGGATTCGGGTTGAAGAAATCGCATTGCCCACTGTTGACCAGGTAAATGTCCATCCAACCGTCGTTGTCGTAATCGAGGAAGGCGCAACCTGCGCCCGTGGTCTCTGGTAAGTATTTTTGCGCCGACTTCCCCGCTGTGTGCTTCCAAATAATCCCACTCGCTGCAGGAGGAATTTCCTCGAAGGGATAAATGCTTTCAGGCAACGCGTGCGCGAGTCGAGAGAAAGATGGAAGAACGAGACTGGTTGCAAGGCCGCGCAGAAAGCGCCGTCTAGAGAAAAGAAATGTTCTTGGATTCGGCAACAGAGTCACGATTTAGTCTTTGGATGAAGCTATTCTAGCGCGGTGTGCCTGAAGTTTGCAGTATTCGTTTGCATCTGTCGCTCCGTCGCTCCATGCAACGGGTAAGGTTTGGCAGTGCAGGCAAAATGCAGAGATCCTTCGCTTACGATGACGGCCGCTTCGCTCATGATGACAGCGTATTTGCGAAGCTACACTAGTTCGGCTTTGCCTGCGACTGAGGATTGCCTTCTCCCGCGGCACCCTTCTGGGTCAATTGCCTTTGAATGGCAAATTGTTTGTCGCCGTCTTCCTTGCGGCCGGTGCGGCTGTATGCGATTGCGAGCAAGTAATGCGGGGCCGGATTCTCCGGCTCAAGTTTGATGGCATTCTCCAAAGGCGCGATCGCCTCTGAGTACCGCTTGGCCGACCCCAGACAAGCTCCGAGTCCAACAAAGGCGTCGCCGAACGTTGGATCCAGTTTAGCTGCGCGTGAGAAGTGCACGATGGCCTCGTCCCACTGCTGGTTCTGTTGCGCCAGCGCGCCGAGGACGTACTCGGCGCCCGCATTCGAAGGATCGATCTCGAGTTCCTGTTGCATTTCTTTCTTCGCTTCCTCGGCGACGGTCGAGGGGGGATTGGGTTTGGAGAGCAAGAGCCGACCGAGGCGGAAATGGATGCCCGGCATGCGTGGATTCTGCTGCAGTATGAGGCGATATTTCTTGGCGGCCTCATCCCATTTCCCTTGTGCTTCGAGGGCTTCAGCGTCGAGTTCGAGTGCCTGAGGAGACTTGGGCGCAGTCGTGGCCAGTTCCGCGGCTGCTCTGGTCGACAAATCCGAGTAGGTATGGACTGACAGATAAAGAACATCAGGATCGCGCGGGAATTCGCGATTCAAGAACCGCAGAAAGTCCTCCGCCACATCGGGCTGATCGGCAAACATTGCGCAACGCACGCCCGCAAAGCCGACATTGCGCTTAAGATCCTTGTCCGCGGCGTGCGGCATAGCCTGTTTCAAAAGCGGCAAGGCTTCTTTGCAGTTACCGGATTGGGCGAGGCTCACCGCTCGTTGAGCAGAAGAGGTGGCATCCGTTGCAGCCGGCTTCTTGGCAGCCTGGGCCGCTGACAAGGTCGCAGTGGATCCCCAGAGCAAGGTGAGAACGAAAATGCAATGGCGAGGTCTAAACATAAAGAGGGCAGGCGCGGGGGAGACGCCTGCCCAATGGTACAACGCCAGGCTCAGAAGTAGAACTTCAGAGCGAACTGTATCTCTCGCGCATCCTGGCTCGAGTTGATGACCCCGAAAGTCGGGGTTCCGAAGCTAAAGTTCGGAGTCGCGAAGTTCGGATGGTTAAACGCGTTCAGGAAGTCAGTACGAAACTGAATTTTCATCGTCTCTGTAATCGGGAAGTTCTTTTGCAGGCTCAAGTCAACGTCGACGTAACCGGGCCCAATGGCCGGGCCTTGAGCCGGACAATTTCCAAATGTGCCCGCGGCAGGCGTGGAGAATGCACTGGGGCTGAACCACTGCAGACCCTGGACGCTAACCGTCTTGGGGTAGCTGACGGGGCCATTGCAGTTGGGACGAGTTTCGGGGGTGCCGGTTCCGGAGGTGTTGCTTCCAGAGGCAGTAAGCGGGAAACCGGAATGCCAGGAAACAATCGGGTTGACCGACCAGTTGCCGACAACGGCGTTCGCGGCTTCCGGCATGTCGTGCCCAAATTGTCTGCCCTTGCCAAAGGGCAGCTCATACACAGCATATGCGCTGATGATGTGGGTCGAGTCCCAATAGCATCGCGCGTAATCGCCGGCAGGGTTATAGAGGTTTTGCCAGTAATTACCGGAAGGTGCGGCCTGAGTGGTGCTGCCCCAGGTACCGTAATAACCATCGTCGTTGGTCATGCACTTTTCGTAGGTATACGAAACCTGGCCTTCCAGTCCGTGGCTATATCGCTTCTGCAATACTACCTGCAGCGCGTTGTAGTTCATGTTGCCGACGGAGGCGGTGTTCTTCACGTTGCCGAATCCGTTCGGACCAAACGTGGGTGTAGTCGTGGTGATCCCATTGATGACGGTTCCCGTCGGGTTTTGGCCGCCGATCAAAGGATACGTCACCGTGCCACCGGGTTGCAGGAACCCTTGCCCTAGCCACTCCGGAACCATCAGGTGGGTCGTGCTCTGGCCAACATAGCCCACCTGCAGAGTCGTGTTGTTGGCAAGCTCACGCTGGACGGAGATGTTCCACTGGTTTGCGACCGCCGGCTGGACCTTGCCGCTCCAAGCTAGCATCGTGGCTCCGATGAAGGGGTCGGCCGACGGCGACGCCGTGGTGAATCCTGTCTCGGTGCTGTACGCCGTGCCCGTCGCCACGTTGTTTGCTTCCACCTGCGGGGGCGTGTAAGGCGGATTCTGTGGGAGGCGAAGGTTGGTCCCTGTGCCTTCGAGATAAGACGAGACGGAATAAGCGCCACGAATTACCGTTTTGTTTGATTCCCCCGGGCTCCAGGCGAAGCCGATGCGTGGCTGGAAGTCCGGTAAACCGTAGGTGCTGTTGTACAGACCACGGCTGAATCCGTTGGTTCCGACAACCCCGGCGGGAACAGGGGTATTGCCGATGAATTCCAAGGCGCCGGTGTTGATATTGACCCCGACCTGGCGATTGTTGGTTTCAACCCAGGGGGTACGGGCTTCATAGCGAAGACCGATGTTCAAGGTGAGTTTACTCGTAACCCTCCAGTCGTCTTGAGCAAAGCCCGCGAAAAGCCAGTCACGCTGGTGCCATGCTCCTCCCGCGCTTACGCCGCGGCCGACGTCCTCTGGGAGACCCAGGGCCCAATCGGCAGAGGCGTCGCCGGTACCGGTGCCGTTCCCGGAATAGTTGCCACCAGGGGCATTTCCGTAAAGCAAGGCACCGAGTTCGCCGGCATTGCCGCTATAGAACACATTGATGTTGTAACGATTCATCTGATAACCCGTCTTGATGATGTGCCGGCCATGCGTGTAAATCAGTACATCGTCAAATTGGGTTACGGTGGAGGAAAACTTCTCGAGAACGCTTGCGGCACCCAGATTGGTTAGCGTCCCCTGGGGAATATTAGTGATCGAACCGCCGGCAAAGCCAAGCTGCGGAAGACCAACCACTCCGGCCGGATTGCCATTTTCGATGCCGATCGTATTCGCTAAGTTTCCCACTGCGGGGTCGAACGTGGTCAGCCCATGCGGCAGCTTAACGTAGTTCATCCCGAAGCGCATTTCGTTAAGCAGATTTGGCGAGAACGTATGGTTCCAGCTTGCAGCTCCACTCTGCAGATAAGCCTGGTTGACCGTATTGCCCAACAGAGGCTGGGAGTTGACCAAGGGATCATTTTGATCGCCCTTCGAATACCGGAAAGAGAGGTGATCTTTATCCCGCGGGTTGTAGTCAACCTTGATGTCACCCTGATCCGAATTGTATTGCTGGTCGATGACGTTCACCGCTTGTCCAAAGCCATTGGGGAGAGTTGCCACCGAGACTGGATACAGCGGATTCGTAACTAGGGATGTGAAGGCAGGGTTCAGCATATTCTTGGGAATAATGTTGCCCGCGAAAGCTGGCCTTGAACCGGGAGCCAGAACCGAGCAGGCGGTGCCGGAGGTTCCACCTGTCCCAGCCGCGCACGGATTGTAGAGCTTTGTGCTCAGAGCGCTGAAATCGCCCCCGATCTCAGCGGGCGTGAGGACGGTGATGGTGCTAGAGGACGCCGGATGGTCCAGACGTCCGCCCTGGTAGTCAGCGAAGAAGAAAAGCTTGTTCTTGATGATGGGACCGCCGAAGGTGCCACCAAACATATTCCAGCGCAATTTTGGCGTGGGTAGAACACCTGTCGGCGTGCCCGCCGTCAGCCCATTTTCCCACTGGTTGGCGTTGAAGATGTTGTTACGGAAGAACTCAAACACATCCCCGTGATAGGCGTTGGTACCCGACTTGATCGTCGCATTGACGATTCCGCCGTTGTAGTTGCCAAACTCCGCGGAAGCGTTTTGAGTAATGATATTGAACTCGCCGATGGCATCAGGGGAGGGCGTGAAACCGAGAAGGTTATCTGACGCCTGGTTATTGTCGATGCCGTCTAACAGGAAGTTGTTGGCCTGCTCGCGATTGCCGTTGATGTAGGGACGACCGCTTTCCTCGGCGGTGTTGGATCCGAGATTCATGCTCTTGGGATCCACCGAGACGGCGCCAGGAGAGAGCAAGGTCAACTGCACATAGTTGCGGGTCTCCAGCGGCAGATTGTCGGCCGTTCTGGAGTCGATGATAGTGTTAACCTGGGCATTTTCCGTCTGCAGTACTGGCGCGGAACCAGCGACTTCAAGGGTCTCCGAGACTTTGCCAATCTTCATCTGGAAGCTGAGGCGCGCCGTCTGATTGAGCACCAGGGTAAAAGGTGCGTGAACGGCAGTGTCGAATCCGGGAGCGGTCACCTTCACGTCGTAAGTTCCGATGGGAAGGTGCTGCAGGTTGAAGGCGCCAGAGTCGTTCGTCTGCGCAGTGTAGAGAACGCCGTGGTCGGTGTCTCTTGCGACGACCGCAGCACCCTTTATCGGCGCGCCGCTCGGATCCTCAACCGAGCCCACGATTGCCGCGGTGACTTCCTGGCCCCACGCTGTCTGGAGTGCTCCAAGAAGTCCGATCAACACCAAAAGGGCAAGTCCAACTCTTATTGATTCACGCATCACCACACCTCCACAGTAGAACATCTTGAGTTCAAACACCGCCCCGAAGAACCTAACGACACACCGCGCCACAAAATAGGGACTGGCAATGCTATATAGTAGATGGCGCGTCATCGTCAAGCGAAAAATGAAAGGAATGTTAATTTTTTTGTCGTTGTCAATAATCTGATTTAGCTATAGCACGTAATACCCAAGAATCGGTGTGCTGGGATAGCGGATGCCAATCCCTGTGGAAAAACCAGGAACCTGAAGCATACACAAAATGGAATATTGTGTCGCTAGAAATAGGCCTTTGCGCTATGATGTCTCGCCTGAATCTTTACAATATTCGCGGAAGGGGCTAAGGTGGGGAGTCTTTGTGAGGAAGCTCCTCCGCTCTATAGCATGTTGGGATAAGCTCTATAGCACGAAACAGAGGATCGGGGCCGTAGCATTTCGTGAGGAACGTTCCTCCTACTTGCCCTAGCTCTATAGCAGATGTTAACACAAGACGGTTCGAAGGTTTGGTTCGCTTACAGCACAAGAGCGCTATAAATTCCATGATTTCTCGGCCGAGTGACTCCGGAGAGCATTCATGACAGACAACCATCAGAACGGAACGCCTGCTTATAAGAAAATTCAGGCCACCATACTGAAGCGGATCGAAAGTGGCCATTTAAAAGCGGGCGATGCCGTTGAGTCCGAGCGCGAACTCGCGAAGATCCACCACGTGAGTCTGATGACCGCGCGCCATGCCTTGACCGCGCTCGAACGCGAGGGCGTAGTGCAACGGCGGCGCGGCTCCGGAACTTTTATAGCGCCTCCCAAGATCCACTTCAACAAATTGATGGGCTTCACCGAATTGATGGCAGGTAGAAATCTGAGCGCTTGCTCAAGAGTTCTGTCGTTCAGCGTGGTCGATAACGAACAGGCAGTGGCCGCGCGCCTGGGCCTGGCGGATAACACCGCATTGAGCAAGCTGTCACGGCTGCGGCTGGGCGCTGACCAACCATTTGCTCTTGAAACCTGCTACTGGCCTGCCCAGGAGTTCAACCGTCTCACTCGCGGTTCATTTTCCCGCGGATCTCTGTTTTCTATTCTGGAGCACGATTACGGTATTCAGTTGGCGTACGCAGATGAAGAAGCTGACGCGGCCGCCGCCGAGTCCACGACAGCGAATCTTCTCCAGGTTCCGCGCGGGCATCCTCTGCTTCGGATCCGCCAGGTTATTTACTCAAGTCAGGGAAAAGCGACGCTGTATGTGTTGGGTCTGTATCGATCAGACCGGTACAATTTGTTAGTCCGAAGGTTTCGTTAGACTTGATCTCCTAAGTCGCTCCCGCTGAGCGCCTGGTAAGCCGCTCCCCAGACCGGAGCATCCTCATTCACGACCACCGAAATTGGAACACGCGCCAGCACCGGCGCGAACTTGCTCTTCCCGCAAAAAGCGCGCAGAAAGCCGCCATCACGAAGCTTCGACAGAATTTTTGGAGCAATACCGCCTGCTACGTAGACTCCGCCGAGAGCGAGGGTTCGTAACGCCATATTTCCGGCCTCAGCGCCATAGGCCTCGATCCACAACTGAACGGTCTCCACGCAAACTGGACAAGATTGCGCCAATCCTCGCTCCGTGATTTCTCTTGCCGCATCCCCTTCCGGCGAATCGAAAGATGGGTGGCGTAATGAAGGATCCAGAAATTCATGAATCCTGAGGAAGCCGCGGCCGGAAATAATCTCCTCGCACGACACGTGGGTCAACTGCTTGTTCAAATGCGTGAGTAGCTGAATCTCGACTTCAGTTCGGGGCGTAAAATCTGCCTGTCCCCCTTCCGCTGGCGCGACTCGATATTGTTGGCCATCCCAGAAAAGAATGGCCTCGCCTAAACCAGTTCCCGCAGCAATCACTGCCTTGGTCGCATTAGGCTCCGGTGTTCCTTGATTCAAGATCGCGAAGTCATTGGAACCGAGCCGATCCAGGCTGAGAGCAGTCGCAGTGAGATCGTTCAGCAATACTACTTTGTTTAAATGTAGCTTCTGCGCCAGCGCATTTCCGTCGAGGACCCAAGGAAGATTGCCGGCGTGAAGGGATCCATCGACGACCACGCCAGCTAAACCGAATCCTGCCGCCTCGATCCTCTGTGCGCGCGCGCTTCTGTTGGGACCGGCGGCTCGTTCGAGGAAGTCGCCGATCAGGTCCTCGAATCCGGAGTAGTCACGGGTCGCAAGCCTGCTATGGAAGACGGAACGAAGGGATGGTCCATTCTTTGCGAACAACCCGAGACTACACTTTGTCCCCCCGACATCGCCTGCCAGAATCATCGTCGTTCGATACGTCTCCTGGATGAAATCAACGCAACAGAGGTACCTGGCCTGCAAGCCCCCATTCCTGGAATGTTCATCCGAAACAAGCGAGGACATCTACCGAGCAAGGTCTACTATACTGCATTTGTATCTGGCCCCGAGCCGCGGAACGACGAGTCAACGCTCGTCTTTCTGGAACGAAGATTCGATTAGTTTTGAGGGCTGCACATTGTGTCTACAAAATTAAGATGCTACCTATCAACTGGGTCGCGAAATACTCTAAAGTGACACCTACAACCCGCAGCCGAGAAGCTCGGTTTCTATTTGAACTGGCGTGCGCTGCGCACAAGCCATGCAACTTGGCTGGTGCAGGCAGGCGCGGATGTGAAATCCGTGCGAGCTCAGGTGAGGCACGCGCGCAGTTCAACCACGTTGGACATTTACGCCCAGACCGTGAACACAACTCAGCGGCAGGCCATCGAGAAGCTGACTGAGTTCGCCAAACCAATTGGGACAAGTTTTGTCAGTTTGTCCCATTCTTGTCCCAGTCATTGGGTGAATTGAGTGCTTGAAAACGGAGTCAACTCGAACCGAATCAGTCAGATGACTGTGGCAGACGCCCGTCGTTCGCAACGATGAGGTCGGTTCGAGCCCGACTAGCTCCACCAATCTTCTCTACCGCTTGCAAAGCTCTTGTAGCTCAACCTTGTCTGAAGTTCGGGTCGACAGAGATGTTCCATGCCTTCAACAACCATTCGCGGATGTAGTACCGATTCTCTGGAGCTCGCAGGCCTGAGCAACGATCACTGTTGAATGCCCGTCGGCGTGAATAACAAGAAGAAAGAGATAGGAGTACAATGGCCGCGACTTTTCACATTCTAAGGAGGAAACATGCGAAAAACGATCGCGGTCGTGTTTCTTGTTGCCGTCCTGAGTCCAAGTCTAGGGTTTGCGCAGAATCCGAACTACGATGTCGGACCGGTGTGGCGCGTGACCTACATGCATCTCAAGCCCGGCATGGGAGATGTTTTCTGGAACGACTTCCGGCAAAACATAAAGCCAGTACTTGATGAACAGAAGAAGCAGGGGTTGATTTCCGACTACAAGGCGTTCATCAACCCGACTGCCAATCAGCCTAACGACTGGGACGTTGCTCTCGCGACTCTCTATCCAAGTTGGGGGTCTCTCGACCAGATCGATGCAAAAGCTGCGACCATTGTGGTGAAACACTATGGATCTCGCGAAGCAGCCTTCGAAGCGGCGCGCAAACGAAGCGACATTCGCGACGTTGTTGCAAGCCACTTGGCTCGGGAGGTCATGCCGAAGTAAGCGCGCGGCGGTTCGCGCGTCCATACTCAATCCCTGCATCCTAGAGAATGACCCGGCCATCCCCCGGCCGGGCCAACTCAATCTCTGTCGATCCTATGCGATTTCCCCGCGCGATGGCCGCGTGAACCCGAACCCAGATTGACACCATTGGTCCCCGCCGCTGTGCTCCCTGGCACTTCGGGCGTTGAAAGTGGAGTATGATGTCTCGGGAACGCTGGCTTCATCCTATTTAGCGAAAGGGAGATGTGAGGCGGTTAATCTTTTAGCCGCACCGGCTCCTGACGCATTCCGAGGAAGGGGGAGCCATGTGTAATGCAAGTGAGGTCCGTCCCTGCAGAATTCTTTTCTTTGCGGTCTTTCTCGTATCTCTGTGCGTACTACCGGCGACCGCGCAAAAGAGCCAACAGCCAAGCCCTCCCAAATACGACCTGCGTACCGAGACGAAGATGAAAGCAACGGTGGAGGAGGTGAAACTTCCTCCGAAGGGCAGCGAGAAGGAAGTTGCTCACCTGCAGGTGAAGATCGAAGCAGACTCCGTCGACGTGTACCTCTGCCCCAAGTCTTTTTTCGACGACATGGGCATGAGCTTCAGCAAGGGAGACGAGGTTGCGCTCACCGGCTCGAAAGTGAAACACGGCGAGGCAGACCTTGTT
>Ga0210405_10006490_pt1 | contig 10423 bp, 8 predicted proteins | sample IncBWH11MmetaG_FD_155492 | JGI IMG/M metagenome (GOLD analysis project Ga0210405, IMG submission 155492) | Forest soil microbial communities from Barre Woods Harvard Forest LTER site, Petersham, Massachusetts, United States - Inc-BW-H-11-M | ecosystem: Environmental > Terrestrial > Soil >... | reverse complement strand
AGCAGGCGTTCCGGGCCCCGATCCTGGCGCAGTACGAACGGCAGGGCCACCCCTACTACGCGTCCGCGCGGCTGTGGGACGACGGCGTGATCGACCCGCTGGACACGCGCATGTGCCTGGCGCTGGGGCTGGCCGCTTCGCTGAACGCTCCGATCGAGCCGACGCGGTTTCCCGTCTTGCGTATTTGACGACTTCGTGTCCACCACTGCGCTCGTCAACGTGCGAGGAAGTCCCCTGCCATCGACCACTTCGGGAAGAGGCAAGCCGTGAAAAGCATTCTGTGCGTATCGGTGATGATCCTGCTGATGCCGAATGTCCGCGCCGAGCTGCCGGGCGACAGCGCTGACGGCAAGCGCCTGCATGACGCCAACTGCACCGCATGCCACGACAGCGGCATCTACACCCGTAAGGACCGAGTCGTTCGGTCTCTAGATGGGCTGAAGGAGCAGTTGGTAGGTTGCGGTCACATGGCGAAGAAACAATTCTCGGCGATCGAAACTCGAAACATCATCAAGTACCTGAACGATCAGTTTTATCAGTTCCGCTGACGCGTCAAGGTAAGGCCGATGGATTGCCCCAAGCCTACCCCTTGCCTCTACGGTTTCGGCTGCCACTCCGCCACTCCGGCGCGCCAGAACACGAACGCGGCGATGTCGGCATCCTCGGCGTCCCGGGTCGACTTGGTGGTGCCCAGCCCGTGGCCGGCCGCATCTTCGACCCGCAACAGCACGGGCGCGTGATGCGCGCCCTCCAGCAGGCGCGCCGCCATCTTGGCGGGCTCCCAGGGCTCGACTCGAGGGTCGTTCAGGCCGGTCGTCAGAAGAAACGCGGGGTAGCGCACGTCGTCGCGCACGTGCTGATAGGCGTCCATCGCCAGCAGGTTCTTGAAGCCTTGCTCGTCCTTGACGGTGCCGAACTCGGGAACATTGGCAGGACCCGAGGGCATCACCTCGGATCTGAGGGAGTCCACGTCTCCGACCCGCGCAATCGCGCCGGCAAACAATTCGGGCCGCTCGGTGGCGGCGCGCCCGACCGTAATGCCCCCCGCGGACGTACCCTGGATCGTCAGCATGTCGCGCGTCGTGTACCCCTTGGCAATCAGCACCTCGGCGCAAGCGATGAAGTCGCGCCAAGAGTTCGGCTTGCTGGCGTCCTTGCCGCCCAGACGCCAGGCCTCGCCGAGCTCGCCGCCTCCGCGCACGTGGCACTCGGCATAGGCGCCGCCGGCCTGCGCGAATGCGGCAGTCCGCGCAGCGAAGCCCGGCAGAACCGAGACCCCGTAGGCACCATACCCGTCGAGCAAGGTTGGCCGGGGCGACACCGGCCCGGCCTGAGCGATGACCGACAGCGGTATCCGGACGCCGTCCGCGGCCGTCGCCAACAGCTCGGTCACCGAGTAATTGCCCGGCTCGAAGGCGGGTTGAGAGATCAGGCCGAGATCCGTGAACGTGTCCTTGGCCGAATCGTAGCGAAAGAAGGCCGGTGGGTTGACCCAGCCTTCAAGCGCCACGACGGCACCTGGCAGGGCAGCGTCGGTGGCGACGTCGGAGACGGTTCCGCGGAACGGCAGCTTGACCTGGGTGACGGTGCCGTCCGTGCGTACGTGCAGCAACTGTCCATCCAGGCCCCGCCGGGCCGCGACGTAGAGGCCGTCGGAGGCGGCGTGAATGGACGCGATGATGCGATCCGGATGCGCCGCGATCACGGTGCGCGCAGGCGCCAGCACATCGTCCAGAGACAGCGCCATCACCTTGAACGTCGGGGCATCCTGGTGCGACAGCAGGTAGATCGTCCTGGAGTTCGCCTCTATGTCGGTTACCGCATCATCGCGCTTCACGATCTGCTGCCACAGCGCGTGTTGCGAACGCGCATCGATCAGCGGTGCGATCCAGGCCTCGATTTCTCTCTGCACGCCGTGGATCCCGAACAGCAGGGCGCGTTCGGCGCCCGGCACAACGCCCGTGACGGCAAAGGTGACCGGGTCCTTGATCGGACCGAGTCCCGTGGCGGCGCCGGCTACCGGCAGTGGCGGTTGCTTCAGATCCCAGTACGACGAGGAGTAGTTGAGGTATTTTTCTCTCGGCGCGGCGCCAGGGTGCAGCTCCTGCAGGCGGCCAAGGAACAGCCCCGCGCCGTCGTCCGTCCAGGAGGGATGGGCCCATTGCGCCCGATCGATGGGCCCCGCGACCGTTGCACCTGTGGCCGTGTCGAGGACACTGACCGCCGAGGCTTCCGAGCCACCCGAAGAAATTCCCACCGCGACGCGCTTGCCGTTGCGCGACGCGGCGAAATAATCGATCGCCTGCGGCGATCCGCCGGCGGCCTTGATCAGGGTCTTGGTGTCGACCAACGTTCGCGTCTGTCCGCCCTGGTCACGAACGACCAGGTCGTAAACGTCCGAACCCGGCTTGCGTTCCAGGTAAAACAGGCGGTTGCGGGTAACCTGGACCGACCTGGCGAAGCCGAAGCTGGCACCGAGCTCACTCAACTTTCGCAGGTACTCGGCGCGCGGCCCGATCGAATCGAACACCGAGCGGGCATAGGCGCCCTGTGACTTCATCCAGGCGATGGTTGCCGGATCCTTCGCTTCCATGAAGCGGAAGCGGTCCGTCACCTTGGTCCCGTAGTACGTTTCCTCCACCGGCTGGGCCAGCGGCCCCGCCGGCGCGCCGCCGAGCTCTACCGGCTTGACGGCGGGCGCACCTTGCGCCTGCAGGGTCGCTGCAACGAGTACCGCTGCAGTCGCACCCCAGCGGGCCTTGGGTTCCGGCATGGAGCCACTCCTGTCGTCTGAAAGCGCGACCCGCGCGTGTCCCACCGGCCTCAGGTCTGCATCGGGCTCCCGCAGCGGGCCAGCACGCCTCGAAGGTCACGCAGCGCCGGGAACACCTCGTTGTTCCAGTCCGCGCCCTGCGTATCGTAGGCCCTCTGCTCGTGTTCGACGATCTGCTTGTCCTCGCGGAAGATGTTTTCGGTGAACCAGACCACGAACGGCCACACCGCGTGGATCAGACCCGGTATCGGCGGCTTCTTGACCGACAGGTAGCCATAGGTCCGGTTGGTGCGCTGTTCGGCATCGAGCGGCGTATAGCACAGCCACACGTCGAGCACCGGATCCTGGGTCTGTTCGATCTCGCGCCCCACCCACACTTTCAGATTCTGGGTCGGGTAGTCGGTGCGGATGCGCATGTGGTCGCGGAAGTCCTTGCGCGCCTCGCCGCGCTTGCGCACCAGGTCCACGATGATCTGTTCGCCCACCGAGGATCTGCCTTCGGTCCGGCTGAAGCTGTATTCCACCTGCGCCCATTGCTCGCCGTGCTGCCGTCCGAGGCACTGGGCCCGGATCGAGCCCATCTGCTTGCGGTGCAGGAACTGATGGTTCATGTCGAACAGATTCTCGTGCATGAAGGTGTAGTGGCAAGCCACTTCGCGGTTCAGCCGCCGCGTCTTGTAGTCCTTGCGCTGCGATGAGCCCAACGTCGCGGGCAGGCGCGCCTCGGCCTGGCCCGGATCGCCGGGAAACACGAAGATCAAGCCCTCGATATCGCGCGCCGGATAGCTCCTGACTCCGTTGGGCAGCCGCTCCTTGCCGAGGTAGGGCACCTCGACGCACTGGCCGCTGCGATCGTAGGTCCAGCCGTGATAATGGCACTTGAGCTCGTTGCCGCAGACGACGCCAAGGTGGAGCGGCACCTGCCGGTGGGCGCACCGGTCTTCCAGCGCCGACACCTGCCCGTCCGCACCGCGGTAGAGGGCGATCGGGTGGCCAGCGAAGCGACGGCCCAGCACCCGCCCGGGTTTCAACTCGTCGGACCACGCCAGCGGATACCAGTAGTCGGGATGTGCGCCCACGCGACGCAGATCGAAGGCGTTGGGCGAATTGGCCGGACCCGCCACCGCGGCCAGGTTGGAACTTCTTTCGGCATCGGGCGCTCCGGCCACAGACGCAGACCGCGCAGCTTACAGCGTTAACGCGCCGTGCCGGCAGCCTTTGGATAGTGCAGCGCGAAACATTTCGGTAGCATCGAGCCGGCCTGCACAGAGGGACACGCTCGAGGCGACATGACGCAGGACCTGAAGACCCTTAAGACCGAGGTGCGCGACGGCGTGGCCGTGGTCACGATGGCACGCGAGCGGGTGCGCAACGCATTCAACGAGTCGATGATCGAAGAGCTCGACGCGGCCTTCAGCGAACTGGGGTCCGACCCGGGCGTGCGGGTGATCGTGCTGGCCGCACGGGGACCGGCCTTCTGCGCCGGCGCCGACCTGGAATGGATGGCGCGGATGGCGGACTTCAGCCCGCAGGAGAACCGGCGCGATGCGTTGCAGCTGGCCCGCATGCTGCGCGCGATCTGCGAGTGCCCGAAGCCGACGCTCGCGCGCGTGCACGGCGACGCCTACGGCGGGGGCCTCGGGCTGGTGGCGGCCTGTGACATGGCGTTTGCGGCCTCGGGCGCGGCGTTCTGTCTGAGCGAGGCGAGGCTCGGACTGATCCCGGCCACCATCGGCCCGTACGTCGTGCGGGCGATCGGCCGGCGCAACGCCCTGCGCTACTTTCAGACGGCCGAGCGCTTCGACAGCGCGGAGGCGCTGCGGATCGGGCTCGTTAACGGCGTATTCGCCCTCGAGCAGCTGGACGCCGGCATCGGGCAGGTGCTGGAGGCGCTGTCGCAGACCAGCCCGCAGGCTGCACGCGAAGCCAAGCGCCTGGTGCACGACGTCGCCGGTCAGCCGCTGACCGATGACGTGCTGGCCGACACGGCCGAGCGGATCGCCGCCGCGCGCGGTTCGAAGGACGGTCGTGAAGGCGTGCAGGCGTTCCTGCAGAAGCGCAAACCGCGCTGGCAGGTCAGCCCGCCGAGCGCGCCGCCCGCAGGGGACGACGATGAAGAGATGTGAAAGCGCCGGCCCGGGGGGTCGGCACGTCGCTGCATTATCCCGCCCAGGGCGGTCGGCCCGGTGGTTCGGACGCTGCTGATCGCCAACCGCGGCGAGATCGCCTGCCGGGTGGCGGCCACCGCGCGCCGGCTGGGCGTCCGGACGGTGGCCGTCTATTCGGACGCCGACGCCGGCGCCGCGCACGTTGCGGCCTGTGACCAGGCGATACGCATCGGGGGCTCGGCAGCGGCCGACAGTTACCTGCGGATCGATCGGATCGTCGCGGCGGCGCGCGCCGCCCAGGCCGAGGCGATTCATCCCGGCTACGGGTTTCTGTCGGAAAGCGCTGACTTCGCCACGGCCTGCGCGGATGCTGGCCTGATTTTCGTCGGGCCGCCTGCGCGCGCGATCCAGGCCATGGGCGACAAGCGGCAGGCCAAGCAGTTGATGAGGGCCGCCTCGGTTCCTCTGATACCCGGCTACGACGGCGACGATGACGACCCGGAGACGCTGCGGGTTCAGGCAGCCAGTATCGGTTTTCCGGTAATGATCAAGGCGGCCCTGGGCGGCGGCGGTCGCGGCATCCGGGTCGTCGCCAGGCCGGAGGAATTCGACGCCGCGCTGGCGTCGTGCCGGCGCGAGGCGCAGGCCGCCTTCGGCAACGACCGGGTGCTGCTGGAGCGGCATCTGCCCGACCCGCGCCACATTGAAGTTCAGGTGTTCGCCGATCGCCTGGGCGGCTGCATCTGGCTGGGCGAGCGCGACTGCTCGGCGCAGCGGCGCCACCAGAAGGTGATCGAGGAGTCGCCCGCGACCGGGCTTGCGCCCCAGCTCAGACAGCAGATGGGCGAGGCCGCCGTGACGGCGGCGCGCGCGGTGGGCTACGTTGGCGCGGGCACGGTGGAGTTCCTGGTGGGGCCGAACGGCGAGTTTTACTTCATGGAGATGAACACGCGCCTGCAGGTCGAGCATCCGGTGACCGAAATGATCACCGGGCTGGACCTGGTCGAATGGCAGCTCAGGGTCGCCGCGGGCGAGCCGATGCCGCTGCAGCAGGGCGACGTTTACGTGCGCGGCCATGCGATCGAGGCGCGCATCTACGCGGAGGACCCGCAACGCGACTTCATGCCGGCGAGCGGGCGGATCGCACATCTGCAGCTGCCGGCGCATGTGGCCTTCAGCGTGTGGCCGGGCGGCAGTCTTGGCGACGAACCGGCCCCGGTGCGCATCGATGCAGCGGTCCGCGCGGGCGACACGGTGAGCCCGCATTACGACGCGATGATTGCCAAGCTGATCGTCTGGGGCCCCGATCGCGACCGTGCGGTGGCGCGCCTCCGCGAGGCGCTGCAGCAGACGATCGTGGTGGGCGTGTCCAGCAACGTCGACTTCCTGCTCCGCCTGACGGCCAGCGCCGGCTTCCGCATCGGTGGATACGACACCGGGCTGATCGCGCGCGAAATGGCCAAACTGACCGATCCGGGCGATCCGTTCGAGGCGCTGCCGGTTGCGGCCGCGTTGGCGCGCCTGCTGGTCGATGAGACGCGCGCGCAGACCTCAGACCCGTGGTCGGACCGGCAGGGCTGGCGGCTGAATGGCATCGCACTGCGCCGGGTCACGCTGCGCTGCGGCCACGAGCAGCGCGAGGTCACAGTCGAGTACCTCGCGCGCTCGCCGTTGCTGCCCGTTGGCGGATGGCACCTGGCCTGCGGGCCGTGGCAGCGACTGCTCGCGATCGATTCGTCCGAGGGGGCGCGACTGCGGCTTCGGTTGGGCGTAGAGTCGTTCGCAGCCGACGTCGTTCGGGACGGCGGCGTGCTGCACGTGTTTGCCGGCGGCCGCCACCGCAGCTTCACGCCGGTCGACCCGGTCGGGTCGGTCGCGCAGGCGGACCAGGACGAGGATCGCCTGAGCGCGCCGATGCCGGGCAAAATCATCGCGATCCACGCGGCAGTCGGCGACGCGGTGCGGCGCGGCCAGTTGCTGATGGTGATGGAGGCTATGAAAATGGAGCATTCGATCATCGCCCCGCACGACGGCACCGTCGAGGAAGTACGCTACCGCGTCGGCGACCAGGTCGACGAGGGTGCAACGCTGGTATCGATGGGCGAGACGGGCGCGCCATGACGGACCGCGCAGATTCGCATTTCCCGACCCGCGTGGCGCTGGTCGAAGTCGGGCCGCGCGACGGACTGCAGAACGAGCCGCAGCCGGTCGCGACCCAGGTGAAGGTCGAGCTGATCGAACGCCTGGTGCAGGCGGGTCTGCGCAAGATCGAGGCGGCCGCATTCGTTTCGCCCCGCTGGGTGCCGCAGATGGCCGACGGCGCCGAGGTGCTGAGCCGGGTGCCGCGGCGGGCCGGCATCGTCTATGCGGCGCTGGTTCCGAACCTGAAGGGGTTCGAAGCGGCGCGGGCGGCGCGCGTCGATGAAATCGTGGTGTTCTCGGCCGCCAGCGAAACCTTCTGTCGCAAGAACATCAATTGCTCGATCGCCGAGTCGATCGAGCGCTTCGCACCGGTGTGCGATGCGGCCAGGGGCGCCGGGATTGCGGTGCGCGGCTCGATTTCCTGCTCGCTCGGTTGCCCGTACGAAGGACCGGTGCGCCCGGATGCGGTGGCGCGCGTGGCGCGGTTGATGCGGCAGATCGGCGTGCAGACCATCGGGGTCGCCGACACGATCGGAGTCGGAACGCCGCGGGCGACGCAGCAGGCGTTCGAGTCCGTGCTCGCCGTGTACCCGCTGCAGGATGTCAGCGGCCATTTCCACGACACCTACGGGCAGGCGCTCGCCAATGTGTACGCGTGCCTGCAGATGGGCGTGTCGACGTTCGATGCCAGCGTTGCGGGCCTGGGCGGCTGCCCGTTCGCCCGCGGGGCCACCGGCAACGTGGCCACCGAGGACGTGCTGTACCTGCTGAACGGGCTGCAGATCGAGACCGGAGTCGACCTGGACCGGCTGGTTCAGACCGGCCAGTGGGTGAGCGGCCTGCTCGGACGCAAGGCCGCCGCCCGCGCCGGCAACGCGATCAGCGCGCGCTCGGCGACGCGCGCGACGGGGTCGTGACGCCGGGTTGGCGGCGCGTCGATCCGAACCGTTGAAAAAGGAGCTTTCGATGGGTCCGATCCCTGCCCTAGGCCGGTCTGCGCGCGCCGCCGCCGCGTTGCTGCTGACCGCGGCACTGCTCGAGGGCGCTGGCGCCGTCGACCTGCTCGGTCTGTACGCAGGAGCGGCCGTTGGCCAGTCGCGGGTGGAAGCCGATGGGGACGGATTCGCCGCAGGCGATTTCAGGAAGAACCACTCGGCGTTCAAGGTCGACGCGGGCGTGCATCCCATCGCGCCGATCGGAGCCGAAGTCGCTTACATCGACATGGGGCACCCCGGCGGAAGCCTGGGTGCGCGGCCGGCCGACGTCAAGATGAAGGGTGAAGCGGCGTTCGCAACACTGTTCCTGCCGATTCCCGTTGTCGACCTCTACGGCAAGGTGGGCTTTTCGCGGCTGGACAGCACGGTGAATTCGACTCGCGTGCTCTCTGGTCTGAGCACCTGCACGATCAGCAGTCCCACGTGCGCTCTGCAACCGTTTGCGGTGAACCGCATCAATACCCGCTTCGCGGCCGGAGCAGGAATCCAGTACCGGTTCGGCGCGTTGGGGCTGCGCGCCGAGTACGAGCGCTTCGACGCGGCCGGCGGCAACCCGTCGCTGCTGTCGCTGGGCCTTGCGTGGACCTTTCTTTAGTTTGATCGGACGCGAAGCTCAACCCGGGGAGCCGTCCGGTTTCTCCAGAAGGCGGCAGTTGTTCCTCAGGAAGAAGCCGCCCGTGCTCGACGCGTAGACCACGGTGAGTTGCCCCGAGTTTCGATCGAGTTCGTAATTTCCGCCGTGCGCGGCGTCGTGCCAGCGGATCGTCTTGTCGGTGATGGTGGCGGGAAAGGAATCGGCTGTTCGCCGGGTCTGATCGATCGCAATATCCCGCGTCGCCCCACTGAACGGATTGGTGCACCGGAGCGTGGCCGCTGCGGCACCGGCCGGATCCTGACCGGCCGGTGCGCCCACAGCGAGCACGACAAAGAGAATCGGCGCGCCAGCAGTCACGGCTCAAACCGGTGAGTACGCTTCCTCGCCGTGCGCGGCGCTGTCGCCGGACTGTAACGTGCTGTCGACCATGCGCAGCGATACGAACAAGGACATCACCTTCAGGATCACGTAGGTGCCGATGGCGTTTACCACGATGATGAACCCCGCAGCCTCCGCCTGCAGCAGGAATTGCTTGAAATTGCCGTACGCCCAACCGGTGGTGGACACGCCCGGGGCGTTGGTTCCAGTGCCCAGGTAAACGAGCATGTTCGGATCGGCCAGCACACCGGTCAGCAGTCCACCCATCAGGCCCGCGACGCCGTGAGTCGACAACACACCCAGGGTGTCGTCCACCTTGGAGATCAGCGCCGTCTTTTGCAACTTGTTCATGCTGAACCACGGAATGATGCCGGCGCAAAGGCCGATGATGATCGCGCCGTAGCCGTTCACGTAACCGGCAGCGGGCGTGATTCCAACCAGCCCGGCGATCATGCCGTTGATGGCCCCGACGATCGAGGGCTTGCCGTATGCCATCGAGTCCATGGCGGTCCACGTCAGCAGGGCGATTGCCGTGCAGATGTTGGTGTTCAGGACCGCCCCGGCTGCGTTGGCGTTGGCGAAGTAGGGATCGCCGCCATTGAAGCCGTTCCACCCCAGCCAGAGAATGCCGGCGCCCGCCAGCGCGATCAGCAGGTTATTCGGCGGGAAATGTTCGCGGTCCGCTTGCAGGCGTGGTCCGACCACCGCCGCGGCCACGAAGCCCGAGACGCCTGCGGCCAGATGGATCACATAGCCGCCGGAGAAGTCCACGGCGCCCGCGGCTGCGAGCCATCCGCCGCCCCAGATGCTGAAGCACCCGACCGTGTAGATGAGCGTCATCCAAAGAGGAACGAAAATGACCCATGCCTTGAAGCTCATCCGGCCGAGCACGGAGCCGCCGAGGATGATCACCGTGATCGCGGCGAACACGAACTGGAAGTAGGTCATCGTGGCCATCGGGAAGGTCAGGTCGGGCATGCCGGAGGCCGCTTCGGGAATGGTGGCCTGACCCAGCATGAAGCCCGCGGAAGTGGCGGGACCGGGCTGGCCCAGAAACGGGAACCACTTGGGCCCGAAGGACATGTTGTAGGCCCACAGGACCCAGACGACCAGCACCGAGGCAAACGCGTACATGACCATGAAGGCGCTGTTGATCGCCCATTTCTTCTTGACCAGCCCGGCGTACAGGATCATCAACCCGGGGATGCTTTGCAGCGCGACGAAGGTCGCCGCCGCCAGTTGCCAGGCGTTGTTGCCGGAATTGAGCCAGGCCGGAGCCGCGACAAAGGTGCCGGTCGGCGCCGCGGCCGCTGCGGGTGCTGCAGGTGCCGCAGCCGCCGGTGCAGGTGCAGGTGACTGATTCTGGGCAAAGGCAGGAAAATAAGGCAGGAAATTCAAAGCAACCACCAGCACAATCCCCATCACGGCGCGA